>OGOK01001180.1_pt1 | contig 18766 bp, 16 predicted proteins | sample 1552661 | NCBI WGS metagenome assembly OGOK01 (sample SAMEA2580172, study PRJEB22360) | human gut metagenome | biome: human gut; feature: human-associated habitat; material: faeces | place: Denmark | collected 2008/2010
GATGGGGTCGCCGTCCACCGGCCCGCAGCCCGCAAGGCTCAGGGTCAGCGCCAGCAGGGCGGCAAACAGCTTCATGGTCAGGCCCTTCATCTCAGGCCCACGGGTCGGCAGACGTGGGGATGCGGATACCGGTCATCAGGTACTGCTCCCACAGAAACCACTGTCCGTTGCCCTTGCGGCGCAGCTTGATGGGCCGGGGGTCATCGGCACCGCCGCAGGGGATGAAGAGCTTGCAATAGCCATCCTCCACATAGGAGGTGTGGTTGCTGCCCACCAGAAGGGTGAAGGGCTGGCGGGGGGTATAGCCGTTTTCCGGCGACGCGCCCACAAAGTAGGAGAAGGGGATGTAGCTCTTGCCGTCCCGGAAGCGGTCGTTCAAAAAGGAGATGTCCTGCCCGTTCAGCGGGCGGGGGCCCCGCAGCCAGTTGAGCATCTCCTGCCCGATGGCCCTGTCGGCACCGTAGGCGCACAGCGCGCAGACGGTGAGTGCTGCGGCCTTGAAGGGGGTGTCCAGGCTGGCCTCCGGCAGCGCCTGCATCTGGGCAAGGCTTTCCGGCAGAGCCTGAAAGGTAAAGGTGACGGTCTGGTTTCCACCGGCGGCGGAAGCGGCCTGCTTCATCTTATCAAAAAGTCCCATGAGAATGCTCCTTTCTGTTTCAGCTGTGAGGGTTCAGCCCCGTTTTGGGTCGTAGCGGGGCACGGTCCGTTTGCGGACCACCTTTTGGTCCAAGTCCAGACTGAGGTTTGCGAAATAGCCGTTTTCAAAATACCATGCAAGGTCCTTTGCATCCATGCCGACGCTGTTGTACAGCCACCGCAGGGGCACCTCTGCCCCGGAGTAGCTCTCCAACCGCCGGGCAATGGTCCTTGCATGGTAGCGGCGGGCCTCCCCGCGGGCAAACAGCACGAGGGGCACAGCGCCCACCACGATCCAGAGCACATAGCCTCCCACGTGGGAGGTGTCCTTGGCCTGCAGGTCCAGACAGAGGGTATACAACCCGCCAAAAGAGCAGAACACGCAGAAGGCAAGCCCTGCGTTCCGCAGCCATTTGAGGACACGGGGGATCTCGCCGCGGGCTTTTTCCGAGAGATAGGGGTTCATAAACATGCTCCTTTCAGAACGAACCGCCTCCACCGCCGTGGGTGGTGCCGCTGGAAGAGGTGTGGGTGGAACTGCCGCCGGAGCTGTCGGAGTCCTTTGCCTCCACATGCTCGGTGCGGTTCACGTCCCGGTACAGGAACAGCTCCCGGCTGTTGGTCAGGTTCATGCTGCCCTCCCGCACATAGCTGGCGGCGTTCTCCTGGAACGCCACGCTGCGCAGCTGGCTTTTCATCACGCTGACGACGACCCATGCCAGCACAAGGCCGATGCCCAGCGCAAGGAACAGGTACATGAGAGACAGCGGCTCCCGGGGCAGGTTATTCACGTCATAGGGGTGGCCCGCCCGGGCAGCGTCAATGTAGGTATCCGACCACTGGACAAAGGTGCGGAAGGCGGCGGCGTAGTCCCCATCCGCCATAAAGGGCTTCATCTGTTCGCCAAGGTACTGGATGCCGGCATCCGTAAAGGCGGGGGTGCCGTAGCCGCAGGTGGAGATGTGCCATTTGCGGTCGCCTACGCTCACCAGCAGCAGCACGCCGTCCATATCGGGGCCGTAGCCGTACTGGCAGTAGTCATACAGGTCATCGGCATAGGCCTCCATGCTGTCGTAGTCCACGCTTTCCAGAGACTCGATGGTGGCAATGGTCACATCGAAGCTCTGGCGGAGGCTCAGCTCCTCCAGTGCATCCTCCAGCTCGCTGTCCTCGTCCTCGGTCAGGACATCCGCGCTGTCGTTCATGCGGTAGTACAGGTCGGCAAAGCCGCCCTCCACCGCAAATGCCGGAACGGTCAGGATCACCGCAAGCATCAGTGCTGCCAGCGCCGCAAAGAGGGAGCGCAGGCGTTTGGAAGTCTTTTTCATCGTTCGTCCCTCCTTTACAGGATCCGTGCCAGCCACAGCAGCCACATCACGCCGTAGGACGCGGCGGAAAGGGCAGCCGTAAGGCCCAGCATCCACTTGCGGGCAGCGCCCTTGTCCACGGGCAGGTCGCCCACGAATTTGCCGGTCTGTCCGTTCATGGCAAACAGGTAGTTTTCGCCCCGCCAGCTGGTGCTCAGCAGCCAGACCGGGAACAGCGCGTACTTTGCCTTGCCGCCGTGGAGCTGGATGCTGCTGTTTTCCACCTTGACCGAATCGTAGCCGGTAACGGTCTGCTGGAACGTCTCCTCAGTGGAGCGGCGGATGCGCTTGTTGGCCCGCTCGATGCTCTCCTCGGCGGTCACATCATATTTGTCCGCCACATAGCCCGCCAGATAGGCCGTCTGGAAGGGAATGGCATCCTGCATGGCAAAGGGCTCGATGGATTCCATCAGGTCATCCTCGATCTTGGAGGAGCCGTCCACGGGCACCGCGTCAAAGCCCAGGGTGCCGTCCCGCCGGACGGAGTAGTAGTTGGTCTCGGTGTAGTCGTACTTGCTGTCCGACCAGCTGCGGGTCCGGGTGGCGGTAAAGCGCAGCTGGGCATCGGCATCGCTGTCAAAGAGCCAGAAGGGCACATACACGCCCTTGACCTCGTCGATGTGGTTCTGGCTGCGGAACACCCGGGGCAGCAGGGTCTTGCCCTTGAGGTGCTCCTGCAATTTGGCCTTGGCGGCCTTTTTGTCCAGCTTGAAGGGGATGATGAGGTCGGGCCGCAGCGCCCCGGCAAACTGTCCGGTGAGGACGATGGGGTTGCCGCAGAAGGGGCAGGCGGACGCGGCCATGGTGTCGTCGCCCACGATCTCGCCGCCGCAGCTCTTGCAGCTGTAAGTGTGCAGACCGGCGGTCTCTCCTTCTGCCCAGCTGCCGCCGGGGGTGGTCCACTCCATCTCGCTGGGCTTTTCGTCCTTCAGTTCCTCGTCGTAGCCCTTGAGCGTATCCACCTCAAACTCGGTGTCGCAGTAGGGACATTTCATCTTCTGGGTGGCACTGTCAAATTTGATGGCACCATCGCAGCAGGGGCACTTGTATTCCAGCATTCCTGCCATAGCGTTTCCTCCTGTTGTTCCAAAGGGGGGCCGGGGGCTCTTCCCCGGCCCCGCTGTTTTTGTGTTGGTCTCCCCGCCGAAGCGGTCGGCTCAGAAATCCGTGGTGATGCGGAACACCACCGGCTCATCCGGCTCGGTGGCTTTGCCGTGGTGGCCCACTGCCAGGAAAGCGTTTTCTTCCAGCGGCAGGAAAACATCAAAGATGCAGAAGTCGCCGCACAGCTGGCACAGGGTCTCACGCTCGCCCACGGGAAAGGACTTTTCCAAAAAAGTGCCGTCCGGCGCGTACAGCTCCCACATATAGCCCGTGTCCAGCAGATAGCCGTTGGGGCGCTTCATCATCACGGCGTTAAAGCTGCCCACCGGCTGCGAGCTGCGGGCCAGCTCATTGCCGTCCAGATCAAAGGCAGCAAAGTAATCATCGCCGTTGGATTCCAGCTCGCCCACCGTCAGCAGCTCGTCCCCGCTGAGGTTCAGGGAGGATATGCTGTAGAAGGGGCCCATCTCGTTATCACCCTCCAGCGTCAGCTCGGTGTACTCGCCGTCCTGCACCAGCACCGGCGCGGAGTTGGTCCGGTAGATCACGGTCAGATCCCGGTCCTTGGAGGAATAGCAGCGGCCCCAGTAGTCCAGTGCGTCGCCGGGCTCCTCCGGGTCGCTGCTGTTCAGATCGTAGCAGTAGACATCAAAGGTTTCCAGGGCATACAGGATGCCATTGAGGTCGATGCTGAGGGCGTCGCTGCCGTCAATGTTGTACTCTTCCACCGGGGTCAGTCGGTCGTCCTTGATGGCATACTCGAAGATCTTGGCAGACTGCTCTTCATCGTCCTCGTTGTAGAAGCTGAAGAAGTAATTGCCCCGGTAGCTGTCCGCTTTGATCAGATGATAGGCACCGCATACCTCGCGGCGGACGTCAAAGGGGATGTACTGCGCCTTGAAGGTGTATTCGCCGATGGTCAGTTCCCCGGTCTGGAACTGGGTCACAGGGGGCCCTGCAGGGGCGGCTTTGGTCTCTGCTGATTCCGGCGGTGCCGAAGCGGACGGGGCACTGCTGCTGGAAGCCGGTGCGCTGGAAACGCTGGATGCGCTGGCAGCACCGGAGCCGCCGCAGGCGGTCAGCCCGAGGGCGGCGGTGGTAAGGCCCATGGCCTTGAGGAAATCTCTGCGCTGGATCTTTCTCATATCCGTTCCTCCTTTTGGGGTCACTGCACCTTTGCAAAGGCTTCGTCAGCACGGCGGCTGTACAATGCCATGCCGCCGGTCTGGGCGTCGTTTGCCAGATTGATGTTCTCCACAAAGCGGGCCTTTTCCTGCTCAGAGAGCTGCCCGCCCTTCATGGCGGCAGATGCCACGGCACCCATGGCACTGATCATGCCCACCTGGCCCTTCAGCTCCCGTTCCTCGGCCTTGGACATCCGGCGGCCGAACATGCTGGTCTCATTATCGTGGACCCCGAAGATGTGGTCCAGATGCTCCTTTGCGATGTGGGCATAGCCGATCTCCCGCCGGTCCCGCTTGCTGAAGCAGATGACCAGCTCCTGCTTGATGTATGGGTGGGGATGCATGCCCCGCTGGGTCTGGGCCTCGGTGATGCCGCGGGGCTGCACCAGCTTCAGCTTCAGGCCGCCGCCGTTGAGGGTGGGTTCCTGGCCCGGCTCCTTAGCGGGGGTCTCGTCCAGATACTCCTCATAGCTGGCGATCTGGTCGTAACGGATCAGCTCCGGCATCTTGCCCCGGCCGCCGGTGCGGTCGTCGATGTACAGCATTCCAAGCTCATCGCAGAACACCAGCCCCATTTGCGTTGGGGTGGAGGGGTATGCGTTGACCCGGAACTCGGTCTTGTCGAACACCTCGTCGAATACCCGCTTCATCCGGGCCATGTACTCCATGTGCTCCTTGGCCTCGTCCAGCGTCAGCTCACTGAGCCGGATATATTTGGAGCACTTGTTGCCGCAGTCGTCGCAGAGGAACTGCCCATCCCGGAGCTTGGAGCGGTGCAGGGTGCCGCACTCCTTACCGCAGACGGCACAGTTCTGTTTTGCGAATAAGTTAGAAAAGAATCCCATCATGGTATGCTCCTTTCATTGCTCTGTATTTGTCAGATCAGGTCTGGTCACTGTCGTCAAAGGGGTCGCCGCACTCCGGGCAGAACTTGGGCGGGTGAGCGGGGTCTGCCGGCTCCCAGCCGCATTTGTCGCACTTATACTTGGGCGTACCGGCGGGCTTGGGTTTGCCGCACTCGGAGCAGAAGCGGCCCTTGTTCACTGCGCCGCAGCTGCAAGTCCAGCCTTCTGCTGCCGCCGGGCGGGGCTTGCCGCACTCCGGGCAGAACTTGCCGGTAACGGTAGCACCACAGCTGCAGGTCCAGCTGTCCGCAGCGGGCTTCGGTTCCGGCTTTTTGCTGCCGCATTCCGGGCAGAATTTGCCGGTAACGGTAGCGCCGCAACTGCACTTCCAGCTGTCTGCCGGGGCGGGTGCGGGGCGGCTGACCTGCTGGGGGGCATCCACGCTGTCCGGACGGGCCTGCTGGCCCATGGCGAACAGGTTCTGGGCGCTCATGCCGCCCATGCCGCCTGCACCGGCTGCCATGCCCATGCCCATAAAGCCGGTCATGGCACCGGCGGTGTTGCCGGCGGCGGTCTTCATGGCATCAATCTGACCGCCCACCAGACGGGCAGCGGCGGTGGTGGGGTCGGTGGTCATGGCGTTTTCTTCCCACTCGGTGATCTTCTTCTGCTGCTCCTCCGGGATGGACAGGGAGTTGATGTTGAAGGAGAACACCTCAATGCCCCGCTTTTTGCGCCAGACATTGGACAGCTGCTCGTTGAGCGCCTCGGAGATCTCCAGCGTGTGGGCGGGGATCTCGTAATACTGCACCTTGTTTGCCGAAAGGGTGGCCAGAGCAGGCTGCAGGGCGTTCATCAGCTCGCTCTTCAGCCGGGGTGCGATCTCCGATGCGTCATACTGGGTGGAGACGTTGCTGCACACATTGGTGTAGAACAGCAGCGGGTCGCAGATGCGGCATGTGAAGCTGCCGTTGCACCGCAGGTTCACCGAGAGTTTATAGCCCCGCTCCTCGCTGACCACCACCCGGAAGGGAATGGGGGTGGCGGTGCCGTACAGGATCTCGCCCAGCTCCTTGGTGTTGATGTAGTACACCCGCTGGTCCTTGCCGGTGTCGCCGCCGTAGGTAAAGCGCTTGGCCACGGTCTGGAAGGTAGCGGCCAGGCTGTCGCCGAAATTTCCGGTGAACACGCTGGGCTCGGTGGAGGCATCATAGGTGAACTCGCCCGGTTCGGCGCACACCTCCACCACACGGCCCTGCTCCACGATCAGCATACACTGTCCGTCTGCCACGGCGATGCCGCTTCCGTTTGTGATGATATTGTCCTCGCCATTGTTGGAGCTGCGGCGGGAAGTGCGCTTCTGGCCCTTGACCATCAGCACATCCTTGTCCAGAGCGTCGCAATAGAAAAATTCCTTCCACTGGTCTGCAAGAGTTCCGCCCAGTGCACCCATACCTGCTTTGATAAGACCCATAGTAATTTCCTCCTGTATGTTTTATTTGTGTAAACGATAACTTTTTGTTATCGCACGGTTTCCGATTTTTGTCACGGTACAAGGGTTAGATCCGGTGCGTCGTTTTTCCAGTAAACGGGACGCGTGTCCCGGTCAAATAACTGCTCTCCGGCGCGGTATTTCAGGCTGCAGCCGCTGGGGCTGCCGTCATCGTTCAGCAAAATGGCCCAGAACTCGCAGGGCCTGCCGTCCGTGTCGGTCAGTGTAAAGTGCAGCTCGGTGCCGTCCTCGGTGCGGCCCTGCGTTCCCTCTGCGGTGCCGGTGAGAATACCGTTCCACCCGCCCCATTCCACGCTCATGCAGCAGCTGCCGTCCGGCAGAAAGGTCATCCATTTAATGCCCGCTGCGGCATCCCCTGCGCGGTATGTTCCCCACAGCCTGCGGGGGATGGCGGTGTAGCCGATGTCGTCCCACGCCTCGGTGCGCTGAAAAACGTACCAGACCTCACTGCCCTTTTTGGGGCCGGTGGACTGCATCCGCAGCGAGCGGTCCTCCATCATGGAGATGGTCCAGCGGCTTCTGCCGTCCTCGCTGAGGCATGTCAGGTTCCAGCCCTGACTTTTTTCCCCGTCCCAGCCGGTCACAGCGCCGGCATTCAGCTCTCCGGTGCGGGTCTCTGCAGTGGAGCAGATCTGCGGGCTGACGTATTCTTTCCGGGTAAAGGTGGTCGTCACACTGCCGGTGATCTCCGCTTTTTCCAGCTGCAAAATGTAACTTTCGTTGCGGTCGGCAGGGGCAAAGCTGCCATCCTCCGTCACCATGGTCACGGCCATCCACTCGGCCAGCACCTGCTGCTCCCAGTCCGGCGGCAGCGGCTGCGCGTCCAGCGGGATGGTCGGGGCATCGGTCACGTACTCCTCCCCGGAGGCGCTGAACCGGCGGATGAGAAAGGAAACGTTCCCCATTTCGTCAAACGAAAGCGGCAGCTCATCCAGCGTGGCCCACCATGCGGTGTTTCCCTCTTTCAGGCTGCCGGGGGGCAATAGCCCCCGCTCACAGGCGGCCTGCCGGTCCAGCTCATCCCGGCGCTTTATGTCGCGGTACAGCGCTTCTTCCAGCGCGGCGGGGTCTGCCCCCATGCGCTGCAGCAGCTGGGTGACGATCAGCTGGTTTCCACTTTCAAAATCGAAGCACCAGCCGTCGTAGAAGGGGGCATCGGTACCTCCGTAATCACTGCTGACCACAAGGCTGACGCAGTCGTCGTACCAGCTTGCGTTCCAGTTCATTTCAATGCTGAAATCCCACACGTCCGGGTCGGCTGCCGCCGGGCAGTCTGCGTACTCCTGCACATCGTATTCGTAGAGCTGGGTGATCTCGGCGTTGATGCGGGCGGCATCGGCGCTGTCGCTTTCCAGCCGGGGCAGATGGATGTTCAGCCGGACCTTGCCGCCGTTTTCCGCCTGCACCACCTTTTCAAGGGTGTACTGCTCGGTGATCATCACGGTGGCGTGCATGGAATCCGGCGGGGTCGATTTCAGCTCCCGGCTGCCAGCCGGGCGGGCAGAGGCTGCGGTCTTTGCCCCGCAGCCTGCCAGCAGCGCCGCCAGCAAAACTGCCAGCGCGCCGCACAGTGCCAGGTGTTTCATCTTGCACCTCCTTGTCTGCGGGCTCAGCCGCGCCGCAGGTCCATCCAGCTGATGTAGCTGTACTCGGCATTGCCGCCCATGTCTGCCATGGTCATGGTGCCGTCCTCCCGCAGTGCGATGGCCCACTCGTAGTTTTTGTCCTCCGGGCGCAGGCAGCGGATCTGCCAGCATTCGCCCTCAAAGGCAAATTCTATTTTGCCCCGTGTGGGCACGCCGGTGCGGGTCTCGGTGGTGGTATCGCCGTATTTTGAGATGCGGGTCAGGGTGGCACGGACGGTGTCCGGGCTGGCGCCCGGTTCCAGCTTCAGGGTGTAGCTTTCCCCTTCCTCTGCAGGGTTGCACACATCGCCATCCACCTCCGTGCGGAAGACCACCCACTGGCCCAGCACGCGCTGCTGCCAGTCAGAAGGCACCGAGTCATCGTACAGGGGGATGGTCAACTCGTAGCTCACATACTTCTGCTCCCCGGCGTTGTAGATCTCCGCACCGAGGGAAACGTTCCTTTCGTCCTCGTCTCCCCAGATGGACAAAGGCAGCTGGTCCAGCGAACTCCACCATTTCCGGTCAAAGCTTTCCTTGGCAGGGCAGGCACCGGTATCGGCATTCTGCCAGCACTCCTCAAAGATCTCATCCGCCTGACGAGCGATCCGCTGCTCTATATCGGCGGGGTCCAGCCCCATCCGCTCCAGCATCTGGGTGGTGGTAAGCTCCTTGCCGCTGGCAAAGTCGAAGCAGAATCCCTGCCCTTTCTGGCTGCTGTCGGCGCTGAAATAGACATTCATCACCAGACTCAGACAGTCGCCGTACCAGTACTGGTAGTAGCCGACGCTGCGTACCTCATCCCAGGGGGTGCCGTTTTCCAACGCCGGATACTCCAGACAGGGCTTGCAGGGTTCCACATAGCACTGCGCCAGCCGGGCGTTGATGCGGGCGGCGTCGGCGCTGGCACTGTTGATCCGGGGCACCTCCATGTTGAGGCACAAGACCTTGCCTGCCGGGTCCTGCAGATTTTTATGGATCTCCCACTGGTTGGTGACCCGCTGGTCCAGCGGGGGAAGCTCCTGCGGAGTTTCGGTGCCGTTCTCCGGCTCCGGGGCGGTGTCAGCCTCCGGGGTGGAGACCGGCAGAGCACTTTCGGTTTTGACAGGCGGACCTGCGATGCTGCCTTCTTCCCGGGTCATCTGGGAAGATGCTGCCCCGCAGCCTGCCAGCAGCGCCGCCAGCAAAACTGCCGGTATCCAGCGGAATGCTTTGTGTTTCATGGTGGTTCTCCTGTGTTCTCAGCGGCTCCCGCCGGGGTCAATAATCCGGGCAGCGGATCAGCTGCAGCTGGGTCTTTCCCTCGGCAAAGGGGTTCTGCCCGTCGATCATGGTAAAGCTCAGGGTCTCGTTGTACAGATCATACTTCACCGCCGCCACAAAGGTGATGCCCGGCATCCCGTCTGCCGTCTCGTTGGTAGAGACCCCCAGCACCATGCCCTCCGGCACCACGCCCAGATAGTCGGCGTAGCCCTGATAGAAAACGCTGTTATCCTGCACGCCCATCTGGACGGAACCGCTGCTTTCCACGTCCATCCAGTCAAACTGGTTGTCAGACATATCGTTGAAGGCCCCGACGGCCTCCGAGGGGATCTCCTGCACGTTCCACTCTGCCGTCAGGGGAGCCAGCTCCAGCACAGAGCCATCCTCCTGACGCAGGTTCACCTCTCTGCCGCTGCGTTCCAGCGCCACGCCGTTGTTTGCAATGTAGATGGGGTCCTGACAGACCAGAGCGTTTCCGAACATGAGGCAGTGCAGCACATCCACGTACTCCACCACGCCGTCCCTGGTCAGCAGATAGACCACCGGGTGGAAGGATGCGCCCAGCTCTCCAATGCACACGTCGATATACTCATTATAAGTGCCAAGGATGGGGTAGGCGCGGTCCTGTTCCAGCCGGATGCCGTAATCCGCGTCCCATGCGGCGGTCTCCGGTGTAAGGCGGAGGGTAATGGTGCCCTGCGTTCCCTCCAGCTGCACCGAAGCACTGCCGTAGGTATCGGTCAGCACCTGGGTGTCGGCGGGGGCGGCAGCCTGCAGTGGGATCTCCACATCCAGCTGCCGCCAGCCCGACCCGGCGGGGGAGCTGCACCCGCCCCGGAGCACCAGCCGGTCTTGCTCCGGCAGCAGCAGGCACAGGTCCTCCAGCTGGTTGTTTTCCAGCGTGTTCATCCGCATGCTTGCCAGATTGCCGCCGCTGCGCAGGCCCTCGTAGTAGCCGCCCTGCGCCATGTGCCGGTCAAAGGTCTGCATGGCCTGCCGCAGCATCTGCTGCTGCACGGCATCCGGGTCCAGCCCCATGCGCTGAAGCATTTCAGCCACGGAGACCTGCTGGCCGGTGGCAAAATCGAAGCACCAGCCCCGGGAATACCCCGGGTCGGTACCGCCGTCGTAGCGGAACACCACAAGGCTTACGCAGTCGCCGTACCAGTAGGCGTCCCAGTTGATATAAATCTCCGGGCTCCACTCGTCCTGCTGCAGCTCGATCTCCGGGCTGTCCTCATACTGCCGGAAGTCTGCCGCATACATGGCGGCAAGCTCATCGTTGAGATAGGCAGCCTCCGGGCCGTCGCACACCAGCTGCGGCACATGGATGGTCAGCTTCTGTGCGCTGCCCCACTCGTACCGGATGGTCTTTTCCAGCGTGAACTGCTCGGTGATGCGGTCTTTTTGTGCTGTCTGCACCGCCGTGTCTGCGGTGCTCTGGGGAACAGTGCCGGAGCCTGTGGGGGCAGCGGGAGCCGCTGCGCCGCCGCACCCCGCCAGCACCACCGCCGCCGCCAGCACCGCAGCGGCAAGGCGTTTGTGTTTCATGGTCGTTCTCCTTGTTTTCTCAACCGTAGCTGCGGGTCATCTGCAGCTGGGTCTCGCCCTCGGCAAAGGGTTTTTGCCCGGCGATCATGGTCAGGGTCAGGTTCTCGTTGTACAGGTCCATCTTGAACGCCGCCACAAAGTTGAGCCCCGCATCCGTAGAGATGCCCAGCACCACGCCCTCGGGCACAACGCCCAGATACGCGGCATCGCCCTGATCCATGCGGCTGTTGTCCTGCATGCCCATCTGGACGCTGCCGTCACTGGTCAGGTCCATCCAGCTCCAGCCGGTTTCGTCGGTGTAGTTGTAGGAGCCGATGACGGAATAGGGGATCTCCTGCGCGCTCCACTCTGCCGACAGGGGAGCCAGTTCCAGCACAGAGCCATCCGCCCGGCGCAGGTTCACCTCGCTGCCGCAGAGTTCCAGCGCCACACCGTTGTTGGCAAAGTAGATGGGGTCCTGGCAGATCATGGCATCCCCGAGCAGCAGGCAGCGCAGCACGTCCACATACTCCACCACGCCGTCTTTGGTCAGCAGATAGACCACCGGGCGGAAGAAGCCGTCCTCCTGCTCCCCGATGCACACATCCACATACTCGTTATAAGCGCCAAGGATAGGGTAGGTGCGCGTCTGTTCCACCCGGATGCCAATGTCGCCCCATTGGTCGGTCTTTGGCGCGGGGCTCAGGGTGATGGCGGCCTGCGTTCCCTTCAGCTGTACCTGCACACCGTCGTAGGTATCGGTCAGCACCGGGGGATCGGCGGGGGCGGCGGAGGTCAGCGGGATCTCCACATCCAGCTGCTGCCAGCCTTCTTCACAGCTGTACTTTCCACGGAGCACCAGCTGATCCTGCTGCGGCAAAAGCAGGCACAGGTTTTCCAGTTCATTGTATTCCAGCGTGTCCATTCGCATTTGTGAAAGCTCTCCGCCGAGACGCAGGCCCTCGTAATACGCGCCCCGCGCCATCTCCCGGTCAAAGGCCTGCATGGCCTGCCGCTGCACCTGCTCCTGCACGGTGTCCGGGTCCAGGCCCATGCGCTGCAGCATTTCAGCCACGGTGATCTGCTGGCCGGTGGCAAAATCGAAGCACCAGCCGCTGTAACGCCACGGGGCGGTGCCGCCGTAGCGGCTGCGCACCACCAGGCTGACGCAGTCGCCGTACCAGTAGGCATCCCAGCCCACACCGATCTGCGGGTACTCGCCGCCCGGCTGCCCGGCCTCCTCGTAGGCCTCATATTCCCGGAAATCTGCCGCATAGATGGCATTCAGCTCATCGTTGATGGAGGCGGCATCCGGGCTGTCGCATTCCAGCTTGGGCACATGGACGGAAATGTACTGCACCGCTTCCTCTCCCCACACGCCCGAAACGTTCTTTTCCAGCGTGTACTGGTCGGTGATGCGCTCCTTCTGGGCTGTCTGCACTGCCGTGCTTGCGGTGCTTTTGGCAGCTGCACCGGAGCTTGCGGGGGCAGCGGGGGCAGCTGCGCCGCCGCAGCCGGTCAACCAGAGAGCCGCCGCCAGAACCACAGCGGCAAAACGTTTGTGTTTCATGGCTGTCTCCTTTTCGTCATTCATCGTCGGTGGGGTTTTCTGGCGTACGCATGATATAGGCCGCCCAGTAGGTCTTGCCCTGAACATCCGCCACAGTGATGCCGATGTCGAACACGTCCACTTCCTGAGAGTCCATGGGGCCCGGGGCATAATTGAATTTTCCTTCCAGCTCATCCATCAGGGCCTTGAACTGAGCCTGATTGGCCGGGTAGGGCCGGTCCAGATAGTAGCGTTTCTCTCTGTAATGGTCCAGCTGGATGCCATAGCAGTCGTGGTGGATGCCCCGGATAAAGGCGGTGGAGCCTTTGCCCCATCCATAGCCGCCCTCCTCAAAGCCAGCCCACATTCCATCCACATAATCGCCGTTCATCCGGGCTTCCAGCCCTTCCTTTGCGGGGAAGGAAGGGGTGTCGTAGTCCACAAACATCTGCATCTCGGACTGAATGGAGTGCTCCAGACCTGCATTGTACTGCAGTTTGAAGTACTGCACCTTCCGCCGGGTCAGCTCGGCATTGATGATCTCAAAGATCTTTCTGCCGTCCCGGATCACCGGAATGGGGGGCGAATTGGGAGCTTCCGGAAGCGGCGGGCCAAGGGTGGTGATCTCCCCACTGTAAAAGGGGTCGTAGGCAGAGGGGGGGAGGGAGCTGCCGGAGTCCGGGATGTCCGGCGCACCGGAACCGCCAAAGCCCTCGTCCTCACAGGCGCTCAGGGCCAGCATCACCGCCGATGCGCCGGAGAGCTTGAGGAACGTCCGTCGGTCATATCGTTTCATAGGAATACTCCTTTTTACCGATAAAGCCCCAGGCACAGGGGGGCCGTGCCCGGGGCAAACAGGGGGATGTCTTGATGTCTGGTTATCTTATGCCTTTTTATTCCAGAACACGGTAGCGATCATGTAGGTCTTGCCCTGAACCACCGGGCAGTAGACGCTGATAAACTCTGCCTCCCGGCTGAGACTATACCCTATGATCTTATTCACAAATTTCTGAATCACCGCATCCTCGCAGGAATACTCAAACGTCAAGGATATCGCGCCTTCGCCAGTCGGTTCGGAAATTCCGGCAGCACCTCCAAGTTCATACTTTTTCTCCAGTGAGAGTTGCCACTTTGGAATCTCAAGCAGTTTCGTCATGTCGTCATCTGACAGCGTACACACCGGTTTTTGCGCATTCTCGAAGATTCCTCCCTGGATTTTTATGGCTCCCTGCGCATCCTGATTGAGGGTCAGCTGCTCATGGGTAACCTGACCTGCATCAAACTTTTTCTTCCAGACCTTGTTGATGGCTGCCACCAGCTCAGCTTCCTTGCTGGTAGGTGCTGCGGGTGCGGGAGGTATGGCAGGGGCATCGTCAGCGCCGCAGGCGGCCAGTGCCATCATTGCAAGGGCTGCGCCGGTAAGGGTGAGGAATGCGCGTCTGTTCAGTTCTTTCATGGGAATGCTCCTTTCAATACAGTATATTATAGATTACGGTTCGGGATTTGCGGGAAGTCCGTGCATCCCTGCCCCGGTTCAGTGCTGTGAATAGTTTACCATTACCGCCACCGCATAGGTCTTGCCCTTAATGGTGGGGCAGTAGAGCCCGATCATCCACTGCTCGGGATGCGGACTCACCAGTCCAGGCCCGGCCAGATACCGCACAAACTCCCTGACCTCGCTCTGACTATGAGGATACAGTTTCGTTAATTGCATACCGTCATGGGTGCTGTTAGAAACTCCCCCAGTCCCCCGATAGCTTCCGCTTCCATATTTTTTATTGATTTCCGCTATCATTTCAGCCTCACGGTCTTTGTAGTCGTAGAATACATCATCAGGCAGGTTCCATTTGCGGAAATCCTCCTCGTCCATTTCAGGGTCATAGGTTTCAAAGGGGCTGGCTGTAAACTTTGCGAGGTCGGCAGCCTCCTGACAGTAGACCACAGACTTGCAGATATCAAATTTGGGATTGGGGGCTACTTGTTTGTTGACTTCATACCAGACCTCGTTGATGGCTTTGAACAGGGCCAGCTCTTTGCTCTCAGAGGCCGGAGGTGCGGGAGGTGCGGGAGGTACGGAGGGCTCGCCGTCGCAGCCTGCCAGCGAGAGCGCCACAACGGCTGCGCCGGTAAGGGTGAGGAATGCGCGTCTGTTCAGTTCTTTCATGGGGTGCTCCTTTCTGTTGGTCCCCCCTGTTTTTCCGGGGGGCTTTGTGGGGCGTGGGGTTCTCGGTACTTGCAGTCCGCTCCATCTTATGCTATCCTTATGAATAGAATCCGCAGTTGCCCGTCGACACGTTTTGTGCACAGCGACAGGCTTTCTGCACCGGTGCGAGACCTCTTCTGTTTGTACTGTATCATACCCGGGAAAAAATTGCCCCCCCAGAAAAGCCGTTTTTGGGGGGCAATTTGAAAATAAATTTTGGGGATTTTGGGCCTTCCCCGCAAGGAATCCCCCCAAAAAGCCCAAAATTGGGGGGATTTGGGGCGGCTGCCCGCCAAGGCAGGCCGCTGCGGCCCTTCTTTTGCCGGTTTTCCCCTTGGCTGCAAAATGCGGAAAGGAATCACGAAGATGGAACGAAGAACATTTTTGAAGCTTGCGGCAGTTCTCCCCGGTCTGGCTCTTGCGGGCTGCGGCGGCAGCAAGACCCTGCTCTCTGCCAAGGACCCCACCATGCTCAGCATCTGGCATGTGTACGGCGAACAGGCAGACTCGCCCATGAACCGCCTGCTCACCGAGTTCAACGACACCGTGGGCAAGGAGAAGGGCATTCTGCTCAATGTGACCAACATGACCAACAGCGCCGCCATCGGCGGCCAGCTGCAGGATGCCAAGGCCGGGAAGCCCGGCGCGCTGGACCTGCCGGACCTGTTCTCGGCCCACCCCGCGGATGCCAGCGCACTGGGCATTGAGACCCTTGTGGACTGGAACGACTGGTTCACCGCCGAGGACATGGCGGCCTATGTGCCCGGCTTTGTGCAGGATGGCATCATTGAGGGGCGGCAGGTGGTGTTCCCGGTGTCCAAATCCACCCAGCTCATCTTCCTCAACGGCTCCCAGTACGCCCGGTTTGCGGCGGATACCGGGGCACAGCTTTCCACCCTTGCCACATGGGACGGCTTTTTTGAGATGGCCGCCGCCTACCGGCAGTGGTCGCAGGGCAAGCCCTTCTGCGCGCTGGACTACCCCTTGCGTCTGGTGGAGCTGAACGCACTGGAACAGGGCAGCGGCGAACTATACAAGGACTGCTGGTACGACCTGACCAATGAAGCTTTCCGTACCTCGTGGATGGAGTTTGCCCGGGGGCTGGTGCAGGGCGATATTCTGATCTCGGACCTGTACTCCAACACGCAGGTGATGACCGGCGAAACGCTGGCGGGCCTTGGCAGCTCTGCGGCCATCCTCTATTACAATGATTTCGTCACCTACCCGGACAACACCACCGAGCCCACCGACCTGCTGCTGGCTCCCCTGCCCCACGCTGCCGGGACCACCACGCCCCTGATGCCGCAGGCCGGTGTGGGCCTGTGCGCCTTTCAGACCACCGACCAGAAGGCCGAAGCCGCCGCCGTGTTCCTGCGCTGGCTCACCGAGCAGCAGCGCAATCTGGAATTTGCCGCCGACACCGGATATATGCCGGTGTCCAGCGCCGCCTTTGATGCCATTGCGGACTATCCGTTCGAGCAACAAAGCTACCAGCGGCTGTACGATGTTTACAACGAGATGCGTCTCCAGAACACCCCCCTGTCCGAGCCGGGCATCGTGGGATACCACGCCAAGGCAAAGGCCTTGTACGACAGCCTGCGCCAGCGCCAGAAGGACTACCCCCAGCGCCTTGCCAACGGCGAAACGCTGGAAGCCCTGACCGAGGAGACCTGGCAGCTGCTGTGTGACAATGCCTGAACCCGCAGCACAGCCAAAAAGGGGGAACTTTGATGCACTTTTTTGCCCGGCACCGTGAGAATATCCGCCAGAGCTCCATGAGTTCCCGGCTGCTGTGGCCCTGCCTGCTGCTGGCTGCGCTGCTGCTGTTGACCTTTGGCGCGGCGCTGTTCCTGTTTGCCAGCCTGCACAACACCAAAAAGGACACCACCCGCAGCCTGGAGATCCAGTATTCGGTGTTCCAGAACGATATGGAGCGCTATTTTGACCAGCTGGCGGTCATGGGCGTGAACCTCTCTGAGGATATGGGCGCTCTGGTGGACCGGCAGCTTGCCAGCCGGGAGATGACCTTTGACCAGCTGAACGACTCCCCCGAGGTGCTGAACGCGCTGGAGGAGGAGATGATCGAGCCGCTCTGCCGCAGCCTGCGCCGGACCAGCTGCTCCGGTGCCTTTGTGCTGCTGGATGCCACCGTCAACACCCGCATGGAGGGGGCCGGGTACTCCCGCGCCGGGCTCTATGTGCAGAAAGGCGGTGCCGACACCCCCACCGTGCCCCTGCTGCTCTACCGCGGCAGCGCCGATGTGGGCAAGACCCACAGCGTGATGCCCCACCGCAAATGGCGCATGGAATTCCAGACCGACCAGTTCCCGGACTACGACCGCTGGATGACCCCCGGCAGCACCCCGCTGTACCAGGCTTATACGCTGACGGAGCGGTTCAGCCTCCCCGGCACCTCGGAGGAGGTACAGCTGTTTTTGCTGCCCCTGCGGGGCCGCGACGGCACCATGTACGGGCTGTGCGGCTTTGAGATCAGCCAGAGCTTTTTCAAGCAGAACTTTGCCCAGCCCACCGGCTTTGACCACCTGATCTGCCTGCTTGCCCCGGCAGACAGCGGGCTGAACGCCAGCGCCGCCCTCAGCAGCGGCACCACCGGCGGCTACTTCCACGCCCCCCGGGACATGCTGGTGCTGCGCAGCATGGGCGGCAGCCTGACCCAATTGATCGGCTCCGACAGCGCCTATGCAGGCATCTCGGAGCTTTGCCGCCTGAGCGAGAACCAGTCCTACCGGCTGGCCGTCTGCATCCCCATGACGGACTACCGCAGGCTGATCTTTTCCGGCAACCTGCAAATGCTGCTGATCGGCCTGTTCATCCTCTTTTTTGTGGTGTTCTGCTGCATGTACTTCCACCAGCACATCCTCTCGCCTGCGTTCCGGCAGTTTGAGGAGGACCGGCGGGAGTCCCGGCGGCGGATGGACGAGCTGCAGATGGAGCGCCAGCAGATGCAGACAGAACTTTCCCGACTGGCGGACGTGTGCCGCAACGAATCCGTCCCCGATGCCTTCCAGACCTTTCTGGAGGGCATCCCCAACCTGACAAAGACCGAGCGCCGCATCTTTGACGGCTATGTGGCCGGGCTGCGCTCCCGGGAGATCGTGGAGCAGCTGGACATCAAGGACAGCACCCTGCGCTTCCACAACAAGAACATCTACGAAAAGCTGGGGGTCAGCTCCCTCAAGCAGCTGCAGCAGTTTGCCGCGATCCTGAATTCCGGCGGCAACAGCGCCCCCGACTCCGCCCCGGATGAAAGCGGCCCCAAAAAGGCCCGCTGAACCGCCGCTCCCGCGCCCCAGCTTTCGCTGAAAAGATGCAAAAAGAGCCGCCGCACCTCACACAGGTGCAGCGGCTCTTTTATATTGATTCTAGGTTCCGGACGCTCCGGGGACGCTTCCGGCAGCTTAGTACAGCTTTGCGCCGGCAGGGATGTGGGGATCCACCATCAACAGGTGGAGGCCCTCATGGCCGTCCTCCACCTGTGCCGCCAGTTTCAGCACATCTACCACATTGGTGACCTTCTTGGCAAGGTTCGCTCCGACATATTCACGCATCATCTCGAAGATCTCACACCGCAGGGGCATGGTGTCCACCATTCTGCCGTTCTCCCTGCATGGATTTCCTGCCCCCTCTCGGCGGCGTTTCCAGGCTCTCCCTTGCGGGGTCATCGCCGGGTATCCCATGCAGACGGTCATGCGGTTTTCAAGGTGCGGTGCTGGATCTGGCAATAAAAAATCGCCACACAACAACCTGAACCTAACCATCCCTTCCGGGATGGCCTTGGTTCGGGTTCGTTATGTAGCGATAAGAAAGTCAAAAACTTGCGCCGACTCCTTCGGGAGCCGAGCTGGAACTCTAAGATAAATATGTTATATTAAATTGTTGGGATAGATTACCACAAAAATCGAGCCGTGTCAACGTGAACTTGTCGG
>OGOK01001187.1_pt1 | contig 18693 bp, 17 predicted proteins | sample 1552661 | NCBI WGS metagenome assembly OGOK01 (sample SAMEA2580172, study PRJEB22360) | human gut metagenome | biome: human gut; feature: human-associated habitat; material: faeces | place: Denmark | collected 2008/2010
GATCCGGATAATCCAATCTTGTTATAGGATTTACATTCATTGTTTATTCCTTTCTGTTTTATCTCCATATTCTTTCTTTGTTCTATTCTATTTTTACTATTTTATCTTTGTTTCTTATCCGTCTGCCTTTTCAACTCTTCTCTGCCCCATTTCACTATTGCTAATATCACAATCTCACAGTAAAATATAATAATCGAAAACGATCCTGCACCATGTTATTCATCAGAAATTTCCGGTTTGCACAGATTTACCGGGAATAAACAGAAGGAGACCAGCATGAAGGAAATATAACATTTAATTCTGCAATACAAGGATTTATCTGCGCCGTTTCAATCCGTGTTCCTTATAATACCGGTCTTTATCCTCATACATCAGGCGCTCCGATTCGTTTAAAAGCAGATCAATATCCTTAGGACCGTGTTCTTTCCATATCATGCCAACCGCCATCGTAACCTGATGTTCTTTCATATCCATGCGCAGTTTCTCAACGTGTTCCCTCAGGTCTTTTTCCTCAATTCCAAGACAAAGTACTAAAAATTCATCGCCGCCGATCCGATACAGACCATACCCCTTAAATACACCCGCTAAGCACTCACATGCCCTGATGATCAACCGATCTCCGGCTTCATGCCCCTGCTCATCATTGACCTTTTTCAGCCCTGTGATATCGCAGTACACTACACCGATCTGTTCCCCATTCCACTCATGCTCCACAAACCAGTCGACCGCATAACGATTGCCAAACTGAGTGAGCTGGTCACGATAACTCATGCGTTCTAACTGACGGAGCAGATTTCTTCTCCGAATGGAGGAAACAATAAAAGATCCCATGATATGAAGCATATCGGAAACATAATCTAATGATTCTGCCGGTGGATTATCCACTCCGTAAAATCCAATGATCTTTTTCTCCCAATAAAGTGGAACAACCACCAGTGAATGGATATCCTGACGTTTCAGATTCTTATACTGTTCCGAATCTTCCTCTCTGATGTTCTCCAGATTTTCAATTACAATGTTTTTATCTTCTTGAAAATTCCGATACCAGTTGGCACATAATTCTGGTGGAAGGTTCTGTAAATTATCTTTCTCCGGCTTGATTCCATTTGCAACCCACTCGTAAGTGTTGTCATCGTACCCATTCTCATTATGCTCAAAAATATATGTTCTCTCTCCATCTAATGCCTTTCCTATATATTCCAGAATGATGTCCAGCGATTTATCCGCAGAAGATGTTCCAAGGGCAAGACGCAGTCCCTCATTAACGATTTTTTCCAGTTTTTCGTAGCGGCGTACCACATTTTTCTGATGTTCCTGAGAACTTATATTCAGAGCAATCTCTATTCTATATCGTCTGCCATTGTCCTCCACAACAGTATCCTTAATTTTAAAGTATTTATTTAAAAGCGGGTTAAAATACCGCCACTCCTTAAACTGTCCTTCCTGCAGTTCATCATTATTGCAGATCGTACAGGGCAGGCTTGAATTCTGAAGCAATTCATAACATTTTTTGCCGGCAAGTTCTTCTTTTGAATGTATCCCATAAGTATCTCTCATCTTTTTATTCATATAAACCAGTTCATGGGTATCCGCATCTGCAACATAAACATATTCATTCATATTTTCAAAAAAATTCCAGATTCTTTCCATACCATTCCCCATTTCGTGCTTTTTTATAAAAACAATATTCTCATTCCTGACAAGCCTGAATACAAACTTATTATCTATTATAACTCAAAATTCGACAATATACAGTATATTTTTTCATTTAACCAGAAAAAGGAAGTATGAAAAATAAAAAATCATTTTTCACACCCCCTTTTCTCATTTAGGGCGACAGAAAGGTTCCCAAAACATTTATTTTATTGATTTATCCAAGGATCTCTGCTAAATCTGCTTCCGGTGTCGTAATCGGTGCGATTCCATAATTATCTACCAGATAATTCAAGATATTTGGTGAAATAAATGCCGGCAGTGTCGGTCCCAGTTTTATATTTTTGATACCAAGGTGGAGCAGTGTCAATAAAATGCAGACTGCTTTCTGTTCGTACCAGGAAAGCACCATGGAAAGCGGCAGCTCATTCACGCCACAGTCAAATGCCTCCGCAAGTGCCACTGCGACACGGATCGCACTGTAGGCATCGTTGCACTGTCCCATATCAAGGATTCTCGGCAGTCCACCGATCGTTCCAAGGTCAAGATCATTGAAACGGTATTTTCCACATGCAAGTGTAAGAATTACAGAATCAGAAGGAGACTGTTTTACAAACTCTGTATAATAATTTCTTCCCACACGGGCGCCATCACAGCCTCCTACCAGGAAGAAATGGCGGATATCACCGGATTTTACGGCTGCGATCACCTGATCTGCCACGCCGAGTACCGTTCCGTGTCCAAATCCTGTCATGACCTTTGTTCCACCGTTGATTCCGGTAAATGCAGTATCCTCTTTGTAACCGCCAAGCTCTAACGCTTTTTCGATGACCGGTGTAAAATCCTTATCCTCTCCGATGTGAACCATTTCAGGATAAGATACTACCTCCGTTGTAAACACGCGGTCCGCATAACTCTCTTTGACCGGCATCAGACAGTTTGTCGTATAAAGAACCGGTGCAGGGATATTTGCAAACTCCTTCTGCTGATTCTGCCATGCGGTACCAAAGTTGCCTTTTAAATGCGGGTATTTCTTTAATTCCGGGTAGGCATGTGCCGGCAGCATCTCGCCGTGGGTATAAATGTTGATTCCCTTATCTTTTGTCTGCTCTAACAACAGTTTTAAGTCATAAAGGTCATGACCGGTAATGACGATAAACGGTCCCTTTTCCACCATCAGAGGAACTTCCGTCGGTACCGGGGTTCCAAAAGTTTCTGTGTTGGCACGGTCTAACATTTCCATGCAGGTAAGGTTTACTTTTCCTGTCTCAAGCACGAGTGGAAGCAGATCTTCCATCTCGAAATCCTCTCCGACTGCAAATAATGCACGGTAGAAAAAGTCGTTTACTTCCTCATTTGTATAGCCGAGTACCATGGCATGATAAGCGTATGCTGCCATACCGCGGATTCCGAATAAGATCAGGGATTTTAAGGAACGGATATCCTCATCTGCCTCCCACATCCGCTTCATATCATAATCGCTGGTATTGCCGCACGGTGACATGCAGGCTGCACATCCCGGCACCACTCTTCCTTTTTCTTCCCGGACACGGGCGATCATCTCACGCAGTGTCTCATCATTAAAATTCACATTCGTGATCGTTGTGAATAAACCTTCTATTATAATGCGGTCTGTCTGCTCTGTCTTTGGATTATTCATGCAGGCATGTGCAAGTCCCACAAGTGCTCCTGTCAGTTCATCCTGTAAATCCGCTGTCACGCTTTTCTTTCCACACACGCCGGCTGCCCCTGTACATCCACTGCATCCCGCTGTCTGCTCACACTGAAAACAAAACATATGATTCTCCCTTCTACTATCCTTCTTTTTAATCTAAAATTTTTCCGTCAATTGAGATCGTTACAACATTCCATGGAATGAATTTTCCACTGTTCTTTAATGCGGTCACTGCTGCATGTTCCAGTCCGCCACAGCAAGGCACTTCCATTCGAACGACCGTCACGCTCTTGATATCATTATTTCTGATGATCTCCGTCAGCTTCTCACTGTAGTTCACCGCATCCAGCTTTGGACAGCCAATCAGCGTCACTTTGCTGCGAATAAATTCTTTGTGGAAATTCGCGTAGGCATAGGCGGTACAGTCTGCAGCAATAAGCAGCTTTGCTCCGTCAAAGTAGGGTGCCTGCAACGGTGCCAGTTTGATCTGGACTGGCCAGTTGCACAGCTGAGATTTGATTGCGTCATTAACGTAACTGTTTTCTGTCACTGCCGCTGCATCTTCCTTCCGGTGCATCTGACGCATACGGCTTCCCGGGCATCCCCCATGCGGAATCTGCATACCCTCCCGCTGCATTTTTTCCTGTTGTTTTAACTGCTGTGCCTGTTTCACCGCCGCCTCATCATAGGCAGGTGCCTCCCGCTCCTCGAATGTAATAGCTCCCGTCGGGCACCCGGGCAGACAGTCGCCAAAACCATCGCAGAAATGCTCTCTCACCAGCTTTGCCTTGCCGTCAATAATATCTATCGCACCCTCGTGACATGCGGTCGCACAAATACCACAACCATTGCATTTTTCTTCATCAATATGAATGATTTTTCGAATCATGTTGCCTCCTTAATTTTGCTGTTCTCTTTGTCTCTTCGAATACCATAACAGACTTAAGCCGGATGTTATGTTGTTTTTCCAACAAAATCATTATTTTCTTCGCATACAAAATCATCTTCTCCAGCGTCCTGCGATTAATCGTAAGCAGCGCTTTTCCTTCCAGCTTATGACCAATGGCCTCATAAAAAGAACCGATAGTGAACCAGTCTAACCTATGGGCACCATCATGTTCTCGCCCAGCTCCAGCGGTAAAATTCTGAACACAAAGGGCAAAAAAGTACCGCCTGCATGAATATTAGTTCCACACAAGCGGTATATACAGCACGACTTATAATTTAGAAAGATACGGTCAGCTGCATCTTGAATCTCTCTTCACCGTATACTGCGTGAGGAATATCCTTGGGCATGATCAGTGTCTCGCCCTCTTCCACATAGAATACCTCATCGCCCACGGTAAATCTGCCCTTGCCTTCCAGAACGGTCACCATGGCATCTCCGCCTGCTGCGTGGGTAGATATCTCCTCGCCCTTGTCAAAGGAAAAGATTGTCATGCTCACATAATCGTTCTGTACCAGAGTCTTGCTGACTACCTGGCCCTCCTGGTATTCCACCAGCTCCTTCAGAGTTAATTTGGTCTGCTTGTCGATATTTTTATACATCGTTGTCCATCCTTTCTTAAACACATCGTTATTGTGCCTGCCCGGCATGCTCCCGCCAGAGCTCTCCTTGACTTTCTGAGGTGATTATACTAGAATCATCCCATCAAGTATGTTGATTTTCCAACAAAAGGAGAATTCATTATGACTAACACTCTTTTTCAAAATATTTTACCCGAAGATATCCCTGTTATGCTGAAGCGTCTGAATGCATATACGAAATCCTATCAAAAGGAAGAATACATCAAGCATGCCGGTGATCCTGCGGATTTCATCGGCATTATCGAATCCGGCTCCGTTCACATCCTACAGGACGATTATTACGGCAACCGCAATATCACCGCTTCTATCCCCCCGAATTCCCTGTTTGGGGAGGCTTTTGCCTGTGCAGGAATTCCATATCTTCCCGTGGATATTGTGGTAGCAGAGGACTGTACAGTGATGTTCCTAAATGGGAAAACACTGTTAAACACCTGCGACAACAGCTGCACTTTCCATCATACCCTGATACGCAATCTCCTAGGAATCGTAGCGCAGAAAAATATGTATCTGAATCAGAAGATCAAATATACCTCCCGTAAGACCACCCGGGAAAAACTGATGGCCTATCTTACCGATCAGGCAAAATTGAAAAGGAGCAACGATTTTACCATCCCTTTCAACCGGCAGGAGCTGGCGGATTATCTCGGGGTAGAAAGAAGCGCCATGTCCGCAGAGCTGGGCAAGCTCACAAAGCTTGGCATCCTCCGGACACAGCGCAGTCATTTCACCTTATTAAAACCACTGGATTAATTTTTGATCACCTTTTCAAAATCGGAAGCTGGGTGTTTGCACAGCGGACAGATAAAATCTTCCGGCAGTTCCTCGCCCACGTATTCGTAACCGCAGATGGTGCAGCGCCATACCGTCTGGCCGTCTGCGGTTTTTCCCACTTCCTCCGGCTTCGGCTTTACCTCTTCTTGATAGTACTCATAGTTTGCCGATGGCTCCTCGCTTAACACTTCCATCTCTGTCACTTCACCAATAAACATGGTGTGCGATCCCAGATCCACAGTCTGGCTGACTTTTACTGCCAGATAAGCATTGGTGCCTTCCGTAATATAGGGCACACCATTCTCTGCATTTTGATACGCTGTGTAGTCTGCGAACTTGTCCACCTCTCTGCCGGACTGGAAACCGAAACGCTGATACAGCGGGAACTGCGCTGTCTTACTGAGCACCGATACGTTGAACACACCGGTCTTTAATAACATGTCGTGCGTATAATTTGCCTTGTTGACGCAGACACAGATCTGATTCGGACCGGATGCAGCCTGGATCACCGTATTAACGATACAGCCGTTTGCTTTCTCCGCATCTCGTGTTGTTACAACATATAATCCATAACTTAATTTGTGCATTGCCTTGTTATTCATTATATTCTCTCCTTTTCTCCTTCAGCCTGTTTCGCTTCCTTTTTAGTATCTCTTCTCTACCATATTTTATTTGCTTAACATTTCTTATTATCTTTATCCTGATGATAACACAGTTGGAATTATCTGTCAATAATATTAGTAATGATTCTTATTTTTATTTCTATGATTTAAAAACACCGATACCTTTCGATACCAGTGTTTCTTATCTGTTTCCTAATAGGTCACAACGTTATGATACACTCTGTAATATCCGTCTCCGATATCCACCAGCTGCAGCTGTATTGCAAAATACTCCATACCGAGATTTTTCAACACATCCACCACATATCCCTGCTCGTAGGCTCCGGTATGATAGGATCGCTCAATGGTACTCCACAGGCTCTTAGGCACAACATTGTCAAAATGCTGGTCACCACTTCCCAGGCCGGTCAGCTGCTTCCTGCAGTCTTCATAATAGGAACTTAAATCCGTCAGCGCATCGGCTCTGGGCTCCGGCGTAGCGGCAGCTGTGGTATTGCCTGCAGAGCCTGCGGTATTGCCGGAGGGATAACGCAACGGCTCCTGAGGATCCGGATTGATATAATCACTGAGAGAGCTGCCAGGCTGCTCCGGTTCCTGCGTACCGTCTCCCTGCTGTCCGGGATCTGTAACGCTCCCGTCTGTCTGACCGCCGGAGGGCGTGGTGCCTGCGTCCGGATCCGGTGTGGCTCCGCCTGCTTCAGACGGCTGACCGGTACCCGCTGCCCCTGTGGTATTTTCCTGTCTGTAAGCGGTACCGTTGCAGGCCGGCAGATACACCGACAGATTCTGTCTTACATGGGTGGAGGCAAAATCTGCATCCGTCTTGTTAAAATAGTCATATCGGATGGCCGCTGCGTCATCCCAGGTCACATCCACATTGTAATAACCATCCTCCAGCTTTACGATATTCCAGGCATGATCCCCACCGGAATAACCGGTGCAGTAATAACAGGGAATTCCCAGCTGCTGTAACAGATACTGATAAGCTCTGGCATAACCGGCACACACGCTCTTCCCATTCACCAGTGCACTGTAAGCACTCTGGTTCATATCCGCTGTCAGATCATAGGTTACTGCCGATGCCAGTGCATCATGCACATATTTCTCTTTTTCATAATTGCTGTCAAGGGACGCTGCCCCGGTAATCAGATTCTGTGCCGCCGCATCAAATCTTTGCTTTGCGCTCTCCAGATCATCTGCCGTACCGTTATATTTTAAATCGATCTCCACGCATTGCCCGTTGGCCAGATATTTGCTGGAATAACCCGTCTCCAGCCAGAACATTTCCGGATGATCACCGATCACCGCCTCAAACGCTGTCTTTACATCACTGGCAGACACGGTCTTCTCCGGTGCAAACTTTTCCGTCAGGTTCTGTGCGTTGGCATAAATCTGTCGGTATACGGACTGCTGATTCTCCGACAACATCTGATAATACGGATACTCCTCTGCGGAAAATGACAGCCCCTCTCCCGTTTCTCCGGAACCTAATGTTTCCTTCAGATTCTGTGCTTCCTGATCCGGAATCTGCTGTTCTTCCGGCTGCACGGGAGTAAATCCTGTCCTGCCGCTGACATCCTCCGGAATCTGCATCTGATCCATGGACGGCGCCACGTAGCCGTTCATTTCCCCCGGCATACCATTAGGAAGCGTCACACTGATATTTCCATTCCCGGAAGTCTGTCCTTCCCCGGTCTCTTCGGTCCCAGGGGGCATATCCACTGTATTGCCATACAGTTTCTGCGCCAGAGAACTGGTCATATCGGGGTTCAATGCGAATACCAGGATTCCGCCACACAACAGCAGACACAACACTGCAATTCCTATCATGATCTTATTGACTACTTTCATCTTATGCTCCTATCAGACCGGGCTCCTGGCCTGTGCTCCTGCCCGGATTTGTTATAAAGCCAGCTTCTGCCGCTATTGCTTCTCTTCTCCTGCGGCAAGTAATCCATCCGGAGAATAGCGGTTCGTTGCATTCCACAGGATCCATTCTTCATATCCCGCATCGTAGACTGCCTGGATCTGTTCTCTGATCTGTGTTCCGTTGTAGGAAATATGTCCCGGAACCCAGGTGGCCGTAAATGCCTGCAGCCATGGCCGTACTACAGCCCTCTCCGCTTCCGGAATCTCCTGCAATTCTTCTGCAGACCCCTGCATGGCGGTCGATACCGTTTCGTAAGGATGGGCATCCGGCACCTTCAGACCGAACACACCGTTAGCATAATGAGAGGGATATACCATAGGGCTGATGGCATCCACTGTCTGTCCCAGTGCCGTGTAATCCTGCCCTACGGTCTGCACATCCGTCTCGCTGCCGATAATAGTGCCGAAGACATCTGCCGTGACCACACAGCCCTTTTCATGAAGTCTGTCTCCCGCATAAGAAAGGAAATCCTGTATGGCCTGCCGCTTCGGATAAGCTTCCATATCTACACCGTAATCCGCCGCATCGGCATCCGAACCTACCGGGAATCGCACATAATCATACTGGATCTCATCAAAACCCAGATCTGCCGCCATCTCCGCAAGCTCTGTCAGATATTCCCAGACCTCCTGCCTGTAGGGATTTACCCAGGCCAGTCCATTGGCATCTGTCACCGGCTTACCGTCCGGCTTCGTCAGTGCCAATTCCGGCTGTGCCGCCGCCAGAATGGGATCCTTAAAGCATACGATCCGCGCAATGGTATATATATTATGATCTTTCAATTCCTGCATCATTGTCTGAATGTCCCGGATGTAACGTATTCCGGCCTGCATTTCGGATATCCGGTCCAGCACGGGAATGTCCTGTGGAATCTCCTCATTAGTCAGCCGGAACGTCAAATTTCCCTCGTCGTTTTTCACGTCGATGACCATGGCATTCAGTTCCGTCTCATCCACCAGGCGGATCAGATCTTCCATTCCGGCACTGCCAGCCTTCGGGCCGGTGACGTAGATTCCCTTTACCTTCGTCCGTCCCGCCATGCGGTCCGCCGTAGTCTGCTCTGCATCCCCGGTGGCGGCATCCCCATCCGTGACATCCGGTGCATTCTCCCCGGTGGCAGCCTCTTCTGTGAAATCCACCGTGGCCATTACTTCTATTCCTGTCTCTTCCGTCCCTGTCAGAGATAATTCATTGTCTGTTCCACAGCCGGTCATGCCTAGTATAAGTACAATCCCTGCTGCCAGAAGTCTCTTCCCCGGACCAGTATTTCGTATCATCGGTACTCTCCCTGCATACCGCCGGTCGCTCCTGTTTTCTTTATCCAGCGGTACAAAAGCTTCATAATTTCATGGTTCTGAATAGTTCCGTCGGAGTCAAAAGGTCTTTCACCCACTTATGAGCAAGCTCATGTGGGCTTAGACCTTTTGCCCCTGGTATCATTATATTTTTAATTGTTGAAAAATGCAAGAAATGCTATACTATATCTATCGGCTCTGCCTCCGCTTGAGAAAAGAGCCGTCCTGATTTTCCCTGGAATAAGGTTTTTCACCACAAGAAATTAGGTCTTCCATGTATCATAATTTTATCTTTGATCTCTACGGCACCTTAGTAGACATCCACACTAATGAAAATAAAACTTCCCTCTGGAAAAGGCTTGCGCTGTTCTATTCCTTCCAGGGTGCTTCCTATACGGGGAGGGAACTGAGGAACAGATATCGCCAGCTGGAAACGGCTGCCAGCAAGGTTCCCTCATCTTACACCTGTCCGGAGATCTGCGCCGCAGATATTTTTCGAACTCTTTATGTCGAAAAATAAGTCCAACCCACAGAGGCTCTTCTGACCGCTACCGGTCAGTTCTTCCGGATCGAATCCCTCAATATTTTACAATGCTATCCCGCCACGATCGGCACACTGCAGCAGCTCCATGCAAAAGGCTGTGGGCTCTACCTCCTGTCCAATGCCCAGCGGATCTTCACCGAATACGAGCTGCGCTCGCTGGGACTCTGGGATCTGTTCGACGGTATCCTTATCTCCTCTGACGAGGGGTGCTGCAAGCCGGATCCCGCTTTTTTCAGATCCTGTTTGACCGCTACGGATTAGATTTCACCACCTGTCTGATGACCGGCAACGAACGCACCAGTGATCTGGCAGGTGCTATAGCTGCGGGGATCGACTGCTGTTACCTGCACACCGCCACCTCTTCCGGTTCCGCAGATGAGCCACCAAAAAAAGCCCGCTTTACAGTTATGGATGGTGACTCTTATGCGCTGCAAAAAATTCTTCTAAGTTTAGCGAGATAAGATAAAGCACCCGGAAGTCAGCTTTTCCGGGTGTTTTTTCATCCATACAAATGCTGCCACACAGATCACCACAGAGATCATGGAGCCTGTCAGGAACTGCATCAGGGATGCTCCTCAGATTTTTTCCGTGGCACGCTCTTCCTCTGGATAAGTCAGTCCCCAGTCTTTTCGGATCCGGGTCATCATTTTCATAACATCCTCGGTAAGCTCAAGCTTCATTAATTCCGGATGTCCGGCGATGGCCTGTTCCATATCCTCCACCTCGTATCCCAGTGCGTCTGCCGTAGCTCCCGCCACAATTTCCTCGGTGTGTCCGTCTTCCGTGTACGTGATCACTGCTTTCTGCCCTCTGGGATACTCATACATTTCCACGTAAGCCTTGTCAAAAGAGATCATGCCCCGTTTGGGCTGCTTGGCATGCAGGGACAATGTGACCGTTGCCATCTCCTGCTCCCGGTTCATCAGAAGTATTCCCGCCTGCTCGTCCACACCGGTAGGTGCAAGCTTCACCTGCGAAGTAATCTGATCCGGGCAGGAATTTAAGAACATTCTGACAAAGGAAAGGGCATACACACCGATGTCCAGCAATGCTCCTCCGGCCAGATTCCGGTTGAAGAACCGGTTCTTCATATCGTATTCCTTATAACTTCCGAAATTCATCTGTATCACACGCAATTCTCCGAATTTTCCGGCATCCATGCGTTTTTTCAGTTCTTTATAAATCGGCATATGATAGATAGTCATAGCTTCCGCCAACACCACACCATGCTCCTTCGCCAGCTGCACTGCCTCTTCCAGTTCTTCGGAATTCAGCGTAATGGATTTTTCGCACAGCACATGCTTGCCGGCTGCCAGCGCTTTCCGCAGAAAGTGAATGTGAGTGTTATGGGGTGTGGAAATATAAATGATATCCACCGCAGGATCCGCACATACATCCTGAAAGCTCGTAAACACCTTCTGCACACCGTATTTTTCCGCAAAGGCCACTGCCTTCTCCGGTGTCCGGTTCACGACACCATACAGTTTCTGTCCTCTTTTTTCCATAGCCTGCGCCAGCTCATTTGCAATGGCACCGCAGCCTGCACTTACCCAGTTTGCCATCCTATTTTCTGCATTCCTTTCCACGCGTCTTATTCTCATACATCTTTGCATCCGCTTCATTGATGATCTTACGGACATCCACACCACAGCCTTCTGCCCAGCCCACAGCACTGGAGACCGGCATCTCGCCCTGACTGTTTTTCTCCTGCAATGCAGCACTGACAGACTCTACCATTGACTCGATCTCTGTTTCTACCGGATTCTCGATCAGCATGACAAATTCATCTCCGCCTATGCGATAGACCTTACGTCTGTCCGTGGATAATTCATATAATACGGAAGACAATGTCTGGATCAACACATCTCCGGCGGCATGGCCATATTTGTCATTGACACATTTCAGATTATTCACATCCCAGAAAATAGCTGCCAGTCTGTCCACCTGCGGATAGTAATCATTGATCATTTCCTCATATTTGTTCTTGTTATATACATGGGTGCCCAGATCGGTCTCCTTACGATATGTCAGATCAGCGATCCTCTGTGCATCCTCGTGGCTGGTAATGCTGATATACCGCAAAATAATGGTGAATATCAGAAGTATCACCGCCCGGGGCAGCGCTCCGTAGAACAATATCACGAACACCGGATCCGGCTCAATGCCAAACTGCAGCGTCCCCGCCATCCACTGCTCCATATACCAGTCTCTGGAATGATTGCTTCCTAAGAGCATATTCAAATCACAGATTCCGTGATAGAATCCCGTCACCATACTGACAGCCATTGTCACGTCATTGACAACATAGGTGATCCACAGTGTCATCCGCTCCCTGTACTGTACCGCCAAAAGCAACGGCAACACATAGATAAGCACCGCATGGAATGACAAAAATGCCGCAATGACTGCCGATATCATACAGATCAGTGTCAAAAACACATACTTTACCCAATGCTTTGACAGATCCACCTTTTTATAAATGTATAAAACAGGAATTCCCATCACCGCCGACACCCCTGCTGCCATGGTAAAAATTCTGGCATCCACAATAAAGATTCTCACTAATGTCAACAGCCAGAGGAGCAGAATAGTCACAAAAATCCAGAAAAAACCTTTTAGTGTGTGTATATTTGAGTTGATCTCCTGCTGGTATAATTCTTTTTTATACTTTTCCTGATAATTTTCCATCATAACATCCCTATGTTCTTCTATCATTTGTTCTCTTCATTCAGTGCTCAGCGCATAACAGATACAGTATAACATATTATGATTTTTTTTGCATTAAATGAGCTTACTTAGCATAATTAAAATCCTATTTTTCCACATTCTGTTTCATGCTGTCGGTGCCCCGGCAATCGACCTCTTTACTGGGAAATAATCAAGCTGCGGTTATTTTCCCGGTACTCTTTTGGGGAAATGCCATAGATTTTCCGGAAATTCCGCAGGAAAGAGGAGTAATCCGCAAAGCCGGTCTGCTGCCAGCTCTCAGTAATGTTCTTCCCCTCCGCCATGATCTGACAGGCAGCAATGATCCGCTTGTTCACAATAAAATTATGCACCGTCATTCCGGTGATTTCTTTAAATTTCCGCAGAAAATAGAACTTACTCATATGCACAGTCTCCGCCACATCCTCTACGGTGATCTCCTCACCGATATGGGCTTCGATATACCCTGTCACCTGCTCCACCAGAGGATGATCCACGATCTCCTGTGTGGAAGACAAATATTCCTCCCGTTTACACAACACATTCAGATACCCAAAAAACAGGCTCAAATTGCCTCTGTCCATGACCTTACGGATTCCGCAGTTCTGGACATCATCCCCCTCTAAGATCTCCGACATAGCAAGCTTTAGCAGAAAACCACGCAAAATTTCCTCATAATAAATGGGGAAATGATACAGTTTCGGCCCCGCTCCCCAGAAGCATTCTGCAAGAAACGGCTCTCCCGCCGCCAGCTCCCGCAGCATCTGATCACTGATCCACAAAATGATCCGGCGGGACGAATCCATTTTCTTCTCCGTGGGATGATATTTGTGCATGACATTTTTATCGATCAACAGGAAATCTCCCTTCCGCATCCGCACCGCCCGGTCCTCGATCAGGGAAGAAAATTCCCCCTCTATAATATAGATCAGCTCATAAAAATCATGATAATGGAACGACACCGCTCCGACAGGCTCCCCTACCTTCTCATAGACCTCATAGTCACCGCTCAACATATATTGCCGTTCGTCCGCCGCATCCCTGCAGCGCAGGCTGCTTTTTCTGTTCACGACCATCCATTTTCTCTCCTGTATCATTCTGTTCAGTTTTTATTTTCCATGGTTTATATCCCCTGTCTTACTATATAGCAATTTTTGCACTATTTCAAGCAATTTATGCAGTTTTAATGCATTTGCCATTCTGCTATGCTTAAGACAGCAAAAAACGAAACCAAAGCATTCCCTACAAGGAGGATTTCTATTATGCAAATGACATTACGCTGGTATGGCAGCAAGTACGACACGGTTACCTTAAAACAGATCCGTCAGATTCCCGGTGTCACCGGAGTCATCTCCACTCTCTACGGCACCGCTCCCGGAGAAGTCTGGGAAATGGATGACATCCTGGCCCTAAAGACTGAGATTGAAGCTGCCGGCTTACAACTGGCCGGTATCGAGAGTGTCAACATTCACGATGCCATCAAGATCGGTTCTCCCGACCGTGAACAATATATAGAGAATTATATCACTACCCTGGAACGGCTCCGCCCGGCAGGGCTCCCTATAGTCAGGTTGGCATCCATATGGTATGCTACAATTTCATGCCGGTCTTTGACTGGACACGCACCGAGCTTGCCAGAATGCGTCCCGACGGTTCTACAGTCCTTGCTTACAATCAGGCTGCTGTAGACGCTATTGATCCGGCCAAAATGTTCGAATCCATTGCCGGCGATATGAACGGCACTGTAATGCCCGGCTGGGAGCCTGAGCGTATGGCTCATGTCAAAGAACTGTTCGAAATGTACAAAGATGTGGATGATGAAAAGCTTTTTGCCAACCTGAAATATTTTCTGGAGCGTATCATGCCCACCTGTGATAAATATAACATTAACATGGCGATCCACCCTGACGATCCTGCGTGGAGTGTCTTCGGACTGCCCCGTATCATCATCAACAAGCAGAATATCCTGCGTATGATGAAGATGGTGGATAACCCTCACAATGGCGTTACCTTCTGTTCCGGTTCCTACGGCACCAACCTGGAAAATGATCTGCCGGATATGATCCGCTCCCTGAAAGGCCGCATTCATTTCGCCCATGTCAGAAACCTGAAGTTCAACTCTCCTACTGATTTCGAGGAGGCTGCACATCTGTCCAGCGATGGAACCTTCGATATGTACGAGATCATGCTGGCTCTTTATGATATTGGTTTTGACGGTCCCATCCGTCCCGATCACGGACGTATGATCTGGGATGAAGTGGCCATGCCCGGATACGGACTGTACGACAGAGCTTTAGGCGCCACCTATTTAAACGGTCTGTGGGAAGCTATCGAGAAGTCCCATAAGCAGAAATAACCATCGCACCTGAAAACTCATAAATCAGTTTGGAGGAAACCATTATGGAACTTACCTTAAAAAGTCTTCATGACGACCGGGACGCATTTCTCGCTGCCGGTTATCATCTGCCGGAATTCGATTACGATACCGTTCATAAAAACACCGTGGAACATCCCCACTGGATCCACTTCGGTGCCGGCAATATCTTCCGTGCCTTTCAGGCCAACGTAGCACAGAATCTGTTAAACAGCGGCGTTCTGGATACCGGTCTCATCGCAGCGGAAGGCTATGACTACGAGATCATTGAAAAAAGCTACCGTCCCCACGACAATTTAAGCATTCTCGCCACCTTAAAGGCCGACAACACCGTGGAAAAGACCATCGTAGGCAGCATCATGGAGTCTCTGATCCTGGACAGTAAAAACGAAGCAGAATACGCACGTCTCCGGGAGATTTTTAAAAATCCTTCTCTCCAGATGGCCAGCTTTACCATCACTGAAAAAGGCTATGCTACCGCCAATGCCAAAGGAGAATTCTTCCCCGCAGTAGCCGCTGACTTCGAAAAAGGTCCCGAAGCCCCCGAAAGCTACCTGGGCAAGGTAGTCTCCCTGCTTTATACCAGATACACTCACGGAGCGCTCCCCATTGCCATGGTCAGCATGGACAACTGCTCCCATAACGGTGACAAATTATATGCCGCTGTCAATGCGTTCGCCAAGGCATGGACCGACAACGGACTGGTGGAAGCCGGCTTCTTAGGCTACGTCAATGACCAGACGAAAGTCACCTTCCCCTGGAGCATGATCGACAAGATCACCCCCAGACCTGATGCCAAAGTAGAAGCTATGCTGGCCGAGGATCATATCGGCGGTCTGGATGCCGTAGTTACTTCCAAAAACACCTATATCGCTCCCTTTGTCAATGCGGAAGAATGCGAATACCTGGTCATTGAAGATGCTTTTCCGAACGGTAAGCCCGCACTGGACAAAGGCGGCATCATCTTCACCGACAGAGCGACCGTAGACAAAGTGGAGAAAATGAAGGTATGTACCTGCCTGAATCCTCTGCACACCGCACTGGCCATCTATGGCTGCCTTCTGGGATATACCCTGATCTCCGAAGAGATGAAGAACCCGTTATTGAAAAATATGGTGGAAGTCATCGGTTACAAAGAAGGACTTCCCGTAGTGGTAAATCCCGGCATCCTGGATCCGAAGAAATTCATTGACGAAGTGGTGAATGTGAGGATCCCCAATCCCTTCCTGCCGGATTCTCCCCAGAGAATCGCTACCGATACCTCCCAGAAGCTTTCCATCCGCTTCGGCGAGACCATCAAAGCTTACGAAGCTTCTCCAGACCTGCATACGGAAGACCTGAAGCTGATTCCTCTGGTCTATGCCGGATGGCTCCGGTATCTCATGGGAATCGATGATGAGGGCAGAGAATTTACGCCCAGCTCCGACCCCCTGTTAGAGGAAGCCCGTCAGTACGTTGCAGACTACGAACTTAGTTTCTCTCCCAAGGATCTGTCAAAGCTGGACGCATTACTTGCCAATGAGAAAATATTCGGTGTGAACCTCCACGCCATCGGCATGGATACTCTGGTAAAACAGTATTTTGCAGAATTAAGCTCCGGTGTGGGGGCCGTGGCTGCAGCCCTGAAAAAATATGTTCCTGAGAAGGTAACCCTTTGATCTTAGAAGTTACCACTTCTCATAAGGACACCGGTTGACGGCGATTACAGCCCTCAGTTCCACAAAGCAGCCGCAGGCACCACACAGCCCCTCATTCAGATATTTACATTCCTTACATACAGCAAGGCGGTCTTCATAGACCGCCTTATCTGCTTTACTATCCTCTTCGATCCTGTCTATGTAGGCATACAGATTCTCCATATAGGCATTCTTGTCCATTTCCCGCAACAGACATTTCCGACAGGGATATTTTCCTGTGACTTGTATTGTTTCTGTTATTTGTTCTTCTTCCATAACTGTTCTTATCGCTTATTTTATCCGGAACATAACGACACTGCATGCCGGCATGGTAAAGGTGATCCTGCCATCCGCGATCTTATACTCCGTAAATACTTCTTCGTGTACCTTATCGGGATCCTCAAAGGTGTTGTAAGCATGCATATCATTGGTTAGTATCGCAGCGGTCACGTGCTTTGGATCACACTCTGCGAAAGCGATCTCCACCTCTTCTGCCTTATCAATGGACAGGTTGTTCAGGGTGATGGTCACAACACCGTCCTTATCCACGGAAGCGGATTCCTGTAAATTGGGAACCTTGAACTTTTCATCTTCACCGATCTGTTCCACACCATCGATATAGCTTTCCACCAGATCCGCATCCTGATGGTATTTGTACATATGGAATACATGGTAAGTCGGGGTACGCAACATCTTCGGTCCCTCGGTCAGGATCACTGCCTGCAGTACGTTGATAAGCTGTGCGATGTTTGCCATCTTCACACGGTCACAGTGCTTGTTGAAAATATTTAAAGACAGTCCGGCCACCAGAGCATCACGCATGGTACTCTGCTGGTATAAAAATCCGGGATTCGTGCCGGGCTCCACATCATACCAGGTGCCCCACTCATCGCAGATCAGTCCGATCTTCTTCTCAGGATCATATTTGTCCATGATCGTAGAATGCTTATGAATCAGTTCATCCAGCTTAAAAGCCTTTGCCAGCGTCTTATACCATGCTGCATCGTCGAAGTCCAGTGCACTTCCCTTGTGAGACCAGTCATCCTCCGGCAGTGTATAGTAATGCAGAGAAAGTCCGTCCATAAAGCCATGCATCCATTCCGGTGCATTTTCAAAACAGGTCTTCAGCACATTTTCAGTCCAATAAGTATCTCCCGCATTGGGGCCGCAACAGACTTTGAAAATCGGGTGCTTCTGATCATAATTTCTCACATAGGTCTGGTATCTGCGGTACAGATTGCCATAGTAGGATGGGGTCATATTGCCGCCGCATCCCCAATTTTCGTTACCGACACCGAAGTAATCCACCTTCCATGCTTTCTCTCTGCCGTTTTTTCTACGCAGGTCTGCCATAGGAGATACCCCGTCGAAAGTCATGTACTCTACCCACTCGGACATCTCCTGTACGGTACCGCTTCCCACATTGCCATTGATGTAGGTCTTACAACCGATCTGTTCACACAGTTCGAAGAACTCATGGGTACCGAAGCTGTTGTCCTCGGTCACACCACCCCAATGAGTGTTTATCATTTTCTTGCGGTTCTCCTTCGGGCCGATGCCGTCCTTCCAATGGTATTCGTCTGCGAAGCACCCACCGGGCCAGCGCAGTACCGGAAGCTTCATCTCCTTCAGGGCTGCCACCACATCATTACGCATGCCTTTGGTATTGGGGATCTCGGAATCCTCTCCTACATACAATCCCTCATAAATACATCTTCCCAGATGCTCAGAGAAATTGCCGTAAAGTTCCGGATTGATATGTCCCTTTTTGTTCTTTTCGTTAATATAAACCTTTGCCATATTGATCCTTTCTGTGGCAGGCATCCGTTTCCTACCACTGTTGCGGCATTATGATGTCG
>OGOK01001241.1_pt1 | contig 18091 bp, 16 predicted proteins | sample 1552661 | NCBI WGS metagenome assembly OGOK01 (sample SAMEA2580172, study PRJEB22360) | human gut metagenome | biome: human gut; feature: human-associated habitat; material: faeces | place: Denmark | collected 2008/2010
TATCATCTTCATATGCCATCTTATTTTTTAGGGACATTTACTGAATATCGGTATATTTTCTGCTTTAATTTTATTTGCCTCTCTTCAATACCATTGCCGTACGTGCCGGAATGTAAAGTTTAAGCCACTCTTTTTTCTCTTTTTTATATAAAGGGTCTGAAAGAGTAAAATGCTTCACTGTATCATCAGTCAGTCCATGGCCGCCATAATCAGGGTTATCTGTATTTAAAATGACTTCGTACTTACCGGCAGGAACTAAAAATCCATAGTCAGTGAAAGACTGTTTGGGGTTGAAGTTGAATACAAATATCAAATCCTTACGCATATACGCCAATATCTGATCACCGTCATTATGCCAGATTTCCTGAATTGGTGTAGTTTGGAAGTTTTTTACGCTTTTAATAACTTCCAACATGGCGCAATCAAAATCGCCCAGATAATGATATGCCAGATTCTTATTATCTACCAGATTCCATTGACGACGGGCATATTTGCACGACCAGCCATTGCCTTCACGGGGGAAGTCTATCCATTCGGGATGACCGAATTCATTACCCATGAAATTAAGATAACCGCCATTGATAGTCGATGCTGTGAGTAAACGTATCATTTTATGCAAAGCAATACCGCGATGTACCGTATAATTTTCATCGCCTTTTTGCATATGCCAATACATATCGGCATCTATCAAACGGAAAACAATGGTTTTGTCGCCTACCAACGCCTGGTCATGACTTTCTGCATAAGATATTGTTTTTTCGTCCTGGCGACGATTGGTTACTTCCCAGAACATGCTGGACGGTTTCCAATCTTCATCTATCTTTTCCTTGATAGTCTTAATCCAATAATCGGGAATATTCATAGCCATGCGATAATCAAAGCCATAGCCGCCATCTTCAAATTTGGCTGCCAGACCGGGCATCCCCGATACTTCTTCCGCAATGGTGATTGCTTTGGGATTAACTTGATGAATCAAGCGGTTGGCAAGTGTCAGATAACAGATCGCATTATCATCTTGGTGACCGTTGAAGTAATCCCCATAATTACAGAATGCTTCGCCTAAGCCGTGACTGTAATACAACATAGAAGTCACGCCGTCAAAACGGAAACCGTCGAAGTGATATTCTTCCATCCAATACTTGCAGTTGGATAGTAAGAAATGGATTACTTCATTCTTTCCATAATCAAAGCAAAGCGAATCCCATGCCGGGTGTTCACGACGGGCACCCGGATAGAAATATTGATTCGGATCACCGGCAAAGTTACCCAAGCCTTCAACCTCGTTCTTCACTGCATGAGAATGAACAATATCCATGATAACGGCAATACCCATGCTGTGGGCAGTGTCAATTAATTCCTTCAGCTCTTCCGGAGTACCGAAACGGGAAGAAGCCGCAAAGAAACTGGAAACATGATAGCCGAAACTTCCATAATAGGGATGTTCCTGGATTGCCATAATCTGAATACAATTATATCCGTCTTTGGCTATGCGCGGAAGAATCTTTTCCTGAAACTCTCTGTAACTGCCTACTTTTTCCTCCTCTTGTGCCATACCGATATGGCATTCATAAATCAGCAGCGGGTCTGTAGCAGCTTTGAAAGTTTTTTTCTTCATCTTGTAGGGTTTCTCCGGAGACCATACCTGCGCACTGAATATTTTGGTTTGCTCATCTTGGACAACCCGGTTGGTCCATGCCGGGATACGTTCGCCGCAACCGCCGTCCCAATGTACCATTAACTTATACAAGTCACCGTGTTTCATGGCATCAGCCGGGAGCTTTATTTCCCAATTACCGTTTGCTTTTCGTTTCAGACTGTATTTTTTCTCTTCTTTCCAATCGTTGAATGTACCAATCAGGAAAATCTGGGTGGCATTGGGAGCCCATTCGCGGAAAACCCAGCCGTTATCAGTACGGTGCAAACCAAAATAAAGGTAGCCGGATGCAAAATCCGACAATGTCTGTTTCCCTTTATTGGTTAACTCTGCCTCTTTTTCAGAAGCATGTTTATGGCGGCCGTTTATGGCATCTGCATATGGTTCCAGCCAAGGATCGTTCTTAATCAAATTCAGTGTTTCCATAGAGGATTGTTTTTGGGTATTTGTATTATGCTTTAACTTTCACAATAACTTTTTTCACGCCGTCCGGAGTGATTCCGGGAGCATGTCCGTCTTGTGGGAAGAAAATGGCAAACATACCCGGTTTTACTTCGATATAGCTTTCTGCCAGACCGGTAAAGAAAGTAATATCCTTTTCCGCGTTATAAGGAGCATCTTCCGGCACACAATCTTTTGCTGCGGTATAACCCATTATTTCAGTACCTGACAGAGGTATTTGGATATCAATAAAGTCTTTGTGCGTTTCCAGTTTGGCATCTTCCTTTGTTTTAGGTTTGGTTTGCGCTACGTTTACAAGCAAATCCTTACCTTTAAGTTCGGTTTTTCCCACTTCCAAAGCGTTTAAATCGTGTGATTTCAAAAACTCAATAGCCTGTGCGAATAAAGGATTCAGCGAAGCATATTTCTCTATGTTTTCAAGTCTGTCTACTACCATAATTCAATTGTTTTTAAATTAGTTTTTAAATTTATTCAAAGTCGTCTATCGTGTAATTAACAAAGTCGGAAAAACGTTTCAGTTGCCTGAAAATATCATCTGTACGTTCCAGAAAATCAGAAGCCAAAAAGAAACTGTCAGGCTGATGACAGGAAACTGTATATTCTTTACATTGCAGATATTTCAAATACGGATAGTCTTTAGAGAAACCTTTGGGAGCTGTTTTTAGGAAATTCTCGCCGACAACGGGAAAATATTGTTTAAAAGCCGGGTCTTCGACAATTCCTCGAAACTCATCCATGTTATCATAAACCGCTTGCCTCAAGGCTTTCAGCAGGGGAGAGGGCGGGCAATAACTGCCACCTGCCAAAAGGCAGTTGCCCGGTTGTAAATGAACATAGTATCCGCAATGGTCTGATTTCTTTCCTTTGGCATTGATATAGCCGCCAAAATGATTTTTATAAGGCGTTTTATCTTCGGAAAACCGTGTGTCTCGGTAGATACGGTATGTACAGTCTCTGGCTTCAATGCCGCGAATGCTTTCGTCAAACAATGAGATACGGGAGATAATTACTGTCAGCAAGTTCTCAAACTCGTTCCGGGCATTTTCATACTGCTCCCGATGGGCGTTGAACCATTCACGATTGTTGTTGGCGGATAGTTCTTTCAGAAATTGAAATATAACAGGGATGTTCATATCGTATATATCCTTATTTCTGCCAAATTTACGGATAATATTTCTAACATGCTACAAATAGGCATAAAAAAAGCATCGGCTTGGGTAAACCGATGCTCCTTACACATTTATCAATCAAACAGACGCTTCTGTTTTTTGATGTACTTACTTATCACAAGCAGGTACGTCTCCTTTAATTAATCTTATATCTAATACTATGAAAAACACATCTATATAACGTTACACTTTCAGATTTTGTTCATAAGGGTAAGGATAACTTTAGTATTTGTTATATCTTTGTCGGAAAAATAAATAAAAGATGGAAGAGTATAAATACGATGAAGAAAGTGTTAATGCACTGGTTAAGTGGGCTGAAACGGCAACATTTCCTGAACAGGTCATGTTAAGCGATGCTGAAAATATATTTGATGTAAAAAGGTATGTACGGGCTAATTTGAGCGATATAGCCGCCCATTACCCTGACGAATTCTATAATCCGGCTATTACCCGCCTATATAGATTAAAAGATAAAATGGAAGGTAAAGATAATGCAGAGTGATTTGGTCACCCTGCATTATCTTTTTCATAGCTTTATTTTGAGAATCTTGCCACTGTATCCTTCTACAGATATTTCCGTCGCCTTATAAGGCAATAAGCTTATATTTTCTTCTTTACCGGTCAATAAATCTACGGCTCGGTATTGTTCCATTTGCGGTATTTGCAGAAAATCGAAAGCGTGGGAAGGAATATTGATTGCAAGGTCTGCCGATATATGGTCGAAGTTCACGACAAACAGCAATAAATCCCGTCCGTACTTGCGCAAGAAAGTATATTGTTTATGTTCATTGAAGCGCCAACCATTGATGTTGGCATACATCAGGTCAAAGAAATCTCCTTGCGAAATCGCTTTTTCTTCATTGCACAATGTTAATATGCGTTGATAGATGCCATACAAATGCTTCTGATTGTCCGTCAGCATCTTCCCGTCAAATTTTCCGCCGTTGCGCCAGCGGCGTATGGTGTCCACGCTCCAATAGTCAAAGATAGTGGTACGTCCGTCTCTGCCGCTGAATCCTTCGCTGTCCATCCCCAGCTCGCCGAACTCCTGTCCGAAATAAATCATCATGGGATTCACATTCATACAAGCCGATACGATGAGGGCGGGAATGGCTTTACGCGGATTGCTTGCAAAGAAATCGGAAGCGATACGCTGTTCATCGTGGTTTTCCAGAAAATTCAGCATTCGCTTTTCTATCCCGCCCAGGCTTTGCCATGCCCGTGTAATGGCGGTAGCGGATTCGTTGCCGCAAACTATTGCACGAAGTGTGTCATACAATCCCACTTTATCATAGAGATAATCAAATTTTCCACGAAACAGATAATTACCGTATTCTTTCGGATTATACACTTCGGCAATAAAGAGTAGGGCAGGGTATTTGGCTTTCACTTGCGGAATAGCCCATTCCCAAAACTCGACAGGGACCATTTCCGCCATATCGCAACGGAAACCGTCGATATGCTTCTCCGCCCAAAACATCAGAATGTCCAGCATTTTATTCCATGTATCGGGAATGGGGTTGAAATGGCAGGTACCGCCATTCTGGTAATCCACGCCATAATTCAGCTTGACCGTCTCATACCAGTCGTTGATGTTGGGATATGCGTCAAAGCGGTTATTTCCGGTAGCTTTGGCCGGGAACTCTTTATAAGGTTCGGCAGCAGCGCCTTTCATATCAAATTGTCCATGCAGTTCCGATTGCGGAATATAATAGAAGTTGTTATAAGGGCTGAACGCATAATCCGTATCGTCATTTGCTCCCAGTTGAGAAGTCCCGTCCGGCTGCATATCCGAATGATACTGACGCGCTACGTGGTTGGGAACGAAGTCGATGATAACCTTCAACCCGCTGCGATGAGTGCGTTGCACCAGATTTTCAAATTCTCTCATGCGTTCGGGAACGTCTTTCGCCAAATCTGGGTCTACATCATAATAGTCTTTTATTGCGTATGGCGAACCGGCTTTGCCTTTTACGATAGCCGGATGATCGGGGCGGATGTTGTAGCGACGATAATCCGTTTGCGTTGCATGTTCAATAATGCCGGTATACCAAATATGGGTAGCACCCAGCTTTTTGATTTCTCCTAATGCCTTGATGGTAAAATCCGCCATCTTGCCACATCCGTTTTCGGTAATACTGCCGTTATTGATGCAGTGGTTATTGTTATTTCCGAATAATCGGGTAAACACTTGATAAATAATCAGTTTTTCGTCGCTCATTTCTTTCTATTTAGAGAATGGTTATTTTTATTCTTTCCATATAGTGCCTTTTTCTATTTGCAGGCGTTCCAGTATATCATTAGTGGCATTATATCCTTGCATAAATATCTCCTCTGCCTTTTCCAGTTCCCTGTTGCTGTAACCGTCCAGGTTGTAAGGCTCTATCAACAGATCTGCTTTTTCCCGTTCGGGAAATGAATTGGAACGGAACATGAAGTTGTATGAACGTAAGGCGACGCTTACAATATTCATTTTGTACTTAGGCGCCATTAATGGGCTGACATTGATTGCCACAACTTTCTCGCATACCCGCCGGATGGTAGATACGGGCAGGTTCATCAGCAGTCCGCCGTCTACGTAGTACGTCTCGTCTATTTTTACGGGTGCGAACAGTACAGGCATACAGCAGGATGCGGCTACGCGTTCTGCAATATCTCCTTTATGAAAATGCGCAAGGCGTCCGTGGTCCAAATCCGTGGCGGTGATAATCAACGGCAGCTGCAATTCTTCCAGTTTCTTCGCTTTCAGGTTGCTTTTTAGGAAGTCTTTGAATTCACTAAGTTCAAACAAGCCCACTTTGGGAATTACCAGTTTCGTTAAATCCTGGAATTTATGTCCGGCAAAATAATCCAGAACTTTATGAGGTTCGTTGCCGTCCGCATAGAAAACACCTGCCAGCGCACCTGCGCTGACACCGGAAATGATATTGGGCTTTATATCGTGTTCCAATAAAGCCTGCATGGCTCCTAAATGGGCAAAACCTTTAATGAAACCGCCGCTCAAGGCATAGCCGATAGAGTATTTATTAGAGAACCAATTGTTCGTTGCTCCTTCCATGTTGTTGAAATCTACTATTTTTTGTTCGGTACGAAATTAGTTATTTTATCGTAGTAAGAAAGGAAAATAGCAGAAAAATGTTCATTTATTATAATATCCACGGAAATTTGAAACACGTTTCATCAAACAGCGCATAGTCGGCCGTACCGTTTACTGCAAAGGTTTTGATGCAGCGTGCCTCTTTCAGCAGTTCGCGTGCCAACTTTATGGTAGCTCCTGTTTTTATACGGTCGTCCACCAGCAAGATGCTTTTTCCCCTGAAGTTAAAATCGACAGGAGCCAGCAGTTGCGGAGCATCGTACTTAGGATGCTGATATTCGTCCCTCAAATTGATGCGCAGCAGATGCACTTCTTTTTGTAAACGCTGATTGATGATGCCTGCCGGAACGATGCCGCCATTGGCAATGGCTACAATCATATCAAAATCATCGTGAAACTCAATCGTACGGAAGCGTTCCAGCACTTCTTCCATTGTTTTTGCCATAAAAGTAAGCAGTTTATATTTTTATCAACTCGTAATCCATTGTTCCCAAGCCTATTTTTTCGGCGTGACGCAATCCGGCAAGCCAGTCCGTATCAGGATGTATCATGTGGAATTTGTCGCAGCCGCACAAGTCTTCGTGTTCGTGCTTTTTGGCAAGCACATTATCGCTGTGCAGTACGGGAGCCTGAATCACCAGGTCCGCACACGCCTTATCCAGCGCTACGGGGTCTGCCGATGCCAGCATGCCGAGGTCGGGAATGATGGCGGCATCATTATGGTTCCAGCAGTCGCACTCCGGCGATACGTTCATAATGAAACTGATATGGAAGTGCGGCTTGTCTTTCAGCACGGCAACGGAATATTCAGCAATCTTGTAGTTCAGCCGTTCGGACGTATCCCAATCGCTCACTACGGCGGCGTCGTGCTGGCACAGAGCTACGCATTGTCCGCATCCCACACATTTGGTATAGTCTATTTCCGCTTTGCGTTCGGCATTCAGATGAATGGCATCGTGGGCGCAGTGTTTTACGCAGATATTGCATCCGATACAATTTTCGGTGGCAACTTTGGGCTGTGAGGAAGCATGCAGTTCCAGCTTACCGCCTACGCTGGCGCATCCCATCCCGAGGTTTTTCAGAGCGCCGCCAAATCCGGCCTGTTCATGGCCTTTAAAATGGTTCATGCTGATGATTATGTCCGCATCGGCAATGGCAGTACCTATCTTGGGAGCAGGGCAGTATTCTCCGTCTACCGGTATTTCTCTGTAGTCCGTACCTTTTAGTCCGTCGGCAATAATCACCTGGCATTGGGCGGATATAGGATTGAAGCCGTTCTCCATGGCGCTCTGCAAATGGTCTACCGCATTGGAGCGACGTCCGGAATACAACGTATTGCAATCCGTCAGAAAAGGTTTGGCTCCGAAACTGCGGAGCAGATTTGCCATGCGGGCGGCATAATTAGGACGGATATATGCCAGATTGCCCGGTTCGCCGAAATGTATCTTGATAGCGGTAAAACTGTCTTTTAAAGGAAGCTGTCCGATGCCTGCACGTTTAAGCAGACGTTCCATCTTATCTAAAAGGTTAGAGGTGGGAGAGGTGCGTAAGTCTGAAAAATATACTTTGGCTTTTTCCATGATAGATAGCTGTTTATTATGATTGTTTCTGCAAAAATAATAGATAATATTAAATAATGGCAGGTATATGCAACAAAAAAAGCAGCGGAGTGGATACCGCTGCTTCAACTTTGTTTTCAAGAAAAGGCAATTTGCTGTTGCTATGACAATCAGCCTAACGGGTTTTCTTCTTCGCCGCCGTTGCCGGAACCGCCACTGCCATTGTTCCCGCTACTGCTGCTGCCGTCCGTATAATCGGTGTCTACAGGTACGGAACGGGTAACACTCATTTCATTCAGCATGCGGTTGAATATCTTTCCCGGTGTAAACACGATACGTTTTGAAAGGATATTGCTTGCCTTAACGGCATCTTCCGTATCCGCACTTTTGGTTTTAATTGTAGGGCGGAACAAGCCGAACTCACCCATTTGTATGGTCTTGCCGTCGTCGATATCTTCCGCCATCATATCTACCAAACCGCTTACCACCAAATCCACCACTTTGCGGTGAATGCCGCACAAACGACTGACCTTTTCACACATTTTGTCGAAGTTCATTTTACCCGAACCGACAGATTTCGCTACATACTTTTCTGTGTTCGTCTTGTCAAAGCCGAATACTCTTTTGGTTACTACATACTTTAAAGCCATAATTGTTAAAGTTTAAAAGGTTAAAAAAATAAGGTTTACTAATGCCATTTATTTTTTAATGACTATGCAAAGATACAACGGGCGTCCGCTGCCGCAGTCCCCTTTTAAACCCTTTAGAAATGTTTTACCAATAACAACCTCTATTTTGGGGACATTGTTGGGATTAAACCTTTAGATAGCCCAGAACTAATGCTGGACTATTCGCTTGTCTTTAGCTATAGAACTGCACAATCATCATACCTATACCTCCTGCAACCACAAAGATACCAACCGTGAAGAAGAACCAAAAGAACCATTGGGCATAGCGACCAAGGTAGCAGCCACCATATTCCTTATAGCGTTCACGGACTTTCTTCCGTTCATCAGCAAACATGGAATTGACCTCACGTATATGCCCCTGCATCTGTGCGGTCATCCATTGGCGTTCTTTGGCAAACAATTCTTGTATCTTCTGCCAGTCGGCATCATTGACTTGCACAGACACCTTTAATTGGGTCGGTGCATTTGCCAATGCCTTGTCAATATGCTGATTGATGGTATCTACCTTTTTGCCGATAGTTGTCACTGCACCGCCCAAGTTCACTTCCGCACGCTGATACTGCTGAATGGCAGACTCCAGTTCAAGTGTGGCATTGATGAAGGTGTTTGTAGCCTTATCAATGTCCTCACTCAACTGCTTTAGTTCTGGAACACGGTTCACAAGTCCGTCTTCGACTTGCTGTTCCTCGACCTCATTTTCAACATCATTCATCATGTTATCGAAATCGGGTCTTTCTTTGCTCTCCATCAAAGTAGGCAATATTTTGCAAAATTCTCGTTTATTCCAATAAATGTAAATACCTTTGCATTGAACTTAAATAAGATTACAATGAATGAGCTTAATAGAATAAAAGTAGTTCTTGTAGAACAAAAGAAAACAGGTAAATGGTTAGCGGAACAGCTTGGAGTTAGTATTACAACAACCAGTCGTTGGTGTTCTAATTCTGCTCAACCCGACTTGCAAACATTAAATAAGATTGCTAAGCTGTTAAAAATAAACACAAGAGAACTTCTTGTTCCAACAGACTTACATGAAAACTTTCAAAATTGATAACAAAACAACAGACTAAAAAATGAATAGTGAAAAAAATGCTCCTCGATATTTTATGCATAAATATTGGGGTAAAAAGCCAGCCTCTGGTATTAGTCCTTTGGTTGATAAATATACAAACCCTGGAGATACTATTATTGATCCATTTTCAGGGTATGGTGTTTTCTGTTGTGAAGCATATCTTAAAAATAGAAATGTTATAGTAAATGATCTCAATCCTATTGCAAATTTTATATCACATAATTTGTTCTCAAACGATGTAAGTATTTCAAAAGTCAAAAGGGAATGGGAAGAAATCAAAGCGGAATTGTCACCTTTCATAGACCAATGGTATAATATTACCATTGGCGATAAAACTTATCAACCTATATCAGTTTTAAGAAATAAGGATGGCTTACCACTGCAATTTACTTTTAAGGATGGAAGAAAGATATCTATTCAAGATATTCCAAAAGAATTTGCCAAAGAATTCTGTGAGAAAGAGAGCAATTACGAAATAACAGATTGGTATCCAGTGGTTTCAATCATTGAAAATTCCAGAATATCAGCTCGCCCGAACATGACCGTTAAGGATCTCTTTACAAAAAGAACCCTTGCTTGTCATGCAAAACTGTTGTCATTGATAAATAAATATGCAACAGGCTCTAATAAGGACTTATTTTTAATCGCATTTACAGCAAATTTAGCCAACTGTTCCAAACTTGTTCCACCTATCAAAAGTAGAGGGGCACTTGCTCAAGGAGCTTGGATGACAGGTTTTTATATCGGTGAGACATATATAGAGAATAATGTCTTACATTATTACGAAAATCGTATAAAGAAGGCGATAAAGGGAAAAGAAGATTTCTTGAATGCGTTATCTGGTAATTTAATGAAAGAACCAATTCGGTCAACTTTCAAAATTACTAATTTTGATGCAAAGAGATTACAACTCCCAGACAACTCTGTTGATTATGTTTTTACAGACCCTCCTTATGGGGATAGTGTTCCATATTTCGAACAAAGCGTGATTTGGAACTCATGGCTAAAATTAAAACCTGACTATAAGCAAGAGATTGTAATATCAGATAGTAATCAACGACATAAAGATATTAAAACTTTCGAAAATGACATAAATTCGGCTTTCTCGGAAATTCGAAGAATACTAAAAGACAATAAGTATTTTTCGCTTACATTTCACTCTCTATCGGGGTTGGAATGGAAAGCTGTAAGCAATGCGTGTGTTTTCAACAATTTCAATGTTGTTGATTATGAGTGGTTAGAGCAAAAAACCTATCCGCCAAGACAACTTAATCGAGTTAAATCGATAAAAGGTGATGTACTTGTGACTTTTCGAAAGAATCCTGCACCTGTACATCTGCGTATTTGTGATGATTGCCAATTCGTAAAAATTATAACAGAGTTCATAACTGAAACCATCAATAAAGGAATAACCGACACAAATGGAATAATGATGGCTATAATGGAATGGATTTTACGGAATATGATTATAATAGGCAATGTAGATGTATTTGCTGTGCTGAATAATTATTTTCAACTTGACGAAGAAGGGAATTGGAGTGTCAAACAAAAGTAAAATATAAAAGTATTCAATATGACAAACTTTGAAAAATGGGACAAAGAGTTCCGTGCACAAAATCTTTACGCTTTCAACAACAATGAAAGTGCTTTATTGTACTTGAAGGTTAGAGCTGTATGTCGTGGAAAACAGATTAAACAGTTTGTTGAGAAAAATGGCATAAGACTCACTTCCACGAAGATTACTGAGCAGTTTGCTGAGTTGTATTCGATTATGGAGAATACACCTAATAGTAAGGCAATGCTTGATACTTATCTATGTGACAAAAACAACGAATGGTATCGCACAATGGGAGTGGATGAAGAAAAATTGAAAAGTGGTTTACGCCAGATAAACAACTATGAATGGGGAGGAGACCAAGAAAATTCTCTTGACCAATATCTTGTCCGTAGATATATCAAAGTAATCAGCGATTTTGATGAGCTACGCAGCAAGGCTGATGCTATTGCAACAAATGCATGGAATTTTGTTCAAACAAGTTGGTATAACAACTGGACTTCCTATCTTATTGAATCAATATTCAAGAAACATAGACGTGTGTTATCTGCGGTTGGTGAAATCAAAAGTGTTGACTTCTTTATAGAGAACAACCCTATTGATTTGAAAGTTACCTATTTCCCTGGAGCTTATATGCAAGGTAAATTAAAAGAAGCATTGGGCAACACTGAGTTAACTTGGCTAAAGCGTCAAGCAAAGAATTTTGGTATTACGCCAGATAAAAATCTTTCTGATTCCGAACAGTATAGTTTCTTAAAAGAGGAAATTGAGAATCATGGGCATCAAGAAGTAGTATCTCAACTTACTGCTACAAGAAAACAGATAGTTGACGAAGCTCGTAATAATCCAGAAAACCTGATGAAATGGCTTTATGAGAATCAAAGTCCTCGTTTGTTCGGTGCAGAGAACCGTCTGTTTGTTGTTCTTGTGGATTCTACGGACATGAATCAGTCGTGGAAGATGAAGAGGGCATTCTCTTTAATTGAACCTAAAATAAATGCCTATCTTGATAGCTTTGATGCAAATTCTCTAAAGAGAATCGAATTCACATTTAGTAAAAAAGCATACAAAAGTCTTGCCGACATAATCTTTGTCGTAAAAGAATAAATGAGGAAATGATGATAATATAGCATAATTCAAATTCACTTTAGTTTTTTCATTAAACAGAAACGATATCCCCATGAAAAAAATACGACTAACGATTTTCTGGGCGTGGCATTACTTGTTTGGGGTTGCTTTTGTGCGCTTGTTGAGTTGCAACTACATAATCCAATGACGGATAAAAGCAGGCATAAAAGTTTTGTTCTCATAACAGTTCATTATTTGAGATTGGATTTGAAAAATGCTTCTAGCTTGTCGAACGGAATCATCCGGTCATAGAGGTCTGTATGGTTGGCTTCGGGAATAATCAGCAGTTCCTTGTTGTCACCCTTGAGGTGTTTGAAAGCATCTTCGCTGAAATAGCGTGAATGGGCATTCTCGCCGTGAATGAGCAATACGGCATTGTCTATCTCGTTGATGTAGGACAATAATGGCATATTGATGAACGAGAGAGCCATCGTGGGACTCCATGCCCCGTTGGAGTTGATGGAGCGAGCGTGGAAACCGCGATCGGTCTTGTAATAATCGAAGTAGTCTTTGACGAACTGCGGTTCATCGCCCTTGATTTCAGCGGGCAGACCGGGTGTTCCGGAAGTGACCGTACCGTTCTGCGCATCGTGGGTACGGACGGTATTTATCGCTTCACGCTTCGCCTTACGAGCTTCGGAGCTGTCTTCGGCATCGAAATAGCCGTTGGCATTCACGCGGCTCATGTCGTACATCGTGGAAGCAACCGTTGCCTTGATGCGCGTGTCCATTGCAGCGGCATTCAGTCCCATGCCACCAAATCCGCAGATGCCGATGATACCGATACGTTCCGCATCTACGTTAGGCAGTGCTGCCAGAAAATCAACTGCCGCGCTGAAATCTTCCGTGTTGATGTCGGGTGATGCAGTGTTCCGCGGTTCGCCGCCGCTTTCGCCCGTATAAGAGGGGTCGAATGCGAGGGTAAGGAATCCACGTTCGGCCATTGTCTGTGCATAAAGTCCCGAAGCCTGTTCTTTTACTGCGCCGAACGGACCGCTCACGGCAATGGCGGCGAGTTTGCCTTCAGCGTTCTTGGGTTCGTAGAGGTCGGCGGCAAGCGTGATGCCGTAACGATTGCGGAAGGTTACTTTACGATGATTTACTTTGTTACTCTGCGGGAATTTTTTGTCCCATTCTTGTGTCAGATTCAATGTTTCCATATTATCACTTGGTTTTTGATTTGTTGTACTGTTCGTGCAACCGGTAAGCAGTCCTATACCCAACAAGGCTGCGATAGTTGCCGATTTAAGATTCGCTGTTTTCATTTCTCTGTTACTTAAATGATTATTGTCTTATTTTCTAATGCAAAGATACGGGGATAAGACCAATCGGACATTGTTGTGAGGCTCAAAAAGGATTATTCAAAAGCTCAATTATATATTTTCTCAAAAGCTCAATGTAAATGCTAAAAAAATTGCTCCAATGACCGATGAACATTGGAGCAAATAATCAGATGAGCGGATAACGTACGGCGGTTATAAGAAGGTACCGTTGCAAACCTGAAGCAATTATCCTTTAATGGCTTTCCCCATTTCGTATGCACGCACTAACGAAGGATGCCCTTCCGTTTCACCCGGTGCACTGACACCTCCGGCGAAAACTGTTCCTGTAAGACGGGCTTTTTCGAAGCAGTCAATCCATCCGGTAAGTCCCGCAACGGCACGTTCCGGTACATATTCCTCATCTTCTGCCGCACTGGTCAGCATATAAATGTCGCGGAAATGATAATCGGACGAATAGAGCGGATTGGCACGATCAAGCAAAGTTTTGAGCTGACCACACATCTCATAATAATAGATGGGCGTAGCGAATACGATTACATCGGCATCTTGCATTTTGGCCACGATTGCGGGGGCATCATCGTTGATAACGCAGTGCTGTGTTTTCTGACAGGCGAGACATCCTTTGCAGAAACGGATGTTTTTTTCTCTGATTGTTATTTTTTCGACCTCATTCCCTGCTTCGGAAGCTCCTCTGGCAAACGCATCGGCTAAGGATTCCGAATTGCTCCGCAAGCGGAGACTCGATGATATGACTAATACTTTTTTCATTGTTCTGTTTCTATATTATTCTATTCTTTATTTGTATACTCTCTCAAAAATCGACGTGCAATCCTCATTAATTGTTGTTTTAATACCAATCATGTTTTTCGTTTCGGTCAAGAGCGGCGATTTGTGCCATTTCCTCGGATGACAACTCGAAATCGAATAGGGATATGTTCTCTCTCTGATGGTCGGGATTACTCGAACCGGGAATGATGACTATGCCATTTTGCAAATCCCATCTCAAAATTATTTGTGCAGGAGATTTTCCATGCGCTTTTGCAATCTGTCCGATTGTTTCGTTACCAAGCATGGCAGCCGTATAACCTCTGCCTCCGAGCGGATACCACCCTTCGATGGCAATACCATTCTCGTGCATGAATTTTACCACTTCCTTTTCCTGATAATAAGGATGTATCTCGTTCTGAACCAGTGTTGGCTTTATATTCACTTTGGGCAGAAAATCCGTCATTTCCTTGATGTAATAGTTCGATACGCCAATCGAACGGATTTTTCCGTTTTTGACTGCTCTTTCCATTGCCTTGTAAGCCTCTACATCGTGCGCTCCGGGATGATGAAGCAACATCAAGTCCACGTAACCTATATTGAGTTTACACAGTGATTCCTCAATGGCTTTTTCTGCATCGGCAAACTGATTCGGATAGAGTTTCGTGCAGACAAACAGTTCTTCCCGCAGCACGCCGCAAGTTCGAATGGCTTTGCCGACCTCTTCTTCATTACCATAATAACTTGCCGTGTCGAATTTCCGATAACCGAGTTTGACGGCAGCCAGAATGGCATTCACGCACACATCGTCATGAAGACTGTATGTGCCTAAACCGATAATCGGCATTTCATATCCACTGCTGAGCAGAAGAGTCGGAGGGTTGCCGTTTTCACCTTCGGACAAGTCAAACATTCCGTTATCGGATGTAGGTTCCGGGGATGGAACGGGATTTGATTCAGGTTTGAGTTCGGGGACTATATTCTCCGTCTTTTTCGGAGAATCATCCGGATTGCAAGCACTTAATGTTAAAGTCTGACTGCACGCCATCATTAAAGATATTAACCACTTTATCATAACTGTTTCGTTTTATGTTTCTGATTTCGGAAGCGAAGTTAAGGAGAAAACTCCACAGCGACCTTACTGTGAGGCTCAAATAAGATTTCTCAAAAGTTCAATACTTTCTAGTATTCGAATTAAACGAATGCGGCGGTAGGCGATATGCCATATTGTTTTTTAAATGCGGTCGAGAAGTGTGACGGATTCTTGAATCCAACTTCGGCATAAACATCCACAATCTTTCTGTTGCCTCCCTGCATTTTAACGTAAGCTACTTCAAGTCGTTTACGGATGAGCCATTTTTCAGGTGTCAGATCGCTAATCTTCTTGAAATCCCGTTTGAACGTGGCAAGGCTGCGCCCTGTGTAATGTGCCATTTCTTCCATTGTGAACTCGCACATATAGTTTTCGTTCATAAACTCCATGATGTCAATTTTCCACGGCTCGTTGAAATCGAAGAGCATCGGTGCGAACCGATTGTCAATATGCAACAATGCAAGCAAACCTTCCTGTAATTTCAGTTGCATCAGGTCATCTGCAGGTTTTACTTCCGGATTGAAATAAGGCGTCATAGAAGTAAAAAGGCTGGCGAGTTCCACAGTCTTGGGTAGTTTTATCACACCGGAATCGAGCTTTGGAGTGTTAGTTGGCATTCTGCGTTGTTCCAGCTTACCGTACATTTCGCGCAGGAAACGGCGTGTAAACATAAGGAAGATACCGCAATACCGTTCACCGTCTTTTGTTTTTTTATACATGGTAATGTGGTGGTCACGCGGTATGAAGATGCATTCGCCCTTTCCGACATGAATCTGCTCTTTTCCATTATCAAGAATCATCTCACCCGAATAGACATAGTTAATGGCATATTCGCGTGAACGGTGTACACAACCGCTAAAGTCATTGTAATAGAAACTGTAAAATACATTATTATAGTTGAATATGAGCTTCATCGGTTCTGATTGTCCATTTATCATATTTTGTGTTTTAGTCTGATTTTTCATTTTTAATACGGTTTGATTGGATTAGACATTCTTTTCGGATACAAAGGTAGGAAGGTAAGAGGTAGCTTCCGGTAGATGAATTACGGATAAAATAAACTCTATTACAGATTTATATGTCGGTAATAGAGTTTATATTTGGCACAAATGCCTAAAATGGTTACATTTGTAATGTCCTCGTTTTAATAGGACGGAAATAATAATATGTGGTTGGATTTTTATATGTTCCTAACCCTTGCGTCAGGCATTGCTTTGGCTGTTTTGGGATGGCAGTTATGCAGTATTCATATTCCTCATAGGGAAGATACGCACCGACTGCGGACGGCACGTGCCATTCTTGCCGCATCTTATTTCATTCTTGCTATTCCTGCTTTTTGCGAACTGTTTAATGGTGGAGAGGCCGACCGTAAAATCATTGCAGTCTTTACGGTAGCGGTGGCCGCTTACCAATCGTTACTGTTTACCGTCACACTGCTGACATTTATTCAACCGCTGTATGTTACCTGCCACAGAGTACGGATACAAGCAGGAATCGTAACGGTTGCAGTTGCCTTGTTTCTGCTTATGGCTTTGACAAGTGAGGAATGCTGGGTGTTTTTTGTTGCATTGGCTGTATATGCAGTGCAGTTAGTCTGTTATACATTGTTATTTCGCCGAAAGTATGCCGAGTGCCTTCGATTGTTGGAAGAATATTACGATGAAGACCAGCATGCACGGCTGCGTTGGACAAAATTAGGCTTTTATGCTGCGCTCTCGGTTGGTATAGCCGCTTCTCTGTCCGTGTGGCTGCCACCGGTTGCTTATAATATTTTTACTGTCGGTTACATTTTGTTTTACGGGTGGTTTGCCGGTCGTTTTTGTAATTATGTGGTAAAAATCAATTATTATCTGCCGGCCGTAGCGCAGGGACAGGAACCGGTTCGTCTGCAAGTGGTAGATATGGCTGCCTGTGGATTGTCCGAACCGGAACTGGCAACGGAGAAAGAGCATCTGCGGCTTGCACTCGAACGTTGGGTTGCCGAACGGCGTTTTACCCGTCCTGAAGAAGGCAGGGAACAAATTGCGCGGGAATTGGGGACGACAAAAGAGTTTCTTTGCTGGTATTTCAAGAATGAGATAGGCCGGGACTTCCGTCCGTGGCGTGTCGGCTTACGTATCGAATATGCCAAACAATTGCTGGCCGAAGAACTCGGCATCTCCATGAACGACCTTGCACGCAAGGTAGGGTTTGCCACTAAAAGCAACTTTTACGGATATTTTAAAAAGCTCACGGGTGAAACCCCGGTCGAGTATCAGCGGCGGATTGTGTCACAATGCTGACTTTACAACTAATTATTTCTCAATATTTTATAAGCAATAAATCAGGAATATGGTCGTTGTCTTTAATTGTACATTCTAAAGGATGAAGATTTAACATTTTTATTATTTCTTAGCTTATTTGACTTATTATCACCTGTTCGTACAGTCAGAGTACTTCTTCCGAAAGTTGTTCGGGCTCCTCGTCCGTCACCTTATGTTGGTTGATGCCGGGAAAGTAGTGACGCGCGTAAATCATCTGTTGCCGGATGTTGCTGGTCGTCACGTACCGCCCAACATTCTATTA
>OGOK01001263.1_pt1 | contig 17797 bp, 12 predicted proteins | sample 1552661 | NCBI WGS metagenome assembly OGOK01 (sample SAMEA2580172, study PRJEB22360) | human gut metagenome | biome: human gut; feature: human-associated habitat; material: faeces | place: Denmark | collected 2008/2010
CCTGCGCAAGAACAACCTGACCGGCCCCATCGCACTGGTGCTGGGCAGCGAGGGCAGTGGTGTATCCCAGCTGGTGAAAAAGCTCTGTGACGGTGTGGTGCGGCTGGATATGGCCGCTCAGGGCACCGGTGTGGACAGCTTCAATGTCTCGGTGGCAGCTGGCATCATCCTGTACGAGATCCAGAGCCAGCGCGCCGCAGAGTAAGAAACAGCGGCCAGACCGCCGTGACCAGAACAGGGAGGGACTAGGATGCCAAAGGATGATAAGCGCAAAGAGCTGACACAGGAAGAAATCGATGCGCAGAACGAGAAGTTCCGCACGTTTTTCAGCACCAGCGTGGCACAGGTGCCCGAAGAGATGAAGCGCCGCGATGAGGAAAAGGAGAATACCGGCAGCCTGCTGGGCAAGCTCTTCCACCGCGAAAAGGACAAAGAGGAGCCTGCCGCCGCCCCGGCCGTGCAGAATGAGCTGCCGCCCACGGGTGAGATCGTGCTGGGCCATGAGGAAGAAGCCGAGGCCGGCCTGGAGCTGGCATTGGAGCCCGGAGAGCTGGAGGAAGCAGAGCCTGTGGCTCTGCCCACCGCGCCGGAAGCCCCCGCAGCGCCGAAGCCGGAACCCCGGCCCGCACCCCAGCCCGAGAAAAAGCCGGAGCCGCCCCGCCGCCGGGAACCCCTGACCCCGCAGGAGCAGCAGGAGGATGCAGAGATGGCCGAACTCAAGGCCATGCTCTATGGCACCCCCAAGCCCGCCCCGGTGGAGGAAATGCAGGATGCCCCCGAAGAGGTGCTGGCCGTGGAGCCGGAAGCTCCCGCAGTGCCTGAGGGCCCGGCCATCCCCATGGTGTTTGCCGAGGATCAGTCGGTAAAGCAGGCGAAGTCTGCCCCGGAAGCCGCGCCAGAGGTAGAGCCGGAACCGGAAAAGGCCTTCCAGTTCTTTGGCAAGGGCGCGGACGAGAACGAGCCGCAGGCCCCTACCCGCACCGAGGCCCCCAGCAAGGACGACAGCATGAGCCTGCCGCTGATGGGACTGGAAGAGGACGAAGCACCCGCCCGGCCTGCCGCCCCGGCAGAGGAGGCCCCGGCCCAGCCTGCTGAGGAAGCGGCCCCCGCCGCCCCGGAGGCTGAGGAGAAGCCTGAAGAAGAAGCCGAGCCGGAAACGCCCGAGCAGGTGGGGGAGAAGCTCCGCCGGATGGGCGCGGAGCTGACGCTGCGGTGTGTGCTGGAGGGCATCCTTGCCGTGGTACTGCTCCACTTTGGCCTTGTTGCCGAGGGGCTGCTGGCCCCTGTGGCCTCCCTTGACCCCGTGATCGCCCCGGCGGCGTTCTATGCTGCCAACCTGCTCTTTCTGGCCGGTGCGCTGGCTGTGGGCTGGCCTGTCCTGCGGGATGGCCTGCAGGGCCTCAAGGGCCGCCCCAGTGCAGACACCATGCCGGCGCTGGCCGCCTGCGGTGCGCTGGTGCAGGCTGCGGTCGCCCTGCTCAACGCCCAGAGCTATCAGAATTCCAGCTGGACGCTGCTTTCCGGTGTGGCCGCACTTGGCCTGCTCCTGGCCCTGCTGGGCAGCCGTGTCCTGCTGACTGCCGTCAGAAACGGCTACGACCTCGCCGCCCGATCCCCCGAGGGGCTGCAGGGCGCATTCCGCGTCCGGGATAAGGACCTGATCCGGGTGCTGGCCCGGAGCCTGGATCAGAAAGACCCCTGGGTGTTGCTCAGCCGCCCTGTCCAGTGGGACGAGGCGCTGGTGGAGCAGAGCTTCGGGGAGCGCGCCAGTGAGCGCCGCGCCCGCAAGACAGCCCTGATCCTGCTGGGTGCCGCCGTGCTCAGCGGACTGGTGTTCCTGTTGTTTGGCGGCGGGCCCAACGGCATGGCCGCAGCCCTGACCTCCATGCTCTGCATGGGTGCACCGCTGTCCTCCACCCTTGTTGCGGGCATCGCGTCTCTGCGCCTGCAAAAGACCGCCGCCGCCGCCGGTGCCGTGGTGCCCGGCTGGGCTGCCATTGAGGAGCTGGGCGGTGTGGACACCGTGCAGGTGGATGCCGACGAGCTCTTTACCGCCGACAGCGTGAATCTGGAGGACATCCGCATCTTCAAGGGCGGCCGCATCGACCGTGCCATCCTCTATGCGGCCAGCATCCTCAACCACAGCTGTGAGACCCTGCGGGGCCTGTTCCGTCAGATCATCGAGGACCGCACCGAGATCCTGTACCCTGTGAAGGATCTGGAGATCCACCACGGTCTTGGCTTTGCCGCCTGGTGCGATAACAACCGGGTGCTCATCGGCAACCGGCTGTACATGGAGCGGGAGGGGGTGCCCCTGCCTGAGCAGGAGTACGAGGATGAGCACTCCCAAAACGGCGCGCTGCAGATCCTGTATCTGGCTGTTTCCGGCAGCCTGCACGCCATGTTCGTGCTCCACTATGTGGGAGGCCGCAACGCCGCCCGCGGTCTGGAGGTGCTGCAGCGGGAGAACATCCGCCTGCTGGTTACCTGTGAGGACCCCAGCCTGACGGCCCGCCACATCACCGAGGCTTACCATCTGCCCGAGGGGATGATCACCCTGCTGGATCAGGAGCAGTGCAGCGCGCTGACCCCTGCCCAGCCGGACGAGACGGCCCGCTGCTGTATGCTGCATGATAAGGGCTTTGCCAGCCTGATCGGCGGCCTGCGCGCGGCGGAAAAGGCCCAGAATGCCGAGACGAGCGCCACCACGGTGCAGATGGTCTCGGTCTGGTTCTCGGTGGTCATCGGTGTTCTGCTGACCTACGCGGGCAGCATCGGCACCCTGTCGGTGGCCGCTGTCCTGATGTATCAGGCGGCATGGAGCGCTTTGAGCATTGCGGTCTGTGCCCTGAAACAGCACAACTGAAAATAATTCATAAAATGAAATCGTACAAAAAGAAGCGGCTGTCGTGTCAGCCGCTTCTTTTTGTTGCAATTGCGGACAAAGTGTGTCATACTTCTACCCAGAGTTTACGGAAAGAGAGGGGAGCCCGCTATGTCATACCGTGCCGCGATCTGTGATGACAGCACGACCGATGCTGAATTTGTGGGGAGCATTCTGCACCAGTGGGCCGCAGAGCGTGGCATTGAGGTGGAGAGTGAGCGCTTTGCCTCGGCGGATGCCTTTCTTTTTCGCTACGCAGAGGACAAAAGCTTTGACCTATTACTTCTGGACGTGGAAATGCCGGGCACGGACGGTGTGACGCTGGCCAAAACGGTGCGGCAGGAGAATGAAGCCGTGCAGATCGTGTTCATCACCGGCTACTCCGATTACATTGCCGAGGGCTATGACGTGGCCGCCCTCCACTACCTGGTGAAGCCGGTCAGCCGCGAAAAGCTCTTTGCTGTTCTCGACCGTGCCTGGGAAAAGCACCGCTGCAACGCCCGGTGCCTGAACCTGGAGCTTTCCGGCGAGCTGGTGCGCCTGCCGCTGTATGAGGTGCGGTATCTGGACGTGCACCAGAATTACGTCACGGTTCATGCCAGGCAGGATTACACCGTCAAGCGGACGCTTGGTGAGTTCGAGGCCCAGCTGGACGAAGGCTTCCTCCGGGTGGGGCGGGGGATGATCTTGAACCTGAAACAGATCCGCCGTGTGACCAAAAAGGAAGTCGTGCTGGCCGATGGTACCGCCCTCCCATTGCCCCGGGGTGCCTATGAGCCCCTGAACCGGGCAATCATTGAGAGGACTTAATGATGAAACTTAAATTCTTTTCAAAGCTCCTCGATAAACGCATCGCCGCTTACCAGCGGGAGCTCATCGAGACCCACTACAAAGAGGTGGACAACATGTACCGCCAGATGCGGGGATGGCGGCACGATTACCGGGGACACATCCAGACCATGAAGGTGCTGGCGGCACAGGGGGATCTGGACGGCATCAAAGCCTACCTGGATGCATTGGATACCGACCTGAACACTGTTGATCTGGCTGTAAAAACCGGCAACGCCATGGCTGATGCCATCATCAACAGCAAGATCTCCCTTGCCAAGAGCCGAAATATCCCGGTGCAGATCGATGCCCATATCCCGGTCAAACTGAAAATGAGTGAGCTTGACCTCTGCTGCATCCTGGGCAACCTTTTTGATAACGCCATGGATGCCAGTGCGGAGCTGCCCGAGGAGGAGCGGCTCATCCGGGTATATATGGATATGAAGGGCACACAGCTCTATATCTCCTTCACCAATTTCACGGCAACTAAAAAGCAGAAAAAGCTTGCGGGCCGTTTTGTCACCACCAAGGGCGAGGGCCACGGCTTCGGGCTGGTGCGCATTGATGCCATCGTGGAAAAGCTGGATGGCTACCTCAGCCGCAACAGCGAGGATGGGGCATTCACGACGGAGATATTGATTCCACAGGTGTAAACCTCTCAGGCGCTCCGCGCCAGCTCCCCTGATTGAGGAGCCAAGTTCACGCTGCTACTGGCTTGCCTCTCCTACTAGGAGAGGTGGCAATGCGAAGCATTGACGGAGAGGTTCCTGCAATTCATCCCCCAAATCAGGCGTTTCGTCCCCGGAATGTGTCGGGGGCGATTTTTTGTGTTAGGATCATTGCCAGACAAGTGAAAGGGGATTCCAAAATGGGAAAGAACGAGAAAACCAAAAAGCCAAAGCCCAAATACAATGTCTGGCAGAACACTGCCTACATGCTCTCGGTGGCCTGGGACACCCGACGGAGCGTGCCGCTGCTGGTGGTGCTGCTGGCCGTCTGCACGGCAGGCAAGACCACTGCCGAAATGCTCATCAGCCCGGCGGTGCTGGGCAAACTGGAAAGCGGCGCGCCGCTGGGCCAGCTGCTGGGTGCCATCGGCGGGTTCACCATCCTGCTGTTTGCCCTGACCGCGCTGTGCTACTACATCGACCACCTCACCATGTTTGGCCGGTGCGGCGTGCGGCTGGAGCTGCTGAAGCGCATCAACACCAAGCGCACCCGCACGGCCTATGCCAACCTGCTGGATGAAGCCTTCCGTCTGATGTATCAGAAGGGCCACGATGCCTGTATGAACAACCGTGCTTCCGGCGAGGCTTTCTGGAAAAGTTGGACGGATATCATGACAAATCTCATCGGCTTCGGGGTGTATCTGGCTCTGCTGTCCGGGCTGAACCCCTGGCTCTGTGTCCTGACGGCCCTGACCGCTGTGGTGAGCTATTTTTCCACCAGGAATATCAACGAGTGGGGCTACCGCCACCGGGAGGAGGGGGCAAAGATCACCCGGAGCCTGCATTACCTGCGCAACACCGCCGAGGGACGCGAGTTCGGCAAGGATATCCGCATCTTCGGCCTGCGGCAGTGGCTCACTGACCTGTACGATTCTGCTTTGCGGCTCAACTATGCCTTTCTCGAAAAGCGGGAGCGCGCCTACCTGACCGCCAACCTCATCGACCTGGCCCTGCTGCTGGTGCGCAACGGTGCGGCCTATGCTTATCTGCTCTGGCTCACCGTGACCAGGGGCCTGCCGGTGTCGGAATTCCTGCTCTACTTCGGTGCGGCCTCCGGCTTTGCCCAGTGGGTCACAGGCCTGATGGAGCAGTTTGCCCTCCTGCGCAAGCAGAGCCTGGACATCTCCACCATCCGGGAGTTCCTCGAGCTGCCGGAACCCTTCCGGTTTGAGGAGGGCATCCCGCTGGAAAAGCGGCTGGATATGCCCTATGAGCTGCAGCTGGAGGATGTGAGCTACCGCTACCCCGGTGCGGAGAAAAACACCATCGCCCACATGAGCCTGACACTGCACCCCGGCGAGAACTTGGCCATCGTGGGCTTGAATGGCGCTGGCAAGACGACACTGGTCAAGCTGATCTGCGGCTTCCTTGACCCCACCGGGGGGCGTGTTCTGCTGAACGGGCAGGATATCCGGCAGTATAACCGCCGGGATTACTACAAGCTGTTTGAAGCGGTCTTTCAGGATTTCAGCGTGCTCTCCTGCACGGTGGCCGAGAATGTGGCCCAGGCCATGGACGGCATCGACGAGGAAAAGGTGCGGTACTGTCTTGACCAGGCAGGGCTGACGGAAAAAATCACATCCCTCCCGGCGGGTATCAAGACCCATGTGGGCCGGGATGTCTATCTGGACGGCGTGGAGTTCTCCGGCGGCCAGACCCAGCGCCTGATGCTGGCCCGTGCCCTGTATAAAGACGCGCCTATTCTTGTGCTGGATGAGCCCACTGCCGCCCTTGACCCCATCGCCGAGGATGATATCTACCAGAAGTACAACGAGATGACCCGGGGCCGCACCAGCCTGTTCATCAGCCACCGACTGGCCTCCACCCGTTTCTGTGACCGCATTCTCTTCCTTGAAAACGGCCGTGTGGCCGAGGAGGGGACCCACGACCAGCTGATGGCCCAAAACGGCGGCTATGCCAAGCTGTTTGCGGTGCAGAGCAAATATTACAAGGAGGGCAAGGCTGTATGAACGAAGAAAAAATGACCCTGAAGGAAAGCGTCCGGCTGACCCTGCGGGCCTGGCGCTTTTACTGGAAAAATACGCCCCGATTTGTGCTGTCCACCGTGCTGTGGGCACTGGCGGATGCCGTCAGCCCCTATGCCGTGGTCTGGTTCTCGGCCCGGCTGGTGGCTGAGCTGTCGGACGCGCGGGACCCGCAGGCCCTTGCCGTGGATGTGGCGTGGGTGCTGGGCGTGACCGCTCTGCTCACGCTGGTGCGGTCGGTCCTGCTCCACTGGAAGGGCGTGGAGCGGGAACAGCTGAACTGGCAGCTGGGCCATGACTGCTTTATGGAAAAGCAGATGTCCATGGATTATGCCGACGAGGACAGCCAGCAGGTCTACGACCTCTACAATTTCATCCAGCAGAGCGAAAGCTTCTGCGGCGGCGGCAATCCCAACGCTGTGGCGCTGCTGGACAGTGTATCCGCGGCGGTATTCCGTATTCTGGGCGGTGCGGTGCTGTCGGTGGGGCTGTTCACGGCCAGAGTGCCCGCCGGCCCGCTGACAGTCCTCAACAGCCCGCTCTGTGTTCCGGCAGTGCTGGTGCTGATCCTGGCCGTGGCGTGGCTCTCGCCGGTGTGCGCTTCCAGCGCGGGCATCAGCAGCCCGGATATCGAGGAGGAGGGCCGCTGGGGCAACCGGCTCTGGGCCTTCCTCATGGGGGTATGTCGGGACGACAAAAAGGCGCTGGACGTGCGGATGTACGACCAGTTCGAGTTTTTGAAAGATCACGCCGCCGTCTCCATGCCTGCCTTTGAGCGGGCCCGCAAGGGGAAATTCGGCATCCTGAATGCCACGGGCAACGCCGTTTCGGCTCTGCTCATGGGTCTTGCCTACCTCTTTGTATGCCTGAAGGCCTACGGCGGGGCCTTTGGTCTGGGCGCTGTGACCCAGTATGTGGGCGCAGCCACCAACTTTTTTGTGGGCATCGGCGGGCTGTTCACCGCCGTGGGCGACTGCAGATTCAACGCCCCCTACCTGAAAACGCTCTATGACTATCTTGACCTGCCCAACAAGATGTACAAGGGCAGCCTGACCACCGAAAAGCGGAGCGACCGCCAGTATACCGTGGAGTTCCGGGATGTCTCGTTCCGGTACCCCGGCAGCGAGCAATATGCCCTGCGCCACCTGAGCATGACCTTCAAGGTGGGGGAGCGGCTGGCCGTGGTGGGCATGAACGGCAGCGGCAAGACCACCTTCATCAAGCTGCTCTGCCGCCTATACGACCCCACCGAGGGTGTCATCCTGCTCAACGGCATCGACATCCGTAAGTACCGCTACGATGAGTACATGGATATCTTCTCGGTGGTGTTCCAGGATTTCAAGCTGTTCTCCCTGCCGCTGGGCCAGAATGTTGCCACGGCCCAGCATTATGATGCCGCCCATGCCGCCGACTGCCTGCAAAAAGCGGGCTTTTCCGACCGGTTGGCCCGGATGCCCAAGGGGCTGGACACCTGCCTTTATAAAGATTTGGACGAGGATGGCGTGACCATCTCGGGCGGCGAGGCCCAGAAGATCGCCATTGCCCGGGCCCTGTACAAGGATGCACCTTTCATCGTGCTGGATGAGCCTACCGCCGCCCTGGACCCGGTGGCTGAAGCGGAGATCTACGCAAAGTTCAACGAGATCGCGGGCGATAAGACTGCAATTTATATCAGCCACCGGCTGTCCTCCTGCAAGTTCTGTGATGAGATCGCCGTGTTCGACCACGGCGAGGTCGTCCAGCAGGGAACCCATGAGGAACTGCTGGGGGAGCCGGATGGAAAGTATTACGAACTGTGGAACGCCCAGGCACAGTATTACACCGAAGAAAGCGCGTGAACCTGGCCTCCCTATCAGGGGAGCTGTCACCGGAGGTGACTGAGCGCTTTTTGGCCCTGATGTTCTGCACAAAAAAATCGGAAAAAACTGGAATTCCCGACGAAATCGAGTGCGAAAGCACAGCACTTTGGGCGAAAAACTTGACCCACATTGGCCGGACGTGTAAAATGAATCAGTAGTGAGAAAAATCATGGACGCGAAATTTTTCCATGTGTGCGGCATTCCTTTGATCCCATGGGATGAAACAAGGAGGGAAGTTCGACCCAATGAAATGGAAATTCCAAACCGCGGGGCGGCTTCTGGCCCTGCTGGCTCTGAGCGGGGCCCTGCTGGCTGCCCCTTTGCCCGCGCAGGCCGCGCCCGGTGTGCTGACAGGCCTGACCGGAACCGGCTCCAAGCTGGAACTGGAGCTGACCGAGATGGAGCTGGAGATCACCGATGATGACCCCCGCCCCAAGGGCTACCTGTACACCAGCGGACAGAGCGATTATTACTTCATCGTCTGGATGAGCAGCAACTCCAATGTTGCCACGGTGGATGGCGACGGCAAGGTGACGGGCCGCAATGCGGGCACTGCCATCATCACCGCCATCTCCGACCACGGCGAACGTGCCGCCTGCAAGGTGACCGTGACCCGCAAAAATGAAGAAGCAGCCAGAAAAAAGCCCACGCTGGATACCACCAGCCTGAGCCTTGTGCTGCAGTACAATGACCTGCACCCCACCCATCAGCTCCAGTTGACCAACAGCGACCACTCCTTCCTCTATGTCTACCAGTGGATGAGCAGCAACCCCGAGGTTGCCACGGTCAGCGACAAGGGCCTTGTCACAGCTCAGGCGGCGGGCACCACCACCATCACGGCAATGGTCTCTAATGGCCAGGCTCTGCGGTGCAGCGTCACGGTAACTTCGGATATCGGCAAGGTGACCTTGAACAAGAGTGACCTGCTGCTCCGCACCGTGGGCACCCAGGAACGTCTGACGGCCGCCGTTGCGGTGGAGGGCGGCGGCAGTGTGCCCATTACATGGGTCAGCAGCAACCCCGGTGTCGTTACCGTGGATGCGGATGGCGTGGTGACCGCCATTGCCGATGGAGAAGCCAAGGTCACGGCTCTTTCGCCCGCCGGACGCTTTGACGTGTGCAGCGTTGTGGTGGGCATGGCGGCGGAGAAGTACGAATCTGAAGCCGACCTTGCTGACGAGCTCAAGCTCCCTGATCCCTACGTTGCCGTAAGGCTGAACAAACTTGCATAAAGAAAAAGCACCCGCCCATGGCTGTTTTTGACGGCTATGGGCGGTTTTTGCGTGTATGGAAACGGATGTGCTGGGAAAAACTTGCCGAAGAGGAATTTTTTGCAAAAAATATTTTGCGTTGCGTGTTGTGGTGTACCTGACACATCCGGCTGCCTCCGGCAGGTGAAAAAGGACAAAATGGCCCGAACGTTGTTTAGGACAGGGGGCGGATGCCCCACGGAGCGGCGAAATCTCTGCAAAAAAGGCGGCTGCCCGGCTTGAATGACACATTTAACAAAAATTTGACGTGAAGTGATTGAATTTGCAACTCTTGACAGAAGGCGGGACAAACCATTATCCTTTTATCAGAGGAAAGTATTTTATGTCGCCAGACGTTGGAATGCCTGGTGTACAAGTGTGTGTCAGGAGGGAAAGAATATGACCAACTACCGGAACCGAATCGGGGAAGCCATTGCCTTTGCCCGGAACATGGCGGGCAGATCCCAGCAGGAGCTTGCGGATATGCTGGGGCGGGACAAGCGTACCATTCAGAAATGGGAGCGGGGCGAGATCCGCATTGCGCTGGAGGATTTTCTGGATGTATTCGATACTCTGCACCTGCCGGTGGGGCCCTATGAAATGTGGATCCGGCATCCGGAACTCTTTCCGCGCGGCATGGAGGATATCAAGGGCTTCAGCACCGAAAAGAAGCGGAGGACACTGGCGGATTATTATCTGCATCAGGCTGCACCGCTGGAGATCGAGCAGGAGTATTACATCCTGTTCGGCGACCACGGCAGCAACAGCTGCGGCATCCGGCAGGAGCTGCTGGCCAACCTGCAGACTCCGCTCCGTGACCGCAAACGGATCGTGAACCAGATCATCGACAACTACTATGAGGCCCGGGCCATCGGACATCTGACCGACCCGGAGGGCCAGCAGCCAGTGATGCCCATTCTGGAAGCCTGCTACGATGCCAGTGCACGGAGCGTGAAAGCCAACGAGAACCGGTACAGCATCGGCAGCATCGAGGACTATCTGGACGATGCGGAGAAACCGGCAGAAGAGTGAACCGAACAGCAGACGGCCATGTGCAGCCGCCTGCTGTTTTTGCGTTCGGCTGCCTGCGGGAAAATATTGTGAAATTTGCGGATTCCTGCTATACTTATCCTATTGATGAAAAAGAAGGGTGAGATAAATGGCATACAACATGGGCGGTCGGCGCTTCCGGCCGGTGGGCAGCGGAAAAAAGCGAACTGCGCCGCAGTACGGGCCGGTGGGCACAGGCTGCCCGTTTGTGGAGGAGGCCGTGGCGCGGCTGTATCGGGAGCAGAACGAGGAACATTTCTGGAGCCTGATGAACGCCCTGAACTATGCGCTGGAATTGCAGACCAAGGTGCTGGTTCCGCTGGATGCGGCGGTGGACCCCCAGAGCGGGGCCGCCCCCTGGGCGCATCTGCCCATCCCGGAGGAGCGGGCCGAGGGCCTGCAGCCCTGGCTGCTCCACACCCGGAAGGAGCGGAACTATCTGCCGCTGTTCACCTCGGTAAAGAACGCCGAGGTGGAAAAGGCCAGCGCCACCCGCCCCATGGTGGAGCGCAGCCTGCGCAGCGCCATGGAGTATGCGCTGGAAACGGACGGCATCGATGGTGTGGTGCTGGACCCGTGGACAAGCTCTGCCACGCTGGATGTCTCCCTGCTCAGCGGGCTGCTGAAATCGGAGCGGGGAAGCGACAACCCCGGCGCTCAGGAGCTGGAAGCCGGGCACGCCGCCGCCCGGGCCGGGGATTGGCCGGAGGCAGCGGCCCGCTACACTGCCGCCGCCGAGGCGGGCAGCGCAGAGGCGCTTTCTGCTCTGGGGGACTGCCTGTATTATGGCCGGGGTACCCGGAAGAATAAGACCCAGGCCCGGCGGATGTGGAAAAAGGCCGCGCAGGCCGGGGAGGTGCAGGCCATGATCGCCCTGGGGGATGACTGTGCTGCATCGGGCGGGGAGATGGCTGAGACCCTGCAATACTACCGCCGCGCCCAGAGCGCTGCCCGGGAGGTGCCGGACATCGCCTACACCCCGCAGGTCTGCCTGCGCCTTGCCCAGTACGAGACCCAGTACCTTTCCCGCAAAAAGGCGCTGCTGCAGGTGGCCGAAGCCGTGCAGGGGTTTCGGATCTTGCAGGCCGAGGGCGAAACGGATGCTGCCGATTGGCTGCGGGAGGCTGAACTGCTGACCAATCAGCTGCTGGCCGACGATAAAAACGCCTGAAACACAGTTTCTTTACATTTGTTCTAAGAAATCGTCATAGGAAACCGGTAAGATATTCAAGGAAATATTCTGCGCCGAAGAAAAGAGGACAAGCACTATGAGCAAAGTGATCGGAATCGACCTTGGTACCACCAACTCCTGCGTGGCGGTGGTGGAGGGCGGCAAGCCTGTGGTCATCACCAATGCCGAAGGCGAGCGCACCACCCCCAGCGTGGTGGCCTTTACCAAGGATGGCGAGCGTCTGGTGGGCGGCGCGGCAAAGCGCCAGATCGCCACAAACTCAGGCCGCACGGTGTCCAGCATCAAGCGGTACATGGGTTCTGATCACCGGGTGCATATCGATGGCAGAGACCTGACCCCGCAGGAGATCAGCGCCATGATCCTGACCAAGATCCGCCGCGATGCCGAGAGCTACCTGGGCGAACCGGTGACCGAGGCCGTCATCACGGTGCCTGCCTATTTTGACGACAGCCAGCGCAAGGCAACTCAGGACGCGGGCCGCATTGCGGGCCTGAATGTTCTGCGCATCATCAACGAGCCCACCGCCGCCGCGGTGGCCTACGGCCTGGACAACGAAGCTCCCCAGAAGATCCTGGTCTATGATCTGGGCGGCGGCACCTTTGATGTTTCGATCATTGAGATCGAGGACGGCACCTTTACGGTGCTGGCCACCGGCGGCGATACCCATCTGGGCGGCGATGACTTTGACGAGCGCATCGTTGAGTGGGCTGTGGCGGAGTTCCGCAGATCTGACCGCATCGACCTGACCAAGGACCCTGCCGCCATGGGCCGCCTGAAGGAGGAAGCGGAAAAGGCCAAGAAGGAGCTTTCCAGCGCGCTTTCCGCCCAGCTGAACCTGCCGTTTATCGCGGTGGGCAAGGATGGCCCTCACCATCTGGATCTGAGCCTGGGCCGCCCCCAGTTTGAGATGATGACCGGTGACCTGCTGGCACGCACCGTTCAGCCGGTGCAGAACGCCCTGCGGGATGCCGGGATTTCCGCCAGCCAGCTGGGCAAAGTCCTGCTGGTGGGTGGCAGCACCCGGATGCCCGCTGTGGAGCGGCAGGTCCGGGAGCTGCTGGGCTGTGAGCCCAGCCATACCCTGAACCCCGATGAATGCGTGGCCATGGGTGCCGCCGTGCAGGGCGGCCTGCTGCAGGGCGGCGGAAAGCTGGCCGGTGCCACCGGTGCGGCCGCGCAGGGCCTTGTGCTGATGGATGTCACCCCACTGACGCTGTCCATTGAAACGCTGGGCGGCGTGGCCACCCCCCTCATCACCCGCAACAGTATGATCCCCACCCGCAAGAGCCAGATCTTTACCACGGCCCGCCCCATGCAGACCAGCGTGGAGATCAATGTGCTGCAGGGCGAGCGCCACTTTGCCCGCGACAACAAGAGCCTGGGCAAATTCAAGCTCACCGGTATCCGCTCCGGCTTCTCCTCCAAGCCCCAGATCGAGGTCACCTTTGACATTGATGTGAACGGCGTGGTCAAGGTGTCCGCAAAGGATCTGGGCACCGGCCGGGAGCAGAACATCACCATCACCGGCAGCACCAATCTTTCTGAGAACGAGATCCAGCGCGCCATGGCCGATGCCGCCGCCTACGAGGAGGAGGATACCCGCCGCAGGGAGCGGTTGGAACTCCACAATCAGGCCGAGATGCTGGCTTACAAGGTGGATGAAGCCCTCTCCAAGTGCAAAAAGGAACTGGACAAGGACGAGAAGAACCGAGTCAAGAACGACCTTGCCAGCCTGCGCCGCTGCCTGCGCAAGGATAAGCCCGAAAAGATGAACGAGACCGAGGAAGCGAACCTCCGTCAGGCAAAATCCCAGCTGGAAGCCAGCGCCAACCACCTGATGGTGCTGTACAGCACGGAGCAGGATGCCGGCCGGCAGTAAGCAGGCAATTCCCTACTGAAAAACTTCGTTGAAAGGGTTGACAAACCCGGAAGAGTGGGGTATTATGTATGCAATATCACAAAAATGGCTGTGAAGAGAAGAGTAGGTTTTCGCATTGATCCTTCCAGAGAGCCCGGGCGGTGGAAAAGGGCAGGAAACAGGGAACTGAAAATGGTCTCGGAGCCGCGGGGGCGAAGTGCAAGAGTGCTAAGCCTGCGACGGGAGCGCCCGTTACAGCGTCCGGTTGTCGCGTTGCAAAACGCCGCAGCAGTGAGGCTGTCTCTGTGAGGGGACAGTAAACCAAGGTGGTACCACGGAAGTTTTACGCTTTCGTCCTTGTGGGTGTATGCCCGCTGAGGACGGAAGCGTTTTTTATTTGGCTTCCGGTGCAAAGGGTGCGGATTGTGCCGCACCGCACAAAAACATTTTTGTAAAAGTAGAGAGGGAAAACAAAATGTCTAAGATCACTCGTCGTAATTTTCTGAAAGTTTCCGGCGTGGCCGCTGCTGCCGCTGCCCTGACCGCCTGCGGCGGCTCTTCCTCCACCGCAAGCTCCGCCGCTTCCGGCGCTGCATCCTCTGAGGCTGCCTCCACCGCTGCCAAGCTGGACAAGATCAAGGTCGCCGTTCCCAACGATACCACAAACGAGGCCCGCGCTCTGACCCTGCTGGAGAAGAACGGCTTCTTCAAGCTGAAGGCAGATGCAGGCCTGACCGCCACCAAGAACGATATCGAGGAGAACCCCCTGAACGTCAATGTGGACGAGGTCGAGGCTGCTCAGGTGCCCAACGTCCTGCAGGATGAGGACTACGCTGTCATCAACTCCAACTACGCCATCTCTGCCGGTCTGGACCCCATGACCGACGCTCTGGCCATGGAGGATGGCACCTCTGCCTACGTCAACGTTCTGGTCTGCAAGGAAGGCAATGAGGAGGAGCCCAAGATCAAGGCTCTGGTCGCTGCCCTGCAGAGCCAGCAGGTCAAGGACTTTATGACCGAGAGCTACGGCGGCGCTGTGGTCTCTGTTGTGGAAGACCCCACCGACGGCTATGATCCTTCCATCGATTATGACGCACTGAACGGCGAGACCGTCAGCTGCGCTGCCACCCCCGCTCCCCACTGCGAGATCCTGGAGGTCTGCAAGCAGATCCTGGCCGACAAGGGCATTACGCTGGACATCCAGGAGTACGATGACTATGTGATCCCCAACACCATCGTTGAGGATGGCCAGTGCGACACCAACTACTTCCAGCATCAGCCCTACCTGGACAACTTCAATGAGGAGAAGGGCACCCACCTGGTCTCCGTTGCCGGCATCCACGTTGAGCCCATGGGCATCTACGGCGGCAAGCAGAGCGACCTGAGCCCGATCGAGGGTTAAGCGAACTCCCCCAGTCACCTTGCGGTGACAGCCCCCTCGGGGAGGGGGCCTTTGCTTGACCGTTCTGTTTCAGGCTCCCTCCATGAGGGAGCTGGCAAATCCGTAAGGATTTGACTGAAGGAGTTTATTCAACAGCAAGGAGCAATTTCTGTGATCGAGATCAAACATCTTTCCAAGACCTTCCAGATGAAGGACGGCGCAGTGAATGCGCTGAAGGACATCAGCCTGACCATCCCGGATGGTTCCATTTACGGCATCATCGGCATGTCCGGCGCGGGCAAATCCACGCTGGTGCGCTGCATCAACCTGCTGGAGCGCCCCACCGAGGGCAGCGTGGTCATTGACGGCGTGGAGATGGAAAAGCTCACGCCTGCCCAGCTGCGCCAGCGCCGCCGGGAGATCACGATGATCTTCCAGCAGTTCAACCTGCTGATGCAGCGCAGCTGCCTGAAGAACATCTGCTTCCCCATGGAGCTGGCAGGTGTGAAGAAAGAGGAAGCCGAAAAGCGCGCCAAGGAGCTGCTGGAAATGGTGGGCCTGCCCGATAAGGCCAACGCCTACCCGGCCCAGCTCTCCGGCGGCCAGAAGCAGCGCATTGCCATTGCCCGCGCACTGGCAACTGACCCCAAGGTCCTGCTCTGCGATGAGGCCACCAGCGCGCTGGACCCCAACACCACCCACTCCATCCTGACCCTGATCAAGGACATCAACCGGAAGCTGGGCATCACGGTGGTGGTCATCACCCATCAGATGAGCGTTGTGGAGGAGATCTGCGATCACGTTGCCATTCTGGACGGCGGCGTTGTGGTGGAACAGGGCGAGGTGAAGGAGATCTTCGCCAACCCCAAGACCGCCGCGGCAAAGCGTCTGGTGGCTCCCAACGGCGGCAGCGCCGCCCGCGACCTGTCCAGCTTTGCGCCGGACGATCATGTGGTGCGTGTGACCTTCAACGGTTCTTCCGCCGCAAAACCGCTGGTGGCAAGCCTTGCCGCCGAAAAGGGTATTCTGGTGTCGGTGCTCAGCGCCGATACCCGCGACCTGAGCGGCCAGTGCTACGGCTCCATGCTGCTCAAGCTTCCCGCTGACCTGGATGAAGCAAAACAGGCTGCTGCCTACATGCGGGCACAGCCCGGCATTACGGTGGAGGAGGTGACCGGAGAATGACCATTGCAGATTATGGCTTTGCCATCTGGGAGACCTTCTATGTGACGGTGCTCTCCACCGCGTTCTCTCTGGTCATCGGCCTGCCGCTGGGCGTGCTGCTGGTGGCCGGTGATAAGGACGGCATTCTGCCCCTGCCCGGCTGGCTGATGCACCTGCTGAATATCATCATCAACATCCTGCGCAGTGTGCCTTTCCTGATCTTGATGATCTGCGTTTTTCCGCTGACCCGTATCATCGTGGGCACCACCGTAGGCACCAAGGCCACCATCGTCCCGCTGGTGGTTGCGGCCTTCCCGTTTGTGGCGCGTCTGGTGGAGACCAGTCTGCGCGAGTTGGATGAGGGTGTGGTGGAAGCCGCCCAGAGCATGGGTGCGACCCCGTTCCAGATCATCACCAAGGTAATGATCCCCGAGTGCCTGCCTGGCTTGATCTCCAGCATGACCACAGCTTTGACCACCATTCTGGGCTACTCGGCCATGTCCGGTGTCATCGGCGGCGGCGGCCTGGGCAAGATCGCCCTTTCCTACGGCTACTACCGCTACCAGACCAACATTATGATCGTCTGCGTCATCCTGCTGGTGCTGCTGGTGCAGATCTTCCAGACCGTTGGCACCTTCTGGGCCACCAGAAGCGATAAGCGGCTGAGAAAGTAACTCCTTCAGTCGCACTTCGTGCGCCAGCTCCCTCGGAGAGGGAGTCTTAAAGCCTCCCTCTTTGAGGGAGGTGGCAAAGCCGAAAGGCTTTGACGGAAGGAGTTCTCTCCTCATTTCGTCCCGGACGGGAAGTAAAATTCAACGTTTCAATTCCCCGCCGGAGGCATGTGCTCCTGCGGGGAATTGTGCTATTCGGACAAACCCAGTAAAGGAGTATGTTGCAATGAACCGTGATACCATCTGTGTGCAGGGCGGTTATACGCCCGGCAATGGCGAGCCCCGCCAGATCCCCATCATCCAGTCCACCACCTTCAAATATGCCACCAGCGAGGATATGGGCAAGCTGTTCGACCTGGAAGCCGACGGCTACTTCTACTCCCGCCTGCAGAACCCCACCTGTGACCTTGTGGCCAAGAAGATCTGCGAGCTGGAGGGCGGCACCGCCGCCATGCTGACCTCCAGCGGTCAGGCAGCCAACTTCTTTGCCCTGTTCAACCTCTGCGAGGCCGGTGACCATATCGTGGCATCCAGCACCATCTACGGCGGCACCTTCAACCTCATCTCTGTCACCATGAAGAAGATGGGCATTGAGGCCACCTTTGTGGACCCGCTGTGCACCGAGGAGGAGCTGAACGCTGCTTTCCGGCCCAACACCAAGGTGGTGTTCGGCGAGACCATTGCCAACCCCGCCCTGACCGTGCTGGATATCGAGAAGTTTGCCAAGGCTGCTCACGCCCACGGCGTGCCCCTGATCGTGGACAACACCTTCCCCACGCCGGTCAACTGCCGCCCCTTTGAGTGGGGCGCGGATATCGTGACCCACTCCACCACCAAGTACATGGACGGCCACGGCGCAGTGCTGGGCGGTGCCATCGTGGACGGCGGTAAGTTCGACTGGATGGCCCACGCCGAGAAGTTCCCCGGCCTGTGCACCCCGGACGACA
>OGOK01001267.1_pt1 | contig 17760 bp, 13 predicted proteins | sample 1552661 | NCBI WGS metagenome assembly OGOK01 (sample SAMEA2580172, study PRJEB22360) | human gut metagenome | biome: human gut; feature: human-associated habitat; material: faeces | place: Denmark | collected 2008/2010
TATGTAAATGAATCATATAAAGGTATCCACATTGCGTTGGATACCTTTTTTATTTGGCCTTCTCACCGATTTTTCAAGGAAAAAGGCTATAAGTGGGGAATAATCATTATTTTTGTTTCGTTTTATACATTCAGATTAATGAATTCTTTCCTATGTACACAATACTAATTATAGAAGATGAACCCCGGGTTGCAAGTTTGCTGATGAACGGACTGGAGGAAAATGGCTATCAGACAATGGTGGCTTATGACGGACTGATGGGATTACGGCTTTTTCAAACGCATACATTTGATCTGGTTATATCCGACATCGTTCTGCCTAAGATGGACGGATTTGAACTGGCGAAAGAAATTCGCAAAACCAATCCCAATATCCCTATATTGATGTTGACGGCATTAGGATCAACGAACGATAAACTGGACGGTTTCGATGCCGGTGCAGACGATTACATGGTGAAACCTTTTGATTTCAGAGAGTTAAATGCCAGAATCAAAGTGCTGTTGAAACGTGTGACAGGTAATGCGCAGGAATTACCGCAGGAACTTGTCTATGCAGATTTGCGTATTGATCTTCAACGGAAAGACGTAGAACGGAATGGTATATCCATTAAACTTTCTCCTAAAGAATACAACCTGTTGTTATATATGGTAGAAAATGCCGAAAGAGTATTAAGCAGGGTTGAAATAGCGGAGAAAGTATGGAACACCCATTTTGATACAGGAACGAATTTCATAGATGTATATATCAACTATCTTCGCAAAAAGATAGACCGGGATTTTGAACCGAAACTTATTCATACCAAAGCCGGAATGGGTTTCATACTGACTGATAAAATATGAAGATCAGGACAACGTTGACTCTACAATATGCAGGGCTTACAGCTGCGGTATTCTTCGTATTTGTGATGGCTGTCTACTATGTAAGTGAACATTCACGTAGCAATGCTTTCTTTCGTAATCTTCAAAGTGAAGCTATAACCAAAGCACATTTATTCCTTAAGGATCAAGTAGATGCCAAAACCATGCAGTCTATTTACCTGAATAATCAGAAGTTTATTAATGAAGTAGAGGTTGCCGTCTATACAACAGATTTTAAAATATTATATCACGATGCTCTGCAAAACGATATTGTTAAAGAAACGCCGGAGATGATAAAACGTATCCTGAAGCGAAAGAATATCAATTTCTATGTGGACGAATATCAGGCTATAGGACTGGTGTATCCGTTTGAGGGCAAAGACTATGTGGTTACCGCCGCAGCCTACGACGGTTACGGATACGCCAACCGAGATGCGCTAAGAAATATGCTTATTCTCCTATTTATCGGTGGATTGAGCGTATTGGTGGTTGTGGGGTATATCCTTTCTCGAAGCACTTTAAAACCGATACGTAATATAGTGAAAGAAGCGGAGAAAATCACAGCATCGCATATTGATAAAAGATTACCCGTAAAAAATGAACAGGATGAACTGGGAGAATTGAGTACGACATTCAATGCATTGTTGGAACGCCTGGAAAAGTCTTTCAATTCACAAAAGATGTTCGTCAGTAATGTATCTCATGAATTGCGTACCCCCATGGCAGCTCTTACAGCCGAATTGGATTTAGCTTTATTAAAAGAACGGAGCTCCGAACAATATCAGATGGCTATCGGCAATGCACTGCAAGATTCACATCGGATTGTTAATCTGATCGACGGATTATTGAATCTGGCAAAAGTTGACTATCAGTCGGAACAGATAACTATGGAAGAAGTCCGTCTGGACGAACTGTTGCTGGACGCCAGAGAGCTGGTACTAAAAGCTCATCCGGATTATCACATCGAATTAGTATTTGAGCAGGAAGCCGAAGAAGATAATGTGCTGACAATAATCGGAAACAGCTATTTACTGACCACCGCTTTTGTGAATCTGATAGAAAATAACTGCAAGTACTCTTCCAACCGGGCTTCATCAGTCCTGATCGCCTATTGGGAGCAATGGGCAATCATTCGTTTGTCTGATAACGGTGTAGGTATGTCTGATACGGATAAAGAAAACCTGTTTAAACTGTTTTATCGTGGAGAGAACAAACATATTGCTCCTGGAAATGGTATAGGCATGGCCTTGACACAGAAGATTATCCACCTTCACAAAGGCGAACTGACCGTATCTTCCCATAAGGATGAGGGCACTACTTTTGTGGTGAAACTTCCGCATATTTAAGAAATTCTAATAGCTTTCTAATACCACTCTAATCATTCTCTAACAGCTTCCCGGTGAAGTCTTCCTTACTTTTGCATCGAATTAACAAATGCAGTTAGTAACTTAAAAAAATTAGAGAGTATGGTATGGAAGAAAAAACTGCGTTCATCACAGTACATATTCAATTCAGAGAAAGTATTTTTGGTTGCCACACAACCCGGTAAGTCAATCTATTCATACTTACAGACCACAAAGCTTGGATTAACGTTGGGAGAAGTGCAGGAGCGACAATCCGTTTATGGAAGAAACGAAGTGGTACATGAACAGAAAAAGAATCCGTTTATCCTATTTATCAAAACGTTTATCAATCCTTTCATTGGCGTTCTGACCGGGCTCGCCATTATATCCTTATTTTTGGATGTATTGATGGCCGATCCCGGAGAGCAGGAATGGACGGGAGTCATCATCATCTCATCCATGGTGCTGTTCAGTGCTATTCTGCGTTTTTGGCAGGAATGGCGAGCAAGTGAGGCTACGGATTCTTTAATGAAAATGGTAAAAAACACATGTCTTGCCAAACGTGCGGGAGAGCATGAAGAAGAGATCGAAATTACGGAACTCGTTCCGGGAGATATCGTGTATTTGGCAGCCGGGGACATGGTTCCTGCTGATATTCGGATCATCGATTCGAAAGACCTGTTCATCAGTCAGGCTTCATTGACAGGAGAGTCCGAACCGATAGAAAAGTTTCCGGAGGTACGGGGACAACAGTTTCGGAAAGGAAGTGTCATCGAGTTGGACAATATTTGTTATATGGGTTCCAATGTGATAAGTGGTGCGGCAAAAGGAATCGTTTTTGAAACGGGGAACAAAACCTATCTGGGTACTATTGCAAAGAGCCTGGTCGGGCATCGTGCCACTACAGCTTTTGACAAAGGCATTAGTAAGGTTAGCTTCTTATTGATTCGTTTCATGCTGGTTATGGTTCCATTTGTGTTTTTCGTAAATGGCTTTACGAAAGGGGATTGGTTTGAAGCTTTCATTTTCGCCATATCCGTTGCGGTTGGTCTTACTCCGGAAATGTTACCGATGATTGTGACTGCCAACCTTTCTAAAGGAGCGATAGCCATGTCTAAAAAGAAAACAATCGTAAAGAATCTCAATGCCATTCAGAATTTTGGAGCGATGGACATACTCTGCACTGACAAAACCGGTACATTGACCTGCGATAAAATCGTATTGGAGAAATATATCAATGCAGATGGCAGTGACGATAACAGTAAACGTATTCTCCGTCATGCTTACTTTAACAGTTATTTCCAAACCGGTTTAAGGAACCTGATGGATAAAGCGATTCTTTCTCATGTAAGAGATTTGAGTCTGGAACATTTGAAGGATGACTACACTAAAGTGGACGAAATACCTTTCGACTTTACGCGCAGAAGAATGTCTGTTGTAATAGAAGACAGGCAGGGAAAGCGGCAAATCATCACCAAAGGAGCAGTAGAAGAGGTTCTCGATGTCTGTTCCTATGCCGAGTTCAACGGGCAGATTCATCCCTTGACTGATGCCTTGAAAATCAAAGCACAGATGATTAGTGAAGAAATGAATCAGCAGGGAATGAGAGTATTGGCAGTTTCCCAGAAAAGTTTTATCGAGAAAGATTGTAATTTTGCCATTGAAGATGAAAAAGAAATGGTACTGATTGGGTATCTTGCTTTTCTTGATCCTCCGAAACCTTCTGCTGCCGAAGCCATTGAACAGTTATATGCGTATGGAGTAGCAGTGAAAATTCTATCGGGAGATAATGATGTCGTAGTGAAAGCGATTGCCCGGCAGGTAGGAATTGATACCAGTCATTTTCTTACCGGGATAGAAATAGAGAATATGGACGAAACAGCATTGAAAAAAGCGGTAAAGGATACCACTTTATTCTCAAAACTGACTCCATTACAAAAGACGCAAATCATCTCTCTGTTGCAGGAGCAAGGCAATACGGTAGGGTTCTTGGGAGATGGAATTAATGATGCAGGTGCATTGCGTCAGTCGGACATTGGTATATCAGTCGATTCTGCTGTGGATATAGCCAAAGAAAGCGCAGATATTATCTTGTTGGAAAAAGATTTGATGGTATTGGAAGACGGAGTGCTCGAAGGAAGAAAGACATTCGGCAATATCAATAAGTACATAAAGATGACTGCCAGTTCCAATTTTGGGAATATGTTCAGTGTGGTGTTTGCCAGTGCATTCCTGCCGTTTCTGCCCATGATGCCGATACATCTATTGATCCAGAACCTGTTGTATGACATATCGCAGACCACCATTCCTTTTGACCGTATGGACCCGGAGTTCCTGAAGAAACCCCGTAAATGGGATGCGTCCGATCTAAGTCGTTTTATGATTTATGTAGGTCCCATCAGTTCTATCTTTGATATTATCACGTATCTGGTCATGTGGTACGTATTTAGCTGCAACAGCCCCGAACATCAGACACTGTTTCAAACCGGATGGTTTGTGGAAGGTCTGTTATCACAGACATTGATTGTCCACATGATACGTACCCGCAAGATACCGTTCATACAAAGCCGTGCCACATGGCCTGTGATGGGACTGACCTTCTTAATCATGGCAATAGGTATTCTTATTCCTTTCACCGCTTTCGGGCGTTCCATCGGATTGACAGCTCTTCCTTTGAGCTATTTCCCCTGGCTGGTTGGGATTTTGCTCTCTTATTGCATTTTGACGCAGATCGTGAAGAATTGGTATATTAAGAAGTTTGTGCGCTGGTTATAATCCACAGTATCATATTTTATTCAGAAATCATTAAGCGATAAATATCTAATATTTTCTTATATAGAATATTCTAACCTACAAAAAAGACAAGGTTGATATTAACCTTGTCTTTTTTGTAGCTCTCTCATTAATTCATCTACAATATATGCATCGCTCATGAGATATAGATCTCCAAGTCGGTGGACAATGCGCTGGTAGCTTTCGCTATTATAAAATATATCAAGTGCCTGTAGACTGGAAATATGCAGACGGGCAGCAAGAAGTTCTACAATGCTGTAATATTTGCCTTGCATTACAATATCAGCATTGGGGATTTCTTTTGAGAGAGATGGGAAAGGCAAAAGTATAGCATCCACAAAATGTAAGTGTTCGTCAATTACTTTTTGGTTCGTAATACAAATTTGATTGTTAGGCTCTTGATGAATCAAACGTGACAACGCTTCTTCACGAGTGTAATCACCACGCATATAAAGGTCAATAGTACGTATCACACGGTCATCTGCTATACCGCCTTCTATTATGTCATAATCCTGCCATATAACATTCCCTTGTCGACATGCTACAACAAAATCCAGCCAATGTGCATCGTAAGTGGTAAAGTGCAAATAATTAAAAGAAGAGTTGCGGCAGGCATCTATATCCAATGAATAAATATTGAGCCACACACTATTTTCATGGCGAATATCAGCTGTGCGAAGAGCCCAACGAACTGCCTGTTCCTTTAAATCAGTAAGATAAAAGCCCACTCCGAAATCAAGATTCGGTCGGCATACGCCAGCTAATGGTTGTTCTACACGGTAAGTAGAACCATGATAAACAGTTAACATGACTTATCTCCTTTTTGCTGTGTCGAAACTTGAAAAGGACGATAATCTTCCGGTAACCATTGTGGATCACGATGATAGATATATTCTAATAAAGAATCTACTATGTAGGCTTTGCCTTGGGTATGCAAAGTATCATAAAAAGCATTTATATAGCCGTCTATAGCACCTAATTCTTTTAGTTTATTATATACATCCGCACTATAGCGTCCTAACCGTTCAGCTGTATTCTCTATACAATAGATAATAAACTCTAATTGTTTTTCTTTGAGGGTCATATTATTTTCTCCTTTCTTATCTTAATCCATTAGCGAAAAAGATTAATATTAGCAAAGATAGAAAAGTTCCTTCTTTCTTCCAATTAATTAGTATAGTATATCACGTTTCCTTATAGAATATTAAATCAAAATCAATATACTTCCATTATAGCTTTATAGCTTTTTCTTCTTTCACCAACTTCCTCCATCTTTGAAATGCCCTCATCAGCGTTTCTTCCTGTACCAGTCCTACCATTTCGTAGTGCTCTACGAATTGTTCTATTGACTTTTTAAACATCACTCCTTTATTGAACTTATTTTCCAATAGAAAGGAGTATAATTCCGCTTTCATCTCCGTTTCTATTTCCTTTTCTATAATCAATGCACTATCGTTTCCGATATAGTTATAGACTTCCGGATTCTTCCCATTACGCGGTTTGGGCAGTACAAAGCAAATATTTCCAATTTCTTTCCATGAAGTATTTTGCGGATGAGGGACAGATAGTTGATGAAGGAAGTGATAAACTGGAGTAATGTGGGAGAGATGGATAGGGATAAGTCGTTTGGAAGAAGAAGGAGAGGAGGAATGAGACTGGTTCTCTGGATCGGGTTCTAAACTTTGTCGATATCGGACATACATATATCCAGCCAAATATGGCTTGATATTAATTGTAACTGTAACCATGGGATTTTTTTTAAGTTTGTAATAAAAAAGTATGTATATACAGCCCCTTGGACTGTGAATTCCGTTTGGTTTATTGAGAATATTCCCATGGTTATCGGGACGGAATTCTTCTTTTTATAATAAATTGATATACAGTGTATTATAGATACTGTTTTTTGGTTTAAAACCAAGGAGCCGTTCCTTTTAAAGGAACGACCTGTTTCTCACCGAGGAACGCCTTGTTCCTTTTAAAGAAACGGATGGTTCCTTAAAATCCGGGAACAAAACTAGCTGTAATATTCTGATTTTTCAAAACGCATAATTGAAGTACCACAAGTAATATGTAAATATAAATAACCACCCTTACACATCGTTTGTTTTGCGCGTGTATAAACGTTTAGTATGTCACAAAAGATAATTGAATAAGTTGGATAATAATTTAACAATGTTTATCCGATAAGTCCTTTTTATAGTTATCTAACCCTCATTTTAGTGATTTATAGAACTATTTTGGACGAAACTTCGGAATCCATGTGCAATTTCAGAACGTTTTACTTTAATATATATTTATTTTGTAATTTCGCATCCGATAATCATTTATTAACGCAAGCAAAAGCAAAATATTCAATATACGCATCTGATGAAAATACAATATATAGCAATTCTACTTTTGATATGTTGGGGAAGCATTTTAAAATGTTCGGCCCAAAAGGTAGCAGTAAAAACAAACCTGTTCTACGGTGCATATTCAGGTACTCCTAACTTGGGAGTAGAGTGGGGACTTTCTCCACGCACTACAATAGAACTTGGCGCTGGACTTAACTGGTTTACACCCAATAAAGCATCTTCAAATAAAAAACTGGTGCACTGGCTCGGTACAATGGAATATCGTTATTGGACATGTGAAAGATTTAGCGGACATTTTTGGGGAATACACATAATAGGAACACAATATAACATAGCCGGTCATCACTTGCCACTTTTATTCGGGGATAATTCCAGCCATTACCGATATGAAGGATGGGGAGCAGGAGGAGGCATCTCGTATGGTTATCACTTCCTTCTTAGTAATCGTTGGAGCCTTGAAGCAAATATAGGTGCAGGATATGTGCGGCTACATTATAACAAGTTCCGGTGTAAGACTTGTGGTGAAAAGGTCGGAACAGAAAACCGCAACTATTTTGGACCAACTAAAGCTGCAATCTCACTTATATTTCTTATAAAATAATACAACCATGACAAAATTAAGATCATTCCTATACCTGTTAATCATATTCCTGACCATTTCTTCTTTATCATACGGAGAAGAAAATCCCAAGAAATGGTATACAGGAATTATACAGCCAACAGCTCTTGAACTACAGCAAGCGGGAGATTCATTACATATTCAAATACTTTACAACTTTGATAATATACAAGTCAGCTCCAATCATTCTATAGAACTGATACCAGTATTGATTGCTGCAAACCATCAGATGGAATTGCCGGAAATATCCATTAAAGGTCGTAAGAACTATCAGAATCTGAAACGTAAACTTGCTTTGATGAATACGCAGGAACGTGCTTTTTACCAGTCAGAAGCTCCATACTCCATATTAAAAGGGTATGGAATGACTGGAAAAGAACAGATTCGGTACTCGTTGATAATTCCATTCGAGCCATGGATGAAGGATGCATATCTGAATGTAAAGAAAGAAGTGATGGGCTGTTGCAGGCCAGGCAGGTTACTATCAGCTATTCCTCTTTTTAGTGCTGTTACTTTGGAGAAACTTCCCGTCCCTTATCAAATCACTCCACATATTAGTTACGTACAGCCAAAAGTTGAACCAGTCAAAAGTCGTGAGATGTCATGTGAAGCATTTCTGGACTTTGTCGTATCAAAAACCGACATTAAACCGGACTATATGAATAATCCGATTGAACTAAAAAAGATATCCTCCATGCTTGCCGAAGTGAAAAATGATACAGCCATTACCATTCGTGGAATATCAGTCATTGGTTATGCTTCACCGGAGGGTTCTGTCCTTTTTAACAAACAGCTTTCCGAAGGACGTGCAAAGGCACTTGTTAATTACCTTCTCCCTCGTTTCCCTTTCTCTAAAGAATTATACAAGGTGGAATATGGTGGCGAAAACTGGGAAGGACTACGTAAAATGGTTGCAAGGTCTGACATGGCAGAAAAGGATGGAATTCTTCATATTATAGATCACATACCAGTTGAAATAAACTACCGAACGAATACCAGTCGCAAGAAATCGTTGATGTTATATAAACATGGCAATCCTTATCGGTTTATGTTGCGTGAGTATTACCCACATCTGCGTAAAGCAATCTGTAAAATAGAGTACGATGTTCAGAATTTTAATATAGAACAAGCAAAAGTGCTGATTCATAGTCGGCCACAAAATTTGAGTCTGAATGAAATTTATTTGGTTGCTCTAACTTACAAAAATGGTTCACCGGAGTTTATCGAATTATTTGAAACAGCCGTTAGCGTCTTTCCTGATGATAAGATTGCCAATCTGAATGCCGCTTCGGCTGCACTTTCACGTAAAGACACTCTTTTGGCAGAAAAATACTTAAAGAGAGCAGAGACTTCCACACCGGAATACGAAAATGCCGTGGGAGTATTACATCTGCTAAGAGGTGACTATGAACAAGCAAAGTTACATCTAAATAAGGCTGCTGAATCTGGATTGAAACAAGCAAATCTCAATCTGGAGGAATTAGCCAAAAAAGAAGAGAATATCGAATTGATGAGTAAACTAGATTATTGATTTTTTATATATTATAATTATCTTTTTATTTACAACATTTAAACATTTAACAATGATGAAAACAAGAAGTTTTCTATTATCTACATTGGCAGTTTTTATATTTGCCGGCTGTAGTAGTGAAGATGCCCGGGAAGGGAATATTCCGGGTGGTGAACTGGATGGCAAAGCGTATCTGTCGCTTTCGCTGCAAAGTCACACAGCTACTTCAAGAGCAGTGAATGTAGAAGAAAAACCGGGAAGTTCTGGGGAAAGTAAAGCAGGGGCCGTCAAAGTTTTATTATTTGACGAGGATGATGTGTGCCTTGATGTGGCTGATTTTGATGGTTTGACCGTTGGGAATAGCGGAGGAGAATCCGGTGGAACAGGGACCCCGGAAGCTGTAGCTAGCGATGCAAAATTAGTACCAGAGAAAACAAAAAAAGTATTTGTGGTTATCAATCCTTACACCGACGGGAGCAAAGGGTGGAATTTAACTGCGGATGCTGTAAAAGGTAAACCTTGGTCTGCAATTAACACTGCTATTGAAGCAGTTATTGCCAACATCGCTACCAATGATAATTTCATGATGGCGAGTGCAGGCGAAGGAGCTGGCATAGAAGGAGCATTGATGGGAGTAACGGTGCATAAGCCGGATGGATATACCCAAGACAAAATAGATGCGGCAAAAAAAGAAGCAAAAGACCATCCTGCAGAAATCTCTGTGGATCGATTGAGTGCAAAAGTAGAACTTGCGGTTAAGGATCCTTTTTCTACAAAACCTGACGGTGCCAAATTTACTTTTGGCGGTTGGGAATTAAGCGTTACCAATAAAAGTGTGAAACTGTATAGTGAACTTATCACTTACGATAATGCCACGACTGGAGCGGTTTATCGTCGGGATAAGAACTACTTGCTAACCGAACAGCCTGATGTAACAAGTGAGAGTACTATGGAAGCGAATATGGATGCGTCTTTCAATTATCTAAAAAATATAGATAGCGAAAGTGAGGAGATGCCTGCTGTTGCACAGAGTAAGGGAACAAGTCTGTATTGTCTTGAAAATACAATGGAAGCTAAGGCACAGCAATTAGGATTCACTACCAAGGTGGTAGTAAAGGCACAGTACACTCCTAATAGTTTGACTGAAAATAGTAGCTATTTTTCTTGGAAAGGAAACTATTATACATTAGAACAGCTTAAAACTGAATATAAAAACACTCCTAGTGGCGGACTAAAAACAGACTTACCTATATTCTTAAAGAAAGCAAAGCTCGTGGCTGGAGATGCCGATCAAAGCACTATAGACAATTTTATTACAAACCTTCAAGCGAACGGACTTACTGCGAAAACCGGTATCATCGGACGTTTTTGTGCCGTGCGTTACTATCATGAATCTGTTTGCTATTACGATGTCCTGATCCGTCACGATCAGAATGTAACCGAAAAGATGGCTTTAGGCCGATACGGAGTAGTGCGCAATAACTGGTATCACCTTGACCTTCAGAGCGTGAGCGGTCCCGGAACACCGTGGATTCCCGATCCGTCTGACCCTGATCCCACTAATCCTACACCTCCGGGAACTGATGATGACGAATCAGATGCTTACCTTTCTGTAAAAATCACTATCAATCCATGGACTTACTGGACACAAGGTGTTGATTTGCATTGATAAATGGGAATTAAAAGACACATAAAGAAATACAAAATAATCCTTGTCGCTTTTATAGTGGCAGGGATTACCGGTTGCGATGTCCTTCATGACGACCTTGATCAATGTGACCTCTTTCTAAAATTCCGATATGACTATAACATGGCAAATAAAGACTGGTTCGCCGAACAGGTGGAAGAAGTAAAGGTTTTCGTGTTCGATACGCAAGGAAAATATATACAGACACTTACTGATAATGGTCATTCGCTAAAAAGTCCGGACTATCGTATGCTGATACCCTATCGTTTGAAAGGCTGTACAGCTGTTGTATGGGCTGGAAAAACGGATAAATTCTATCAGCTTCCGACAATGGATACAGGTGATCCAATAAATAAATTAACGCTGAAATATGAGCCGGAAAACAACATAAGTAACAACCATCTTGATGCATTATGGCATAGCGGTCCTCTATTAATGTTTTCTTCGGAAAATATTAGTAATACGGAAAACGTCAGCTTGGTGCGCAATACTAATGATATAACGATAGGCATTATGCGAGGAAATAATCCGGTGGATGCTTCAAAATATGACATACAACTAATAACTGCAAACAATTCTTATGACTATAAAAATAATGTAGGTGAGAGCAGCAAGAATATAATTTACCATCCTTGTTCAGTTGAAGAGGAAGACAGTAAGACCGCCCTACAAACCCGCCTCCATACTCTTAGGTTTATTAAGGATGCTGACACGACTTTTTCTATCACCGAAAAAGCATCAGGAAAAACAATAGACATCGGAGGAAAAACAACTATAAACCTTATTGACTACCTGTTGATGAGCAAACCGGAAATGATGGGCGATCAAGAATACCTCGACCGCAGATACGAATGGGATATCAACATTCGAATCGGAGATAAGGAAGAGAATGGCTACATTGCATTGAGTATAACCATCAATAATTGGACCTACTGGTTCCAACCAACAGATATGTAAATCGTTTTTTGAAGCGGAATTATGGCACGATTAAGGATGAATATAACTATCAACATAAAATTTTCGGCAAATGTCCTTCTTTTGACAATGTTTGCCCTGTTTACTTACTCTTGTACAAAAGAGAACGAAGTAACAGGCGCACGTATTTACGAAGGAGAAAAGATACCGATGAGTATTAAAATGGGGACGCGCAATGATACCACCGACAAAGATGAAGTCATAAATTCCGTACGTGCAATTGTGTTTAATGACAAGAACGAGCTGGTATACAACGACGTTTCTGATGCTTCCATAAATGTCGATGGCACATACACCGCTTCTATAAGAGCGGCACGGGGATATAACAACATTTATATCATCTGCAATGAAACATCGGAGCTTACCGAAAAGCTCTCTGCTATTACACTGGAAAATAAAATAGAAAAAGTGACATTCTCTGCCGTAGGTATCATTGCTCCTCCGCCTATGTATGGAAATGTGATACGTGCCTATGTGGAATCCCGTAGCGACGGAAAAAATGCCACAGTAACAATTAATAATATTAAAATGACGGAATTGCCTGTTAGCGTAACCCGCATGGTATCCCGCATCAGCTTTACAGCTATTAAAAATATAACTAATCCGGATGAGGATTTCAAAGTAACCAAGCTCACTGTTAAAGTATGTCGTATGCCGGTCGCCACTCCTATAGGAGAAGGGCAGGCATATACGGAAGATATTTGGTCGGATGACCTTACTATCCCGGGAACAGGCGAACTCAATAATAATGGTACATATACAATAAATGGAGATAACTACACTATACAAGACGGGATAGATTTTATAACAACTCCCGCTACCTATATTCCCGAACATATATTGTCCGACCCTCAAAATGCATCATACGCAACCTATCTTAAAATCGACGCGCAATGCGTGCTTAAAAACGGAAGTGCGCAAGTATTGAACTGTATCTATCTGCTGAATATCGGTCAGAATCCCCCTAAGAACCATAATCTGACACGAAACAACCATTATCAGATATACGCCACCATTACCGGTATGGGTGCAATGGGGTTATATGCGGAAATAGTGGCAATGGAGGAACATGATATCACCATCAACTGGAAACCTATTGACGGGCTGGTCATTGTGAGTGATAAAGCGGCAGATTATGACGCGGTTGCCGATACATCCAAAAATGTCAATATCTGGAATGATGTCAGCGTTTATTCAGGTATACTGAAAGCATATCATTCGGAGACGGGATATAAGGATGTATTGTTCAAATATGGCAGCCTGATAGCCGTGCACAGCGGCACAAGTGCGGGTGAGGGGTTTATAGTTCCTACCAATGCCAGTGCATTGAACGATGTACTCTGGTATCCCGGTTCATACGATCCCTTAAGCATCAGCGGGTGGACAGATATTCCCTACCTAAACACAGACGGAATTCCTGCAAATAACACCATAGACCAGGTTAAAGCCGGGGTGGGAGATCCCTGCAAGTTGGCCGGACTTTCCGAAACCCAGATCAAGGCTCAAAACATTGTGGATAACGGGCAGTGGCACATGGCTACTCCGAATGAGAACCAAGCCCTGATAGCGGCATCGGATAACAAGAATAATTCATACGGTTATCCTTCTTTCCATTGGCTACTTTCCCCGCATAACCGGTATAGAGACGCGGGCGGCGTATCTCAAGGAGACCGTTCCAATGGTGGGTATTGGACCGACGACGCTTCGGTATTCGAATTCTCCGGTAATCCATCGGGTGCAAGTTTCCAAAGCGGCAAGGACAGGCAAAGCGCCTATATGATCCGCTGCGTGCGCAATGAAATACCGGAAAGCAAGATAGAGGCGGGTACCATCTCCAGTCCTACTTATCAAGGAACCGAAAAAGGTGTAAAAGCTTATTTCGGTATAAAATCCAATGTGCCTTATTGGACGGCGACGCTTGTCACGGGAGCAGGTGCGGGAACAGCGGACCCTAACGATTTCTCGTTCGTATCGGGTGGCACCATCGTACATACGACCCACGGAAGCAATGCGGAAAATATACCTGTATACGTCAAACGTAAAGAAAGCGCTTCGCCACGTTCATTCAGAGTGAAGGTGGAAGGGGTCGGTTTGGACGGACAGACAAGGAGCATATTGCTCACCGTCTCGCAAAGCGGATATGATTTACGTGCTACTACCGGATTAAGTAGCTTGGGTAATATACCTCAAACGGGAGGTACTTATACGGTGAATATCCAGCTTACGCCGACGGATATCTCCATACCTGCCGGAGAACTGTATTTGCAGGTTATTTATGGAGGCGTCCAAAAGTGCCTCAGTACTAAAGTGGATACTGAACCGAATACGTATAGTTATTCTGTCTCGGTAACAATTCCTGAGAACAGTAGCCCGAGTTCTATCAATCTTACTGTTAATATTCTACTGGCGAAAGATACCGGAGTGACAGTTCCTCTCGGCAGTCCGTCAATTACGCAAAACGGCTACTGATGTCCTCTCCTCCAGATGAAAACTTGATAATAAACATATACGATATGAACCTAAGAACAAAATATGAAAGGTATTTCCGGACAGCCTGCACTGCCTTGCTGTTACTGGCGTTCATGGGCTGTGCAAACGATAAACTGGTAGAGTACGGTCCCGGTAACGTTACCGGTAAGGTGGTTATGGTCAGCCTGAAAGTCGGTATTCCCCCCGCTGTAGAGCCTGCGTCAACGAGCGGATATTCCGTCGCTAAGTCGCTTTTTAGGGATAGGAACGATTCCGGGTTGCCGTTTACAGTGGCTTTGGAACAGGGAGAAGAGCCACATGAGGTAACTACCCGGGCGTCTGACGGCACGACCAAGTTACATAACCTTTGGCTTTTCCAATTCGATGAGCACGGTTCCATTAACGGAAATCCTCATAAACTGAGTGATGCGGTAACAGCCATAAATGATTTGATGACGATAGATGTCCCCCTTGTAGTATCAGAGAACCAAACCTTATACCTGTTGGTATTAGGCCCCAAACTAGACTATGATATGAGTGGAGTGAGCACTTTTGATGAACTCAAGAATTGGAGTTTTGACTATCTTATTAATGTAGAAGGGCATACCCAATCGCTTATCACCGCAGATGATGAAGTGCCGCTGGCCGGAGAAGTGTCAGGTGTCACTGTGGTGGACATCGACGGTGGTAACCGTGGTCTGGTAGAATACAACAAACCGGCCGGCTTTGTGGGAGGCATCGAAATCGAGAGGTTGATGGCACGCGTTACCTTACGTTACAAGTTCGAGGTGGAAAATTACCGGTTACAAGGTTTGAAACTGCTGAATGTGAACAATACTATCCGGCTCACCAATCCTGTAAAAAATACCGATGCGGATACATACGCCACATTTGAAATGGATCAGTTGGGTGAGCCCGATTCCAATGGCTATTACTCGGCAACATGGTATGTGGCGCAGAATCGGCAAGGGACGGTTGCAACTATTTTGAGTGAAAGCCAGCGCTACTACAAAGTGGTTAATAAGACGCCTTCAGGTGCTGCGCCGCCATTGGGTACGCAGATAGAGGCATGGGCATACCCTACTACCGGAACAGACGAATACGCGATCTACCAGATGTATGTTGGGAATAATAACACCGATAACTTCGATGTGGAACCCAACCATTTTTATAATTTGCGTACTGCCATAAACGCAGAGATAAACTCGGCGAAGAACGATGAACGGATCAGGGCATATACCATCAGCCAGTATGTGGAATTTTTTTCCAGCCTTAACGTAAAGGCTTCCGGGGCATCATTCAGCTACACCCAGTACAACAAAGCGGGCGTCGATTATGACCTGGATGCAGCTTATAGTGTCCGCCCGATAGTTATACAGACTCAAGGAAGGAAAGTGGAAGTGGAAATATATACTGACGAAGATTGTACGCAGAGAGCCGATAAGGGAATCAGTTGGCTCCTCCTGTCTTCCTCTTCCAACTATACGGATGCATTCAATAATGTTAAAGAGCCATTAGATACCCGTGTTACGGCAAGTTCCATACTTCCCACTCAGGTGAAGTTTTATCTCTATAATAAGGAATACATTTACGATGATGACGGCAAACTAGTTGACCCGGGTGAATCCGATAAATTAGGAAAGCGTTCTTTATACATTAAAGTAACTACTACGACAGAGGGTGAAGGAGAAACATTGCAAACTTTCCATATATTCAGACTGGACCAGCGCCCGGCAGTATATGCCGGGTGTTTTGGAGGAGAAAGAGACACGGACGGAAACTATACAATGGGATTGGTGCATGACAGACCGAAACGTAGTGTATACCAGTATGACGTACCATCGAGTAAATTGGAATATGGTTACGATAAGATTGTGACAGCTGATTATTCATACGGGACAGATGACGTGTATTATGGAAAAACCGCGACGGTAAACCTGGCCGAGAATATAAAGAACCTTACTTGGAGTGGTAATATACCTGTCCCGCAGAAAGATGCTTCCGGACATATATTGCTATATCAATATCAACACCCGGCTAGTACGTTTTCTGCAAGGGCTTGTTATGATAAGAACCGGGATGAAGATGGAAATGGACGAATAGAAGGGGAGGAGTTAAAATGGTATTTACCGGCATCCAATCAACTGATTGGCCTCTATATCGGCAGTCCATTAGATGCCAGCAGCGGGCAAACAATTACAGAAGATGGAAGTACTTCTGCCAAAAGATGGTATTACGGGCTTAACTCTTACTATAAGACTGAGGGTAGTGCAAGGTGTGTAAGAGACATCCCTCTCCCTTCCGTTACTTATTAATGATAAAATGAAAATATAAAGAGTAAAATGAAAAGAATAACTGTCATAATCTTCGCGTCCCTTTTTATCTTGCTAAAGGGATATTCCCAGACAATAGAAGTCTATGAAGATTCAAGGGGAAACAAGTATGCGGCTATTAATTCGAAAGGTTTGCCGATACAAAGGATCAGAGATAAAAATGCTGACTTTTATAACAACATTCAATTATACGAGTACACCCCGACTGGTCAAAATACGAATCCTATTACCGATAGTGAGGGCAACCCTGTTTATGTAAAGAGGATTATTCGGCATATAGATAGTATGTATGATGCAGGCAAAATCAATAAGACTGTATCTGTATCTTTTATTGTCTCTCCGGATATCGTATATAGCGATGGCAATGATAGCGACGGAAAAGACAGTGGAACGCCAACAATGAATTGGGCTACGGCAAATGGCTATCTTGCTACGGCAAACAGTAATAGTTATAGTACGGAGAAGAATATTGCTGTTCCCAAGGGATGCGCAATGTATCGGGGGAAAGACGGTCAGGACGCTCCGGGAACATGGCGGATACCTACACTGCGTGAAGGAAGCCTGATTATGATTTATTATAAGGAATTAGAGGCCACAGCTACCCAAGGTACCGATTGTAAAGCATTTGCCTTATCTGACATAAAACCAACCACCTATTGGTTAGCGACGGAAAATACAACTTCTTCTCAAGCATGGTCAATGACAATTTATCCTGATGCGACAAGAGTGAAATATAAGTCTGCCAGAGATCTCAAGGCAAGCTCCTATTATCTCCGTTGCATCCGGGATATTCCATAGAATAGAAATATAAGTTTGCTCA
>OGOK01001274.1_pt1 | contig 17706 bp, 16 predicted proteins | sample 1552661 | NCBI WGS metagenome assembly OGOK01 (sample SAMEA2580172, study PRJEB22360) | human gut metagenome | biome: human gut; feature: human-associated habitat; material: faeces | place: Denmark | collected 2008/2010
TCATGTAGCTTAAGATAGCATCTATATTGGGTGTCTCCTCATCGGTATAACCGGTTACCAGGATGACTTTTCCACCGTTGTTCAGATAGTCGATCACCTTATCCTTATCATCGGATGAAAAATCGCTGGTGGCACCGTTAATGAACAGACAGGCCGCATCGTCAGGGATAGCATCCAGATCCATCAGATTTACGGTCTCATAATCCACATTTTCTTTGTTCAGTGCGGATGTAAAAGTGTTGCTTAAACTCAGTTCATTATGTCCTGTTGTCATATATACCTTGGGCATATCATCATTTAACACATAATCCAGCGCACTGCTGAGCTGTCCTTCGCCATCATAACCGGTAGTCGTGGTGTTATAACTGTAGGTCGAATAGTCAAAATCATAGGAAGACTCATAGACATCGTTGTAATCAATGACCTTGCTGCGCTTGTCGCTGACCACGATCAGGCTGTTCGTGCTGATGTTGCCGGTGGTGTACTGGGTATAGAACATCGGGTTAACGGTGGGATCCACATATTCCACGGTGATATGATCCGACAGATCATCGTATCTCTGTAAAGTCTGCCCCAGTGTGGTATCCTGATTGTCCTGATTTACCAACACATAGATTGTCACATCATCCTGCATATTTTTCACATAGTCGACGGTCTGATCCGTCAGGGAATAAAGCTTCTGACTGGTCATGTCGATTGCTGTCCAGCCGGAAGGCATCTCGCCCATGATAATATTAACGACTACTACCAGCGCTACAGCTACAGCGATCATACCGGTACTGTAAGCACTGAAGCTTAAGTTCTTCACGGACATGCTGTAACGGCGTTTCTGAATGGACTGTACCGTCAGGAACAGAACCAGTGCCGTAACGGATACATAATATACGATAGAAGATACATCCAGTGTGCCGTTTAACAGGTTGGAAAACGGTGTATAAAGGTCAAAGCAGCGCAGCAGCTTTGTCAACAGATTGCCGGTGCTGGAAATAATGGAGCAGATGGAATCCATCATATATCCCAGGAACAATACTAAAAAAGTAAGTACTGCTGCGATGACCTGGCTCTCTGTCACGGAAGACAGGAACAGACCGATGGCAATGGCGGTCATCCCGAAGAGGAAATATGCCAGGATCGACAGATAGGCCTCTCCCATGGGAACACTGCCGTACTGCGCCATGATCAGCGGGTAAAAGCAGATGATCGCTACGGGAATGGCAAATATAGTTAACAGAGCCAGGAATTTTCCCATAACGATGCCGCCTACGGACACCGGTGCCGTCAGGATCAGCTGATCCGTCTTGCTCCGCTTTTCCTCCGCCAGAATACGCATAGTCAGGATCGGCACGGTCAGCATGAATAAAAAGGTAACGCTGGATACCACATACGCAAAATAAGGATATCCGTTCATCAGGTTATAAACGCTGAAATACAGTCCCAGGAAAAACAGGGTGACTGCAATAAATAAAAATCCGATAAAGGAACGGAAATAGGATTTCAATTCTCTCTTATAAATGGCTAGCATATGATTCCGCCTCCTTTGTAGTTACAGTTTCTTTTTTCTCTTCTCCGGGCTGTGCTTCCTCTTCCGAAGCTTCTGTCCGCTGTGCGGCAGCATCTGACATTTCCGGCCTTTTTCTTTTTGAGAATAGTTTGTGCTTCTCCGGCTGTGTGGGTGCTACATCCTCGGTCAGTTCCAGGAAGATGTCTTCCAGAGACTTCTCCGCATGGGTCATCTCTAAAATAGGCAGCTTTGCATCTGCCAGTGCATAGAATACCTGCTCTCTGATATCTGCATTCTCTTTGGAGATCACTTTCAGCTTTGCAATATTTTTGGATGCCTCCGTGTTCTCTTCGATCCGGTCGATCTGTGAGATCTCCTGCAATGCACTCTTCACCGCAGCGATGCTTCCCTTTACTTCCAGATCCAGTTCCATGGAACCACTCATAAGCTTCTGCAGATTCTCCGGAGAATCGCTGGCTACCAGCTTACCATGAGCTATGATCATAATATGGTCGCAGACCGCACTGACCTCCGACAGAATATGGGAGCTGAGGATCACGGTATGATTCTCCCCCAGCTTGCGGATCAGATCACGGATCTCGATGATCTGTTTCGGATCCAGACCTACCGTGGGCTCATCCAGAATGATAACCTCAGGGTAGCCAAGGATTGCCTGCGCCAGTCCGACTCTCTGCCTGTAACCTTTTGACAGATTCCTGATCAGACGCTGCTGCATATCGGTGATCTGTGTCATTTCCATGACCTCATCAATCTGCTGCTTCCGCTCTTTTTTCGGCACTTTTTTCAGTTCTGCCACGAAATCCAGGTATTCTCTGACAGTCATGTCAACATACAGCGGCGGAAGCTCCGGCAGATAACCGATGGCACGCTTTGCCTCCTCCGGATCTTTTTGGACATCCTTGCCATCGATGGTCACAGTACCCTCCGTGGCTGCCAGATAACCCGTGATGATGTTCATGGTCGTGGATTTACCTGCGCCGTTTGGACCAAGAAAGCCGTAAATCTGTCCCTTTTCCACACGGAAAGAGAGATGATCTACGGCAATATGGTCACCATATTTTTTTGTAAGATTGCTTACTTCTATCATATTTGCCTCCCGGATATGGTGTGATACCCCCACCTGATATCTACGGGTACCCGTAACTGATACCCACGAGTCCCCAGAACTGATACCTACGGATTGTTCCGTGCTGCGCACTCTCACAATCCTGCCCGCTATTCGTACATCGTGGGATTATCATCCCACTTTTGTACTCATATCGGGGCAAATCTCAAAGTCTCTCAATCACATCTGAGCAAGCTCATGTGGTCTCGGACTTTTCGATTTTGGTATCAGTATATGTCTCAAATGTCATGAAAAGGTGAAACATTTGTGAAAAATCTGTGAAGCCCCAACCCTTAAAGCTTCGTCACGGTCAGCGAAATGCTTAAATTTCCTGCCTCCGCCGCCAGATGCAGCGGCAGCTTCGCCACAGGAATATCTTCAAAAATGAATTCCGGATCACCGGATGCGGCCGACTGGAATAAGAAAAGTACCCCCTCCACATAGAGCACCACTTTTTTCTGATTGCTGTAAATTGTCAGGGAGACCAGCCCGTTCTCCTGACGATGCAGGGTAGAAAGTACCGGATAGAGCACCGGTTCGCTGCTCCATTTTGCCTGATAATAGTAGTATCGCTCTGTCAGTGTCCTGCCGTCCGCCGCCAGAAGTGCTTGGCATGTCGTTTCTCCGGGTAATCCACGGTACACTGGGAGATTTTCCGGTCTTATCCACAGGTTCCCAGTGAGGAATCCACGCTTTCTGCACAGGCTGTAAAACGTTCTCACTTCGGAGCAGTTCACCCCCTCTGCCCCGGTTCCGGTTCCTTCCAGCCGGATCACATTTACCCCCATCCGGACCAGCCGTTCCAGATCTCTTCGTACCTGCTCCACCCTCGTCCCGGCATCACTGATCTGCGGGGGAAGCCGGTAGACTACTTCATGTGGCAGAAACTCTTTTTCATTGAGAAAGATTCCCTTTTTATCGATGACATGCACGTCATAAATTGCCAGTTCCTGCTGCCAGTACACTTCCACTGCCTCGGTTATATCCTCAGCATGATCTGATTCTTCCTCGTTCTTTGTACCCCCCATATTTTCTCCATACTCCACGGTTCCGAACCTTCCCTGCGCCTTCACCAGATAGACATAGGGATCCCGCATGCCGTCCCAGAGATGCGGCCGCAACAGCAACGCCGTCATGGAATCCGCTTCTTCTAATGAGTATTCCCCATGAAAAACAAGGCGTTCGCCCTCCGCACCTTCCCAGATCTCAATCTGTAAAGCGGACAGCAAACGCCCTATCTTTTCCGGCAGGGCAAATTCCAGATAAGCCTTGCCATTTTCCAGTTTTGTTGTAATTCCAAGATCGTCTCTCATCTGCATTTCTCTTTCCTGCCTTTCGCATTCTGTTACTAAGAGTTTTTGCAGATAACATTTTATTTATGCCGGAAATCCATCTTTCCCGCACACTATTATTACATGGGACAAGACCTGCGGCCGGGCACTTCCTCTCCGGATACATAACCTGCATGAAATTCCATGTTGATGTCCCGAAGCTCCTTCTTCCCGTCGATGTATGCCTGATACATTTCCGCCAGTCCCGAAGTACAGCCATCACAGTTGGCTTCCATATATCCCAGAGACTCCGCAACGATCTGCTCCCGCTCTTCTTTTGTGGTATCCTTAATCAGATATCCTGCCATTTTCTTTTCCTCTCTTGTATTTCTTTTACAGCCAATGTATCACAGCAATCTGCCGGGTGCAAGTTTTTCTCTGCATTTAGAGTAATCGAAAATCTACGACCGAAGAATTCTCTCATAGATCTGCAAATCCTCATTCTTAAACACATTAAAGATCACATTTTTGACACTGCTGTCAGGAGTCTCCTCCAAATACTCCTGTACCGTCTGTACGGCAATCTGCGCCGCCTTGTCGTTCGGAAAGCAGAATACCCCAGTGGATATACCGCAGAACGCCACACTTTCCAGCCCGTATGCCGATGCCAGTTCCAGACAGGACAAGTAACAGACCGAAGCAATGCGCAATGTTTCTCCGTCAGTTTTCCCTGCACAATAGGACCTACGGTATGCAGGACATAACGGCAAGGCAGATTGTAGGCTTTCGTGATCTTCGCCTGTCCGGTGGGTTCCTCATGCCCCTGTTCTTCCATCATCCGGGCGCAGTCCAGTCGCAGCTGCACCCCCGCAAAGCTGTGGATGCAGTTGTCGATGCACTTATGATTCGGCACATAACATCCGGTCATTCCACTGTTGGCGGCATTGACGATGGCATCGCACTGTAATGTTGTGATATCCCCCATCGCCGGGATCCGTAAAGCAGGCACAATAAAGTGCCCCGGTTACCCAAAAGATACTATTGGGACAAACATATAAACCTGCAATTGAAATATTTTTACGTTTTTGTAACAATAGGAACAGGAACCTTCGTTATGACTCATTGAAAGGCCTGGGAACAACAAATGATATATCTGATGATGATCGACGCCGAAGAAGACAAACAAAAGTTTGTGATTCTCTATGAAACCTATCGGCACCTTATGATGAAAGTAGCTCTGAATGTGCTGAAGGATACTTTTCTTGCGGAAGATGCCGTACATGAGGCGTTTATAAAAATTGCGAAAAACATGGAAAAAATAGGGGAAATCGACGCCACGGCGACGAAACGCTACCTGCTTACCATAACGAAAAATGCGACTATAGATATTTACCGGAAGCGAAACCATCAATTTCAACGGGAAATCTATGTGGATGAGCTGGAAGAATGTAATGTCCCGGTGACTTATGCGGAGACGAATGTGGATGACGGAATACTGGACATCCTTAGGCGCCTGCCCGTAAAATACCGGGATGTATTTCTCCTCAAATACTCCGGCAATATGGACAACGATGAAATCGCAAAAGTATTAAACATCACCGAAGGAACGGCCCGGCAGCGATTATCCCGGGGAAAGATTATGATACAGGAAGCTTTGAATAAACGGGAGGAAAATAATGAGATCCATGGAAGTAACGGATGAATGGCTCTATCAGCATATGCCTGTGGTGGACAATGCCATGATAACAGCATTAGAAAATCAGGTTGATCGGGAATATGTATTTTCAAAACGTTTTGAACAAAAAATGCAAAAAGTGATCCGCCGGGAAGCCCATCCGGTGCTGACCGGTGCACAACAGCTCCTAAAACGCATTGCAATCTTTTTCACCGGTATCGTATGTGGCGGACTGGTTCTGACGTTAAGTGTGGATGCCTATCGGGATAAGCTTTTCATGACACTAAAGACCCTGCGCGAGGATGCTACGCAGTATAACTACTCTTCCGAGGAAAAAGATGCGGTACTCACTCCCACGATACCGACCTGCATCCCGGAGGGCTATACAGAGACAGACCGAAGAGACAGTCCTCTTTTTTGTGAAATTTTCTATGAAAACAATGCCGGAGAACAGCTCATCTGGGAGCAAATGCTAATTTCCGCAAATAATGCCCTGACACTCGTATTAGACAATGAATACGATGCCGAAGAGGAACATGTCATCGGCGGTCACATTGCCACGGTATATACTTATGTGGATGGTTACGCCATGGCTTATTATGAAGCTGACAATTATGTATACGTGATCACCGCAGATCACATGACCGCCGAGGAAATGTTTCAGCTCATTGCCAGTATGGATATCTGATTGTATAATAAAATAAAAAGGAGGCAAGAACCATGATGCGAAATAAAAAATTAAGAACCGTTTTCTGCGGCATTCTGATTTTTCTGCTCGTATTTGCCTTATTTTGCCTTGGAGACTACGGGATCCGCTATTATCATACTCCCATCAAAAAGGATTATGACTATACCGGAACCGGAATGCTGGTCAGTCTGACGGAACCGGATACCTTCGAACAGGTATCGGTGGAGATCCACGGGAAAGCCTTACATTATCTCTGGGGGAATCAGGAAGACGCCATAGCGGGAAATGTCTGGATGAACGGAGAGAGGCTTTTCGTGGAAGGTGCGGATGACATGGGATTCTATGCACCTTTTATCGATGAAGAACCCTATTACTCCTGCCTGACCGAATCTGTAACAAATATCCCGGGAAATATGTTTCTTATCTCCCGGGATCTGAAAACCGTATTCTGCGGTGTACTTATGGATGGGAAAGAATTTCTGCTGATAATACCGGCAGAAAATAAATCGGATGCCGACCGTACCCTGAAATCCGGTCTGGAACAGTCCCAGCCTCTTTCCCGTTGGCTGAGTGACTATCCCTTATTCCTGTAACTGTCCGTCCACAATACGCACGATACGTTTCGCAGACTGTGCTACACCCAGGTCGTGGGTGATCATGACGATGGTGTTGCCCATATCGTTCAGTTCCCAGAACAGTTTCAGTACTTCTCTGCCGCTGGTCTGATCCAGAGCACCGGTAGGCTCATCCGCCAGAAGGATTGCCGGCTGTCCCACCAGTGCTCTGGCAATGGATACTCTCTGCTTCTGTCCGCCGGACAATTCGTTGGGCTTATGTCCGATACGATGATCCAGCCCCAGCAGTTTGATAGTATTTTTACACTTTTCTTCTGCTTCCTCATGGGTCATGCCACGCATCAGCAGGGGCATGATAATATTCTGCATGACATTGTAGGTCGGGATCAGCTGATAGTTCTGGAAAATGAACCCGATCTTCTGGTTGCGTACCATGGTCAGATCGTCCTCCTTGGTCTCGTGGATTGCCATGCCATCCAGATAATATTCCCCACTGTCCATCACATCCATACAGCCGACCATATTCATTAACGTAGTCTTACCGGAACCGGATGGGCCTAAGATTGCCACATATTCTCCCTTATTTACCTGAAAATTGATGTCCTTCAGGATCGGTAGACGCTCCTCTCCCAGCATATAGCCTTTATTTATTTTTTTCATGGTGATCATTGCGTTTTCCATCATAATCCTTACACCTTTCGCACTACTCCTGATTTAAAGCTTCTACGGGGATCAGTCTCGATGCCTTATATGCCGGATAGAAGCCAAACAGACTTCCGGTGAAGACACCGAATAACAATGACAGCACTGCTCCCTGTACCGACAGGGATACTCTCACGTTGAACAGCTGCACGAATGGCGTAATTCCAAGAGCCACCAGCACCCCTATTACGGCTCCTACCAGACTGGTAAAGCTTGCCTCCAATAAAAACTCCAACAGGATATCCTTCCGGGAACAGCCCAGCGCTTTCAAAATACCGATCTCGTTGGTACGCTCCTTGATGGATACAAACAGCACGTTCATAATACCGATACCGCCAACGATAAATACGATCACTGCCATGGAGATCAGCAGTAAGGTCAAAGTCTCATTGGAAGCGGAGGCTGCCTCCATCTTGCTTCCGGCATCGCTGATGGTAAATGTGGTATTGGGATAGCTCTCTTTTAAGGCACTCTCCACGCCTGTCATTACAGTGTCCACCTGATTCACATCTTCTGCGACCACGGTAATGGTTGGACTAATGCTCGTACCGGTAATGTATTTGATGCCGGTTTCGTAAGGTATATAGATCGCCGTATCCGGACTGATGCCGGATGCCACAGTTCCCATCTCGGATAGTACCCCTGACACTATATAGGGGCGCCCATCAATATAGACTGTACCGTCATAGGCATCGTAGGCGCTGCCAAAAATTTCCTTTGCCACGGTGGCACCCAGTACGCACACCTTTTCCTTGCTCTCGTTGTTTTCTTCTGTGAGGAAATCCCCGATGGCCATTTCCAGATTACTGATGGCAGCATAATTGTCCTCCACACCGGCAATGGTGTAATAGGAAGCAGAGGTCATATCGCCTCCCTCCACCGATGCTGTAGTGGAATAAGAGATCGTAGTTGCAGAGATTCCGGAGACAAAAGTCGCCAGATCATCACAGTCTTCACTGGTCAATATCACGGCTTCGCTCTCTTCCTCCTGTCCGAATCCGAAAAATCCGCCGAAATCCATGCCACCGCCGGGACCACCAGACGTACCGCCGCCGGAACCTCCTCCAGGGCCTCCGCCCATATTGGTAACGGTAACACTTCCTCCTCCCGGCATCTCAAAGCTAAATCCGCCGCTGTCACCGCTGTCGCAGGAAATATCAATAGCTCCGGCATTCAGGTTCTTGAACTGTTCCGCCACTTCTTCTTTTCCGCCGGTACCGATTGCCAATACCAGCATAATAGTGGCAGATCCTACAACGATACCGATGGAAGTCAGGATCACTTTGAATTTATTCTGTGACAGGTTCAGCCACACCAGACGCAATATTTCAGATAATCTCATATTTTACTTCTTCCCTTCCATTGACCTTGATTTCCTGCAGGTCTCCGCTCTACTTCGTAATGCTGCTTTCGATCAATACGGTATCTCCTTCTGCAATATCTCCGGAGATCTCCACGTTAGAACCATCTGACAGTCCTGTCGTTATTTCCTTTTTCACAATGCTGCCATCTGCAGTCTTCACTTTTACATAAGTCTTGTCATCCTCTGTGATAATGGCTCTGCGTGAGACATACAGCACTTCTTCCGTTTGTTCCGTAACGAAAGTCACATCTCCTGTCATGCCCTGGAACAGTCCGGAGACATCTCCTTCTAATGTGACAGTCACGTCATAAGTTATATTTCCACTGGAATCCGATGTCGCATCTCCGATAGCCGTCACCTTTGCCGTAAAGATATCTTCCCGATATGCCGTCAATGCAATATTCGCCGCAGATCCCAGAGAGATATCCGTCATGTCATCTTCATCCACTGTTACCGTCATGGTCACTTCATCCATATCATACAAAGTGACCAGAGAAGTTCCGGTGCTGATCTTGTCTCCTGCTTCCAGTTCCACACTGGTGATCACACCGTTGTATCTGGCGCATACCGCGTTGCCATCGATATAGGTGCTGAACTCGTTCCATTTTTCCAGAGTCTCATCGTAGGTTTCCTGCTGATCGGACAGATCCTGTTCCAGATACCCCAGCGCAATATCGTAAGTCTCCTGTGCGGTATTGTAAGCCAGCGTCCGCAGTTTTTTTGTCTCGGCTGCGGTCAGTTTTCCCTGCTCCAGTTCCCGCTTTGCTTTATTATAAGCGGTCTCGGCTGTGGTCACATTTTCTTCTGCCTGCTCTACCTTCTGTTCCAGTTCTTCCTTCTGCTGTTCCAGAGAGTCCGCAGTAGACTGTGCCTGTGTCGTCAGCTGTGCAAAATAGACATATCCATAGGTATCATCTGCCGGATCCGTATTGTTCAGACTGTATTGGCAGTTGGATAATACCTGTGCCGCATCTTCGTAAGCAGTTGTTACTTCCTCCAGCTGTGCCTGATAATCTTCCAGACTGGTCTGCGCCTGCTCCAATGCGCTTGCTGCAGAATCTACCGCATTCTGTAGCTCCTGCAGTGTGGTGCTGTATTCGGTATCAATATAACTGCCATAGGCAGTGCTGCTGTCATAAGTATATTTTGCCTGCTGTCTGGACAGGGTCTGGTCAGCCTCTACGGCCTCCAGATCTGCTTTTGCTTTCTCAACGTTAGACTGCAGTTCGTCTTCCAGGTCGGAGACACTGTCTTCTTCCAGCAGGTACAGGGGATCTCCCTCGGACACCTGCTGCCCCACGGAGACCACTACCTCTGCCACGGTCAGGGTAGAATCGTCACCATTGCTGCCGGAGCTGCTGCCGCCCATATTAAAGATCTGCCCAAACATGTCTAAGCCTCCCTGAGCTCCGCCGCCGGAAGCACTCATGCCGCCAAATCCACCGGAACCAGAGCTACTGCCGACAGTACTACCGGAGGAGCCGCCGGAGGAACTGCTGCCGGAGGTATCCGTTCTCTGTAGGGCACTCATATCCAGATCAAAGGTCTGATCCACCGTACCGATGTCCACGGAGCCGGTCTCCGTCACACCTTTGACCAATGTCCCGTATTTTACGGTGGTCTCTTTATAGATGACTTCCGTATCGGAACCACCGGAAAATCTGGTAGCACATGCCACTACGGCAATTACGCAGACACCACAGATACCTGTGGTGAGCTTGCGCCTTTTCGACCAGCTTTTCCATGATCCGATCCAGCTCATCCGATTTTTTATAGTTTCCTTGATCTTTTTCCCATTTTCATTCCGCTTCATAACTATTCCCAATCATTCCTGTCTATTTCTCAACATTTGCTCCATCAGCCTGATTTATTGTCCTCCGGGACCGCCCGGCATTCCGCCGCCGAAGCTGCCGGAACCGCTGCCTCCGGGACCACCCTGGGGCATGTCACCGCCTCCCGGCATCTGCATATCCTCCGACATCTCGAACTCCATATCACTGCCGACTGCGGTATCAGAACTGCTGCCGGAATCGGCAGTCTCCTCCGTACTCTTGACTTCTGCCTCGGAGCTGACCTTACTTGCCAGGTAGATGGTATCGCCCTCTTCCAGTCCTGACAGGATCTCAATGTCCACACCGTTGGTGATACCGGTCTCTACCTCTGCCAGTTCCCTTCCACCCAGTGCTGTCTTACGATAGACATAGGTCTTGCCGTTCTCTTCTACGATCGCCTTACGGGATACATAGAGGACATCTTCTTTTTCTTCGGTAACGAAGATCACATCTGCCGTCATGCCGCCGTAGAGCTGCTCCAGTTCACCTTCCACGCTGATCTCCACAGTGTAGCTTACCGTGTTGCTGTAATCGGAAGTAGCCGTGGTATTGATGGAGAGAATGCTTCCGGTATAGGAATCCTCCGGGTATGCCGTAAAGGTGATATCTACCGCATCTCCTACCTGCAGGTCCACGATATCCTCCTGGGTCACATCCACGGAGATTCTCATGTCATCCGACGTTGCATAGGAAAACAGAGCTCCTGTCGTCGTCAGGCGATCTCCCGCTTCGTAGCTGACCTCTGTGATCACACCATCCTCTGTGGCATAGAGAATACCATCACTTCCGACGAAATCTTCAAAGGCCTGTAACTGTTCTTCCCGTTTTTCTTTCGTCTCTTCCGCTTCCTGTAAGGTCTCCTTCAGATCTTCCACAGCAGCGTTGTAAGTGGTCTGGGCATTCTGCCCGGTGATCACCGCTTCCTGATAGGTCTCTTCTGTATCCAGCTTATCGATTTTTTGCTTTGCCTGTGCCGCTGCCAGCTGGTTCTGCAGATCGGTAATAGCACTTTCATTCTCCGATAAAGCATCCTCTGCCTGCGTCAACGCTGATTTTGCCTGCTGGTATTTGGATCTGGCACTGAGATAACCATTCTGGATCGTCATAAAATTCACTGTATTATCGGTTCCGGCGCCTTCATAACCTTCTTTTGCCGCTTCGTAGGTCTCCAATGCATCCTGATAATCTTCCTGGGCTTCTGTCAGCTTCTCCTGCAGAGAAGCTGCGTTGGCCTGCTTCTGCTCCAGCTGTACCTGCAGAGATGCCACTTTGTTCGTCACGCTCGTACCGGAAGTATTGCGGATGGATGCCGCATAGGAAGCACTGATCTTCTGGGTATCGTAGTCGGTCTGGGCTTCCAGCAGGGACAATTCATAGGTACTCTCTGCCTCCGCATAGTCTGCCTGCGCCTCCACTACCGCATTTTGCAACAGCGCCCGAACCGCCTCCACGCTGTCTTCCGTGAATTTCAGCAGTTCCTCGCCTTCGGTGACACGCTGCCCGCTGGCGGCGTAGATCTCCTCTATCTTCAGATATTTTTGTACGGTATCATCGTCATCATCACTGTCATCCTCGTCATCATCACTGACGTCCAGAGTCAGATCGTAATCTATGGATTTTGTGTTGTATTCCAGAGAGCCGCTCTCCGTCACACCTACCTTTAAAGTACCACGCTCCACCGTCTCTTCTTTGTAGATCCACTGTTCTTTCTGAAGTAACGGTGCAATAAACACGGTATAGCAGGCTGCCAGGATCAGCAGAAGTAATGCGATCCCCGCCAGGATCAGTTTTTTCTGCTTTTTCGTGAGGGATTTCAGTTTATCAAAATGTGGGCTTTTTAATTTCATGACTGTGTCTGTCCTCCCTGCATACTCTGTCTCTGCTGTAACTGCTCGATCTCTTCCTCCGTCATGCCGAAGACTACGGTGACGGATTCGTTGGCACTTAAACTGTCCTCCTCATCTTCTACATTGATCTGTACCGTCACGCTGTAAGTGACACTGGTACGGCTGCTAGACGAGGATACCGGATCAATGGCTGTGATCACACCGGTATATCCGCTGCCTGCGGAGGACTGCACATAAGCACTGTCGCCTACAGTCAGTTTTGTAATATCCGACTGATCTACCGATACGGTGACCGTCAGCTCCTTCGGATTGCTGTAAACGAATACCACTGCATCGGAAGTCAGAGCCTGCTCCGCCCGCACCATGGTCCGCAGGATCGTTCCGTCCTCCGAGGCATAGAAATATCCGTCTCCCACACTGCTTTCAAACAGTTCCAGATTCTCTTTGGCATCTTCATAAGTACTTTTCAGAGCTGCCAGATCGGACTTAGCTTTTTCCACCGTAGTATTATAATCGCTCTCTGCCCGTTCTGCGCCGGACAGGGAAGTCTCATAGGTCAGCTTTGCCTGCGCCAGCTGGATCTCATAATCTTCCTTCGCCTCCGTGACTGCCTGTTGGAGACTGGAAAGCTTTAACTGCAAAGTTTGTAATTCAAAAGCAGCATTAGTTAATGCATCCTCATATTTATCCTCTGCTTCCTCCAAATCTTTCAGATTTTGTTCCAGAATACTGTAAAGAGAAGCTAAAATGTTGGCGTTGGAAGTTCCGCCGCTCTGCATATTAGCGCCGGCTCCGCCACCGATCTGTACCGAACCTCCACCGCCTGTGACCTGCGACCAACTGATACCCCATTCGTCCATCTTGTCCGTCAGTGCTTTCAGGTTCTCATCATAGATTGCCTGATACTCATCCACCTTGAAATAACTCTTATAGGAACCGTCATTCACATAGGATTCATACTCTGCTATATCATCCTCCGCATCCTGTAATTCCTCTTCTGCCCTGGTCACAGCACTCTGCAGACTTGCTACGGTCTCATCATAAACGTCCTTCGCCTGCTGTCCGGTGAGGATGGCACTGTCTCTCGTATACTCCGCTGTGATCAGGTTCTGCTCATATTCGATAGCTCCGGTGCGATACGCAAGCTCCGCATCCTCCAGCGCTCTTTCCAGTTCCTTTCTGGCTTCCTCCACACTGTCCTCCGTAAGCTTTAAAATCTTATCTCCTGCAGTTACCTCTTCTCCGGAGGCCGCATAGACTTCCTCGATCTCTAGCACTGTCGTCAGATTTTCCACATCGAAGGTCTCCTCCGTGATACCGACATTGGTAACACCTGACGTAGCAGTCATATCCTCCGTGAAGGTCAGCCCCGCCATATTCCCCGGCATGGAAAATTCTGATTGATTGCCGTTTCTATGTAATACCACCACTGCTGCCAGAGAACCGCCACCCAGCGTAAGTACCAGTACCAGCGCAACGATGATCCATTTTTTGTTTTTCTTTTGGGAAAAAATTATCTGCTTGATCTCTTTGTTCTTCACGGCAAACCTCCGATTGCTATTCCGTCCAAATTCCATTGTTTTCTCAAGTATAGTTGGATTTTGTATTGAAAAAGTGTTCGCTCTGTGAAAAATCTGTGTCCTGTAGAAGCTTTCCCCCTGCCTGCTTCTATGCAATTGCACAAATAAAGCACAAAAAGAAGGCCCTGTTAGAGGTTGCTTTCGCAAAAGTCTCTAACATGACCTTCTATCATAAGCTTACGAATTCGTGCTATCGCGCTAATATGCCCGGAAAAACAAATCACCGCTTCCGGGAGATGCAGATATCCTCCAGGTTCTGCGCGCCCTCCGGTCCGATGGGTCTGCCGCCCGTGATGATGCCCCATCCTGCACGGATCCTGATAATATCGTCGATCTGTCCCTGGGACAACAACGTCTTCTTCCCTAAGATAAAGTTGTTCATCATCAGGATCTTCGCATAATATTCCGTGGTCTCCATGCGGTAATATGCCTGCATGAGGTTATCTCCCCAGGTCAGCGCGCCATGGTTTGCTAACAGTACAGCATTGTATTCCCGGCAGTAGGGTGCCACCGCTTCCGGCACTTCCTCTGTGCCGGGCAGGGCAAAATGCACTAGCGGCACACAGCCCAAGGACAGAACCCCTTCCATCAGCACCGGTTCTTCCAGACTGATGCCCGCACAGGCAAACGCCGTCGCCGTCAGAGGATGTGCATGTACCACACCCTGTACTTTCGGGTTCTCTTTGAATACTCTGAGGTGCATCTTGATCTCGCTGGAAGGCTTGTGCGTTCCCTCCAACACATTCCCGTCCAGATCCAGCTTCACCAGCATATCCTCTGTCATAAATCCCTTAGAAACTCCCGTAGGTGTTGCCCAGATCTCATTATCTCCGACTTTACAGGAGATATTCCCGTCGTTCGCTGCCACGAAGCCGCCCTGATACATTCTGCGGCCTACCTCTAAGATCATCTGTTTTGCCTGTACATCTGATATATATTCCATACTAATCTCCATTCCGCAGACGATTCCTTCCGTCGGAGGAATCCTCCTTTTCCGTTCCGGCATGCAATAATATATTACCTTATTGCCCTTCTCCTTGTCCAGCTGATATTCCCAATAATCTTTTATGCATGCTTCCTAAACATATTCTTTCGTAACTAATTATCTTTCCCTAGGTATTGTACCACATTTCTATTCTTTTTTATGATACTAAAATACTTATGACCCGCCCCGATATGAGCATAAAAGTGGTATGATAATCCCTCGATATGCGAGTAGAGGGTAGGGTGCCATGTGCCAATGGCACATGTTTAGCACGGACCGAAGCGGAATGAAATATCTTCTCATGTCTATACAAAAAAACGTCAAAATGCTATAATTAAATTTAAATCATTTTGCCTACACATACTAAGGAAGTATAACGCTATGACACGGAATAAAATCAAATTTTCTCATACAAAATGGCTGTTGCCGTTATGGATACTTCTTATCGGCAGTATTGTCTTATATATGATCGCTCATGCGGTACAGCAGGACGACTTCAGGCACATCCGCACTCTTGCGGAACTAAATGCTGTAACCTACGGTGATAACATGATCGCAGATCTGAATGCCGGTATCAATATCACGGATACACTGGAGCAGCTTCTGATCAGTACGGACGGCAGAATCGACAAATTTGATATCATTGCGGACAGAATGATGGCAGATTACGTCCGGAGCATCCAAGTGGCTCCCGGGGGCATCGTAACAGATATCTATCCCGCCGAAGGCAACGAAGCAGGTAAAATAGACCTGATCCATGACAAATACCGCGGAGAGACCGTAAATTACAGCATTGCTAATGATGTGCTTATCATACATGGTCCTTTCGAGCTGGAGCAGGGAGGACACGTCCTTTCGATCCGTAATCCAGTTTTTTTACAGGATGAGAAGGGAACTCCCTATTTTTGGGGCATGACTATGGTTATCATCAAGGTTCCTGATATTTTTCAGCATTCCGCTGATGCCTTAACCAATTTCGGTTATCAATACCGGCTATCGAAGACCATCTCACCTCTGACCGATGAATATACCGTGGTAGACCAGTCGGAGGAGACTCTGATGGATCCCGTCTCTTATGATTTTACTCTGGGTGGATGTAACTGGAGGCTGGAAATCATGCCCACCGGTGGCTGGAAGAATGGCACACTTTTACAACTGATAGTATTATGTGGCATTGCAGTGATCCTACTACTGGTGGTTCTAACGATATCTATACTATTCGTTGACGAGCAGCGCAAAAAATTTCGCAGACTCTCTCTGACGGATTCTATGACCGGTCTCTTAAATCGTAACGGATTTAATTTGCAGCTGGAGAAGTATCTGGAGGGAAACAAGCAGAAAAACTGTGTCGGTATATTACTTGACGTGGATAATTTCAAATTCATCAATGATGTCTATGGTCATACTATCGGTGATCAGGTTCTATTGCAGCTTTCACAATCCTTAGTGCAGGCTTTTCCGGATAATTCCATTATTGCCAGAAATGGCGGTGATGAGTTCTGTATTATCCTGAAAGATTGCAGTGCAGAAGAGGCTGCCCCAATGATAGACGCTTTCAGCAAGGCGTCCCGCTCTTTTTCAGCCAAAGGCGTCGAACACAATTACAGCACTTCCCTGGGCTATGCGGAATACCCCGCCAACGCAGAAAAAGTCTCTGACATTCTCCGTTATGCCGACATTGCACTCTATGAGGTAAAATTACAGGGAAAACATGGTGCTCTGGCCTACCGGTCGGATTTCCACAATTCGAAACGGACACAGCTTGGTTTTTCATTATCGGATATTTCTGACAACCTGCCGGGTGCCTTTTTCATCTACCGGGCTGACAAGGAGGATGAACGCATCCTGTATGCTAATCAGGAGATGCTTCAGCTGACAGGCTGCAAGGACTTGGATGATTTCATGCATTTTACGAAACATCAATTCCGTAATCTGGTACATCCTGAAGATCTGACACAGGTAGAAGAAAGCATCTGGCAGCAGATAGAATCCGGCATGAACGGATACAATGATTATGTCAAATACCGACTTGCTGTCAAAGATGGAACTTATAAGACGGTTCTGGATTATGGGCGTATCGTGGAGAGTGAACATTATGGCTCGGTTTTCTATGTATTGGTAGTGGATTGCGAATTTATCAAAACACACTACGATGATTAATCATAAAAATAAAAGAATAACAAACTTTCCTCCGGGGCATACTGGTTCCGGAGGAATTTTTATATGAAAGATCAGATTAAGTCTTACTTACAACGTTTGAATCACGGAGAAGCTCTGGAAAATGTCCAGACGGATTTCGTCCGGGAATGTAAGGATGTGGATCCTGCCGAGATTATGCATGCCGAGCAGGAGCTGCTGCGGGAGGGTACTTCCATCGAAGAATTGCAGCGGCTCTGTGATGTGCATTCCGCCCTGTTCCATGGTTCCACGACAGAAGAAAAAACTGCCAATGCCGAAAAAACAACAGCCCATTTTCCAGATGCCCAGAAACTACACTCTAAAGACCTAAAGGACCAACGGCTCTCCGCCGCTGCCGCCCTGATTCAGATCTCCGGACATCC
>OGOK01001307.1_pt1 | contig 17503 bp, 10 predicted proteins | sample 1552661 | NCBI WGS metagenome assembly OGOK01 (sample SAMEA2580172, study PRJEB22360) | human gut metagenome | biome: human gut; feature: human-associated habitat; material: faeces | place: Denmark | collected 2008/2010
AGATTTTGCGGGCGTGGATAAAGACGGCAGTGTCACGGGAGTGACGAGAGGGGATATTCTCGCACAGGAAGATCTGAAAGTTGTCATTATTAAGGCAAATACCGATGTGAAGATTGACGGCAAAATTTTATATGTTTCCTGCGATAACGTGACGGTGACAGGAAAAGATTCTGTTTCCATTAAAGAGGGAACCGGAATCGAGAAAACCTGGATCACGGAAGCAGAAGAAGTACCATCCACAGAGGCCGTCTTGGAGACAGAAAGTACGGAAGACGCAGGGGATGTCATTGAGGGAGAAGTGATCATAGGAACAGAGGAAGCTTCCGGCAATGATGTAGTCACAAATCTTTCCGGCGGTTCATCCGGTACAGATGTCTATACTTATATCATTTACAAATAGGCTCGCGATGATACAATAAATCATAAGTACGAGTTATAAATAATTGCATAATACAGCAATAATATAATAGAATGTGAGGAATTTATTATGGAAAAGACGATGGACAAAATCGTAGCACTTGCAAAATCAAGAGGATTTGTATATCCGGGTTCTGAGATTTACGGAGGTCTTGCAAATACATGGGATTACGGAAATCTTGGTGTAGAGTTGAAGAACAACGTAAAAAGAGCATGGTGGCAGAAATTCATTCAGGAAAACCCTTACAACGTAGGTGTTGACTGTGCAATTTTAATGAATCCACAGACTTGGGTAGCATCAGGACATCTTGGCGGATTCTCAGATCCATTAATGGACTGTAAAGAGTGTCATGAAAGATTTAGAGCTGACAAGATTATTGAAGACTATATGGCTGATAATGGTATTGAAGCTGAAGGTTCAGTTGATGGTTGGACACATGAACAGATGGCTGATTACATAGAAGAGCACAAGATTGCATGTCCTACATGTGGAAAGCACAACTTTACAGAAATCCGTGAATTTAACCTTATGTTTAAAACATTCCAGGGTGTTACTGAAGATGCAAAAAATACCGTATACTTAAGACCGGAGACAGCACAGGGTATTTTCGTTAACTTTAAAAATGTACAGAGAACATCCCGCAAAAAGATCCCGTTCGGTATCGGACAGGTCGGAAAATCTTTCCGTAACGAGATCACACCGGGTAACTTTACATTCCGTACCAGAGAGTTTGAGCAGATGGAGCTTGAATTCTTCTGCAAGCCGGGCACTGACCTTGAATGGTTTGAATACTGGAGAGGTTTCTGCCGTGACTGGCTCTATTCTCTCAATATTAAGGAAGAAAATCTCCGTCTTCGTGACCATGCAAAAGAGGAGCTTTGTTTCTATTCAAAGGCCACAACAGACTTTGAATATCTCTTCCCGTTCGGTTGGGGCGAGCTTTGGGGCGTTGCCGACAGAACAGACTATGACCTTACACAGCACAGCAAAACAAGCGGTAAGACACTTGAGTATTTTGATCCGACAACAAACGAGAAGTACATTCCGTATGTTATTGAGCCGTCACTCGGTGTTGAGCGTCTTTTCCTTGCTCTTGTTGTTGAGGCTTACGATGAAGAAGTTATTGACGAAAAGGATACACGAGTTGTGTTAAGACTTCATCCGACGCTTGCTCCGTACAAAGCTTGCGTTCTTCCGCTTTCAAAGAAGCTCAACGAGCAGGCCGGCAAGGTTTATGAACAGCTTTCAGCCGACTTTATGACTGATTATGACGATGCCGGTTCAATCGGCAAGCGTTACAGAAGACAGGACGAAATCGGTACTCCGTTCTGTATCACATATGACTTTGAGTCTGTTGACGACGGTTGTGTAACGGTTCGTGACCGTGACACAATGCAACAGGAAAGAGTTGCAATTGACAAGCTCAACGATTATATCGCTGAAAAGATTAAGTTCTGATTTAATTATATTATGCAGTAAAGGGACATTTCGTTTAGAATGTCCCTTTTTTATTGCGTATTGCATTCATCGGATGCCGAAAAATTTTCTATCAAGATTGAGTTTATAAATGGCACAAATTAGTAGCGAACAAGGTTCGCCGCTACAGTATGACAATTATTTTGTGGCATTTATATAATCTGTCTTATCACAAATATTGTGCCGTTACTTAGCGGGCGCCCAATGAGCGCCCCTACTGATAATAACCGATAACAAAAACAGCGGATAACCTCAAAATTCGGGTTATCCGCTGTGTGTTTTATTCAATATAATAATCTGAATTCAATCAAATTACTTTGAGAGGTTTGTGAGAACCTTTTTGATTCTCTCAACAGCCTCAATCGTGTTTTCTCTGTCACCGAATGATGTAAGACGGAAGTAGCCGGCACCGTTTTCGCCAAAGCCATCACCCGGAGTACCTACAACATTTGCCTCGTTGAGGAGGAGGTCAAAGAATTCCCAACTGCCCATATTGTTCGGACACTTGAGCCAGATGTAAGGTGAGTTCTTACCGCCTGTGTAGTAGATGCCGAGTTCATCAAGAGCAGATGCGATAATTCTTGCATTTTCCTGATAGTAAGAAATGTTCTCCTTGATCTGCTTCTGACCTTCTTCGCTGAATACAGCGGCAGCAGCACACTGAACAGGCCATGAAACACCATTGAACTTTGTTGCCTGACGGCGGTACCATGTTGCATAGATATTGTGACCGTCACGCTCAAGCTCCTTAGGAATTACCGTGTAACCGCATCTTGTACCTGTGAAACCTGCTGTCTTTGAAAGTGAGCACATTTCAATTGCACACTTTCTTGCACCTTCGATTGCAAAAATTGAACGAGGGAGATCCTCTGTGATGAACGCCTCATAAGCTGAATCGTAGAGGATTATTGCATCGTTTTTGAGAGCGTAGTCAACCCATGCTTTGAGCTGTTCGGCATTGTATGCAGAGCCTGTCGGGTTGTTAGGTGAGCAAAGGTAGATGATGTCTGCCTTTACATTTTCATCAGGGAGAGCGGCAAAGCCGTTTGCCTCATTTGATGTAGCATAAACGATTTCTCTGCCTGCCATAATGTTTGAGTCAACATATACGGGGTAAACAGGATCGGTTACGAGAACAATATTATCCTTTGAGAAGATGTCGCCTATGTTACCGCAGTCAGACTTTGCACCGTCTGATACAAAGATTTCGTCAGCGCCTACTGCAACACCAAAGCTCTTGTAATAATCTGAAATAGCCTGTCTGAGAAACTCGTAGCCCTCATAATCGGGATAGCCCTTGAAGGTTTCCTTGTGAGCAAGATCCTCCGCACCCTTTTTCATTGCTTCAACAACAACAGGAGCAAGCGGAAGGGTTACATCACCGATACCAAGCTTGATAACCTTTTTATCGGGATGAGCCGCAATATATGCATTTGTCTTTTTTGCAACATCTGCAAAAAGATAGTTAGGAACGAGATTGTCAAAATTTCTGTTAATCTTCATTAAAATCAGTCCTTTAAATCTGAAAGTTAAGTGGAAAAATCAATTACTTTTCAAGTGATGCCTTAATAAATTCTCTGAAAAGCGGATGAGCACGGTTCGGGCGTGACTTGAATTCGGGATGATACTGAACAGCAACGAAGAAACGGTTGTCGGGAACTTCAACAGCCTCAACAAGAAGTCCGTTAGGTGAAGTACCTGTAATCTTCATGCCTGCATTTTCAATTTCCTCTCTGAAATCGTTATTGAACTCATAACGATGACGGTGACGCTCTGAAATTTCATGCTGACCGTAAGCCTTAGCCATAAGCGAATCGGACTTGATAACACACGGATATGCACCAAGACGCATTGTGCCGCCCATATCCTCAATGCCTTCCTGTTCAGGCATAAGGTCAATAACATTATGCTTGCCCTCTGGTGTAAACTCACCGCTGTTGGCATCAGCATAACCGAGAACATCTCTTGCGTATTCGATTACTGCGGTCTGCATACCGAGACAGATTCCGAGATACGGAATATCATGCTCACGGGCATATTTTGCAGCCATAATCTTACCTTCGATACCTCTGTTACCGAAGCCGCCCGGAACGAGGATACCGTCAACATCACCGAGAAGCTCGTCAACCTTGTACTTTGTGAGAAGTTCGCAGTCAACCCACTTGATTTCAACATCAGCGGAATTTTCATAGCCACCGTGACGAAGTGCCTCTGCAACAGAAAGATATGCGTCATGGAGAGCGACATACTTACCGCAAAGAGCAATCGTGCATTTCTTTGTGCGGTTGTTGATACGGCTAAGCATTTCTTCCCACTCGGAAAGGTCAGGCTCTTTGTCCGTTACAATATTGAGCTCACGACATACAACATTTGAGAAATTGCTCTTTTCAAGCATAAGAGGTGCCTGATAAAGCGTTGGGAGAGTAATATTTTCGATTACACAATCCGGCTTTACATTGCAGAAAAGTGCAATCTTGTTGAAAATGCTCTCCTCAAGAGGTTCGTCACAACGAAGAACGATGATATCGGGATTGATACCGAGTGAACGAAGCTCTTTTACAGAATGCTGTGTCGGCTTTGATTTGTGTTCCTCACTGCCCTTGATATAGGGAACGAGAGTTACATGAATAAAGATGCTGTTCTCTCTGCCGACTTCAAGAGATACCTGACGGATAGCCTCAAGGAACGGCTGGCTTTCGATATCGCCCACCGTACCGCCGATTTCCGTAATTACAACATCGGCATTAGTCTTTTCACCTACATTGTAGATAAAAGACTTAATTTCATTTGTGATGTGAGGAATTACCTGAACTGTCTTGCCGAGGTAGTCGCCGTGACGCTCCTTTTCAAGAACATTTGAGTAAACCTTACCTGTTGTGAGGTTTGAATACTTGTTAAGGTCCTCATCAATAAAACGCTCATAATGACCGAGGTCGAGGTCGGTTTCTGCACCGTCCTCCGTTACATATACCTCGCCGTGCTGATACGGGCTCATTGTACCCGGATCGACATTGATATACGGGTCAAGCTTTTGAGCAACAATCTTGAGCCCTCTTGCCTTTAAAAGTCTGCCGAGAGATGCGGCTGTGATACCCTTGCCAAGACCGGATACGACACCGCCTGTTACAAATATATATTTTTTATTTTTCTTATGTTCGGTTATCTCCACGATTACACCTCAACTTCGCCTTCAAATACTTTTTCCGCATTACCTGTCATATATACCGTTTCATCAGTATAGTTGATAATAAGATCGCCGCCCTTGAGCTTAATCTTGATGTCTTCGCCCTTTTTGCAGAAACCGTTTTCACAAGCGGCAACCGCAACGGCACAAGCGCCTGTACCGCAAGCCCATGTTTCGCCTGAGCCACGCTCCCACACTCTCATCTTGATTGTATGGTCATCGAGAACTGTTACAAATTCTGTATTCACTCTTTCAGGGAAGAGCTTATCGTTTTCAAACTCCGGTCCTACGGTTTCAATGTCAAGATTATCAATATCGTCCATGAATACCACGCAGTGTGGGTTGCCCATTGATACGCAGGTGATGTTATAGTTCTTGCCTGCAATTTCAACAGGTCTGTCAACAACCTTGTCACCGTCAAGAACAACAGGAATTTCCTTCGGTTCAAGAATAGCCTTGCCCATATCAACTCTGAGGCGGTTAACCTTTCCGCCTGAAGTATAAGCCTTGAGTTTCTTGATACCGCTGAGTGTTTCAATTGTAATTTCGTCTTTTTCGTTGATATCAACCATACCGTGGTCATAGAGGAACTTACCTACGCAACGGATACCGTTACCGCACATCTTACCCTCTGAACCGTCAAGGTTGTACATTTTCATCTTTGCATCTGCAACCTTTGAAGGGCAAACAAGAATAATACCATCGCCGCCGATACCGAAATGTCTGTCGGAAAGTCTTACAGCAAGCGCCTCGGGGTTGCTGATTTCCTGATCAAAAGTGCTGCAATAGATATAGTCATTGCCTATACCCTGCATCTTAGTGAATTTTAACATAAGCTTTTCCTCTCTCATGTGGTTAATGTCGATAAGCTCCGTGCTGTGCTGTGAATAGTGGCTCTTGAGGCAATCTGCAAGTGCATTTGCCGTATCAAGAGATGTAAGACACGGAATATTTCTTTCAACAGTCTTACGACGGATTTTAACAGAATCTCTTGAAGGAATTCTGCCCTTTGCAGATGTTGAAATAACATACTGAATCTTGCCCGATTCAATGAGTGTAAGAGTATTGTTTGTCTTGGACTCGTGAATTTTCTTTACGCTTACGGCGTCAATACCGTACTTCTTGAGTACATCCGCTGTACCCTCTGTTGCGTAGATTCTGAATCCGAGGTCGTAGTATTTCTTTGCGATTTCACCGATTTCAGCCTTATCCGAATTACGGACTGTGATGAACACACCGCCCTTTTTCTTCATCTTGTAGCCTGCACCGATGAGACCCTTATAGAGAGCCTCCTCAAGTGTGCCTGCAACACCGAGAACTTCACCTGTTGACTTCATCTCGGGGCCGAGGTGGTTATCAACATTGATAAGCTTTTCAAAGCTGAATACAGGAACCTTAACCGCAATGTAAGGACTCTTTCTGTAAAGGCCTGTGCCGTAGCCCATATCTTTGAGCTTTTCACCGAGCATTGCTCTTGTTGCAAGGTCAACCATAGGAACGCCTGTTACCTTACTGATGTAAGGAATTGTTCTTGAAGAACGGGGATTTACTTCGATAACATAGAGTTCGTCTTTATAGATAAGGTACTGAATGTTTACAAGTCCCTTTGTACGGAGTTCGATTGCAAGGTTCTTTGAGCTTTCAATAATAATCTGAGTCATTCTGTCTGAGAGATTCCATGCCGGATAAACCGCAATTGAGTCGCCCGAGTGAACACCGGCACGCTCGATATGCTCCATAATACCCGGAATAAGAATATCTTCACCGTCACAAATGGCGTCAACTTCAAGCTCTGTACCCTGAAGGTACTTATCAATAAGAATCGGATTTTCAATATTCTGTGCAAGAATGATTGCCATATACTCTTTGACATCATCTTCGTTGAATGCAATAATCATATTCTGACCACCGAGAACATATGACGGACGGAGAAGAACAGGATAACCGATTTTGTCTGCAACATCGAGAGCCTCGTCTGTTGTCATAACCGTTACGCCACGGGGACGCTTGATATGATACTTTTCAAGAAGCTCGTCAAAACGCTCTCTGTCCTCTGCCATATCAATGGCGTCGTATGATGTGCCGAGAATATTTACACCGTTGTCGCTGAGGAACTTTGTAAGCTTAATTGCTGTCTGTCCGCCGAATGCAACAACTACACCGAACGGATTCTCTGTCTTTATTATGCCCATAACATCTTCGGTTGTGAGCGGTTCAAAATAAAGTCTGTCGGCTGTGTCAAAGTCTGTTGATACTGTTTCAGGGTTGTTGTTTACGATAACAACATCGTAGCCTGCCTTTTTGAGTGCCCATACGCAGTGAACAGACGCATAGTCGAATTCGATACCCTGACCGATTCTGATAGGACCCGAACCGAATACGATAACTGTTTTCTTATCGCTCTTCTGCTCCTTGATGAATTCCTCAGCTTCATTTTCCTTATCAAATGTTGAATAGAAGTAAGGAGTTTCAGCCTCAAATTCTGCGGCGCAGGTATCAACCATTTTATAAACAGGAATAAGCGGATTTTCAACCTTCCTGCCTGTGATTTTTTCAATTGTTCTGTCAAGGAATCCCTTGTTCTTGGCACGAACATAGAGATCCTCCGTAAGCTCGCCGTTCTTGAGTTCGTTTTCAACGGCAATAAGATTTTTGAGCTTTTCAAGGAACCACTCGTCAATGAGAGTGATGTTGTGAATCTGTTCTACTGTAATGCCTCTCTTGAGAGCCTCATATACGCAGAAAATTCTTCTGTCATCGCAAACGCTGAGTCTGTCATAAACCGATGCGTTTGAAAGCTCTGCAAATTCCTTGTCATTGAGAGTATCGTGAGAAATCTCGGCACCTCTTACGGCTTTCATAATAGCCTGCTCAAATGTCGGAGCAATAGCCATAACCTCGCCTGTTGCCTTCATCTGAGTACCGAGTGTTCTCTTTGCATATACAAATTTATCGAAAGGCCATTTCGGGAATTTTACAACAACATAGTCGAGCGCCGGCTCAAAGCAAGCGTATGTTGTACCTGTAACGGCATTCTTGATTTCATTAAGTGTGTAACCGATAGCAATTTTAGCGGCAACCTTTGCAATAGGATAACCTGTTGCCTTTGACGCAAGTGCCGATGAACGGGATACACGGGGATTAACCTCGATAACCGCATATTCAAATGTTTCGGGGTTGAGTGCGAACTGGCAGTTACAACCGCCCTCTACCTTAAGTGCAGAGATAATGTTGAGAGCCGCACTTCTGAGCATCTGATATTCCTTGTCGGCAAGTGTTACCGTAGGAGCGATAACGATTGAGTCGCCTGTGTGAACGCCTACAGGATCGAAGTTTTCCATTGAGCAGACAGTAATAACATTTCCGTCGCTGTCACGCATAACCTCAAACTCGATTTCCTTCCAACCTGAGATACATTTTTCAACAAGCACCTGTGTGATAGGAGAAAGTTCAAGACCGTTTGATGTGATTTCACGAAGCTCTTCCTCGTTATCGACAATACCGCCGCCTGTACCGCCGAGTGTGAATGCAGGACGGATAATTACAGGATAACCGATTTCATCGGCAAACTTAACAGCTGATTCAACATCTGTAACAACAAGTGACGGAATAACAGGCTGACCGATTTCAATCATTGTGTCCTTAAAAAGCTGTCTGTCCTCTGCCTTGTCGATTGTTTCGGGGTTTGCACCGAGAAGCTGAACATTGTATTTATCAAGGAAGCCCTCTTTTGCAAGCTGCATTGAAAGGGTAAGACCCGTCTGACCGCCGAGGGTTGAAAGAAGGCTGTCAGGGCGTTCCTTTTTGATGATTCTCTTAACTGTTTCAAGCGTCAACGGCTCAATGTAGATTTTATCAGCCATTGCGTTATCAGTCATAATTGTAGCAGGGTTTGAGTTTACGAGAATAACCTCAAGTCCTTCTTCTTTAAGCGCACGGCAAGCCTGTGTGCCTGCATAGTCAAATTCGGCAGCCTGACCGATTACGATAGGGCCCGAACCGATTACCATAACTCGTTTGATATTCTTTTTGAGTGGCATATAATCATTCCTCGTTCAAGTAATTATTGTATCTGTTCTTATGCTGAATAGTAATCCGAATTTCGGACTCTTATTTTCTGTTGTTCTTCATCAATTCAATAAAACGGTCAAACAAAAATGCTGTATCATGAGGACCGCCGCAAGCTTCCGGATGGAACTGTACCGAGAAAGCAGGCATATTTGTGTAGTTTACACCCTCGCAGGTGTTATCATTACCGTTTACAAAGCTTACTTTGCCGTTTTCGGGCATACTGTCGCTCACAACAGCGTAGCCGTGGTTCTGTGATGTAATGTAAACTCTGCCTGTTTCAACCTCTTTTGCAGGCTGGTTTGCACCTCTGTGACCGTACTTGAGCTTTTCTGTTTTTGCACCCTGTGAAAGTGCAAGGAGCTGATGACCGAGACAGATACCGAAGGTCGGAATCCCGAAGTCACAAAGCTTTTTGAGCTCTGCAATAATCTCTGTGTTGTCCGAAGGATCTCCCGGTCCGTTTGAAAGCATTACGCCGTCGGGATTCATAGCCTTAATTTCATCCGCTGTTGTGTGGGCGGGAACGACTGTAAGGTTACAACCTCTCTTAACAAGCTCTCTGCCGATGTTATGCTTTGCGCCAAAATCCATAAGCACAACATTGAGGTCGCCGTTTTCAGCGTCAAAATGCTCTTTTTCTTTTATAGTAGTGCTTTCAACAGCCTCTGTAATAACATAGTTCTTAATCTCGTCAAGTTCTTCCTTTGTTACATCGGGAGAATAGGAGATTTTGCAGTTCAGAACACCGTATTCACGCACAATTCTTGTGAGCGCACGGGTGTCGATTCCGTAAATGCCGGGAATTCCCGACTCTTTTAAAAAGGTGTCAAGATCACCCTCACAACGGAAGTTTGAAGGAACTTGGCACCATTCTCGTACAATATAACCTTTCAGCGACGGAGAGTCACTCTCAAAATCGGCAGGGATAACACCATAGTTGCCGATTAAAGGGAATGTCTGAATAACCACCTGACCGTAATAGCTGGGGTCGGTGAGTGTTTCAAGATAACCTGTCATTGCTGTAGTAAAAACAAGTTCTCCCGTAGTTTCTTTTTCGGCACCAAACGCCTTGCCCTCAAAAACTGTTCCGTTTTCAAGGATTAAGTATGCCGCACGGCTCATAAAAACACATTCCTTTCAATAAACTAAAAAAATTGCAGTCAGTTCTCATATGTTCTGATAACCTGCTTTGCAACCTCAAGCTTGCTTGTTCTGAGATCCATAGCCTGTTTTTCAAGATAGCGATGCGCCTGATCTTCGGACATATTAAGGCAGGTAATAAGCAGAAACTTTGCTCTGTTTATTATCTTCATATCCGCAACCATATGCTTGAGCTTTTCATTTTCCTCAATCACACGGAACATACGCATCTTAAAACATTCCGTAAACTGCAAAAAGTGGTGAAACAGGTGCTTGTTTACGGGCTTTGCAATAACAAGAACACCGTGCTCCGTAAGTGCGTCGTTCACATAATCCGCATTACGCTGCGGAACGATAATCACAACACTTGAACGGGTTGTTCCGGCAAAGTACTTTGAAAGCTCAATGCCGTTTTCCTTTTCAAGCGGTGCATTGACGCAGATGAGGTCAAAAACCTCACCATTTGCAAGCTCCTTAGCCTCCTGTGAGGTTTGGCAGACGGAAATCTCCGTATAGCCTTCGCTTCCGAGCAATTGTGACAAAGAAACGGCACTCTGTTCAGAGTGTGAAATCAACAAAGCATTTTTCAAGAACCTCACCACCGCATATTGTTTCATTCATCTTATTATTTTACAAGATTAACCCCTATTGTTATTTACTTAAAGGAATTATGACAATATTTTTTACAATTTTGTAAAAACATTTTCATTGCAAATTTGTTTTACACTTTTCAACATTTTTCGGGCAATTTTCCATTTGAACATTACTCAAACATATTACCGTATTTTTGTTTTTGATTATAGATTAAATCTTTCACTCTTACCACAACTTCATCGGGATAATATCCGCTGACTTTTTCAAAAGATTTTTCTATATCGGAACTCATAAACGAAAATTTTACCTGTTCACCATACAGTTCCTGAGCAGCATCAAGCTGTACATCGAAATCTACATCAAAAGGTTTTGCGTGAATTTTTGGGATTAAGTTGTAAATATCCTCTCCGAGAGGGTAATCCTCGGTTGTGTCGGCAAGCAGCGAAAGTCCGAAATCAAAATACGGACAAAATCTGTATTCGCCCGTATCATCATTCAGTATAAACGCAATATTATTGGTATGCCTGTCCTCATTCAGAAAAAATGCGTCAAGCTCAAGCATTGCTGTTATATATTTTCCGACATTTTTCAAACCTGTTTTATTCTCGATAAAATCAACGGTGCGGGAAATTTTATCCTTCACATCATCGTACTTCAAAAGATTTTTCGCCATTGATGACGCAAGCCATTGCTTTGACAAATGCTCAAGCGTGACAATGCTTTCATTTTTTTGGCGAAAGTTTTTTGAATAACAACCGTTAAGCTTTCGACCTGCAAATTCTATTTTTATCGGAAAATATTCCGCAAAATCGGTTACATTAGATTTCTTTAACAATTCAGATACAATAACCTCACACAAGCCCTCATATCCCATATGGTCTGCTTTGTACCACAAGTCGTTTACAAGCCACTTTTGCTGATTGCCTTTTGAAGAAGCAGATTTTGTATCTATAAGTGAGTAATTGTCAAGATTGATTTTCTTAATCAAAAAGCGTACAGCTCCTTTCGTGTAAACCTTACATATTGGTTATCCTCAGCCGTTCTTCCGTCTGTTTTTTCAAGTATCTGCAAAGTATCGTAGCCGTCCGCTCCGATTTTTTTCAAAATAGTTTTTCGGAATGCCCTTGATTTCGGAAAACATCTTTCTTCAAGAAACTGTTCAAAATCGTTCCAATCCGGATTTTCATTTATACCGAAAGCTCTTTTCATTATATCATTGGTGCGATTCACAATTTTTATTTTCTTATCGGCAAAGTTGACATATATTTCCGTACACACCTTCTGACGGAACATAAAATCAAGCCGCATAACATAATTGCCGTTCAAGGGCTTGTTAAGATATTTTGAAATTGTCTGACGGCTTACATTAAAAGTTTGTGCTATTTCAGCAGTAGTTTTACCGTTTTTCTGCATTTCAATTGCATTTTTAACATCCGTTTCGGTCAACTTATTTTTTCTTCCGCCTTTAAGCCTGCCTGCAATATCCTTTAACTCGGTTTCGTTATCTGTTCCGAACAAATCTATGCAAAGCTTTCTGTAATCAGTCATACGCTCCACCACCTTAATAGTGTCAAATATCATTCTTTACACTATCATTATATAGCATATACAAAACAAAGTCAATTATCTTTGCTAAACATTTATATGCCAAAACACCCCGAACAGCTATTGCCGTTCGGGGCGTCTCGGTTTATGTGAATTAAAAAGGATAGGTTAATTAAGCTACCATGGATTATTCAATATCCTGCATAGCGTCGTAGCCTGTTTCGCCTGTTCTAACCTTAACAACATCTTCAACATCATAGATAAAGATTTTGCCGTCACCGATGTGACCTGTGTAAAGTGCCTTAACAGCCGCATCAACAACTGCCTTTACAGGAACCTTGCAAACTACGATTTCAACCTTCATCTTAGGAAGGAGGTTACTTTCAATAGCAACACCACGGTAATACTCTGCTTTACCCTTCTGAGCACCGCAACCGAGTACCTGAGATACTGTCATACCTGTGATGCCGAGCTTATCCATTTCTTCTTTAAGAGCTTCAAGCTTTGACTGCTTGAGAAGAATGTCAATCTTAGTAATCTTTGTGCCGTCGGTAGCCATATCATACTTGCCGGCAAGCTGAACGGGAACTGCCTGAGTTACAGGAACATTGCTGTCAACATCAAATGTTTCATCAAGTGAAGCTGTACCGACACCGATTGGCATAAAGTCTGCATATGCACTGATAAGACCGTGCTCGCAGATATCGAGGCCCTTCATTTCTTCGTCCTTTGTAACACGAAGACCTACTGTCTTTTTGATGATTGTGAATACGATAATCATGCAAACAACTGTCCAAGCTACGATTGTAACAATACCGAGAGCCTGCTTACCAAGCTGAGCAAAGCCACCGCCGTAGAAAAGACCTGTAACACCGTTCTGACCGTTACCTGTTGCGAAAAGACCTACTGCAAGGCCGCCCCACATACCGTTTACGCCGTGTACCGAGAATGCGCCGACAGGATCATCTATTTTAAGCTTGATATCAACAAATTCAACTGCTACTACGATGAGGATACCTGAAACGATACCGATAACTGCTGCGCCGATTGCGTCAACATCTGCACAACCTGCCGTGATTGCTACAAGACCTGCGAGTGATGCGTTAAGACACATTGAAACATCAGGCTTGCCGTTCTTGATCCATGTAAAGAGCATGGTTGTTACTGTTGCAACTGCCGGAGCAATTGTTGTTGTAAGAAGAATCTGACCAAGACGAGCGCCGTCTTCAGCAGCGGCACCGTTAAAGCCGTACCATGCAAACCAAAGAATGAATACACCGAGGGCACCGAGTGTGATGCTGTGACCGGGGATAGCGTTTACCTTGCCGTTCTTGCCGTATTTACCGATACGGGGTCCGAGAATGATTGCGCCGACAAGTGCCGAGATACCGCCGACCATATGAATTACGATTGAACCTGCAAAGTCGATACAGCCGAGCTTTGCAAGCCAGCCCTGACCGTTCCAAACCCAACCTGCTTCAATCGGGTAAACAACGAGTGAAATAATTGCGCTGTAAACACAGTATGCCGAGAATTTTGTACGCTCTGCCATAGCACCTGAAACGATAGTAGCTGCTGTAGCACAGAATACAAGCTGGAATACGAATGAGTTCCAATCAAAGTTCATCCAGTCTGTGAACATATTGAGGTTGGGAACACCGATGAATCCTGCAACATAGTCCTCAGACATCATAAGTCCGAAGCCTAACAAGCTGAATACAACCGTACCGATACAAAAGTCCATCAGGTTTTTCATAATGATGTTACCTGCGTTTTTAGCTCTTGTAAAACCGGTTTCAACCATTGCAAATCCGCACTGCATAAAGAACACGAGTAATGCGCCGATCATAAACCAGACGCCTGTGCCTCCGTAAATTAGTTCTGCCATATAAATCTCTCCTTTTATCAAAATAACAAAAACGGCGTGGAGTTGACAGTTTAATTCTGTCAATCACACGCCGTTGTGTTACCTGTTATACAATATAAATAATGTTATTTAGTATAAATAGAGGTTCTATCAATCACACACCGAAAAGAAGTTCGCCGTATGAAGGATAAGGCCAGTATTCCGAAGCTGTTTCTGTTTCCATTGCGTCACCGACAGCTCTGAGTTCCTGCATAAGTGCAAATACTGTTTCTCTGTAGTACTTAGCATACTTGAGGTTGTCATCGCTGTAGTCGCTTGCCTTGATAACAGCCTCTTCAAGCTCTGCAGTTTTCTTTGAGAAACATACAAGTTTGTTTGAAAGGCTTGTAATAAGGTCTTCCTCAACACTTGTAGGAATAGCGTCTGAAAGTGCCTTCTTGGCAAGTGCTGTATCCGTAAGATCTCTTACATATGATGTAACGGCAGGAAGAATGTTCTTCTTAGCCATATCAATCATTGTGAGAGCCTCAATGTTAATCTGCTTAGAATAGCTTTCAAGCTCAATTTCATATCTTGCACGGATTTCGTCTGCCGAACAAATCTTATTCTTAACAAAGAGGTCAATATTCTTCTTGTCAAGGAAGTGTTCCATTGCGTCAGGAAGTGACTTGAGGTTAAGAAGTCCTCTTCTTTCAGCCTCTTCAACCCACTCGGGAGCGTAGTTGTTGCCATTGAAGATAATGTTCTGATGCTCTGTGAATACTTTCTTAACAAGAGCCTTGATAGCTGCGTCCATATCATCCGCATCTTTAAGCTCATCGTAGAACTCTGAAAGTTCTTCGGCTACCATAGTGTTGAGCATATAGTTAGGGCAGGCAATGTTAAGTGAAGAACCAAGTGCTCTGAATTCAAACTTGTTACCTGTGAATGCAAAAGGTGATGTACGGTTACGATCCGATGTGTCCTTCATAAAGTCAGGAAGAACATCAACGCCTGTTCTCATCTTCTGCTTACCCTTGCTTACATATTCTCTGTCATTGATGATTGAATCAACGAGTTCGCCGAGGTCATCACCGAGATACATTGAAATGATTGCAGGCGGTGCTTCGTTAGCGCCGAGACGGTGGTCGTTACCTGCCGATGCAACCGTGATTCTGAGAAGATCCTGATACTCGTGAACAGCCTTTACAACTGCTGCAAGGAAAAGCTGGAACTGAAGGTTGTTTTCAGGAGTCTTGCCGGGATCAAGAAGGTTTTCGCCTGTGTTGGTTGAAATTGACCAGTTGTTGTGCTTACCCGAACCGTTAACACCTGCGAACGGCTTTTCGTGAAGAAGACAAACAAGACCGTGTCTTTCGGCAACCTTCTTCATAACTTCCATTGTAAGCTCATTGTGGTCGGTTGCAATGTTTGTTGTTGTGAAGATAGGAGCAAGCTCGTGCTGTGAAGGAGCAACTTCGTTATGCTTTGTCTTTGCAAGGATACCGAGTTTCCAGAGTTCCTCGTCAAGGTCTTTCATATAAGCAGCAACTCTTGTCTTGATTGCACCGAAGTAATGGTCGTCAAGTTCCTGTCCTTTAGGCGCTTTTGCACCGAAAAGTGTTCTGCCTGTATAAATAAGATCCTCTCTCTGATCGTAAGCGTCCTTATCAATAAGGAAGTATTCCTGCTCCGGACCTACTGTTGTTGTAACTCTTGTAACATTTTCTTTGCCGAGAAGATGAAGAATCTTTACAGCCTCTGTATTAATTCTCTCCATTGAACGAAGAAGCGGAGTTTTCTTATCGAGAACCTCGCCTGTATAAGAACAGAATGCTGTAGGAATGTAAAGGGTTCCGTCTTTGATGAATGCCGGTGATGTCGGATCCCATGCTGTATATCCTCTTGCCTCGAATGTGGCACGAAGACCGCCTGACGGGAAACTGGAAGCATCCGGCTCACCTTTTACAAGTTCTTTACCTGAGAAATCCATGATCACCTGACCATCTCCTGTAGGAGAAATGAAGCTGTCATGTTTCTCTGCAGTTACGTTTGTCATTGGCTGGAACCAGTGAGTATAATGAGTGGCGCCGTTCTCGGTAGCCCATTCTTTCATTGCAACAGCAACGGAGTTGGCAACATCAAGTTCAAGGTGTGTACCGCTCTCGATTGTTTTCTTTAATGCTTTGTACATGTCTTTTGGCAGTTTACTTCTCATTACTTTGTCGTTGAAGACCAGGCTGCCGTACAGTTCAGGGATATTCTGTGCCATATAGGTACTCTCCTTTCGGTTTGCAATATTTTCTGAATATGTGTAGTGCCGCTGCAGACCACCATTGTGACTGCCTGCGGTTTTCGTCTCATAGAAAATTCCTCATCGAACATTTTCTATGAAACGAAAGTTTTATAAAACGAAAAAGGCGCCCTGGATGAGATCTCTGTAGATCTTTCCAAAGCGCCTTTGCTTTATGTGCTGTACTATAAACGAAATGAAAACAGATGTCAAGCACTTTTTTTGAAAAAATTCAGAAAAAATTTTTGAGATATGGCAAAAAAAGGATAGGTTGACAAATTTGTTTCTATTATTATAATTTGATTTTGGAACCCACCAAACATAAGAAAACAATGTCAGCGGGTTTTGAAAGTAAAGTTAAAGTCAGACAAGAGAATACGATCGGAGGAAATCAGATGGCTGGAATAAAAGAAGAGTGCGGCGTCTTTGGAATTTATGATCTGGATGGCGGCAATGTAGTTCCGTCCATATATTATGGACTGACTTCCCTGCAGCACAGAGGACAGGAATCCTGCGGACTTGCAGTTTCTGATACTAAGGGAGAGCGTGGAAATGTGAAGTTTCATAAGGATCTGGGACTTGTAAGTGAAGTTCTCAGACAGGATGTTGTCCGTAAATATGAGGGGGATATTGGTATTGGTCATGTAAGATATTCCACAACAGGAGCTTCTGTTGCAGAGAATGCACAGCCCCTTGTTTTGTCTTATGTAAAGGGAACTCTTGCACTTGCACATAACGGAAATCTGGTTAATACACCGGAACTGAAATGGGAACTGATCCAGAATGGAGCGATTTTCCATACAACTACAGATTCAGAGGTTATTGCGTTCCATATCGCAAGAGAACGTGTGCATTCTAAAACAGTAGAAGAGGCAGTGCTAAAGACTGCAAAGAAGATCAAAGGTGCATATGGTCTGGTAGTTATGAGCCCGAGAA
>OGOK01001309.1_pt1 | contig 17502 bp, 18 predicted proteins | sample 1552661 | NCBI WGS metagenome assembly OGOK01 (sample SAMEA2580172, study PRJEB22360) | human gut metagenome | biome: human gut; feature: human-associated habitat; material: faeces | place: Denmark | collected 2008/2010
TTGTAGATGCACCGGCATTTACCACGGAAGAGTTAGAAGAAATCGAAGCTGTCTGCAGAGCCTGAAGCCTGGACGCAGATGCAGTTTTGGAAAAAAGAATAGAAGGAATTGTTCATACAATTTTCTAATCAAAATAGTTATGTGAACGAATATGATATTATGTAAATATACATATGGGGAAGAGGTACTATTTTGAAAAGTGGAAAAGAAATTCATTTGACGGAAAAGAAGTGTAAATTGCAATCAGACAATTTTACACTTCTTTTTTGAAAATATACAATATGCACAAAAAAGAAAAGAACGTCGAAAAAAAGTGCTGGAAATCATAAAAAAGTCCCAAAAGTTATCCACATCGAAAAATGTGGAAATATCGAAAAAAAGGAGTTATACACCAAGTTATACACATTATCCACAGAAAAAAGGAGAAAAATATAGGTTTACATAGCAAAAAATAAGAACGGATGTTTTGTGAACAAATGATAAAGTTGATAACTTTTCAAAAAAATATACAAAATCTATTGACATTGCAATATTGAAAAAATCATATAAAATTGTCTGAAAATGTCAGTTTATTTACAAAGGTGTAAAAAGGCAATCGGAGAAAATAATTACAGAAAATTTGCACAATGGTTGAAAAAAACTGGAGCTTTTGCTATACTACTTGCATAAAAGCGCATGGAAATGCACAGAATAAGACAGGTGTAAGATGTTAAAGAAAATCGATATACTGGGAATAGAAGTAGATAATTATACAGTCCGTGAAGCAATGATGCAGGTGGAAAATTATCTGGATAACACGATAATGAATACCATAGAGACCATAGATATGAAGATGTTAGAACTGGCAGGACAGGATGAAACGGTGCGGGCGTGCATTGAACAGCTGGATCTTGCGGTAATCGGAGAGAAGGAGATTCTGATTGCGGCAGATGTTCATTCCAGCCAGCGGCTCAGTGAGACCATTAATCATGATTTCTTCCGGGAATTCATCAAGCGGATTATCCGTAACCATAAGAGAGTTTTTTTGTTGGCAGAAACCATTGCTCAGGAAGAACAGCTGGAGCATTTCCTTGTAGGAAAATACGAACAGATTGAGGTGGCAGGTCATTGTGCGATTGAGGAAAAGTCCAATGACTTTGAAAGTGTGGTAAATGAGATTAACAGTGCCAGTACAGATGTTATTTTTTCCATTCTGCCGTCTCCGTTACAGGAACAGTTTTTGACAGAAAATAAAAGCAAACTGGATGCTAAAATATGGTATGGGTTGAGCAGTGATTATGCACCGCGTTCCCGTATCAGCAGAATATCCCAGATAGCGGGCAGATTGATTTATAAGAAGAAACTGCAGAGCAAATTACACAAATATAATAAAGATTAAAGGAAACGGATGGTTATGGGTCTGGGATATAAAAGACCGGCCATAGTGGATTATTTGTGTATGACAGCAGGAACCTGCCTTATGGGTATAGCAATTCAGTCCATCTATGACCCGGTAGGAATGGTTGTTGGTGGATTTACCGGAGTTGCAATTCTTATCAGACAACTGACAGTAAAATGGATTCCCGGAGGAATTCCGTTATGGTTTACGAACCTGGCGTTGAATCTTCCGGTTTTTTTATGCGCATGGAGAAGAAAAGGAAAGAAATTTTTGTGGCGGGCATTATATGGAATGGTAATGCTGTCTTTCTGGCTTCTGGTACTGCCTCACTGGAATATAGCCCAGGATGATTATATGCTGGCAGCTATTTATGGCGGATGCATCTCCGGAGCGGGAATCGGTCTGGTTCTGGTGACGAAGTCCTCTACCGGAGGGACGGATATGGTAGCCACTTTATTACAGCGTTTTCTTAAACAATATACCATTGCACAGATTATGCTGGTGTTAGATGGTATCATTGTGTTAAGCGGAATGTTTTTCTTTGGAGTAAAGCCGGCGTTATATGCTGTGGTGGCAATTTTTATAACAACGGAAGTATCGGATGCAATTATGGAAGGTATCAAATATTCCAAGGCGGCGTATATCATTACGGAAGATGCCGCTGAAGTGGCAGATGCACTGATGCACCGGATGAACCGCGGTGTTACGGCGATTCATGCAAAGGGAATGTATTCCGGAAATGAGAAGGACATACTCTTTTGTGCAGTGTCGAAAAAGGAAATTGTAGAGTTAAAAGAGATAGTAATGGAACTTGACCCGAATGCTTTTGTAATTGTGACGGATGCCCGGGAAGTGCTGGGAGAAGTTTTTTTGGAATATTAGCATAAAAATATTCACATTTCCTCTTTATTTTTTTGACGTTTTGCATTAAAATAAGATTCAAAGAGTTTTATCTTTCACAAAAGGATGCGGATTTTTTGTGAAAGTTGTCCAGTAACTGGGGCGATATTGATAAGAGAAGGAGAAAAAAGTATGATTTCAAATCAGATACTTCAAAACACAATTGACGGTTTGAAAGGGATTACACGAGTGGATATGTGCATTATCGATACTGAGGGGAAAGTATTGGCAACCACATTTCCGGATGCAGATAATTATATCAATCCTGCATTGGCATTTGTAGAATCTCCGGCAGACAGTCAGGTGATTCAGGGATGCCAGTTCTTTAAAGTTTTTGATGATCATCAGATAGAATATGTTTTACTGGCAAATGGTGACAGTGATGATGTGTATATGGTGGGAAAAATTGCCGGTTTCCAGATTCAGAATCTTCTGGTAGCATATAAGGAACGGTTTGATAAGGACAACTTTATTAAGAATCTTTTATTGGATAATCTTCTTTTAGTAGATATTTATAACCGTGCGAAGAAGCTTCATATTGAGACGGAAGTACGCCGCGTGGTATATGTTGTAGAAACCAACCGGGAAAAGGACGGAAATGAACTGGAAAAAGTACGCAGTATCTTTGGCGGCAAGTCCAAGGATTTTGTGACAGCGGTAGATGAGAAAAATATCATTGTGGTAAAAGAACTTGCAGAAAATGAGACCTATGAGGATTTGGAGAAAACGGCAGAAGTTATCTTAAATCTGTTCAAGGCAGATGAAGACTGCGAGGCTTATATCGCATATGGTACCGTAGTAAATGAGATTAAGGAAGTATCCCGTTCTTATAAAGAAGCCCGAATGGCATTGGATGTAGGAAAGATATTCTTTGAAGAGAAGAATATTATTGCGTATTCTGCACTGGGAATTGGACGTCTGATTTATCAGCTCCCGATTCCACTTTGCAAAATGTTTATCAAAGAGATTTTCGATGGAAAATCTCCGGATGATTTTGATGAAGAAACACTTACTACCATCAATAAATTCTTTGAAAACAGCCTGAACGTTTCAGAAACATCCAGACAGTTATACATACACAGAAATACACTGGTATACCGTCTGGATAAACTGCAGAAAAGCACAGGCTTAGACCTTCGGGTATTTGAAGATGCCATTACATTTAAAATTGCGTTAATGGTAGTAAAATACATGAAATATATGGAGACATTGGATTACTAAGCAGTAGTTTTAGGAGGAACACATGATTAAGCTTGAACATGTAAGCAAGTCATATTCGGCAGGAATACCGGCATTAAATGATATCAGTCTTAATATAGAAGAAGGGGAATTTGTTTTTATCGTTGGAAACAGCGGCTCCGGAAAGTCAACACTGATTAAATTATTGTTAAAAGAATTAGAGCCGACCAAAGGGGTTATTACGATTAACAACCGTAATTTAAATGCGATCCGGAGAAAACAGATACCGAAATATCGTCGTAATGTAGGTGTTGTGTTCCAGGATTTCCGCCTTTTAAAAGACAGAAATGTATATGAGAATGTAGCATTTGCCCAGAAGGTAATAGGTACTCCGGCAAGGCTCATAAGAAGCAGTGTACCGACCATGTTATCTATGGTAGGGCTGGCTGCCAAATATAAATCTTATCCAAAACAGTTGTCCGGTGGAGAACAGCAGAGGGTTGCCATTGCAAGAGCACTGGTAAATCAGCCGAAGATTCTTCTGGCAGATGAGCCGACCGGTAATCTTGATAACCATAATGCATGGGAAATCATGAAGCTCTTAGAGGAGATTAACCAGAAGGGAACGACAGTAGTCGTTGTTACACATAATCTTGAGATTGTCAAGGCAATGAAGAAACGTGTAATCACAATGAAGAAAGGCGTCATTATCAGTGACGAGAAAGGTGATTGCAGCGATGAGGATTAGTTCGTTTTTCTATTCAATAAAACAGGGTATCAAGAATATCTGGCGTAATAAAATGTTTTCAGTAGCATCTATTGCGACCATGTGTGCCTGTATCTTTTTGTTTGGACTTTTCTATTCGATTGTAGAAAACTTCCAGTCAATGGTAAAAGAGGCAGAGGAAGGCGTTGCAGTATCTGTTTTCTTTAATGAGGGAATCTCGCAGGAACAGATAGATGAGATTGGTAATAAAATTAGTAAGCGTGTGGAAGTTGCCAGCTATGAATTTATTTCCGCAGATGAAGCGTGGGAAAGGTGTAAAGAGACATATTTTGGTGGCTCAGAAGAAGCAGCAGAGGGATTTGCGGAGAATCCACTTGCTAATTCTGCCAGTTATGAAATTTATATGAAAGATGTTTCCATGCAGGATGCACTGGTTACATATTTAGAGTCCTTAGATGGCGTAAGGGAAGTGCATCATTCTGCAGTGGTGGCAAATACATTGTCTGATTTTAATAAACTGATTGCGTATGTTTCCGGAGGCATTATCTTAATCCTGCTTGCGGTTGCTATCTTCTTAATCAGTAATACCGTTACAGTTGGCATCTCGGTACGAAGAGAAGAGATTGCGATTATGAAGCTGATTGGAGCTACGGATTCTTTTGTGCGGGCACCATTTGTAGTAGAGGGTGTGCTGATTGGACTTCTGGGTTCTGCATTGCCACTGATTCTGCTTTACTTCATGTATGGCAAGATTATAGTATATGTAGCGGACAAATTCAGCTTTTTAGATAATATTATGAATTTTATTCCGGTTGCAGAACTGTTTCACAGTCTGGTTCCAATTTCACTGCTGTTGGGCGTGGGAATTGGATTTGTTGGCAGCCGGCTGACTATTAAGAAGCATTTGAAAGTATAAGGACAAAGGGTATCGCCTGTGTACTGGGGCAGTCACAGGGATACCCTGTTTTGAATATATAAAAGGTGATGAGAATAAGATGAAGATACGAAGAAAAGTAACAACCGCAATACTGACAGCTGTGATGTTACTTTCTCCGGTGATGGAGATATCTGCCAGCAGCCTGTCTGATGCACAGAAGGAAAAAGAAAATTTAGAGAAGCAGTTAGAGGAGGCCCAAGGTGTCCTTGATGGGCTGAAAGATTCCAAGGCTGATATTCAGACGAAGGTAAAGGAATTAGATCAGCAGCTTACAAGCATTTCTCTTGAAATTACCAATACACAGGCACAGTTAGAGGAAAAGAGTGCCGAGATTACAGACACCCAGAGCGAATTAGAGGATGCCCAGGCGGATGTGGCAAGCCAGGCAGAAGCTATGAGCAAAAGGATTCAGTTCATGTATGAAAATAGTGGAAAAATGTCATATCTGGAAGCATTTTTTCAATCCGGCAGTATGGCAGAATTTTTGAATCAGGCAGAATATATCCGGCAGATTTCAGAATATGATAGAGATATGCTGCAGCAGTACAATGACAGTGTACAGACCGTGGCAGATGCCAAGGAACAGTTAGAACAGGAATATACAGAGCTGGAAGAATTGAAGGCACAGGTAGAATCCCAGCAGCAGACCGTGCAGGCTCTGATGGATGCCAAGGAAGACGAACTGGATAAGGTAAAGAGTGACATTACGGTGGCACAGTCGGATGCAGATGCAGTACAGGCAGAGATTGATGCACAGAATGAAATTATTGCGCAGATTCAGGCAGAGGAAGCCAGAAAAAAAGCGGAAGAAGAGAAACGAAGACAGGAAGCAGAGGAAAATGGAACTACTCCGGATACGACTCCCGGAGATGTATACGGTGGCGGGGCTTTTGTATGGCCGTGTCCGAGCAGTACCAGGGTAACCAGTGATTACGGAACGCGATTATCTCCGACCCAGGGAGCATCCTCTAATCATAAGGGACTGGATATTGGGGCAAGCTATGGTGCAAGTATTGTGGCGGCGGCAGATGGAACGGTTTCCTATGCAGGCTATAATAATGGAATGGGCAACTATGTAATGATCAGCCACGGCAGCGGGTTGTATACAGTATATGGGCATGCTTCGGCACTTTTGGTATCCACCGGTGATAAAGTCACGGCGGGACAGACGATAGCCCAGGTAGGAAGTACCGGTATATCTACTGGAAATCATTTACATTTTGGCGTATCCTTAAATGGAAGCTATGTAAGCCCATGGAATTATCTGAGTAAATAGTAAAAGAGGAAGAAAGATGGACGAAATAAGGGAAGAGACAAATTCAGCAGAAGCAATCAGGCAGGAAATAAAGGAAAAGAGAAGAACTTACTGGCGTGGTGCGATTACCGGTGCTGCTTCGGTCATGGCGGGATTGTTGATTGCATTATTGATTGGTATTTACAGTGGTACTGTGGTAATTGGTGGAAAAGGCGTAACAGGAGGCAGCCAGACGGTAACAGCATCAGATGGTGATCTGCTTTCAAAGGATGTCATCAATAAGCTTGATAATCTGGCAGACCAGATTAATGCAGATTATTATGAAGATGTGGAACAGGAAGACTTGATTAACGGAATGTATAAAGGCTTGTTTGAGGGGATCGGAGACCCGTACAGTGAGTATTATACCCCGGAAGAATATGAAGATATCATGATATCCACCCATGCAAATTATTATGGAATCGGAGCAGGACTTACCCAGGATAAGAATACCATGGAAGTATCCGTTACCCATATTTATGATAATTCTCCGGCACAGGAAGCAGGATTAAAAGAAGGCGATAAGATTGTCAAGGTAGATGATATTGAAGCCACTTCTATGGAACTATCGGAACTGGTAACCAACATCCGTGGCGAAGAGGGAACCACCGTTCATCTGGTAATTGAAAGAGAAGGGGAATCAGAAAATCTGGAATTTGATGTGTCCCGTGCCAAAGTAGATATTCCGACAGTAGCTTATAAAATGTTAGAAAACAATATCGGATATATACAGGTATCTGAATTTGCAGAGAATACACCAACCCAGTTTTCGGATGCAATTACAGATTTACAGGGTCAGGGTATGGAGAAGCTGGTTATTGATTTACGTGATAATGGCGGCGGAATGGTAGTATCCTGTCAGCAGATGTTGGATATGATTCTTCCGGAAGGAACCGTTGTTTATACGGAAGATAAATATGGCAACCGTCAGGATTATACTTCTGATGCAGAGCATTATCTTGATATGCCGATTGCAGTATTAGTCAATGGCAATTCCGCCAGTGCATCCGAGATATTTGCAGGAGCCATCCGGGATTTTGATTATGGAACACTGATTGGAACCACAACCTTTGGAAAAGGCATTGTGCAGAATATCATGCAGTTAAAGGACGGCAGTGCCATTAAACTTACGGTAGCAAAATATTATACACCAAACGGTGATAACATCCATGGAACCGGAATTACACCGGATGTTGAAATTGAATATGAGTACACCGGAGATACCGAGGGTACTTATGATGAGATGCAGGATAATCAGATGTTAAAAGCCATTGAAGTATTGAACGGAGAAGAATAATGAAGATGAATAACGAAGAGAAGAAAAAACTTATCATTCGCTATGTGGTGGCAGTAATTCTTTTGGTAGTTACCATTCTCGTACTTAAGGGGATGTATCAGGATGCGGAAGAGCATGACAATGCACAGAATACAGAAATTACAACAGAGATAAATCATGAGTGAATTAAATGAAAAGATTCGCCAGCAGTTAATGGAATGGGCAGAACCGGATTTTGGCACCTTTTCCGCCGGATTGATTCCGGGGGAAGAACATGTGCTTGGAGTAAGACTGCCCTTACTTCGTTCTTATGCAAAAGAATTAGCAAAAGGAGACTGGCAGACTTACCTTTCACAGGCATCGGATGATTCCATGGAAGAGACCATGTTGCAGGGCATGACCTTAGGCTATGTGAAAAGTGATTTCGCAGGAATCCGTCCGTATCTTGATGCCTTTCTTCCAAAGATTAAGAATTGGTCGGTATGTGACAGCACCTGTGCAAGTTTAAAAATTGCCTCAAAAGAGCAGGAGGCAGTTTTAGAATATTTACTGCCTTATCTTCGCAGTGACGAAGAATTTTTCATCCGGTTTGGCGTTGTGATGTTATTAGATCATTTTATTACGGAAGACTATATCGACCTTGTTTTAGAAGAGGTGGATAAGATTCATCAGGAAGCTTATTATGTGAAAATGGCAGTAGCCTGGAATTTGTCCGTGTGTTTTGTGAAGTTCCGGGATAAAACACTTTCCTATCTCAGGACAAATCATCTGGATGACTGGACTTACAATAAGACGATACAGAAAATCAGGGAATCCTATCGCGTGACCAAAGAGGATAAGGAAATGCTCTTAAAAATGAAACGGAAAGCAGAAAAATAGACTTTTCAACCAATATTAAGGAAAATATAATTGATTCGAAGCCGGGAAACCACTATAATGTTTATAGTGGTTTTTCTTACTTTACAGGAAATTGCTTTCCTGTAAAGTGAAAAAACGCTCCGCGGGGATGCGCACTGCGGCGTATAAGGTAGATGTCGCAAGCGACCGCACAGGCGCGAGAATGTGCCAAGGCACATTCTTTGTTATACAGAAAATCATAAGAATATAAGAAAGTTGGTGATACTGTGGTTGAATTGGACGCATACCGATACAAATTGGGAACCTATAAGGCTCCACTGCAGGAAGTGAGGGATTCACTTTGACTTAGCAGATAAGTCAAAAAAAATCGAAGAATTGGAACGGGAGATGGAAGCACCAGATTTCTGGAATGATGCAGTAGTGTCCCAGCAGAAGATGAAGGAGTTAAAAAGCTATAAGGATGACGTGGCAGTCTGTGCACAGCTGGAAGAGAAACTTTCCGACATTGAAACACTGATTGCGATGGGAGATGAAGAGAATGATGTTTCTCTGATTCCGGAAATCGAAGAAGAGATAAAGGAATACGAAGAAGCGTTTGAAAAGATTCGGATCAAAACCCTGTTATCCGGAGAATATGATAAAGACAATGCAATTGTATCCTTACATGCAGGAGCAGGCGGAACAGAATCCTGTGACTGGGCATCCATGCTATACCGCATGTATACAAGATGGGCATCCGATAAAGGATTTGCCATTGAAGTACTGGATTCCTTAGATGGAGATGAAGCAGGAATCAAATCCATTACCTTTCAGGTAAACGGAGAAAATGCTTACGGTTATCTGAAATCAGAAAAAGGCGTACACCGTCTGGTGCGGATTTCACCGTTTAATGCGGCAGGAAAGCGTCAGACCTCCTTTGTATCATGTGATGTGATGCCGGATATAGAAGAAGACATTGATATTGAAGTAAAGGATGAAGATATAAGGATTGATACCTACCGTTCCAGCGGAGCCGGTGGACAGCATATCAATAAGACATCTTCAGCAATCCGGATTACCCATTTTCCGACGGGAATTGTAGTAACCTGCCAGAATGAGCGTTCCCAGCACATGAATAAAGACAAGGCAATGCAGATGTTAAAATCCAAGCTGTATTTATTGAAACAGCAGGAAAATGCAGATAAAGCAGCAGATATCCGTGGCGAAGTCACAGAAATTGGCTGGGGAAATCAGATACGCTCCTACGTATTGCAGCCGTATACTATGGTAAAAGATACCAGAACCGGCGTAGAGACGGGAAATACAGATGCAGTATTAGATGGAGATATTGATATTTTCATTAATGGATATTTAAAGTGGCTGTCACTGGGCTGTCCGGAGAAGATGGGAGAGTAAGATGGAAAAAGTAATCATACCACTGGTCATTATTCTTGTCATTGTGGGAGTGATAGCAGGCGTGTTTTTCTATGTGAAAAATAAAGTAAGAAAATTTTCGCAGGATCTCTTTGGAACAGATTCTTTAGTGGAAGGCTGGAAGAAACAGGAAGAGGAGCTGTCTGTGACACCATGTTCCGTATCCGGAATGACAAGATTATTAGAACCACAGATACAGCGGGATTTCCCGGAATTTAACTGGGTGCAGTTTAAAAATAAGGCAGAAGATGCATTGAAATTGTCATTGATGGCAATTTCCGCACATAGTATAGGAAGGGCAGAGAGCCTGTCGGAAGCACTTAAAGAAGAAGTGGCAGCAAGAATTGAGCAGAATCAGACAGCAGGTGTAAATGAGGTATATGAACGTATCCGTGTTCATCAGACTGAGATTGCCAGATATGAAAAACAAAAGGGAAAATGCATTATTACACTACAGAGTGCAGTGGAGCATATTCACTATAAAGAAAAAGACGGAAAACTGATTTCCGGTAAAAAAGATTTGTTAGAACAGACCAAGTACAACATGGAACTGATGTATATCCAGGATGAGAGCAAAGTCAGTGCTGATAAAGGGGTAGGACTTACCTGCCCGCACTGCGGTGCTCCGGTTACATCTCTTGGAGCGAAATACTGTGAGTTCTGTGGCAGTGAAGTAATACCAATCAATATGCAGGTTTGGTCTCTGCAGCATTTTTACGAAGTTACATACCAAAAGGTGTAATGAAAGTATATAACATAAGAAAACAGGAGGTTTGTTATGGGTTTAATTAAAGCAGTAGCACAGGCAGTTGGAGGAAGTTTTGCAGATCAGTGGTTAGAGGTAATCGAGCCGGATGATATGGGAGATCAGACCGTCTTTACCAGAGGTGTGTTGATTCGCCGTGGACAGAATACAAAGGGAACTGATGATACCGTATCTAATGGTTCCATCATCCATGTATATGATAATCAGTTTATGATGTTAGTAGATGGTGGAAAAATCGTAGACTATACTGCAGAGCCGGGATATTACAAAGTAGATAATTCTTCTTTGCCATCCCTGTTTAACGGACAGTTAAAGGATACTTTAAAAGATTCTTTCGCACGTATCAAATTTGGTGGTCAGACACCGGATAAACAGAAGGTATTCTTTATAAATCTTCAGGAAATCAAGGGAATCAAATTCGGAACAAGAAATCCGATCAACTATTTTGATAATTTCTACAATGCAGAATTGTTCCTGCGTGCACACGGAACTTATTCCATTAAGATTGTAGACCCGATTCGTTTCTATGCAGAAGCAATTCCAAGAAACAAAGACAGGGTAGAAATCACAGATATCAATGAACAGTATATCTCTGAATTCTTAGAAGCATTGCAGACATCCATCAACCAGTTATCTGCAGATGGTGTCCGCATTTCCTATGTATCATCCAAGGGACGCGAGCTGAGTAAGTACATGTCAGAAACTCTTGATGAGGAATGGAACCAGATGCGTGGTATGGAGATTCAGGCAGTAGGTATTGCAAGCATCTCTTACGACGAGGAATCCACTAACCTTATCAATCTGCGCAACAAAGGTGCAATGATGGGTAGTGACCCGAATGTAATGCGTGGTATTGCTGTTGGAAATATTACGGAAGGTATCCGTGATGCAGGTTCTAATGCAGCGGGTGCAATGACCGGATTTATGGGTGTTGGAATGGGAATGAATGCATTCAACAGCAGCATGGACAGCTTAAATCAGATGACTGCAGGTATGCAGCAGAATCAGCAGATGAATAATGGAGCACAGATGGCAGGCGGAGCAGCAGGCGTGCAGCAGGCAGCACCGGCTCAACAGGCAGCTCCGGCACAGCAGGCAGCAGCACCGGCAGGCAATGAGTGGACTTGTGAATGCGGAACAACAAATACCGGAAAATTCTGCTGTAACTGTGGAAAACCGGCTCCTGCACCGGCAGTAAAGACAGACTGGACCTGTGAGTGTGGAGCGGTAAATACCGGAAAATTCTGTACTAACTGCGGAAAACCGGCTCCGGCAGCAGACTGGACCTGCGAATGTGGAGCAGTAAATACCGGAAAATTCTGCAGCAATTGTGGAAAACAGAGACCATAATGGAGGAAGGAGCACTGCATGTCAGTAATTAGTTTTAAGTGCCCGAATTGTGATGGCGAACTGATTTTTGACCCTGCTTCTGGCGCATATAAATGCGAATATTGTGGCTCAAAATTTACACAGGAAGAACTGGATGCCATGAAGCCGGCGGAGGAACAGGAAAAACCTGCCGGCAGCATGGATGGAAGCCAGGCTTCTGAGAATACAGACGGAACACAGGAAGAGAAGAAGACAGAGGAAGAAGCAGTCATTTATACCTGCCCGAGCTGTGGTGCGCAGATTGTAACAGATGCAACCACGGCGGCAACCTTCTGCTATTATTGCCATAATCCGGTAGTGCTTTCCGGAAGATTATCCGGAAACTATATGCCGAATAAGGTCATTCCGTTTGCAATTGACCGTAAAGAAGCAGAAAAACGTTTTATGGAATATGTAGGCAGGAAAAAGTTTGTTCCAAAGGCATTTTTCAATAAGAAACAAATTGATAAATTATCCGGTGTATACTTTCCGTTCTGGATTTATGATACCAGGATGAACGGTAATCTTTCGGCAGAGGCAACCCGTGTCCGGGTATGGCGTTCCGGAGATGAAGAATATACCGAGACAAAATTCTATGAAGTAGAACGTGGCGGAGATGTATCTCTTTCCAATCTGGAACTGAATGCATTAGAGAAAGCTAACAAAGAGCTGGTAGAGGGTGTACTGCCATATCAGTTTGACAAGATGAAGGATTTCTCCATGGGGTATCTTTCCGGCTTCCAGGCAGAGAAGCGTGATATTGAAAAAGAAGGCGTAGCCGAGGAAGCAAGACGAGAGACAAAGGATTATGCAACCAGGCTCTTGCGGGAAAGCGTATCCGGCTACGACGGTGTGAAGGTACATAACTGCGGATTTTCTAATGGCAGTGAGAACTGGAATTATGTGCTTCTTCCAATCTGGACCATCACCTATCGTGCCAATAACGGCAAGATGTATTACTATTCCATGAATGGACAGACCGGAAAAGTATGTGGAGAACTTCCGGTAGATTATAAGAAGCTGACTCTGGTTAGTGGAATCATATCAGCAGCAGTGCTGGTACTTGGATTGTTAGGAGGGCTGCTGATATGGTAAAGAAAAAGATAATCGTACCATTACTGCTTTTATGCAGTATGTTATTTGCTGTTCCTGTTATGGCATCAGAGCCAAAAGCAGCCTTCGTCTATGATGATGCAGAGCTTTTTGACCAGAGTGAAGCAGATTCCATCAGTGAAAAAATCAGCGATTTTTCCAGTGAGACCGGCTGGGAAATTTATGCATTTACCACAGAGGATGCGCAGGGGTATACTTCCCAGGAGTATGGAGAGAATACCTTTGACCAGTATGCCACCGGCATGGATGGCGTTGCTTTTGTCATTGACATGGATAACCGTGAAATCGCAGTGGTTCATTTTGGAGAAGCAAACCGCTATTATACGGATGAAAGAGTAGAAAGTATTCTGGATGAAGGCTTCAATTATATGGGAGATGCAGAGTATGCAGATGCCATGGAGGCAATGATTGATGAGGCAGAATATTATTACGGACAGGGTGTGCCTTCTGGTCAGTATAATTACGATGAAGAAACCGGGGAATATGATTACTACGAGAAAAATACGCTGACCTGGTTTGAAATCCTGATTACCTTACTGGTGGCATTGGGTGTGGTGCATTCTGTGGAATCACCATTGGAAAATATCGCCTGCATTTTGATAAGTACAAATATGATTATCACAAGAACAGCCATGTAAATCTTACAAACAGTACTGACCGTTTTGTAAATCAGGTAGTAACCCATCGTCATATCCAGAGGGAATCTTCTGGTGGTGGAAGTGGTTCCGGCAGAACAACAGTACATACCGGAGCAGGAGGACGAAGCACCGGAGGCGGAAGCCGTAAATTCTAAGAGCTTTCGGATAAGGAAAGCAAATATAAAAATTCGTCAATTTACCCATATGGAATCCGAAAAAGGTTCCATATGGGTACTTTTGTATAAAAAAGAGAAATTTACTTGTAATGGCTGTATATATGTGCTATCATCTTTCTGGTGAAAACAGTTGTGTTTGTACCACAAACAGTCGGAGGGGAATATGGCAGAGAATACGAAGTATTTTGTGTTGAAAGAGAAGGCTGTACCGGAGGTATTGCTGAAAGTAGTGGAAGCGAAACGTCTTTTAGAATCCGGACGCGTAACATCTGTACAGGAAGCAGCCGAGCAGGTAGATATCAGCCGGAGTTCATTTTATAAGTATAAAGATGATATTTTTCCATTTCACGACAATGCGAAGGGGAGAACAATTACGATGGTAATCCAGCTGGATGATACGCCGGGATTATTATCAACCGTTTTGAATATTGTGGCAGAGTTTCATGCCAACATATTAACTATCCACCAGTCCATACCGGTAAACGGGATTGCATCCCTGACACTGAGTATTGATATTCTGCCGGAGACAGGAGATTTGTCACAGATGGTAGATAAGATTGAAGGACAGGATGGAATACATTATCTGAAAATATTAGCCAGGGAGTGAAACAACAATGAAAGCAGCAGTAATGGGATATGGAACAATTGGTTCCGGAGTAGTAGAAGTATTAAACATTAATCATGACAGCATTGCAAAACGTGCAGGCGAAGCAATCGAAGTAAAATATGTTTTGGATTTACGGGATTTCCCGGGAGACCCGATTCAGGATAAAATCGTGCATGATTACAAGGTAATTGCAGAAGACCCTGAAATTGGCATGGTAGTTGAGACAATGGGCGGTGTAGAACCGGCATATACTTTTGTCCGTGCCATGTTAGAGGCAGGAAAGCATGTAACAACTTCAAATAAGGCATTAGTAGCAGAGAAAGGTGCAGAACTGATTGCACTTGCCAAAGAGAAAAATGTGAATTTCCTGTTTGAAGCCAGCGTAGGAGGCGGTATCCCGATTATCCGCCCGTTAAATTCCTGCCTGACTGCAGATGTAATCGAAGAGATTACCGGTATCTTAAATGGAACGACCAACTATATGCTTACCAAGATGAGTGTAGAGGGTTCTGAATTTGCAGATGTATTAAAGGATGCACAGGATAAAGGATATGCAGAGAAAGATCCAACTGCCGATGTAGAAGGCTTTGATGCATGCCGTAAGATTGCAATCTTAACTTCTTTAGTATGCGGACAACAGGTAGACTTCAATGACATTCACACGGAAGGAATTACCAAAATCAGTGCAACAGATATCAAATATGCAAAAGCAATGGGTAAAGCCATTAAATTACTGGCAACCAGCCGTAAAGTAGGAGACAGCTATTGTGCAATGGTATCTCCATGTATGCTTCCACAGGAGCATCCATTGTATCCGGTAAATGATGTATTTAATGCAATTTTTGTACATGGTAATGTATTAGGAGATGCAATGTTCTACGGAAGTGGAGCAGGAAAACTTCCAACCGCCAGTGCTGTTGTGGCTGATATGGTTGAAATTGCAAAATTCAAAGACACCAACCTTCCAATGGAATGGAGACCGGAGAAATTAGAGCTTGCAGATTATAAGATGGTAACCAACCGTTTCTTTGTCCGTACCAAAGCAGACGAAGCAGCAGTAAAGAATGCATTCGGAGCAGTTGAGTTTGTTGCAGCAGAAGGTGTAAACGGCGAACTTGGATTTGTAACAGAAGAAATGACAGAAGCAGCATATGAAGAGAAGGCAGCAAAGCTTGCTGATATTCTTCAGATGATTCGTGTAAAATAGTTGCGAAAAACCCTTCTGGAAATTATAATTGTACTAAGGGTATAAATATAATTTTAGGAGGGTATTTTTATGTCAAAATTTATTATGGCGTTAGACGCCGGAACCACCAGCAACCGGTGTATTCTCTTTAATGAAGACGGTGAAATCTGCAGTATGGCACAAAAAGAATTCCGTCAGATGTTTCCGAATCCAGGATGGGTAGAACATGATGCCAATGAGATATGGTCGACGCAGCTTGGGGTAGCAGTAGAGGCAATGTCTAAGATTGGTGCTACGGCAGCAGATATTGCAGCCATTGGAATCACCAACCAGAGAGAGACAGCAATTGTATGGAACAAAGAGACCGGAGAGCCGGTTTATAATGCGATAGTCTGGCAGTGCCGCCGGACCGCTGATATTGCAGATGCGTTAAAGAAAAAGGGGTTGGAAGATTCCTATCGTAAGAAAACAGGATTGATTATTGATGCCTATTTTTCGGCAACGAAAATCAAGTGGATTTTAGATAATGTGAAGGGTGCAAGAAAATTAGCGGAAGAAGGAAAGCTGCTCTTTGGAACGGTAGAGACCTGGCTGATCTGGAAACTGACGAAAGGGGAAGCACATGTAACCGATTATTCCAATGCGTCAAGAACCATGCTTTTTAATATAAACACATTAACCTGGGATAAAGATATTCTGGCAGAGCTTGATATTCCGGAGAGCATGCTGCCAAAGCCGATGCCGTCAAGCTGTGTATATGGTTATACAGACCCGGCATATTTTGGAAGTGCGATACCGATTGCCGGTGCAGCAGGAGACCAGCAGGCAGCTTTGTTCGGACAGACCTGCTTTTCCGAAGGAGAAGCGAAGAATACATATGGTACAGGCTGTTTCCTTTTGATGAATACAGGAGAACGTCCGGTATTTTCAGAAAACGGACTGGTCACCACCATTGCCTGGGGGCTGGATGGCAAAGTAAATTATGCACTGGAAGGCTCTATCTTTGTGGCAGGTGCGGCAATCCAGTGGCTGCGTGATGGTATGCGTCTCATTGACTCCGCATCGGATTCAGAGTATATGGCGACCAAAGTAAAAGGAACTCATGGCTGTTATGTGGTTCCGGCATTTACCGGACTGGGTGCACCATATTGGGATCAGTATGCAAGAGGAACAATTGTAGGAATTACCAGAGGAACCAATAAGAATCATATCATCCGGGCAACTCTGGAATCTATTGCTTATCAGGTGGAAGGAGTTATCTCTGCCATGGAAGCGGATGCTGGAATCGAAATCCGTTCCTTAAATGTAGATGGAGGAGCCAGTGCTAATAATTTCCTGATGCAGTTCCAGTCAGACATGATACAGGCACCGGTCAATCGTCCGGCATGTGTAGAGACAACAGCAAAGGGTGCAGCATATCTGGCAGGACTTGCAGTAGACTACTGGAAGACCAAAGAAGATGTGATAAAGAACCAGCAGATAGAGCGGGTATTCCATCCACAGATGGAAGAGGAAGAGAGACAGAAAAAATTAAAAGGCTGGAAGAAGGCAGTAAAATATGCCTTTGGATGGGCAAAAGATACAGAAGAAGAGGAAGAGGCGTAAGCCACTTCCTCTTCTTCACTTTACAGGAAATTGCTTTCCTGTAAAGTAAAAAACGCTCTGCGAGGATGCGCACTGCGGCGT
>OGOK01001314.1_pt1 | contig 17459 bp, 10 predicted proteins | sample 1552661 | NCBI WGS metagenome assembly OGOK01 (sample SAMEA2580172, study PRJEB22360) | human gut metagenome | biome: human gut; feature: human-associated habitat; material: faeces | place: Denmark | collected 2008/2010
TATAAGCCTTATAGCATTGTTTCACCCAAACAGGATATATCTTATCTTTCAAAAGCACTTCCAAAATCTCACCATCGTCAATCCCGTATTGCTTTACATTATCTACTCCCAAATCCAATGACATATTGCCGTCGGCATGGGTAATTGCGACCGCCTTTTCGCCTACGGTCTGAAGACCGAATGCTGGATAACTATCCGCTTCGAAAGCCAAACCGGCATCATAAATATTCTGGATCTGAACGGGAGTGATGCTCACTCCATAATATTGCATTTTTGACTTTTCACCCTCATTGGCCGTAATCAACAATGAGGTCCGAGGAGTGGAAATCAAGTAATCTTTTGACAACAATGGAGCTGATATCAACAGCCCCATTGCCATCATTAAACCCATCTTTTTATTCATGGCTTTATTGATTTAATTCATTGTATCGTAAACAATACCTATAGAAAACGTTGTAAACTAACGATCTCTTTACCCTTAAAATTCAACTTTTATTTCACAGACATCCTTACCTGTTTCCAAATGTTGTCTCTGTAACTCTACATCCGGTAACCATACATATTTCTTCTGTGCCGCATCATCTATCACCTCCACTAGGAAACTGAACCAATAAGAGTAAGGAAATAAGTCCTGCGGTTCCTTAGGCGGAATATTGGGGTCAGTCATATCGGGATGATACAGTTTGTACAGATTGGTCAGTTCTACTTTTCCTTTTTTATCCGTCTGATAAGTCCTGTACACCTTTGGGTATACATCACGCTTATTATATTTACCACCGGCACGTGTACCATAGAAATTCACAGTATAGTTGGATTTCGCCTTTCCATTCTTTTCTACCTTAATCACCAGTTTACGCGGAAATACCTGATCTGACAAGTCCTTATCGAGCGGCTTCATCTTCGCCGTATAATTGAACAATGCCGAGCAATAATCACTCCATACACGATAGCCCGTCCCCATATTGCATTTAGGTGGAGTCAGTTTCTCGTGGCTCACAGGATTGTCTTCTGCGGCAATCATATACTGATATAAATCCGTAGCACCACGCATATGACCATATTCATGTCCTAGATTGCTATACGTTCCCTGATTGGGATAAAGCGCATCCGTAAAGATATTATGAGGTTCGCGAATATAACACATCACTACAGATTGCCCACTCGCTCCACCTCCCCCACAGGAAAGCCCTTCATTCTTTGCACCCAACGCCAAGAACAACACAAAATCATATTTCGACAAATCCAATGGTCCATAAGCCTTATTCTTAAATTCATCATATTTGTTTTTGTCTCCCTGAATGTCGTAGACGTACAATTCTTCAGCAGGAACAAAGCGAAAATAATGACTGAATTTATTAGGACTTTCATTCCAAAAACGCGTAGTATTATGAAACATCTTTTTCAAGTTCTTCTTGAAATCCTCTTCTCCACCATAACGTTCCAGGTCTGTTTTATCAACCCATACCTGGGCACGATATTCTATTGTATCTTTCGCAATCGGAGATTGAGCATGAGCTGCCCCAATCAGACAGCTACATGCAATCAGTAGATATTTTAAAATATTCATGCTAAACTTATTATAACTGTATTTCAAACACATAAGGTTCTTGCTGCCCGCCATCCAGATATTCAGGAACAATATCCAAATCCGACAACCACACACATTTCGTCTGTCCACCATCCAACTCGACTTCTACTACAAAACAATACCAGCGTGAAAAAGGAAATTCATCAACCGGACTCTTAGGGGGAAGATTCGGAGTATTATTATAATCCGGAATAAACATCCGGTATATATCATTAATGGTAAATTCACCGTTTGCATCTGTTTTTTTCTTCATATATGGAGAATTGCCCGGTTCTGCATATATATCCCTAAAAGTGGCACGTGAGCCCCAAAAATTGACTGTGGCACGTTGTACCGGTTTACCATCTTTTGTTATCCTGACCAACATCTGCTTAGGATACGTACTTCGGGTCATATCAGCAGTAATTTGTTTATATTGGGCATTATGGTTAAATATCGCCGAACAATAATCACTCCATTCCTGATAACCCGTCCCCATATTACACTTAGGATAATCATAAGCAACATGACTGACCGGATTGTTTTCAGCCGGAATCATATACTGATATAAATCCTGCGCACCACGAACATGACCATATTCATGACCTAAATCACTGTATGTACCTTTTTCCGGCCATTTCTTTGCAAAAATATCATGCCCTTCCTCAAAATAGGCCTGTACAACTGACTGCTTACTTGCTCCGCCACCGCCACAAGAGAGTCCACCTTTTGTACAACGTAAAGCCAGAAAGAGAACAAAATCATACTTCTCTGTATTCAAAGTACCATAAGCCTTATCTTTATACACATTGTATTCCGCCTGGCTTTTTACACCACTTTTTATATCGTAAATAACCAAATTGTCATCTCCTTCACCCATAGCCCATTCAAAGCGATAATCAAACTTGTTCGTACTTTCATTCCAAAAAGTAGTCGTATTGCGGAACAACGCTTCCAGATTCTGTCGGAACAAACGTTCTCCGCCATATAATTCTTCCATATCGTTTTTCTCTACCCATACTTGTGCACGATAGGTAATCGTTTCTCCTGCCTGCGGTCTATCCGGTTTCTCTTCTGTAATAAGTCCCGGATTCGTTATATCAATTTCGAGATCACACGCAGCCAGTGTGAACAGGCTGCATGCGATTAATGTATATTTTTTAAAATTCTTCATCATAACTCATTTGTTTTTATCATTCAACTGTCGTTCTATCCGAAGCAAAGACTTCATCCAAAGAAACACTCTTTCCGACACCTTGGAAACTTTCATATAAATACAAACGAACATACCGTTTATGTACTACTCCATTGAGTTTACACCAATGAACAATGCCTTCATAATGGTCATTATATGTATTTGTGCTACCTTTCAATTCTGCATCTGTAAAACAGTTTCCAGTCTTCTTTTCAAATGCAGTTTCCCAACCAGCATTTAAGTCATCGCTAACTTCAATAGCTACAGTTTTAGGAGCTTGTTGTGTCCACTGTAATCTTGGCATAAATCCGAAGGAATCATATTGACGAGGATTCTCACCTAAATCAAATACGATCTGTACCGGATTCTCTTCCGACCCTTTATCACTTATCTCGATGTATGACAAAGTACTTCCGGAACCTACCTCCGCCTTACTTGTCGGCCAGAAATTATCAAATAGTCTGCCTAATACAGATTCTTTTCCGGAGACATGTTCACTATAGCCTACCACACTCCACAAAGATTTATTCAGAGTAATGCCGTATCCCTTCATTCCTTGTCTCACAACAATCTCTTTTTCAAGCCAGGTTTCATTGTCTACGAGTGTAATCGTTGCAACACGTTCCTTCCATGTCGAAGTATTTGCACTGCTCACAGTAATCTGAAGTTTACCGCTTGCCTCATTCACCTGCAGCCAAGTGGGTTCATCACCATATTTATCTGCTACGGAATAAGATAAATCGCTGATCTGACTTACATCAGCAATTACTTCGCGGGATGGTGTATTATCCGAAGAAAGAATAATATCACTTCCTTGCACATAAGTTCCTTCCAATTCAACCTTTGAATCCAGTGAACCTTTGACAACCGTCAATTTTACCCAATTCTCTTCCGCGTCAGAACCAACTTTATCATTCGTTGTTCCCACACGTACCGGAAGTATCCATTTTCCGTCCTGCATTTCCGACGGTTTCAGGGTCAGATAATTCTCTGCATATTTCTCGCCAACCGGAATCTTCACGCTCTGTGCATATTCAAAACCAGCAGTCAGCAAATGAGATTTCTCTTCTTCTGTCAACAGATTATCCGCTTCTTTATCATAACCATAGGTAACAACCAGCTCTTCCGTCGTATTGATATCCAATTTAGCTGTAATATCTATCTGACGCTCTGTTGTCGCTTTAGATAAATCCATAAAGACTTCTCCTCTTTGTTCTCCTGCGGCACCGTCAATCACCAGTACCGGCTTTCTGATATCCAAAAGCAGAATAAAGTGAGATTTATCTACATAAACATCCTCTTCTGGCGTACGGCTATTGACAGACAAAGGAATATAATAAATACCATAACCTTTATCCTGAAGAAGCTGTTCTATCTTCAGACTCAATGGCACAGCTGCCTCATCCGCTCCGGCTTCGATAACGAAATCACGTTCGAACGAGTAATACTTTTCATCCAACATCTCGTAATCAGTGCCGTTCTCTGTATTATACTGAACCAGATAATTATAATCCAGCTCTACCCTTCCGGCAAATCTATTCTGATAGTAACCCGCCTTATGAATCCAAACGTTGTATACATAATCATTGGCATTCATCACGTAAAGGGTTTCTTTCTGTAAATCACTCTTAGGGAAATATGCAGTATCTCCCATCATGTAATCAGTTCTAGTATCGGTACAAGAAGTCCCCAATAAAAGAGCCGCAAATAAAAAACTTATATATTTCTTCATTGTTACCATCTTTTTTACCATTTATAGTTTTGTACTAAATCTTGGTTTTTATTAATCGCACTTTGCGGGATAGGGAACAGATAGAAACTCGGTGTAAACACACGTTTCTCTACCACTGTACGCTGGAAGAAATCCACCGGATATTCTTCTTTGCCGGGAGTACCCTTAGCCTGGATATTCATACCGTGAATATTTCCTTTTTCTGTAGCTTCCGCAGTCAGCCAGCGACGACAGTCATAGAAGTTGATGCCCTCGAAAGCCAGTTCTACGCGACGTTCGCGATGAATCAAGTCTCTCAACTTATCCTGATCGTTCATAGCTTCAGGATATGCATCTTCGATATCATTCAATCCGGCACGGTTACGAATCGCATTCCAGAAAGTAAACAAGTTCGGATCTTTCAAATCACCTACCTCGATAGTAGCCTCCACATAGTTCAGCAGGATTTCAGCGTAACGCATATAAGGTAATTCACGTTTTACGTTCTTCGTTGGGCTGGCTTCATATTCCGGCATAGCCAGTTTTGCCAGGTTATATCCTGTTGTAAAGTGGTTATGAGAAGCATCCGGACCATTATTTCCATTCTTATACATCTCCAGGAAAATTCTCTCACCTGCTTTCTTTGGAATAAACCAGGACATACCGCCATACACTATCGACACATAGAAACGAGGTTCACGACCCACAAACATATTATAAGTCTTTCTCTCCTTACCTTCACATGGATTTGTAAATTGAGAATATCCAGCTTCTTTGTATCCAGCCTCCGGATCTATAACCGGCGTGGTGCGATCTTCATTCGTGTATCCGGTAATTGGGAAACGACCGGTTTCAGCCATCGCATATGCATCGACAATCTCTTGGGTAGGATTATAGCCTCCTCCCCAGCCACCATTACTGTTAGGAGCAAGACGCTTATCAATACCGCCACCATCTTCGAGGTAAGAGAAAATCATTTCTTTATTCTGTGAAGTGGTAAATACAGATTTATAAGAGGTATAAGGGTCTATTTTACCCATATTAGCTCCACTTTCATAATTCACTTTGACCAATTCATAATTACCATCCTTTATAAGGCTCAGAGCAGCCTGGCGAGCCAATTCCCATTTATTCTTGTCATACGTTGTCGGGAATAACGGAGTTCCGTCCGCATTGCGGATATTATTATATTTCGGATTACCATTGAATTGTGGACTGGCTGATTGCAACAGAATGCGTGCCAGATAAGCCTTAGCAATTCCCCGGTTCATTCGAGCATAAGTCTCACCCTCTGACTTTAAAGGTAAAGGAGAATTTTCTATCAAATCCGTAAACTCTTCTGTAATCCATTGCACACATTCATCCCAAGTATTACGTTCACGAAACATATCCGTACCGGAGAAATCCGGTTGTTCGTCCTTCAATAAAATGACCGGACCGTACATACGCATCAATTGTGCATAATAATAAGCACGCACACAGCGCACTTCAGCTTTCCACTGCTCACGAGTATCATAAGTCAGGCGAGGATCCGGACACTTATCTACATTCTGCAGGAAATAAGTTGCTTCACGAATGGCTTTGTAGAAAGTATACCATCTATCATACTGTGCAGACGAAGCACTCCACACTCCCATATCAAAAGTATGCGTATTTGTATAAGCCACATCCACATCACTAGTACTATATGTATCCGGCATATCAAAAGGATAAGTGCCACGAATATAAGAATATACTCCAAACATTGCGTTCTGTGTAGACGAGTAAGTCTCATAAATCTGTTCCGGAGAGCGCAAATCCTCGGGAGACGTATCCAAAAACGAATCACAAGATGACATAGTCAAGACTGCGGTAGCCAAAAGCATAATACGTTTCATATATTTGGATTTCATAATAAACATGTCTTTTAGTATTAGAAATTAATATTTAAACCTACATTAAATACACGTGTCGGCGGATACTTTCTTCCGTCACCGGAACCCAGATCCGGGTCGAACAGATGCACATCCGGTGCCCAAGTCAACAAGTTTACTCCTGATACATACAGGCGTAAATTCTGTATAGCCATCTTTTCCATCCATCTCTTCGGGAAGGTATAGCCTATCTCCGCATTCTTCAGACGAAGGAAAGCGGCATTACGTACCCAGAATGATGATTTCTTCGTATTGTTATTATCCAAAGCGTCACTCGGACGGATCGTGCGCGGATAACGCGCATTCGGGTCAGGATTGTCCACCGTCCAGCGGTTTTCCATCACTCCTCTCAAGAATCCGTCATTATTCTTATAACCGGAAGAGAAGGGTACAATAGTAGAACCTTCTTCAAACAGTGACACACGGGCTGTACCCTGAAAGAAGATAGAAACATCAAAACCCTTCCATTCGATAGCACCACCAAAGCCATAAGTAATCTCCGGAATATCACAGAATCCGATAGGCATTTTGTCATAATCATCAATAACACCATCACCATTCAGATCGCGATATTTAATATCACCCGGACGCAAACGACTATGATTACCTTCACTGAACTGTATCGGACTGCGATCGATTTCTTCCTGTGATTCGAACAATCCAACGGCCTCCCATCCGAATTTCTGATAAATTTTCTGTCCTACGGAATTCATCCAAGGATACTTGTTCAACGCATCTCCATTGCGAAGAATTTCATTATTTGCATAAGTAAACGTACCACGTCCGGTTATATTCACCTGACCGATTCTATCACGATACTCTAACGAACCATCAAATCCCCAGCTTTTCATCTTACCTACATTCACCATCGGTACGGTAGTCATACCGACATAAGCCGGGATATTATTATTGCGTACAAAGATATGATCGCGTACATCATGATACCAGTCACCCTGAATTTCCAGTTTATTGAACAAGCCTAGTTCAAAACCATAGTTCTGTTTGGTTGAGACTTCCCAACCTACATTTGGGTTGGCTACTTCATTAACACGCTCACCACTTGTCTTCGAATAATTGCCATATACATAATCATTAGTAGTAGATACAGTTCCTAAATAGATGAAACGAACATCTCCACCAATCTGGTCGTTACCTACTTGTCCGACAGATGCTTTCAATTTCAACTTTGAAACGACGTCTGTCAATGGCGAGAAGAACTTTTCATTGGATATATACCATCCGACAGCTACCGCCGGGAAAAAACCGACACGATGACCGGCTGCAAAGTTCTCGGAACCATTGTAACCGAAGTTTCCTTCAATAAAATAGCGACTATCGTAATCATAAGTCAGACGTCCGGCTATACCCTGATTTTTATAAGGCAATGACTTGATAGATGATATATTATCCTTATAATCCTTATTCCGGTAGGTTTCATTCTTAACACGTTGATTATACAGGAACAAAGCACCCACACGATGTTTTCCAAATAAGCGATTATACGTAATAGAAGCCTCCAGATAAGTAGCATTATTACCACCTGACTTATTACCAAACCATGGACCTCCTTTGGCACTTTCCGGTTCAGAGTTGAATACCAGATCGCCATTTGCGTCACGACGTACAGCATGCCAAATTTCATCCTGCTGTGTATATTTATTGCCATGCCATGCCTGCGTATCGAATGCAAACTTAACATTGGCTTTCAATCCTTCAGTAATAAAAGAAAAGTCCTGGTCCAGACTGACCATTGAGTTGAGTGTACTTTGCCAGTCTTCTACATACCCTGCTCTGGTTACCTGCCAATAAGGATTGGTAACCCCTTTCTCTCCACCCCAGTAACCGTTGGAGTATTGAATAGGAAAAGCATTAGGATTCAGAATGAAAGCACTTTTCCAAACACCATCCGAGTCGGCAGCATCTCTCCTTTTTGTGAGAAATCCTCCTAAAGTCAATGAAAGAACAGTAGTGGGATGTAGGTTTATATCCACATTCGAACGGAAATTATAGCGCTGATAATCAGGATTACCATTATAGGAGTTTCCCTTTCCGGTCATAAACAGGCCATCTTCATGATAATAGCCGGCAGAAATAAAGTAGCGTGCAATTTCACCACCACCACTCACATTGGCAGTGACACGTTGATTGAACGTATGTTTCTTGAAAACAGACTTCAGCCAGTTCACATTCGGATACAAGTCTCCGTCTGTATGATTTCTATATTTTTCAATATCACTTTGGCTATAAGTTCCCGGCACAGCCTCATTATACATATTGGCAAAATCCACAGCATCCGCCATTTCAGGAATTTTGGTAGGAGCTACCATACCCGCTTCCATTTTGATGGAGATTTTCGGCTTACCTTCAGAACCACGTTTTGTTTTAATCAATACAACACCATTTGCACCGCGTACACCGTAAAGAGCAGTAGCAGTAGCATCTTTCAATAAAGAAAAACTTTCAATTTCTTCCGGATCAAGCAGGTCGAGCGAGCGCTCTACACCGTCAACAAGAATCAGAGGTGTCTTATTCGCACCAAAAGTAGAAATACCACGAATCCAAAATTCTGCCGAGCTACCCGGAGAACCATCACGCTGAATAGAAACAACGCCTCCTAACTGACCAGCCAGATTGGTAGATATAGAAGCACTGGGAACTTTCAGATTACTAACACTCAATGTACTGATAGAACCAATCACACTTTCTTTACGTTGCGTACCGTAACCTACTACCTGCACTTCTTCAAGCACTGTATCATCGGTACTCATTTCAATAAGCAAATTATTTGCCGAAGGGGATATCTCCTTTTCTATATTAGCATATCCCAAATAGCTGATTACCAATGTTACGGTCTTACCCCCCGGAACGTTGATATTGAAATTACCATCCATATCCGTAGTACCTCCGATACTAGTATCTTTCAACCACACACTAGCACCGATAAGAGTCTCCTTCGTATTCTTATCTATAATCTTACCTGTTAATTTTCTAGTAGCAGCCTTCTTCCCTTCCTGGAATACTTCAGTCACTGCACCTGACGCATACGTCGAAGCAAAAGGTGCCGCAAAAAAATAAATGATGATAAGAGCACTAACCAATCGTCGTAATGAGAAATCTAACTTACGTGCAATTTCATTCATAATACATGATTTAATGTTATTAATTTAAGTTTGAGATGTTTTAGATTGTTGCAACCAAATTCTAAAGTAACGTTCACAAAGATAAACGAGAAAATAAATTTTCCAGGCGAATCCCGTACAAAAGAACAAGAATATCGTAAAGCTATACTTTTTTTTCGCACGCATACAGCCTCCTCACCAATTATTATCCAAGCCTTGAACTATTTTATCCAAACTCCATATTTAAGTGCTTCTATTATCAATAAGTGCCTTACCCCAATTAGCATCCCAATGGAATTAAACTAATTGAAGTAAGGCATCTTACACTAAGCGACTGCTTACTGCAGGATTTATAAACCCCAGATATCTTCTATCGACGAACCCGCTATTTATCTTTCATTTTAGCAAAGAGAACCACATTATTTCCCCCTTCATCCAATGATTTCACTAATGTTTGGATACGTTTCCGCACATCGTTCGGAAGATCTTTCCGGGCCAATTCTTTTTCCAATGTTTCTTTTAATTGGGCAGGTTCCATATTGTTAATATAATAGCCATTGGCAAACGAGGGCCATATCTGCATCTTCTTCGTTCCCAGGAAATCATTATATAAGCGGAAATAGTTGCCGTGCAGGGTTTGTTTGTCAACGATATATTTGGCAGGTCTACTTCCACTCCAGGTATTTGCTGACACTTGTACCGGAACAGAAACATCGCCAACGAAGTGACGTGGATATTCAGTATAGCCATGCCATGGGATTTCTTCCTTGTTCGGATAACTCACTGTGAACCGGGCTTCAAGCCTGTTTTGTTGTGAATTATAATGATCAAACTATCTACCCGCGGAGAAGGCACGATAGTCATCAGCATAACGCTGTAATCGGAAGTATTCTTATCCATAAAAACTTCATTACTGAAATCACGGAACCATCAGATGTAGGGCAGGAATAAAATTTTTGCGTTTACCTTCAAAGTCCTGTGTCCATACTACAGCCGGAGTACCTTGGAAAGGTAGCGTCGTCACCGTTACTTCCGACTTCTTTGTGTCGACTTTGAATTGTCCTTTAGGGACACGCAAACACAAAGGGATGGAAGGTTGAGGGTTTCCTTTCAAGTCGAATACCAATAGCTTATTACTCTGCCAGGGTAAGATATAGATACGGTCATGCGCTTCATCCAATTGCTCGGCATAGGTATTGGCATACTCGTTCGGACCTTCTCCATAAGCTCCAATAGTAGTAACAAATTTGCCGTCACGAGTAAACAGTTTATATGGAGTCTGCTTTTTATTACTCACCAAGATATAATTATCACTCACTGTGGTACGGACCCATCCCCCTATCAACGCCTCATCCCGATTGTCCAGTTTCACAATTTGAAGCTCTTCGGTCAAATAACTGAGTGGAATATCCACGGTGTCTTTCAATGCTTTCAAGTCACAGGAAATCAGTGTTCCGGTAGGTGTTGAGATTCGCTTACCTACAACTGGCGACAAAGCCAAAGGATCTTTTGTTACCTCACTGTTGAAGATAAAAGCAACCAGCGCGAACAGCCCCAAAGTACACAAACTCAAAATCATAATTTTCTTTTTCATACGAACATGTATTTAGTTAGTTTCAAATGAATATTGGGACAAAAGTAGATGGAAAGCAATAAGGCAACAAAAAAAGCAGCGGACAAAAAAGATGACGCCAGACGAATACATATCATTGATTATCAATGAAATAAGCATCTATCGCATTCTTTAAGAGGCGGACAAATACATTGAATCCCCAAAAATCAACAGCTAAAACGCCTTAAGAAAACTGTCTAAACTTACATTTTCATCCGTAATACCCAGCCTGTCTGTTTTAATACGGTATTTCCGTTTGGTAATAGCTGCTTTACTGACACAATAAATATCTGAAAGGTCTTGTATGTTAACATTAATCTTGACGAGACAACAGAAACCAATATCCTTATTGTTCAATAACGGATAAATTTGTTCCAGTCTTGTCGCAAAATGGTCGAAAGCTTCGTTGACAACAGAAATCACCTCTACCCACTCCGCATCCGTCACTACAATTTTACGACTGGAAGCCACTTCATCCTGACTTTCATCATTATGGAGCGAAGGTAACTTCCGAAAAAAGGCTATCCGCCTGAAAAGGGCCTCACACAATTCTGCTTCTTTATTTTGCAAACGGATTTCTTGCTCCCGTAGTCCGCTGAGCTCCGCCTCTTTGTGTAGCAAAAGATTTTCCCGTTGCAGCCGTTTCTTCTTCTCCTTCTGATAAAAGAAAAACACTATAAAACCGACACTAAGCAAAGCTGTTACAATGCCCAGCATCCATAGTTCTTTTCCGCGTTGTTTCAAATGAAACTGAAAAAGTTCGTTTTTTAATTTAAGCTCATTATATTCTCTTCTTTGTATTTCCGTCTTGGTACTAGTCAGTATATCGTCCTTAATCTTATTCTCCTTTTGTTTGATATAGAAAGCCTGTTCCGGATATTCTTTTTCATTGATTAAGTCAAATAAGAGGGCATTGGCTTCCACGGCAATAAAATCCGAAGAAGAGGTCGCGGCCTGTTGATAGTAATACTTGGCAGAGTCCGTCTGATTCAATGCCTCATAAGATTTGCCACGAAGAAGAAAATAGTGAGGTATGACATGACGGCTATGCCGTTGAGCCGATAATTGACGGAGATACAATAGTGATGTTTGGAAGTCTTTTGCCTCCAAACTGGTAGTCAATAAGTTCTCCAGTACATGATAATTTAAATATTGGTAATTGGGAGAATCTGCAAACTCTCCCATTAATTGTAGAGACTCTTGTGTATATCTGTCATAGCCCTGTACTTTTTTCAGAAGATTCAAGTAAAGTCTACTTGCTGAAAAATAGGCAAGAGTATCTTTGTTTTTACGAGTTAACCACCGACTACTGTCTGCCATATTCAATGCCTGCCCATAATTCTGATTTCTTGAATAGACTACTCTTTTAAGGCCATACAATTGTGTTCTTAATGTATCATTCAGCAGTTGTTGTCGTAGAAGATTATCCGAAATCAGCAATGTAGAATCAGGCTGGTTACTATATAAATAGGAAGCACTTTGGGCTATACGCGCTTGAAGACATTGAGATAACTGCCCATTTTGCATATAGCGATGGATGGCAGTCTGCAATAACGATTCTACTGGTTTCCCGGTTTTCCACAAAGTTGCTTTATAGGATAAAAAGTAATAATCTCCCTGCTCTTTAGAAGATAAATTCTCCGGTTTATCTATTTGCTGAAGATAAAAGAAAATACTATCGACAGAAACATTTTCCATCTGCATAGCCTTTTTCAAAACTGAAGACGGGGAAGAGTGGCAGGCGGTCAATGTGATAACCCATCCAACAAGTAGAAGTATAGTACGATAATTCATAGTTGCTTAATTTTGACTCACCAGAATTATGTAAGTTTACGCCCCTTTTATATATACTACCGAACGTCCGTATCCATACTTTTTCAATATCCCTTGCTCGATAAAAGAGTTGATATCCTGCAATGCCTGCGTTTTTGTCTTTCCGACAAGCTGTGCATAATCCCGCCGATTGATACACGGATGTTCTTCTAAAAACTTTGTCAAACGTTGCAGGCACTTCTTTTCAGACAACGGATTCTTTACACGAAACGGCGAATGATAAAGTTGTAACTTGAGTTCACTCTCAATATCCTTTTTAAACTGCCGGTTGACACGGAAATTAACATCTTTCAGAGATACGGACGGTGAACGCAATTCTTTTGATTCCATTACTTTCTTGTCAACACTCAATGAAAGAGTGAAATAACCAATATCTCCCAGCTCTACAGAAAACCCTTTTAAGAGTAAATGCCGCAGTTCTTTTGATATAGCTTCTATAATGCCCACCACTTGCGCATGAGGCATATGCTGAAACGCAGTCACCTGTTCCACAAACTCTTCAGCCGTATAACTGCCCTTCAAGACGACCCGTGCATGTAAAGGCTGTTCTTCCCCGCTTTTAGCAAGATCGGGAGTTTCATAAAGATCATAATTTACACTCATTATTTATTAGCTTTTCATTAGGAAGGATTGATAACCTCTCTCCCATAAATTAATTTTCTAAAACACATTCCAGTTTCCGATTGACTTAAGTCAATCGATAGTTTAACTTAAGTCATTCTTTCGTTCAACTTAAGTAAAACGAAAAACAGAGTACTAATGAAACAAATGTACGTAGAATAAACGTATACTAATCTATATAAAGTGAGATTTTATTTTCTGAATCTCATTTGTCCTTAGTTATTTGCCAATGCTCTTTTCATCTTTAACTCTCATCCAACAACGGACCTTTGACTGTTCTCCAACCTTATATTTACTAAACAAAGGATTTTCACTGCTTTTCATTTATTGTTTAAATACTTTATAGCAGCTTCCAAAACTTCATCACGTCCTTTACATATGCCTTGAATTGTGTTTTTAACTTCAATATCAGGAAGAATGCCGATTTGCTGGGTTTCCGACTTATCAGGATAGTAAACTCCAAGTCCTGTAAATGTTGCTCTGAAGTTACCAGGCAAAATGATTGATGAACAATTGCCATCAGCCCCGGCAGTTGTACTTCCCATAACAACAGTATTGGGAGTACATCTATATTTCATAGTCATAAATTCTGCATGGCTTTGTGTTACCTCATTTACTAGGATAACTTTTTTACCTTGATAATAATCTTCATTCTCTTTTCCAGCTTTTATTATAGGACCGAAGGTAAACAATCCTGGCTGCAAAAGACTTCCGTGAGTAAATATCGAGAAGTTTGTAGAAGATGGATACAGAGTATTATACTCCCAATATCCTTCAATTTTCTTCATTACAGGATATGCTCTCAAATCAATAATCATCTTTTTTGCTTTTATCTCTTGGGGAACTTTTCCACCAATGTTACTCCCCAAATATAAATACAAAATATCAGAAGGGAGAACTGTAACAAGTGGATGAGGCTTTTCGAAGATAGTAGATTCACGCATTCTATTCGGTAAACATTTGATTCTTGATTTTTCTACAACACCATTCCTTTCATAGTCTACATACAATAGTGTATCATTGGACCATAAAAGTTCATCAACAGCTATCCTTCTCAACAAAGAAGCTTCGTTAGAAGCTGATATGTATGGCGTGATACGTTTTATGATGGAATCTACCGCTTCACTGTTGATACGTAGAATCACATCTCCCGGCTGCAAAATTTGCTTCTCCTCCTTGAACTCGGATTTTAATTCATAATATTCTGTTACTACAGCTTTGCCTTCAATGAAACGTATCACAACGGGTACTAAATATTTTTTTGTTGGTCCGCCATAAATACCGGCATGAGTATCATGGATTTCTGCAATAAATCTTTTTAAAGCACTCTCGTAATCCATTCTGCTGGTAATTTCCAGAAATAAAGGTATATGATTCAATAATATCTCATTCCAATTGTCCTTAAGAAGATATTTGTAAGGAAAATAATATTGAATTGCATTCCATAACCGGAATAAAGATAAGAGCTGATAGTCAATATTCGGAAAAGTACATTTAGAATATCTTTCTTCGTGCTCAAATACTGCATTTCCCATATTTATCACCCCTAAATTCACATAATAACTTGCCGTATCCCTTTCTGCATCCCTAATTTCTTTTAACCTATCTGACAGTATCGTTCCCAAGTTACTTTTATCTTCTATCCAATCCAAATCAGGAAGTAATTTTATCGAATCCGACGCACACAGACTATAGATCCCATTCTTCTTTTTAAAATCAAATTGATCTATCCATTTTACTAAAACCTCATTCCGCTTTTCTTTTGAGGGAAGAGATACTAAAGAAGGCATTATACAAAGCAGTTCACGATCCCAATCATATTCTCCGGCACGTACCGATGGGTGATAGTATTTCATAAATCCCCAAACCTTACACAACAAAGCCAGATTCTCTACATCTGCATGGGTATATTCCCCTCCAGGCATTTCGGGCGACATATTATTATCCTTATGTAAAGAAATACAAGAACAACAACACCATACAAATGACACGATCAACAAGAATCTGGACATAGTACTAAATTTTAATTAGTTAAGCATTAACGATAGCTGCAAATGTAACCGAAGTTTTATTAGAACACAAACAATATTGTACAGAAAAACAACAATGTTATTAAGCTATACTCATTTAAGGATAGCCACAGACTAATCCGTATGCATTTTCACCAATAATTATCCAAGATTTGAACGATTTTTTTGTTCACTTTCAAAAGTTTTATTCCACACCTAAAAAGACAGCCTATCATTTGCTTTTGCTACTAATTCTTCCTAATATTGTCCTATACTAATGAAAACTAATACACATAAAATGAATCCCCCATGAAAAAAATCGTTCTTTTGATAACCATACAAATCCTGTGCATGCATTCATTCGTCGTGAATGCGCAGCGTATATTTTCCACCTCCTATACAATGGATGATGGACTGGCAGCCAACAGAGTATACAGCATTTTGCAAGATTCATGCGGATTCATGTGGTTCGGTACCGATGATGGATTAAGCAGATTCGACGGTATTGCATTCAAGAACTACTATCTATCAGAATATATCAACGCAACAACCAGCAACAGCGTCAAGAAAATATTTATCGACCGCAGGGGCAGAATGTGGATAGGATTGGATACCGGAATTGTCATTTACGACTCGAAAACAGACACTTTCCAACCTTTCCATGCCAAAACTGAAACTGGAGAAATGATACAAACCTACGTCACCGATATGATAGAAGACAGTGACGGAGAAGTATGGATTGCAACGAGTGGAGAAGGGCTTTACCGTTTTTCTCCATCTGATAAAGTCAGGCTTAGAGTATACCGGAATATTCCCGGAAAGATTAATAGCATCTCCCAAAACATTATCATGACATTGCAGCAAGACAGTAAACAAAACATTTGGATAGGAACCTATTCGGAAGGATTATGCTGCTTTGATAAACAGAAAAACACGTTCGTCACTTACAAAAAGAGCAATCACCCTAATAGTTTATCAGATAATTCCATTCAGAAAGTGTTTGAAGACTCACACGGCAATTTATGGATAGGAACTTTTCAGAACGGGCTCGACCTGTTCAATCCAGTGACTAAAACTTTCACCAACTACCGGGACAGAAGTCCAAACAACCTATTATATCATATCCACGACATTAAAGAATACAGACCTGGCGAGTTGTTCATTTCATCCGACAACGGTATGGGAATTTTTAAAGCAGACAAAGGAGAAATTATACAATCCGACAATCCGAATCTGAAAATAAGAACCGGAGCCAATAAGTTTATATATACCATCTATATGGATAAGGAAGAAAGCCTCTGGCTGGGCTCCTATTTCGATGGAATCAAATTCTATTCGGCATTTCAGAATAATTTCAAATATTATAGCTGTTCATCATCGTCCACGCCACAATCAGGAAAAGTAATCAATGTTATCAAAGAAGACAAAGATGATAAATACTGGATAGGTACGGATGACAATGGCATTTTCCGATTTGATGCCAAAACTCAAGAAATTACCCCTTTCCGGGATGCAGCTAGTATAGGCACAACTTACTATTGTATACACGATCTGCTGGTAGACGGAGATAAACTATATGCCGCCACTTATGGAAGAGGTTTGGAGGTGATTAATTTAAAAACAGGAAAAGTGGAAAGTTTTCTCGATAATCCGGAAGATTCAACATCTATCCCCTCCTCACGGGTATTCACTCTATATAAAGCCAGTAATGGATGTATTTACGTGGGCACTTCTGCAGGATTCTGTTACTATAACCCCGAAAAAAACAATTTCATCAGAATTGGTTCTTTTACAGGCAAAATATCGGATATCATTGAAGATTATTTCGGAAGAATATGGATAGGAACAAGCATCAGTGGATTATATTCATACAATGTCA
>OGOK01001336.1_pt1 | contig 17294 bp, 16 predicted proteins | sample 1552661 | NCBI WGS metagenome assembly OGOK01 (sample SAMEA2580172, study PRJEB22360) | human gut metagenome | biome: human gut; feature: human-associated habitat; material: faeces | place: Denmark | collected 2008/2010
CGGAAGATCGGATCGTAAGGAATGCAAACATTAAATAAAAAAATTCGCCAATGGCGAATAAGGAGGAAATTATTATGACGCAGGAAAAGCCCAGGAAGAAAAATGGAGAGGACAGAAAATGATTAAGAATAATAGTATTTAATTTTATCCACACTTTTGGGTATTATAGTTTATCTTAAAGACTTGATTTTTGAATTTTTACCTGATAACTTATTCGAATCAGAAATCAAGTTCATCAATCAACTTGGATATTCAAATAAACAAATTTATGAATTGATCTTCAGTTTAGTTTTAACTCCGATTCTAATTACCAATGTATTAGCAGCGCTTCTATGCGAATTAAAAGCATATTGGATAGAAAAGTATAATAATGGCGTTGATATAACGCTTGAGCTTATAAAGGAAAAGTCTGAAAAATAAAATGTCAAAGAGGATTAAAATCTATAAATTATATCTACAAAACCAATAAATATAATCATAAATTTGACATAAAATACCAAATATATTTGATAATTAAATATTAAACCCATATATATGATAGAATTTTATGTAAAATAAAATTCAAGGAGGTCATATTTATGGCTTATTATCAAAGATTGAAGGACTTAAAGGAGGACGCGGATTTGACTCAGGCGAAAGTTTCTGAAATAATTGATGTATCAACTAATCATTATGGAAAATACGAACGAGGCGATATTGATATACCTTTTTCAAAAGCAATCATATTAGCGGATCATTATGATGTTTCATTAGATTACATAGCCGGAAGGACCAATGACAAAACTTTTTGTAAAATTATATCGTCATCGCGCTTTACTGAAAAATTCAACCGCCTTAATCATGAAAACAAGGCAAGAATAGATGAAAGAATGTCCCAAATGTTAGAAGATCAAGGAATAAAAAAGTAAAAAAGCCTTGCCATCAGGCAAGGCTATATTTCTGGAAATAAATCAATCATTTTTATTCATATCATCTTCAATTAATTTATTTATGTATCCATTTAAACTCATACCACAATTTTTAGCATGAGTTTTAATTAAATCACGTTTTCCTTTTTTAACAATTATTTTTATTTGATCATAAGCTTTTGCATTGTATTTTTCATTTGCTTTCTTTCTGGCTTCAGACATTGCCATAAAATCACAACCTTTCTCTTTAATTATATCACAAGTCCATACACTTGTACATGTGCATATTGTACAAATAATAAATGGTTTTTTTGGGTGTTATGCCTATTGAAATGTACTGGTACATGTGTTATAATATAAATACAGTAAAAAACAAAAACACAATTCGCCAATGGCGAACTTAAAATCAATAAAATAAAGGAGATAAAAATCATGTGTAAAATTATATCAATAAAAGGGCGGAGTAGGTAAAACCACTACTACATTGAATTTGGGCACTGCTCTTGCTATGAACGGATTAAAAGTACTTCTGATAGACCTTGATCCACAAGCTAATCTGTCCAGTTATCTTGGATTTGACGGAGACGGCAAGCCTACAATAAGTAATATGATATTAAGTATTGCTAACAATATGAAGATTACACCGGAGGAATTTTCAGAATGTGTAAGAGCTTCAGAGCAGAATAAAATCAGCTACATTCCTTCAGATATTAATCTTGCCAACGCTGAAGCGTATCTGATGAACGCTCTTTCAAGGGAAACTGTTCTGAAAAGGATTCTTACAGCCGACAATTTAAATGATTATGATTATGTTTTAATAGACTGTCTGCCCTCGCTGGGAATACTTCTGATTAACGCTCTGACCGCGTCTAATAACGTTATAATTCCGGTACAAACCCAAAAATTTGCCTTTGAAGGACTTGCAAGTCTGACAAACATCTGCGATCAGGTAAGAGAAACAATAAACAAGGATCTGAAATACTGCGGAGTACTTGCTACCATGTTCGATAATACCAACATGAGCAGAAGCACTTCTGAATCCCTTCACGAAAAATACAACGGACTTCTGTTTAATACTGTTATTCATAAATCCGTTGAAGCCGCCAACAGCTCGGAGAAAAATAAAAGTCTGTGCCTGAACAAGACAAAGCTTGGTGAAGAATACAAGGCTCTTGCCGAAGAAGTATTAAGGAGATGTTGATAATGCTTGCAACCTTTGATATAGGAACAATGATGTCGCAGGAGAATCAGATAAAGGAAATACCGCTTGACATGCTCAATCATACGTATAACCACCAGTTTACTATGTATGATGATGAAAAACGAAGCGATATGACTGAAAGTATCAGAAAGCACGGCGTTATGCAGCCTGTTATTGTAAGACCCGATCCTCGTGAATTCGGAAAATATGAAATACTTGCGGGAAACAATCGCTGCCGCTGCAGCAGAGACGCGGGAAAAGAAACGATTCCGGCAATCATCAAAGAAAATCTTTCCGAAGAGGAAGCAAAAGTATATATCGCCTTTACTAATCTGCTTCAAAGAGGTTTCGGAGATATAAGAATTTCAGAACAGGCGGCGGTGATAGCCGCTTATCATTCAGAGCTGTTTACATCGGAAAAAAGAAACGCTATCGCCGATGAGCTTACAGCAATGGAAAACGGCGTATCCGGTAAAAGCAAGCTTGCAGCCGCCGGAGAGGAATACGGTCTGAGCAAGGACAGCGTCGCTCGTCTGATCAGAATCAATAAGCTTATACCTCAGCTTAAGCCTTGGGTTGATTCCAAGCAGCTTGCAGTCAGAGCGGCTGTCGAACTGTCGTATATACCTGAGAACGGTCAGGAATTGATTTTTAACATTTGCAAGGATACGAGCAATGATAAGAAAATGTTTATGAAGATTGATACAAAACGCGCTGCGCTGCTGAGAAAAGCGTTTCAGGATAATCCGGAAATCAGCCGAAACGAGGTTATAAGACTGTTTAGCGATAAACCTAAGAAAAAGACTGTAAAAATCAAATCTGAGCTTTATTCAAAGTATTTTGACGAGGACTCAGATGAAACAGAAATTATTGCGGTAATTGAAAAGGCTCTTGAATATTTCTTTGATGAAAATACCTGAATAAAAAAAGAAGTCTTTCAGCAGAAAAGACTTCAATTGACAAATATATGCCGTTTATGATATAATTACCATTAAGGTGATTGCATAAAACGGTAGGCGGTTTCTCCCGACAAGGGAGGTGATAGCTATGGTTACATATGAAGGCTTATTTCAGCTTCTTGGAGTAATCTTAATGGCTGTTACCTTGTTTTATAACATTTATAAAGACAAGAAATAGTTCCATAACATAAAGGAACACCGCCCAACTCAACCAAAAGTTTGCGGTGTTTCTTTACACTAAAAATTTTTGAGATAACCGCTTATCGCAGTCGCCTTTTTTCATATACATTATACCATTACTAAATCAGAATGTCAAGTACCGTTATATTTCTCTGTCATCATCGCCGGAACGATGATTTTGAGGATTGGATATATATTGAATCTTACTTTTGAGTTTTCTATTTTCATTTTCTAAAGCTGAAATATGATTTTTCAGCTTTTCGTTTTCTCTAGTCTGTTCTGCTATTTTCTGTTCTAATTGATTTATACGTAGATTAAGTTTATTGTTATCTTCAGAAATGTGGGTCCAGCTATCCATAAACAGACGGAATTGTGTAATTGTTTGCAGCATATCATGCTGCTGCGAATTAAAAGCGCGTATCCTATTTTCTTCTTCAGCATATCTTTGTTCTATAAGCTGAATTTCTTTATTTAAAGCTTTTTTAATAGATTTATGCTGTTTTGTTAATGATGAGCCGTCACCTTTTCCAATATCATTATGAATGGAATTAAATTGATTAAATAGAAAATTGCAAAGGGTTTGTCCACGAAATTTACCTATTTTTAAACCATCAATTTTTTTATTTGTTTGCTGAGCATTTTTATAAATGGTAAAAATCAAGCCGGTAATGGTTGTTACAATAGTTAAAATGGTAATAGTAATTTGAATAAAATCAGATATATATGTTACCTCATTTTGAAATAAGCTATATGTACTTATTGAACATATTAAACATAATAATAAAACGTAGTCCAATCGTACCACCCCCATTCTACCATAATAAACCAATTTTGTAAAGATTACACGCCAATTCGCCAATGGCGAATTATCACAAACTATTTATCCTTTTGATTATAGTTTCAGTTAACATTTCAATGTCGTTATTTTCATTAAAATCATAATAAAGGTAATTGCCCAATGAAGGCATAATTTCTTCTACATTAACATCGTCAAGTTTAACTATAAACCATCCCATTGACTTTTTTATCATATTTGATATGATATTTTCTAATTCAAACTGTGAAAAGTTTGAATCAATAATTTCCTTACTTAAAAATAAAATTGCCAAATCACTTTCATTAATGCCGGAGCATATAGAACGAGTTATATTGTCGCCAAATTCTATACTTTTTTTGTCAATCCATAGGTTTATACCATAGTTTTCAAGCTTATCAGTTATAGAATAAACTATTTTTTTATTAGCATGACTATACGATACAAACAATTTTTTTCGTTTATAGTTTACAGAAGAATTATAACCCAATTCTTTTAATGCACTTTCTTCAGAAAACAAAAAAGTATTCTTGAATATCAATTCTATATGCCGCTTGTCAATATTTGCAGGTATATACTTTACATTAAATCTTCTTCCGGTTCTGATATCGTTAAAAAATTCATCAATACCTTTTTCAGAAACTATTTTTACCTTAGATTTTGTTATAATTTCATTTATTTTATCTGAATTTTCCGGTACGTCCTCAAGACAAATATATGCGCATAAATCATATGGATTATTTGAAACAAACAGCGTAACCGCTCCGTCAATAGTTACCGCTCTGTTTAATCTGTATATCAATTCAATATAATAGTTTCTTTTTCCATATGGGATTTCTATCGTCCATTTAGCATTCATTGTATTTGTACTTCTTTTTAATATAACAGTTCTATCTGAATAATTTACAAATACCATATCGGCAGATATTAATGTTTCCAGCCTGAATGCATACCACTCAAATTCACGTAATCTGTTATCAATAACAGGAAATTTATTGAACGGCAGAATAACATAATCATTTTTTCTTGCTGTATTGTTATATTGATTATAAATTTCTAATAAAGCTATATCGCTAATCATAATTACCTCCATTCTACCATAATAAACCAATTTTGTAAAGATTACACGCCAATTCGCCAATGGCGAACCGGCGTATAGCATATCAGATTTCCATATCGTTTTCACGATTGTTTGAAGCTCTTTGTTTTGTTTGTTCCTGCTGTTTTTCAGTATTGTCAAGGTTTAAAAGCAATGCAAGCTCAGTTTGACGTTCAAGCTTGTCCTTCAATTCCTGTTCCTGCGGGAACGGTTTCGTAAGCTCGGTTTTTGAATTCTCTATCTGCCTTTTAAGGGCTTCAATTCTGTCCTTACAGCGGACTATTCTATCCTCAATATTATTCAGCGCGTTATTGATTTTCGTTATATTTCCTCCTTCGCTTTCGCTCATTATAATACTGACGCTTGATTTTCCCTTTATATAAAGATTAACTTTTCCAGCGCTGTCGGTATATACATCAAGCTTAAAGCCCTTGTATTCGCCTATGGTAACAGCATTGTTTTTGTTTCCTATTGCCGATTGTATTGCAGCTTTAATCAAGGCTGCTCCGGCTTCCTTTCTGTCTGTAAACGTTCTTCCGTTTACAGTCATAGGGCTGAAAGCTTCATGTCCTTCGCTGTCGTGTTCGATTGGATAATCCGCTAACGCTTTTCTGTCCGCCTCTATATTCTTAAGTTCTGAAATTTCATTTGCAAGCTCTTGAGGAAGCTTTACATGAACGGCGTCCTCAAGCCTGTAATGTATATTCATAAATTCAGACTTTATCATCTGAAGCTTTGAAATCTCTATATCGAGTTCCATTTTTTCCTTGATATGAGGATTTGCAATGCAAAGGGCTTTTACCTCCGCGTAACTGAGCGTTGATTCGTCAATATCGTCGCAGTTTCTTGCCGGGGTTTTTGAAGTCATGATCTGTGAGATAAACCGCTGCTTATTCTCAAGCGTCTGGAATAAATATGCGTCAAAGGTGTCCTTAGTTACATATCTGAAGAGCTGCACCTTTTTATTTTCGTTTCCTTGTCTTACCATACGCCCGCGGCGCTGCTCCATATCACGGGGTTTCCAAGGACAGTCTAAATCATGGGAAGCAATCAGCTTGTTCTGCACGTTCGTGCCTGCCCCCATTTTTGAAGTAGAACCGATCATAATCCGAACGTCCCCGTTACGAACCTTTTCAAAAAGCTTTTCCTTTGCCTCCTTTGTTTTGGCCGAATGAATAAACGCTATTTCTTCCTGAGGTACGCCCATATTAATCAGCTTGGAACGTATATCGTCATAGATATTGAATTTTGAGAAATCTTCTTCACTTTCTGTGATAGCGTTACCGTCCTTATCCTTAACCTTTTTCTGAACCGTAGGAACGCCGAAATCACAGAAAATAAGCTGAGTACTTCTGTTTTCCGAGGTTTCGTTCCATATTCTGAAAACGTTGTCGATACAAGCGTTTACCTTAGTACCCGCTTCGTCTGGAAGCAGGGGATTTATAAGCCTTTGATCAAGACCAATCTTGCGCCCGTCCATAGTAACCAGAAGCATGTTATCAACATCGGGCGTTACAGCCTTATTGTGAATTATTTCCGCACGTTTTCCAAGCGACTTTACAAGATTCTTCTGCGTTTCAGTTGGATCAACTGAAATATTATGAACTTCACATTCAGGAGTGGGGAGATCAATATCGTCGGCCGTTTTAATATCTGCGCATTCCTTGAACATAGTCATAAGCTCAGGCAGGTTATAGAATCTTGCAAGCCTTGTTTTCTGCCTGAAGCCCGTGCCTTCAGGAGCAAATTCAAGCTTTGTGACCTTTTCCGCAAAGCTTGCGGCCCATGCGTCAAAATGAGCGAGATTATTTTTTCTCAGTAGATCCGCCTGTAAATATCTCTGCATTGTAAATATCTCCGATATGCTGTTTGACACAGGCGTGCCTGTAGCAAAGACGATTCCTTTTCCTCCGGTCAGCTCGTCTATATACTGACACTTCATGTATAAATCCTGAGTTTTCTGTACCTTGGTATTTGCAGATACTCCGCTTATGTTTCTCATTTTAGTAGACAGTCCGAGATTTTTAAACATATCCGCTTCATCTATAAAAAGCTTGTCAACTCCCAGCTGCTCAAAGGTAATGACGTCGTCCTTTACTATACGGTCTGAAAGCTGTTTCAGGCGTGTTTCCATGTCTTTTTTAGTCTTTTCCATTTCCTTAATAGTAAAATGTTCGCCGTTTTGCTTTTTGATTTCAGCAATATCATCCGTAACCTCTTCAATCTGCTGTTTTATAAATTCCTGTTCACGCTCCGGAGATACTCCTACCTTTATAAGCTGAGAATGACCGATAATAACCGCGTCGAAATCTCCGGTTGAAATTTTAGCGCAAAGCTTTCGACGGTTTTCTTTTCTGAAATCCTTTTCGCCTGCAACAAGAATATTTGCATTGGGATAAAGCTCTATAAAATCATTAGCAAACTGTTCGGTTAGATGATTAGGTACTGCAATCAGCGATTTACTGCAAAGTCCGAGACGTTTGCCCTCCATAGCGGTCGCTATCATTTCATAGGTTTTTCCGGCGCCTACTTCGTGTGCAAACAGCGTGTTTCCGCCGTAAATCGCGCGGGCTACAGCGTTTTTCTGATGAGGTCTCAGTTCCTTTTCAGGATTCATTCCCGCAAAGGTAAGATGAGAACCGTCGTATTCTCTCGGACGTATGCAGTTAAACTGAACGTTGTATTTTTCTACAAGAAATTCGCGTCGTTCACGGTCGCGGAATATCCATTCACGAAATGCATTGTTAATAGCTTCCTGCTTCTGGCGTGCGAGAACAGTTTCCTTGTGATTTAATACATAATGGATTTTACCGTCGTCATCAAATTTTGGATCGTTTACTGTCGTATCTCTCTGATTCAGCGAATCCTCTGCTATTTCATATGCGTTTTTACGAGCCGTTCCGTAAGTTACGGTCGCTTTTATGTTACCGCTGTCAAGGCTTTTGTTTGTGATAACCCATGAAGCGGTTTTATTTGAATGCTGAACGTCTATACAGAGATCGCCATTATTGACCTGCAAATTAACCGGAGTATCAAGAATTTCATAAATAAACTGCGTTATGTATTTTTCATCAATCCAAGGCGCGCCCAGCTTAACCCTTATGTCTCCGGCTTCGATACGTTCCGGTATAACGGATTCAAGAGCCTGAACGTTTTCCTTATATATATGATTGTCTGCCGCCGCTTTCTCAGCGGCGGTAAGCTTTTCCCGTATATTTCCCGATAAATATTCGGCCGCCGTTTCCCATCCGGACAGTTCATCGCCGCCCTTTTCAGGATTTTTGTATATAACGCCCTTCAGGTCTGCTTTTATCTGTTCAGTCTTTTCAGAACCGCCCATAAGCGAAGCCATAAAGCCAAGATCGACGCAGGCTTTTTCCGATATGGAAACTGCGAGAGCCTCGGCCGCTGTATCAACATGAGTTATACTTATCTGAGGTCTTATAGTGCGTTTGGTAAAAATGTCGGCTTTCTGCACGAGCTTTCCGTCTTTGACTTTTTCAAGAGCAATAAGCAAAGGAAGCGAAACGTCCTCTTTAAAAGCGCTTTTATTTACCTGAGAATTCAGCAAGCCGTACTTCTTTGTAAAAGAGGAATAAATACTGTTAAGCTCTGTCTGCTTCTCCTTTACAGCTTCATCAGAATATCCGGAAAGCTGCATATCAAGCAGTTCTCTTACGCATTTATTTATTGCGGTCATACCCTTTATACGTTCAAGCTTTTTTCCCTTAAATGAGATTTCAGTCATAATAGAATTTTCACGGTAGAATATTTTACCGTTGATTTCAGTATATGTAAAGTTCTTGACGCCGGGATCGGCCGGTAGTACCTCCGGAACGAAAGCGGATTTTTTAGTATTGCTTACGTCGGCTATAACGGCGCTCTCTTTACCGTATTCTCCCTTTATTTTTAGAACGGCTTTTTGCAGTTGTTCCTTCAGATCGGAGTTTTCAAACGGAATTACCATAGTACCTTTTCCGTAAAGCTTGTTGCCCTCAACGGTTTTTCCCAATATCATATCGGGATTATCTATGAAGTAACGATTGCAGGCAAAACCATTGCCGTCCGCTTCGGTGTATACCCATTCGGGAGCAATATCTATCATTCTTTCGCGTTTCTGCAAAAATATTATATCGGAAGTAACCTCCGTTCCGGCATAAGACTTGAAAGCGGTGTTCGGAAGTCTGACTGCGCCTAAAAGCTCCGCCCTTTGCGATATATATTTTCTTACCGACGGATTTGCCTTATCCAGCGTACCTTTTGAAGTAATAAACGCAACGATTCCTCCGGGACGTACCTTATCGAGAGTTTTGGCAAAGAAATAATCATGCACTGCAAAATTGTATTTATCGTATCTTCGGTCGGATACTTTAAAGCCGCCGAACGGCACGTTTCCCACGGCAATATCAAAGAAGCTGTCCGGAAAGTCTTTCTTTTCAAACCCGGTTATTGATATATCCGCGTCAGGATAAAGCCGCTTTGCAATCCGACCTGATATACTGTCAATTTCAGTACCGTAAATACGTGATTCCTTATACGTTGATTCAGGCATTTTTCCTAAAAAATTTCCTGTTCCCAGCGCAGGCTCAAGGATATTTCCGCCATCGAAGCCCATGTTCTTTAATGCGGAATATATGGATTCAATTATATACGGAGGAGTATAGAAGGAATCGAGAACAGAAGCCTTAGCCGACTTATATTCTTCTTCTGTAAGCAGTTCTTTAAGCCGATTATATTCCTCGGTCCACTTTTCTTTGGAGCTGTCAAAGGCTTCGGAAAGACCGCCCCAGCCCGTATACCGGGACATGATTTCTTGTTCTTCAGGAGTTGCATAACGATTTTCAATTTCAATTTTCTGCAATGTTTCAATTGCCGCTATGTTAGCCTTAAATTTTGCTTTTGCGCCGCCGATTTCAAGATCGTTGTTAATATGATAATTCTGCGCTTTTATGTTTTCAGTTTTACTGTTTTCATTAAACTTGTTGAAAAATTCAGGAATATCGGTGAATCCAAAAGTATCAACATAATATGCGCTTTCATTTTTACCGTTTTTAACGGTAATAACGTCGCTTATTGAAAGCGATCTGCCCTTAAAATCCTCCGGCTGTTCGAAATTGAAACGGTCATACAGAGTATTCAGTTTATCGTCAAATGAATCTCCTTCGACATCATTAAAATTACCCTCATAAACAAAGTTATAATCATTAATTCCAAGCTGAATACCTGATTTCTGAAGCGTCGCTCTGTCCTCAAACCGTATTCCATGATATTTTTCATCGCTCTTCAGTTGGTAAATACGATAGATATTCTGCGGGTGGTTGTTAATTGCCGTTTCAACTTCCCCGTCCCCAAACGAACCATATTCAATCACGCTGTAATCTCCGTTTGCCCTGTCCCGCAACTGCTGTACCGTGTAATCATTCATCAGCGTTTGAACATCATGTGTAAAATCTCTTACAGCGTCCCAACCGTCAAATCCAATTTCTTCCTCATTCTCATTCTTCGGCTTCCACATGAGAAAATCATCAGAAAATCCGTCAACCTGTGCGGGTTCATACCCCAAAGCGTCCATATCCATAATAACCCCTCTGCGGTCTGCAAGTTCCTCGGTTATATATTCTCCCTGTTCGCACAGCTTTGAAATACGCTTTGCCGCTTCTTTCCATGAAACGGTTATTTTTTCGCCCTCCTCGGATTCATTTGTACGCGGCAGTGTAATCTGTATACCTTTTCCGTCATGACTCGTCCATGAATAATTTACATCGTCGCCGCTGTGACCGCCGATACCGTATTCTTTTTTCAGCATTTCGGCAAAATCATTTATAGAATGGTTTTTATCGGCATAATCCGCTATACGGAATTTACCGTCTGCAAAGCCGCTGCCATACATTAAAACGGCAGTTATTGCTTTTTCCCGACTGCTTTTTACAGAAACCTGTTCTGTCGCTTCTTTCTCACCGAACAGCGACATCTGCTCCATTTGCGGCTCTGCACCGTAAACATACAAATCTTTTCCTGAATACTGTGAATCATAATAAGCTCTTTGGGCAAATTCCAGCATATCGTCTATTTCAGAGCGTTCCTGAATTTTATCATTATAAAAGCCGGAAACAACTGCATTCATTGTTTCAAGCTCTTCAGGAGAAAGTATATCCTGTGCGTTAACATAAACCCATCTGTTGCCGTATTTATCCTTTATTTCAAATCTGTTCCAATCATCGCCATAAGTAGAAAAGCTTATTTCTGTCTGTTCGTCCGACGGTTTAAGACCGTAAAGCTCAAATCTTCTTCGCAGCTCGTCGGACGCCTTAACCGGAATATCTACATACCTGACGGTTTTACCTTTATTCCTGAACGTATTAACGTCGGCTCTGTCAGTATCATAGTTATCTTCCGTTATTAAAGGGGTATACTTATATTTGCTCTTTTCGGTAAAGTCTTCAAAGAGCGGTATTAATTCATTCAGAATATATTTATAATTTCTCTTGTTTTCATCAAGCTCTTTTTCATCGGAAATGAAGCTTTTAATAATATCGTCCTTCAGCATATATTGCGCATATGATTTGATATGTTCTGTCAGAGAGCCGTCTCCGTCGCCGATATCGTATCTTCCCTCATATGTGTTTTTTTCGCCGTTTATACTGTATTCTACAGTAAAATCCGTTTTATGATACCAGCCGGAGTTTTCATATAATTCACGGTCGGACCGCTGCTTTTTATCAAGCTCGGCAAATAGTCTGTTAGCCTGTGAAATAGGGAATTTCATTCCTTCGCTAAGCTCGGGATGTTCTGAAAATCTGACGGTTACTATCGGCTCTCCGGGCAAAGCCTTTTCAGGCTTCGGAATGCTCATGGATTGATTATTTTCATTATTCTTTAGAAATTCTTTTTGAAGCTTCTCGGATTCGCCGTTGGCAACCTTGTCCTCGATCTCCTTGAATTTATCTAAGTCAAATTTAGAAATAGTCAGAGTAGTACTTTCACCGTTGATTTTACCTGAAAATTTAACACCGTAACTTTTAAGCTCCGACGCTATTTTCTTTGCGGTTTCCGTATCGTATTTATGATATGTCTTTTGCTTTATATATCTGTAAACTGTATTTCCTATAATATCAGAACTATTTACTCGCTGTAAATTATCTCCTTTAGTATCGTTTCCTCCGCTATTTTTCCGTATGTTTCCGTCAGCCGTACCATTTTTAGGAAGTCCGCCTGTTCCTCCGCCTGCTGGTATTCCTGACTGTTTTCTTTCAGCTGCTCTGTTATGATCTCCATCAGTTCGTGCGCTCTCTGATTTATTTCCGTCAGATGATAATTCAGACGTCCGTTTTCTTTCAATTTTAGATACGTCTCCGGAAGATGATTCATCAGATAATTCCGGCGCAGCGTTATGTATTTCCCGTGAAGATTCTCCGGTACTTCCTCTTCCTGAATTTCCTTCCAAAAGCCCTGTTCCGTTTTGTAATATCTGTGAGCCTCCTCCGGCGGTATCAGACTGAATTCCGCTTCCGTCATTCCGTATTTCTTCAGCCGTTCCTTCGTTTTCATGCTCGCTTCGTCCGCCTGCCTGAAAATCTTGTCTTTCATTTCCCTTGTTATCTCCGACGGCTTCAATTTGCCCTCCGCCAGAGCGTAATACGTCATTGTTTCCGAGCGTTCGTCCAGTATCCAAGTCAATCCGTTTTCGTACTTTATTTCCGGAATCCATTCTCCCGTCTGTACGCTTAGCGTGCGCTTCATTCCGTTGATTATTTTCTTTTCTCTGAAATGCTTTGTCATTATTTTTACTCCTTATACTTTCATATTTTTTTACTCTTTCTGATTTGGCTATAGCTTCTATTTCCGATAAAATTTCCGAGCTGACGCCGCATACCGCTTCCGCGATTTTCTCAAAATCAAATTTATCCAAATGAGAAAGATTCTTTAGGGAAGGGTAAACCTCGTCGGGACAGCACCTGTGCATAACGCAGTATGCGGCCGATTCAGCCGTAAGCCATGCAAAAGCGGATTTTCTGTCGTTTAGATATCGGGCTGTTTTAAGAAACGAAAGCTCGTAGAGCTTATCAGGCAGCTTGTCTGATTTAAGTCTATACTTTTCTGTCAGATTTCCACTAACCGCACCTTCATAGCTTGCGTTTAAGGTCTTATCCTCTACCGACCATATCCAAGGATTAACGGAACTTCCGTCCTCCCTGGATTCCGTCTGAGCGATGTCGTAAAGATAAACAATATTACCGTTTTTTAAAATCGGAATACTGTTTCCTGATACGGTATTTCTTCTCAGATTAGTCCATACCATAATATCGGCGCAAGCCTTTGCAGATGGATTAAAGGCGTGTATCATAACCTGATCGTCTACCGAATGCTTATAGTGATATGCTGAAACCTCCAGAAATGAAAGCCATTCTGAAACGTCCGTATTCAGTTTCTTTTTTTCATTATTAAGAATGTTTTTTACTGTGCTTATATTCATAGCTTCTCCTTTTTCAATAATCGTTTGTATTTATAAGCTTGCCGCCCTGTTCTATGATAATATCTTCAGGAGTTCCGGGGTCCTCAGGACCGCTTGAAAAAACGTCGGTAACATAATATCCGTTTTTTTCGATATCATACTGCATTTTAATATGCAGCTTTATAATATCACTGTCTTTTAAAAAAGACAGTGCAGATACAAATCCGTCTTCATTTCTCCTGTCTGTGTATATATACACGTTAAAATCGTCTATGGAACGTTTATTTTCATAATCAAGGCCTTCAGAACGGCAGTGCATATAAAAGGAATTTTTTATTGTATTAAATGAATTTCTTTCATAAAATTCCGGAAAATATTTAATATATGCCTGTTCGTCAAATCCCGCTATTGATTCGGTAATACGTATCGCCATTTCCTCCGGAGTTTTAGCATAGCTTAAATCTTCCGGTTCAGTTACAATATCCGTTTCCGGCTTTTCCTTGACCTTTTCAGTACATCCGAGCAATACGACGCAGCTTATAAAGATTGCTGACGACAGTATAAATAATTTTTTCATTTGAAACCTCCTTATTATCTATTGACATACCCTATCAAATAGGGTATAATATATATGGACGGTGATGACGTGACAAGAGAATTTATTTTACTTCCTGAATTTGAAAAGCAATGGAATATAATGGGTTTGGGCGATGATGAGCTCAAGGCTTTGCAGGAAGAGTTGACTATAAATCCCCTTAAAGGTGATGTAATGCAGGGAACAGGCGGATTGCGAAAAATAAGAATTTCATTGGATAATCGGGGAAAAAGCGGAGGTGCAAGAATCTGCTACGTTGACTTTGCAGTTTATGATAAAATTTATCTTATTACTGCATATCCTAAAAGTGTAAAAGATAATTTAAGCAAAGAACATCGTAATGCTATAAAAAGCAAAATTAAGCAATTAGAACTAATATTATTTAACAGGAGGTCGAAATCATGAGTATATTTGATAGTATAATGACTGGTTTAAACGAGGCCGTTGAATACGAAAAGGGCAGTATAAACGCAAAAAAAATAAAATGTACCGTTAATCCCGCGCCTGATTACAACGCTTCCGAAATAAAGAATGTTCGAAATAAATTGAACATGACGCAGACCACATTTGCTGCTGTTATCGGTGTTTCTGTAAAAACAGTCGAAGCATGGGAATCCGGTAAAAATACTCCGATTGGCACGGCCAGAAGAATGTTGAGTATGCTCGAAGCCGATCCTGATATTCCGAGCAAATACAATATAATTAAATAATTGTGTTATTGCGTTGCGATCGCCCCTTAATACCGGCGGTCATTAACTACAATATAATGTGGTTATGAATGGAGGAAGATATTATGTTAGTAGTTAATTATTCCACAATAAGGGAACAGCTTAAAAATTATTGTGATAAGGTTACAGATGAGCATGAAACTGTAATCGTTACCCGCAAGGGAGAAAAAAACGTTGTTTTAATAAGCCTTGAGGAGTGGAACGCTCTGCAAAAAGCGGTCAAAAATGCTGAATATCTTGCCAAATTTGACAGAGCTATTGAACAATTGTCTGACAGTAAAGGGCAACTTCAGCTTTACAAAGTGCTATAATATAAATGAAAGGAGCTGATAACTATGGCACAGGCTATGGTGAATTTTCGTATGGATGAAGAATTGAAAAAGAATATGGAACAAACCTGCAAAGAAATGGGTATTACTATGACGGCGGCATTTACTATGTTTGCAACAAAAGTAAGCAGGGAAAAGAGAATACCTTTTGAAATAACTGCTGATCCATTTTATTCTGAAAGTAATATACGATATCTTAATTCTGTTATTTCAGATATTGAATCCGGAAAATCAAAGCTTCAGGAACACGATTTAACAGAGGACTGATATATGAAATTACTATGGGAAGAACGTGCATGGGATGAATATTGTTATTGGCAGTCACAAGACAAGAAAACGCTTAAAAAGATAAACGAGCTTATCAAAGACATTCAGCGTAATTCATATGAAGGCATTGGAAAGCCCGAACCTCTTAAAGGAAATCTTCAAAGCTGGTGGAGCAGACGAATCAACGACTGCGATCGTATTGTTTATAAGGAACACAATGGAGCAATAATCATAGCTTCATGCAAAGGACATTATAAGGATTAATTTATAGTATCATTTCATTACTTTGAGGCTGCCGTTTAATACCGGCGGTCTTTTGTTTTTGCGCAGGTATTATCTGCGGCTTATTAATTCCTGTAAATCTTTCAGCTTCCTTAGCGGCAATAGATCTGACCGTATTCAAATCTTGTCTGTTTACTGTAAAAGTAGTAAGCTTGTCGCAAACCTTTCCGGAAAACTTTATCCCCGCAGCATTGAGCGAGTTTTCTATCTGTTTTGAAAATGCGCTGCCGTATTTAAGATACGCCTTATCCTGAATACTTTTATATGGCGTATTTCCGATTATCTTATAATTTGGTTTTACTGCGTTATCATTCCTTACCTGATCAGGGTTATTTTTAATTGTATGCGTTTTTTCCGTATCCCTATCTTTTCGTATTTCAAGCAGCCGTTCGGCTATTTTAACTATGTAATCTTGATTATCGTTCAGAAATTCCATACGTTCGTTTATCGGATTATGCATAAGCTCAATCTGACGGTTCAAAGTATAATCAATCTGTTCAAAATTTTGAAGATATTCTATAAAGCGCTTATCCGGTACTTCATATTCCGTTTTAGGCGCTAATTTGCTGTAATCTCGAAGTACGCTGAAATACTCTGAAAAAATCTGAAATGCCTGCTTGTCCTTCTGTTCAAATTCTATTCTTTTCTGAACGACTGATTGAGCCGACCTGACCTCTGATTTTGTAGGCCGCTTATCCGTCTGAATTCCAAGGTTGAAATCTTCATTTATTTTATGAGCCGCTTCAAGTGTATTATTCAGATTGAAGTACTTACGTACAAATTCAATAGTATCTCCGCCCTCGCCGCAGCCATAGCACCTGAAGCCTTTATCGTATATTTTCATACTTGCCGTTTTTTCAGCATGAAACGGACATATACACATATCGCTTCGATTCAGCTCTATTCCATAAGCGCGGACTATATCTTTTAACGACAGCCTTTCTTTTATTTCCTGAAAAATATTCATTGTTCGTCCTTTCTAATTCGCCATTGGCGAATTTTTTTATTGTCTTAATCCTTCTTGAATAATTTTTTCATATTTTCTTAGCTTACCAAGCAGAGAAGGCTTTTTAGGCTTCCGTACTTTAACTGCGCTTTTACTTTTAACAGCCTTTTTCAATTGATAATCGGAATTCAGACCTAATATATTTTTCAGTCCGCTGATAAACTTATTTTGTTCCATACTTTTATTCTTTTTGTAAAAGCTGATAAGTTCGTCCCTTATCTCAAATGAGTAGGAATTTATATATTTTACAGATTTCCATTTCATCATTAAATAACGGCAGTTTAAAGCTATTTTGTATGAAAGCGGGTTTATTTTCAAAATTTTCATTTGAACTATTTATATTATTCACTCCTTTACAATTCGCCATTGGCGAATTTCATTTATTTCAATTTTTTTCAAACTTAAACATGAATTTATTTCTTGTCTTTTTTATCCTTATTTTCATCTTCATCAAGCCAATTTTCTATTTCATCT
>OGOK01001365.1_pt1 | contig 17016 bp, 21 predicted proteins | sample 1552661 | NCBI WGS metagenome assembly OGOK01 (sample SAMEA2580172, study PRJEB22360) | human gut metagenome | biome: human gut; feature: human-associated habitat; material: faeces | place: Denmark | collected 2008/2010
AGCTTCCTGTACTCGGTGGCCGTCTTGGGCTTCAGCTGGCGGTCTGCGTACTCGGTGAACCAGCGTTCTATCAGGTCATCCAGCTTCATAGACGCATCCAGCGAAATGCCACTGTGCACTTCCTGTTCAAAGGCATCTGCCTGACGTTGCAGTTCCTTTTCCAGCTTCTTCCCGGTCAACCCCGGCGGGGGAGTGAAGGTGCGGTTTACCAGCACCTGACGGCCCTGCCGATCATAGCCGTTGGAGACCCGGATGCAGTAGGAGCAGGTGCCGTCCTTCTTTGTGCGCTTTATAATTTTCGCCATCTATCACCCCTCCTTTGTGGGCATAGTCTTTTGTGCATTTATCTACCCGCAATCAAGCCCATATCGAATTATTCCGCATATCTTAGTCCTGTTCATTGTTTTTCTGATACGACGGAACTTGTGTGAGTTCCTGCACACGTTGATAGACTTCATTTAATGCCTCAAAAGCATATTCATTGTTCGTTTCATCAGGCGTCGCAATATCTCTTATTGAATCGTATGCCTCTTTTTGAAGCAATTCTACAAAATATTTGAATTTCAGCGTATTAGAGTGTTTTAGCCGTTTGTCAATAATTTCAAGCACTGTCTGCAAGGCAACAAATTGTCCTGCATCATTCAATTCAAGAAAATTCGCAAAAACTGTGTAATCTTCGTCCCATTTGGGCATTTTTCCAGTTTTTTTTGCTTCTTCTAGGAGTTTTTCATAGGGAACTTCTATTATTTTTCCATTGCTTACGGTGATTGTTCCTAGTTCATATTTCATTTCATCTAATACTTTTTCTTCAATATCTCTCTTTTCAAATCCCTCAAGCAAGTCATACCATTTTAAATTTAAGACCTCTGCAATCTTACGAAGATTCTCAACAGATAATCCGCGCTTTCTTTCCATCATTGACTGAAAAGTCGATGGAGGAATACCTGCTGCAATCGCAAGTTTTCTTCTACTCTTGCCCTGCTTAGAAAGTTCCTTATCAATATTCTCGTAAATGTCCATAAGCAGCACCTCTCTGTAAGTAGCGTATCACATTGTGAACGAAATTTCAATCAAATTATTGACAGTAAACGAAATATCAATTATACTTGTGCTGTAAACGATTTTTCGTTCGTGAAAGACAGGAGGTAAGCAAAATGAAACTCAAAGGAAACATTGAGGTTATGGCAGCCTGCAAGGGCATGAACATGGGACAGCTCGCCGAGAAATCCGAGTTAAGTCGTCAGAGCCTTTCCACCATCAAGAACCGCGGCACCTGTTCTGCGTTGACTGCTGTAAAGATTGCTACAGCTCTCGGCGTTGAAATAACCGATATTGTTGACGAGGCATCCTAATTCATAGCAAGTGTTTTTCACTTGTAAAATGAGCCAATTTCATCACTATTTTTTGATGTGCAAAATCAGCAGCATTTATCCATAAATCAGGTGGGCATCCCTCTGTAAATCTATTGCAAAACAAGGTAATCCGTTGCAAAGCGTGACACTGGATATCACCAGATGACACCAGATGGATTTTGACGCAAAGGACTTCATTTCAACAATGGTTCATGGCATCAATTTTCAATCAGAATTTGGCGGTATTGCATTATTTTTCGATTTGTGCTTTACTGCTGACACGGCATCAAGAATCAACTTTCAAGCAACACCAAGGAGGTGCATCGAATGGGAGATTTAATCCGATACCCGGTCATGAAAACCGTGAAGGACGCTGCCGCCATCTACGGTCTACCGCCGACCTATATTCGGACCCTCTGCCGGACAGGCAAGATCAGGTATGTTGTGGCCGGTCACCGCTGGCTCGTGAATATGAACAGCTTGGCCCAGTATTTTGAGCGAGGCGACCCCGTCCCGGCGGAACAGGATGAAGCTGTGGGTGGCATCCGCCGGGTGGCCGGGAGGTAAGGACATGGCACAAAGCATCTTTTTCAGCCATGCAGCCGAACAGGAAGGGGTGATACGCTATCTCTGCCTATCTGACCAAAGACACCGAACGCCCGCCATTTCTTCTTTACCCCTCTTTTCTGCTTGACATGAGCGGGGATCTGAATCTGACAGATGCGCTCGTCTATTCAGCACTCTACAGCCGAACTACTCTTTCAGAGAAAAACGGTTGGATAGATGAAGATGGCCGCATCTACATCTTCTACTCCATCGAAAATCTGTCTGAGGATCTCCGCAAGGGGCAGACCGTCATAAAAGCAGCTTTGCGGAAATTGACAGCAGCAGGGTTGATTGAGACTAAGCGGAACTTTGGTGCTCCAAATACCATCTATGTGAAGCTGCCGAATGGTCGGAATACCGACCCACAGTCAGTCGGAATTCCGACCCATGAACAGTCGGAAAAGCGACCCACAGTCAGTCGGAATACCGACCAACCATCAGTCGGAATTCCGACTACTAACTATAAGAGTAGAACTATAAGAGTTAACAATAAAGAGAGAACAAAGCCCGCTCGTCAAAAATATGGCTCTTACGGCAATGTTTTCTTGACCGCCGAGGAGTACCAAAAACTCCGCAAGGACATCCCGAATATTGACAGCCTCATTGAGCAGTTGTCCACCTACATGGAGTCGAAGGGGAAACGCTACAAGAACCATGCAGCCACCCTGCGCAACTGGGCTGCACGAGATAAAAGCCGACAGAAGCCGCCTCGTAGTGGTGGCCTCCCTGATTACAGCTACAAGGACGGTGAAAGTTTATGAGAACCGAAACAGCAATCAACGCGCTGATCCAGCGCAGCGGTGGAACACCACAGCCGGAAGACTACTTCGGCGCAGATGGTCTGCTGTACTGCGGAAAGTGTAACACTCCAAAGCAAGCCTTTTTTGAGGGGCACAAGCGAGTGCCGATTCTGGGAGACCGCCACCCGGTAGAATGTCAATGCCGCCGGGTGGAACGAGAGAAGCAGGAAGCAATCATCAACGAGCAGAAGCACCTCGGTCTGGTTCACCGCCTGAAATCGGATGGATTCTCTGATACTGAAATGTGCAACTGGACATTTGCGAACGATAACGGCCGCAACCCGCAGATGAAGCACGCCCACCGATACGTTGACAAGTGGGCAGAAGTACGTACCAAAAACATTGGCTTGCTTCTCTGGGGCGGTGTTGGCACGGGCAAGAGCTTCTTTGCCGGGTGCATTGCGAACGCTCTGATGGAACAAGAGGTTTCCGTCCGAATGACCAACTTTGCCAGCATCTTGAACGACCTGAGCAACAGCTTTTCTGGTCGGAACGATATGGTGGACAGGCTGTGCAGCTATCCGCTGCTCATCATTGACGACTTCGGCATCGAGCGCGGCACTGAGTATGCGCTGGAGCAGGTCTATAACATCATTGACGCTCGCTACCGTAGTAAAAAGCCGCTGATCGTCACCACGAACCTGACCTTAACGGACTTAAAGAATCCACAGGACGTGGCTCACGCCCGCATTTATGACCGATTGCTGTCCATGTGCAGCCCCATCTGTTTTGCGGGTGAGAACCTACGGCAGCAAGCAGCAGCACAAAAAACGGCCAATATGCGCGCTCTGATGAAGTCGACTACCTGACAGAAAACGAAAATCGCCACGAAAAAACAGGAGGCACAGATGAATACCAGCATCCATGTCAATGTGAACGAGATCCCGCCAGAGGTCGCAGCGCGAATCGGCTGCGCATTCCTCGGATTCCACAAGCGTTTCCAGCAAAGCCCGGAACTCATGGCCGAGTTGGAGGCATACCGAGCCGCACGCCATCAGAACCATAAAGGCAGCGAGAGCGAGGCAACCACATGAGCAATCCCAATTCCGGCGCACCGCAGCAGCCCGGCAGCACCTCGCCGCAGGGTATCACACAAGAGTATGTTGCACAGTTGGTCGTTGCATTTATGCAGCTGTACGCTTGTATCCTCGCTCTGCCCGGCGGGTATGAGGCTCTGCAAGCCGCCCAAGAGATCATCACCTCGGACGCAAAACGGTCGGCAAACAGCATCGTCTTTCCGTTCTGGCAAACAAGGGCAGACCATAGGGCAAAACAAAAGGCCGCCATGCAAGCAGCGTACTCGCAAGGCAGCCAAGCGGGAGCGATTGACAGACCACATCCCGCAGCCATTCTATCACACCCAGCGGCCCATCTCAAGCCCGGCCCCCCTCAAGGTACTGTGAACGGGTACCATAGCCCTTAGCGGGCTCGTCGACCCCGGCTTGCAGTTACACAGCAAAAAATTTTTTCGGTCATTTCGTTACCGCTTTTTTCTCAAAAATCATCATATCAGCAAGCAAAACGAAAAGAGGATGCAGCAATGAGCAACAATGTTCACATCCACCTCGATGAGATTTCACCAGAGGACACTGCCAGACTTGCACGAGGCTGCAAACGGTTATATCTCAAGATCATGGCTATGCCGGATGGCGAGGCCAAGCTGGACGCAGCATGGGCCGCCTACCAGCAGAGAAAGGAAGGGGGTGAGCCCCAAAAGGATTCTGACCGCACTCCCTGATAGAACTATGCCCCTCGCCGTTCTTGCCGCGGTGAGGGGCATAATTGCACCCGCCGGGTGCAGCACAATCGAATATGGCAAGAGAAAGGGATTTTATGGCTCTAAAAGAATGGGGGCTGCAATTCAATCTTGCCGCCAAACAGGACAGCAACTTCTCCAGCACCTTCAAGGCTGCACAGTCGGCTCTCGCGGAAACGCAGAACAGGATCCAGCAGCTGAACAAGGTACAGTCCGACATAACTGCGTACCAGAAGCAGCAGCAGGCCGTTGACTCCACCAAGCAGCGGCTGGCCGTCTTGCAGCAGCAGTACGATAACATCCAGAAAGAGATTCAGGAGACCGAGGGCTATTCCTCTGCGCTGGAAAACAAGCTGATTTCCAAGCAGGCGCAGATCGACAAGACCACGACCTCCCTACACACCTATGAGCAGCGTCTGTCTGCCACCGGGAACACCCTGCGGGAAGCTGGCGTGGACACCACACAGCTGACAGCAGAAACCACTCGGCTGGAAACCGAGGTCGATAAGCTGAAAGACCAGCAGGTTGACCTCAAAAAGACCATGGACGAGGTCGGAGATGGCGCAAAGGGCTTCAGCGAGAAATCTGTCGAAGCCCTCGATGCCGTTGAATCTGTGCTTGCCACGGCTGGCATCGCAAAAGCCCTCGGCGAAATCAAAGACGCATACATGGACTGCATCAACACCGCAGGTGATTTTGAAGCATCCATGAGCAACGTCGAAGCCCTGTCCGGCGCATCCGGCGATGAACTGGAAGCCCTGTCCGACAAAGCCAAGGAGATGGGCGCAACCACCAAGTTCACCGCTGGTGAATCAGCTGACGCTCTGTCTTACATGGCTCTGGCGGGCTGGAACACCCAGTCTATGCTGGAGGGCATCAGCCCGGTGCTGAATCTGGCCGCTGCTGCCAACATGGACTTGGCGCAGGCATCGGATATTGTCACCGACTATCTGACCGCCTTTGGCCTGAAAGCCTCTGACACCACGCACTTTGTCGATGTTTTGGCTTACGCCATGGCTCACTCCAACACGAATGTGATCCAGCTGGGCGAGGCATACAAGGCGTGTGCATCTACCGCCACCTCCCTCGGCTACTCTGTCGAGGAAACTACCGCGGTTCTGGCTACCATGGCCAATGCCGGCGTTAAGGGCGGCGAGGCCGGCACAGCCCTGAACGCCATCTTCACCCGCCTTGCCACCAACACGAAAAAGTGCGGTGACGAACTGGCGAACTACGGCGTGAACATCTACGATGCACAGGGCAATATGCAGTCCCTGTCCAGCATCCTTACTGGGATTGCCGGGGTCTGGGGCGACCTGACCGACCAAGAGCAGGCCAACCTTGCCAAGACCATCGCTGGCACGAACCAGTATTCCAAGCTGCAAACCATCATGGCCGGGTGCAGCGAGGCTGCTGCCGAGGGCGGGCAGTCGTTCTCCGACTACACTGCTGCCCTGAACGACTGCGCCGGGTCTGCCGACAAGATGGCCGGCACTATGCTGGACAACATGAACGGCAGGCTGGTTCTGATGCAGTCTGCCGCTGACGGCCTGAAAATCGCCATCGGCGAGGATTTGACTCCCACCATGTCCGGCCTGTACGATGTTGGCGCGCAGGTTCTGGGCTGGATGCAGGGCTTTGTCGAGGAAAACCCCGGCGTGGTCAAGGGCATTGCTGCCGGAACGGTCACGCTGGGCGGCCTGGCCGGAGCCATCACCGCCGTAAATGCTGCCCTTAAACTCAGCAAGGTACTTGCACCCACTCTGACTACCGTTGCCCCTGTGTTGGGCACCGCCGCGCTGGCTGCCGGCGGTGTGGCGGCAGTCGTGGCTTTGCTTTCCTCTGCTGCTAACGATACAGTTCCCTCTGTGCAGGAACTGACCACCGCGGCTCAGAACATGGGCAGTGCCATGAAAGAGGCCGGCACAGATTACGACACCACCTTGTCCAGCATGGAGGCAACTGCCAGCGTTGCCGACCAATACATCGGCAAGCTGGAGGCCATCGAGACGGCTACTGGTGGCAACACCGCCGGGAACACCGAGTATCACGATACCCTTGCCCGCCTGTCTGCGCTGGTGCCCAGTCTGGCCGATGACATTGATCTTGAAACGGATTCCATCAAGGGCGGCACCGAAGCCCTGCGCCAGCACACAGACGCTTATGTGGCCGATGCAAAGGCGCAAGCCCGGCAGGACTATCTGAACACTCTGTATGAGAAATACCGAGATGTGCTAAGCGAAAGCGCAGAGAACGAGGTCAAACTGAACGCTGCAAAAGCCAAGGTTGAGAAATCCAATGCCGGCATGGTTACCAGCTATGATAAGCTGCTTGCCACCCTCGGCATGACGGACGAACAGTTTAAGCTGACCTATGGTACTGTTCAGGATCTTCCGTGGCGCATCATGAGCGAGGATGTGCAGCAGCTGCGCAGCGAATACCTCAGCTATTCGGCAGACCTTGTGACTGCCCGGCGAGAGGTAGAGAACTACACCGAGGCGATGGCGCAAGATCAGGAAGCGGTAGACGCTGCCCAGACCGAGTATCAGGAAGCAGCGGCCGCAATCAACGGCATGGCAGATGCACAGGATTCTGCAGCAGACAGTGCCGAGGATGTTGCCGCCGCCCTGTCTGCTGCCCAAAATAATATTCAGGGCATCATCTCAGCCTATAACGAGGCCTATGATGCAGCCTTGAAGAGCGTCAGCGGGCAGTATGACCTGTGGGATACCGCTGAAAAAATCGTTGCCACCTCCGCGTCCAGCATCAACTCCGCACTGGAGAGCCAGATCACCTACTGGGACAGCTACAACCAGAATCTTGAGAGCCTGAATGCCCGCGCCGCTGACATTGACGGTCTGAGTGCCGTGATTGCCAGCTTTGCCGATGGCAGCAAGGATTCTGTGAACGCCATTGCCGGCATGGCATCGGCCTCTGACGCCGACCTTGCAAAGATGGTTCAGAACTATCAGGAACTGCAGGAGGCGCAGAAAACTACCAGCGAGAGCATGGCCGACTTAGAAACCGGCATGAGCAACGCCATGGACGAGATTGCGCAGAACGTGGCCGACAGCGTGGCAGACATGAACCTCAGTGATGAGGCCAAGGAAAGCGCACAAGCCACCATTCAGGGCTTTGTGGATGGCGCAGAGGGGATGCTCCCCCGTGTTCAGACCGTATTCTCCAAAATCGCCTCCGCTGCTTCCACCGCACTGGCAGGAGCAGGCGGCAGCTACAGCGGCAACATTCCCGGCTATGCAGTCGGTACGGAATCCGCTGCGCCGGGCTTTGCCATCGTTGGTGAGAACGGCCCGGAGCTGGTCTACTTCAACGGCGGCGAAACCGTGCTGACTGCGCCGGAGACCCGCGCAGCATTCGATGAAGCGCAGCAGTTCACGCAGATCGTCAGCAAAAACGCCCTTGACTTTGCAGCCATTCAGCAAGCCGCCGGGTTGTCCGAGAATTCCATGCAGACGTTCTACCATGACTGGACAGTGTACAACGAGTATGAAGCACTCACCGCGAACACCGCCGCCTCGGCGGAAGTTGTGCCGGCATCCAGCTTCACACACTCAGAGGGCAGTCCGATCTCCATCAACTTCGCCCCTGTCTACAACTTCTCTGGCGTGTCTGACACGCAGCAGTTTGAAAGCCTCTTGACTTCCCACGATGACGATATGCGGGAGTACATCCTCGGCGTTGTCGAAGAAGCGGAGCACGATAAATTCCGCAGAGCATACGCATGATATGCCTTGCACCTGCAAGCAGTGCGCCGTGGTACCACCATAGGCGCTGCAAGCAGTGTCTTTGTATGTACAAAGCCTCTTGCCTTGCAAGAACTTGTTGGGCAACATCCCAAACCCTTTGACCGTGCAGCCCCCGCCGGGCGCAGCACTTCAGCTACACGATTCTGTTGACCTCAACAAAATCGCTGCATGACAAAGCCCCCAGACCGCGACAGCGCGTGTCTGAGGGCTTTGCTTCTTTCTGTGGGTGTTTTCCTTGCCGTTGGTTCTATTCTTGCTCAGGCAGCCCCGGCGGGGGCTACTACGCTGCACAGTCGGGATTTCTATCCACGCCCCATACAAGGGGCGACTATTTATGCTGCACAGTCTGGGAAGTTCACAACGGTGATTTCTGCCACGGCCTTTTCGACCGTCTGCAAGATGCGCTCTATCTTCTCCACCGTGTCAGCTGACAGAACGACCTCGCCGCACTGTTCGCACTTCAAGCAAGGCACGTTCTTGATGACCACGACACAGTTCTTCAGCTGAACCGTGTGAATGGTCGTGCTAGGCTTCATTTCGCCTTTGCAGAAAAAGCAGGTCATAATCATTCCCCTTTCTTCTTTCTCTCTGTGTAAGTTGCGTTCCAGTGGTCGAGATCGGGCCAGTAGGCTGTCAGGATCCACAGCGCATCCTCATGGATACCGCACACAACGTGCAGCCAGCGGCCTGCCAGATTGACACCCAGCACCAAGCAGGACGGACACCGGTAATCATCCGGGCGGTATTCGATGATCTTCCCGCTCTGGATAGCCTGCCGGATGTCAGCCAACAAAATACCGCGTTCATAAAGCCGGGCCTGTGAATGGGCCGTCAGGAAGATTTGCCCGCTGCTGGATAGTGTGCGCAGGTTCTCTATTGTCAATTCCATCATGCGGTTTCCTTCCCGGCGGTGTCCTCTGTGGGCACATGTTCCAGCAGATCGCCCGGCTGGCAGTCCAGCAACGTGCAAATCGTTTCCAATGCCGCCCACGATACCATTTCACCCCGCCGCAGTTGCGACATATACGATTCACCAAGAAGATGCTCGTTTCTCAGTCTGGTGGAACTATATCCTTTTTCTTTCAAAGCAGCCAGCACATTGATTTTGTACCTGAATGCCATAATTTCACCTACTTTCGTTAAGGGCCGATTATACTGTCCCTTTTTCATTGTCCTTAGTATAGCGCAATGACACACTAAAAACAAGTGGTAAATTTCACAGTTTGGAACACTAATATTTGGTGGTTTCGTCAATGGACGCCACTAGTTTCAAGTGGTATACTATAGACACAGCAAGGGAAGCACGACCGGAAGGCAAGGGGCGAAGGATGTACCGGGAGCGCAAGAGCAGAACGCCAGCTAAGACAGTAACCCACTTCCTGAAAGCTGTATAAAAGAAAATGGCCCGGTGCGAGCTACCAACTACATCACCGAGCCAAACCCACCAAAGGGTCAAGCCCATTATACAGGAGCTGACCCGCAAAGTAAAGCGAGGACAGAATGAAGAAGTACAATCTCTCCGAGATCATGCACAAGGCGTGGAAGCTGTACCGCAAGGGCGTGAGCAGCTTTGCCGAAGCCCTGCACCGGGCATGGAACAGTGCAAAGGCCGCCCCGGTCAACGCCCAGCGCATCGAGAAAGCCCAGCAGGCCGCCGGGATCACCGAGCCCGTGAACACCTGGGCGGGCTGGAAAGCCGCCGGGTACATGGTGGAGCATGGTGCAAAGGCTCTGTTTCAGGCGGTGCTGATCCACAGCAGCAAGGGAGACGGCCAGACCTACCGAGCATCGTTCTTCGGTGCATCGCAGGTGCAGCCGCTGGAAGCCCTGTAACACGAGCAGAGACCCCCGGCAGGAAGATGGAAGCCCGCCGGGCATGATGGGAGGATATGACCATGAAGTTGGAGAAGAAAATCAGCTTGCACGCCTTTGAGGTGGAGTACATCGACCAGCGGGAAGCAAAGCCCCGCACCCTGCACCGGGAAAGCATCGTGCTGGATGGTGGCCGGATGAACACGCTCGACCACCTGAACCAGACCCCGCAGAGCTGGATCCGGCAGCAGTACGCCCAGCAGGGCTACACCGTGTCAGCGATCCACAAGGGTGAGAGCCTGACCGCCAAGGTTGATACCGGCTTTCTGTGGAAGCTGGCCGCACTGGATGCAGCCGCAGCAAAGGCCGGCAAGAGCGTGGCCAAGCTGCTGGAAGGGGGTACAGCGGTATGACCGCAGCCCAGTGGCAAGAAGTCCTCTGCCGTGTCCGCAGCCTGTCAGCCGCCGACAAAGACCGCCTGTTGACCTATCTCCATGCGCTGCACGATGCAGCGCAGCAACCCCAGAGAGCAGAAGCCATGCCGAACACGCCCAAGGTACTGTAAAGCCTCCGCCGGGCTGGTAGCGGGCTTTACAAGCCCTATCTTTACCCAGCCAGCCGAGAAAATTTCCGGCACTTTAATTGAATTATGAAAGCGAGGTACACTATGCAGCACTCTGATTGCACCCCCAGAATTCCCACCGTTACCGCAGAAGAAGCCGTGAAAATGTCATGGCTGTGGAGTTCGTCCCAGACCCTCAAGGAAGTAAGTCAGCTTTTCAACGCCATTACAGAAGTCCCCAATGAATTTGGCCTAACAGGCGCATATCGCTTCATGGGGCTTATCACCGCCCTTTGGAACGCTGGCAGGGTGCAGGGCATCCGGGAAGAACGCGCCCGGCGGAAGCGCAAGGCACAGACCATCGAACAGTGACAGAAACACCCTCTGACAGCCCACAAACGGCCGCAGAGGGTGTTTTTCATCGTTCTATGATAGATTCTTGGTTTCTTTTGTGGTAAAATAGGCGCAGTCGAATTGACGAAAGGGGAAACAATGACACTCACAGAGATCTCTCGCTACTTCCATCTGAATGAGACCATCCAAAAGAACCGTGAGGCTTTGAAGTTCCTGCGTGAACGAGCCGAACCCGCTGCACCCTCATTGAACGGTATGCCTCACACATCCGGCGTGAAAGACAACACCGGGCGGCTGGCCGTTGAGATCGCCGACATGGATGCACGAATCACCTACCTTGAGGAACAGGCTGAACAGGAGCGAGATAAGGCCGTTGCCTTTTGCGCCACGATTCAGGACGCACGCCTGTATCTGATCTTCCGTCTGCGCTTTGTCCGCTGCCTGACATGGGCAGAGGTTGCGGACCTCTTGGGGGACTACTACACCGAGGAGGGTGTCTGCCGCATGGCCTACAACTACCTTGCCAAGACTGAAAAAGAGAAGCCCACCGCCCAGAGTGCATGACACATGATAGAGCTATAGCCCCACAGACAGCACGAAAGCCCGCCCGGCACACACCGGACGGGCTTTTTTGCTATCAAACAGGCGGTAAACAGGCACAAAACCGTCCCGCCGGGCATCCAGCATAAGGCACTCTGTAAGGCACACGGCAAGGCAGTTTTTGGGGCAGCAAGGCACAAATGAGGCACTTTCCAGCCCTTTTGAAGCCTCTGTAAAGCAAGAAATCCCACGATTTACACCGTATTTTCAACGGTCAATCGTGGGATTTTACTTGGTGCGATGGAAGGGACTCGAACCCCCGGCCTACTGATTCGTAGTCAGTCACTCTATCCAGCTGAGCTACCAACGCATACGTTCCGGTCGGAACATGATGTATTTTATCACTCAGGCGGGGTTTTGTCAACTGTTTTTTGAAAAAATCTTCTGTGATTTCTCGTTTTTTCTTCGAGCACTTCAAAAAAGTACGTCTTTTCGTTTATCCGGTCATCAGCCGTCGTTCTCAGCCAGACGCTCCGCAATGCGGACGCCGGTGGGGGTGGCGGCAAGGCCGCCTTGGCCGGTCTCGCGGAGGTCGGGGGAGAGCAGACTGCCCACGCGACCCATGGCGTCGATGACCTCATCACAGGGGATGGCGTAGTCCACGCCCGCCAGCGCCATATTGGCACAGGCGACGGCGTTCACCGCACCGACAACATTCCGCTTGACGCAGGGGACTTCCACCAGACCGGCCACGGGGTCGCAGACGAGGCCCAGCAGGTTGCCCAGCGCCATAGCGGCAGCCGCGGCACACTGCTCCGGCGTGCCGCCCTTCAGGTGGCAGAGGGCCGCAGCGGCCATGGCGCTGGCGGCACCCACCTCGGCCTGACAGCCGCCCTCCGCGCCCGCAAGGGTGGCGCGGGCTGCAATGACCTGACCAAACCCGGCGGCCACGTAGAGGGCCTCGCAGATGGCATCCTCATCCGCCTCGCCCACGCGGGCGAGGGGGAGCAACACCGCCGGGAGGACGCCGCAACTGCCCGCCGTGGGGGCGGCGACGATCCGCTTCATACAGGCATTGCACTCGGCGGTCTTCAGGGCCTCCGCCGTCACCTCGGCAAGGTAATCGCCGCCGTAGCTCCTGCCCGCTTTGTGGGCCTGTTCCACCTTGGCGGCGTCGCCGCCGGACAGGCCGCTCCGGCTGCGCTGAGCGGGGTCATACTCGCGGCTGGTGGCTTCCATGACGTGCCACAGATGCCGCATCATGTGGCGGCTCTGCTCCTCGGTCAGGCGGCTCTCGGCTAAGTCGCTGCGCAGCACTGCTTCGGCCAGCGAGATCTTTTGGGTGCGGGCTGCCGCCAGCATTTCTTCACAGGATAAAAAGGACATGGCTCATTCCTCCGCACTTTCTTCGGGTTCGTCAACGTTCAGGCAGGTCACCTTCAGGATGCCGGGCATCACAGCCAGCTGCTGCACCAGCGGGTGCGGGATGTGGGAATCGCATTCCAGCACCATGACGGCATAGCTTCCGGTGCCCGCGCGGAACACCTGCATGGAGGCGATGTTGATCCGCCGCATCGCCAGCGAAGCGGTCACCTCAGCGATGCAGCCGGGGGTATCCTCATTGTGAATGATCAGGGTGTTGAGCCATGTGCTGCCCCCGCAAAAGCCAGCGGGCCCCCCGTCGATCTCGGTGACGCGGATGCGTCCGCCGCCCACCGACGCCGCCTTCATGGAAAGGACCCGGCCTGTCCGGCTTTTTAGGGTCAGGACGGCGGTATTCGGGTGGCCTGAGCGGAGCTCGACCGGGTGAATGCGGAACTTCATGCCCTGCTGTTGGGCCAGCGCAAAGCTATCCGGCAGACGGGGGTCGTCCGGGCGGAGGCCCAGCAGACCGGCCACCAAGGCGCGGTCGGTGCCGTGGCCTTTGCCGGTGGTGGCAAAGCTGCCGTACAAGCCGATGTCGGCCTCCACCGGGAGGTCCCCCAGAAGCTTCTGGGCCGTATATCCGATCTTGGCTGCCCCCGCCGTGTGGCTGGAGGAGGGGCCGATCATCACCGGTCCCAGAACGTCAAACAAGCGCATACGATGCACATCCTTTCGTATTTCCCGCAAAAATCCTGCATTCCGGCCCGCCCGGACCGGCAAAATCCATCCTCTTCACACTTTTTCTGCATTTTTATTATACCGCTTTTGCGCCACTTGTGCTATAATAACTTTATTAATGTTTGAATTCGCTCCTTTTGGGGCAACACGGAGGTTCGATTTCTATGAAACTGGTAAGCGTGGAAACTCCCGAAAAGAGTGTCTGCAAAATGACCTTCAGCGCAACGGCTGAAGAGTTGGAGACCGCATCCAACGCGGTGTACGAGCGCACCCGCGCTTCCTACACCATCAAGGGCTTTGCCAAGGGCGAGGCTGACCGCGCTCAGATCGAAGCCGACCGCGGCGAGCACACCTTCTGGTATGACGCCATCAACGACCTGATGGACAAGGACGTGCCCGCTCTGTACGACGCCGCCATGAAAGAACACGGCTTCAAGCCTGTGGACGAGCCCAGCTATGATCTGGTCAGCGTGAAGAAGGACGAGGGCTTTGTGGCCACTGCCACCACCGCCCTGCAACCGGAGCTGACCTTGACCCAGACTACCGGCTTCAAGGTCGAGTGCGTCACCCCGGCCGTCACCGACAAGGAGATCGACGCCGTGCTGGAGCGCCGCCGCGCCGCTGCGGCCGAGCTGGTACCCCACAAGGGTCCCGCCGTCAAAGGCAACATCGTCCACATGGACTACGAAGGTCTGCTGGACGGCAAAGCCTTCGCGGGCGGCTCCGCCAAGAACCAGACCCTGCAGCTGGGCAGCGGCCGGATGATCCCCGGTTTCGAGGACGGCATCCTCGGCCACAAGGGCGGCGAGGAGTTCGAGATCACGGTCAACTTCCCGGTGCATTATCATGTGAAGGATCTGGCCGGCAAGCCCACAGTCTTCAAGATCAAGCTGCTGGACGTCTGCGTCCGCCAGCTGCCCGCCCTGAACAGCGACTTCGCTAAGAAGGTCGGCAAGGTGGACACCATGGAGGAGTTCCGGGAGCAGGTCCGCAAGCAGCTGTATGACGGCAAGCACTCCAGCGCCCTGAACCGCGCCAAGGATCAGATCCTGACCCAGCTGGCGGCCGCCGCCGAGGGCGAGCTGCCCAGCGTTCTGGTGGAGAGCACCTACCAGCAGGAGATGCAGAACGTGCAGCAGCAGCTGCAGATGCAGCGCATGACCCTGAACAGCTATCTGAGCCAGATCCACGAGACCCGTGAGAGCTTTACCGCCAAGCTGCACGCCGGTGCCGAGAAGAACACCCGTGCCCGCATGGCTCTGCTGCAGATCGCACAGCAGGAGAACCTGCTGCCCACCGATGAGGAGATCGACAAGCAGCTGGCTGAGCGCGCCGAAAAGACCAAAAAGACGGTGGAAGAGATCAAGGCAGGCACCGATATCGCTGCTCTGCGCCGCAACGAGGGCATCCGCAAGGCTGCCGATTGGGTCATCGACCACTCCACCATCGAGGAAAAGGTAGAGAGCAAGTAAGCGCTGACGGTTTGGAATGCGCGCCGCGCTGCTCTGCGCATCAATAGAGGAAAAACAATTTTAAATTTGAGAACCGGGAAAATCTGCGGATTTTCCCGGTTCATTTTTCACAGAAAGGAATGCAGTTCTCCTTTACGACCTTTCCCGTGAAAATGCAATGCCGGGCGGTCCGCAGACCGCCCGGCATTGCTCTATTAAAATTATTTTTCCGCTATTCATGCCCAAAGCGCACGCGGCAGGCATTCTAAATTGTTGTGTTACATCCTGATTTTTTGCGCCGCGCGTGCAATAGACGCAAGCAGAGCCACCAGCCGCTTTTCGTCCATCTGGCCGCAGTAGCTGGTGAAGGTGTAGTAGCAGCCCTGCACGCAGAAGGAAAGCACGATCTTACGCACCACATCGGCATCAAACGAGGGGTCGCTCTCCGAGATGCATTTGCTCATTGCAGCTTCCACGCGGTTGATGAACAGCCCCTGACGGGAGCCGGAAAACAGAATGCCGATCTCGGTCTGATTCCGGGTGAATGCCCGGAACATTTCCCGGGTCAGCCACTCGGTGCGCTCGCTTACATCACGGGCGGTCAGCTGCGGCAGGCTTTCCACCACCACCTCCACCATTTCGTCCTCCATGGCGTTGGCCAGCGCATAGATATCCTGATAATGCGCATAAAAGGTGGACTTATTGATGCAGGCCAGATCGCACAGTTCCTTGACCTTGATCTTTTCCAGCGGTTTCTGCGCCCGCAGCTCCATGAATGCCTGCTTGATGGCACGCTCCGTTTTTTCAATGCGAATATCCAGAAAACCCACCTCTTTTGCATTTTCGTTGATTATCCAACCATTTTCCTGTTTTGCGGATAGACAAGGCCCTCAGCCTTTTTTATACTGGGTCTATCCCCATCCGCATCACTCCTTGCGGTACAGGATGCCTTTTTCTTCCAGCTCTTTTTTGATGCGCTCAAAGCTCCCGGCATCCGGGCAGTGCAGGGTGTGCAGATGCACGCCGCCGGTCATGCGGCTCAAAAGCGCTTCCGGCGTGTCCTTGGCCTGCTGGATGAAGTTGTCCACATCGTAGCGGCTGGCCAGATTCAGGTTCGCACGGATCTCGCCGTACAGGCTGTTTTCCACGGCCACATCCACGGCCACACCGCCCTGGTCCACAATGGTGTACAGCTCCCGGCGCATCTCCTCCTGCGTGCGGTGCACACAGGCCAGAATGCCGGTATAGCCCTTCTCCGCCGGGTGCAGCTGATAGCCCCGGGGCGTTGCATCGATCTGCGCACCGCCTGCCCGCAGCAGAGCCACATCCCCCACCACGATCTGGCGCGAGACCCCCAGCAAAGCCGCCAGTGCGCTGGCACTGACCGGTGCTTCGGCCCCGCTGAGCCGTTTCAGAATGGATTCTCTGCGCTGCGCTGCATTCATGGTTTTCAAAGCTTCCTTTCCGCTTTACGGTATTATGCTCTTATTGTAGCAAAAGACGGCGGATCATGCAAGAATGCGTTTACTTTTCCAGCTGCAGGATGGTAGCATAATTGGAGGGCAGCTGCACCTTCATGCGGCCCCACTCCATGCTGGTCAGAACGGGCTGTGCGCCCACGGTATCCGCCAGCAGGTCAACGGCCCCGGAAGCCTCCACCGGCAGCTGGAATTCCAGCTGTGCGGGACTGTCGCCGTTGTTCAGCACCACGACGCAGGCCTTTCCATCCAGCACCCGGGCAAAGGCATAGCACTGGGTGGTGAGCTGCAGCTCTTTCACCTCGCCGTCGGTCAGCTCCGGCAGCTCCGCCTTCAGTCTGCCCAGTGCGGCATACACGCTGGTGACAGGGTTGGTGGTCTCAGCGTCCTTGAAGTCGGAAAGCTCCAGACAGGGACGCAGCGGCCAGTCGCTTC
>OGOK01001380.1_pt1 | contig 16937 bp, 12 predicted proteins | sample 1552661 | NCBI WGS metagenome assembly OGOK01 (sample SAMEA2580172, study PRJEB22360) | human gut metagenome | biome: human gut; feature: human-associated habitat; material: faeces | place: Denmark | collected 2008/2010
CAACGTGCCGTTCCTCTCGATTTCGGGTTCCGATTTCGTCGAGATGTTCGTCGGCGTGGGCGCCTCGCGTGTCCGCGACCTGTTCGAGCAGGCCAAGCAGAAGGCTCCCTGCATCGTCTTCATCGACGAGATCGACGCCATCGGCCGCGCCCGCGGCAAGAACGCCGGATTCTCGGGCAACGACGAGCGCGAAAATACGCTGAACCAGCTTCTGACGGAGATGGACGGCTTCCAGACCAATACGGGCGTCATCGTTTTGGCCGCCACCAACCGGGCCGACATCCTCGACAAGGCGCTGATGCGCGCCGGGCGTTTCGACCGCCAGATCGAGGTGGGACTTCCCGACGTGAAGGAGCGCGAGGAGATTTTCAACGTCCACCTGCGTCCGCTGAAGCTCGATCCGCAGCTGGACCGTTCGTTCCTGGCGCGCCAGACCCCCGGTTTCTCGGGCGCCGACATCGCCAACGTCTGCAACGAGGCCGCGCTGATCGCCGCGCGCCACAACAAGAAATTCATTTCGAAAGAGGACTTCCTCGCCGCCATCGACCGCATCGTGGGCGGCCTGGAGCGCAAGAACAAGATCATCACCGACGAGGAGAAGCGCGTGATCGCCTTCCACGAGGCGGGACACGCCACGGTGAGCTGGATTCTGGAGCATGCCAGCCCGCTGATCAAGGTGACGATCATCCCGCGCGGCAAGGCGCTGGGCGCCGCCTGGTATCTGCCCGAGGAGCGTCAGATCACCACGCGCGAGCAGATGATGGACGAGCTGGCCGCTACGCTCGGAGGCCGCGTTTCCGAGCAGCTGACCTTCGGCGAGATTTCGACCGGGGCGCTCAACGATCTGGAGCGCGTCACCAAGCAGGCTTATGCCATGGTGGCCTACTACGGCATGAGCGAGAACGTCGGTACGCTCTCCTTCTACGACTCCACGGGCCAGAGCGACATGGCCTTCACGAAGCCCTATTCGGAACTGACGGCCCAGCAGATCGACGCCGAGGCCAAGCAGGTGATCGAGAAGGCCTACAAGATGGCCGAGACGGTGCTCCGCGAACATGCCGACGGTCTGAAAGAGCTGGCCGAACTGCTGCTCTCCCGCGAGGTGGTCTTCACCGAGGACGTCGAGCGCATCTTCGGCCGCCGCAAGAAGGACATCGAACGCGAACGCCGCGAGGCCGAGGCGAAAGCCAGGGCCGAGGGCGGCAAACCCGCCGGAGAGGAGCCGCAGGCCGGCAAGCAGGCCGCCGCGGTCGCCGATCCTTCGGCCAAATCGGATAAGTCCGAAACGGCCGAACCGGCTCCCGTAGCTCCGGCCGTTGCCGCGCCCGAAACCGAATGACCCCGTTGAAACCCAACTACACCCTTAAAAAACAATGAGTGAAAAAATGAAGAACCTCTGGGTGCGCACTGTGAGCGGGGCCGTCCTCGCCGTGGTGATGCTGGGGGCTATCGCATGGTCGCAATGGAGTTTCGGCCTGCTGCTGGCGGCGTTGCTGGTCGTCGGCATGACGGAGTTCTATTCCCTGGCCGGGGAGCAGGGCAGCAATCCCCAGCGGATCGTCGGACTGGCTGGGGGAGCGGGATTTGCTGCGGGACTCGTGCTTTTCGCCCTGAATTTCGCATTCGTGTCGGACGACATCCAGATACTCGGCAGCGCCCGGCAGGCTTTCGCCTGCGGAATGGCCCTTCTGCTGTTGCTGCTGCCCGCCATGTTCATCTGCGAACTTTACCGCCGTCGGGAGAATCCCGCCGCCAATATCGGCATCACTTTCATGGGCGTCGTCTACGTGGCGCTGCCGTTCTCGCTGATGTGTTACATTCCGATCATCGGCAGCGAGACGTGGAGTCCCTGGATGATGATTTTCTACGTTTTCATCATCTGGGCCAACGACGTTTTCGCCTATCTGGTGGGCATGTCCGTCGGCAGGCACCGCCTGTGCGAACGCCTTTCGCCCAAGAAGTCGTGGGAAGGGTTCTTCGGCGGTATCGCCGGGGCCGTTGTCCTGGGACTCGTCGCCGCCCGCGTGATGGACGGCAGCTGTTGGGTGTGGGCCGGGCTGGCGCTCGTCGCGGCCGCTACGGGGGTTCTGGGCGACCTGGTGGAGTCGATGTTCAAGCGCGCCGCCGGGGTCAAGGATTCGGGAACGCTGATTCCCGGTCACGGCGGAGTGCTGGACCGCTTCGACGCCATGCTGCTTTCGGCGCCGTTCGTCTTCGTCTATATGCTTTTTGTGATGTAACTGCAAACTTAACCGTGTTATGAGAATCAATAAGGAAGGATACAAAATCATCGGCATCTCGGGCGCTGTCTGCCTGCTTCTGTTGTGGCTGTTTTACCATTTGCTGGTCCACGATGCGAACGTCTCGCTGCTGTGGTTCAGCACCCTCGTGCTGCTGCTGTTCTGGTTCTTCATCGTAGCCTTCTTCCGCGAACCCCGCCGGGTGCGCATCCACGATACCGATCTGGTCTTCGCTCCCTGCGACGGCCGCGTGGTCGTGACGGAGGTCGTCTCCGAGGACGAGTACCTCAAGGAGGAGATGTTGCAGATTTCGATCTTCATGTCCATTACGAACGTCCACATGAACTGGGTTCCCGTGGGCGGCGAGGTGGAGTATTTCAAATACCATCCGGGGCGTTTCCTGGTGGCCTGGCACCCCAAATCCTCGACCGAGAACGAACGCACGACGACCGTGGTGCGGATGCCCTCGGGCCAAAAGGTGCTCTTCCGCCAGATCGCGGGACTGATCGCCCGGCGCATCATCTCGTATATGACCGTCGGTCATCAGGTCGAGCAGAACAGCGTCTGCGGATTCATCAAGTTCGGCTCGCGCGTCGACGTGCTCGTCCCCAAGGACAGCGAACTGCTGGTGGAGATCGGCGATCCCACGGTGGGTTCGCAGACTCCGATCGCCCGGCTGCGCAAGAACCTCGAAAACGAATAACGCCATGAAGGCGACGCCCCAGACCTTCCTGCGGTTCATCGCGGGCGCGGCGGTTGCCGCGGCCGTGCTCTTTCTGGTCTGGTATTTCTCCTCGATCGTCGTCTACATCCTCGTTTCGGCCGTGCTGGCCGTCATGGGCAATCCGCTCGTGAAGTTTCTTTCGGGGCTTCACTTCAAGGGCTGGCAGGTTCCCCGCTGGCTGGCCGCGCTGGCGACCCTCGTGGTGATCTGGGTCGTCCTGGCTACGCTGTGTTCGTTGTTCGTGCCGCTGGTCTTCAACAAGATAAACCAGTTCGCGCACGTCGACTTCGCGGCGTTCGTGGGGAGCATCGGCGAGCCGATCGCCCGGATGCAGCACGATTTGCAGGCGCTTTTCTCCCTGCCCGAGAGCACTTTCTCGCTCTCCGACGAACTGACGGCCGCCCTCCGGCAGATCATCGACATCAATTCGCTCAACACGATTTTCTCGTCGGTCATCAACCTCGTACTTTCGTCGGTGATCGCCGTTTTCTCCGTTTCGTTCATCACTTTCTTCTTCCTCAAGGAGGAGGGCCTGTTCTACGCGATGGTCACCTCCGTTTTCCCGGAACATTATCACGACAACATCACCCGTGCGCTGGATTCGGTGACGGTCCTGCTGGCGCGCTATTTTACGGGTATCCTTTCGGAAAGCCTGCTGCTCACGATCGCCGTGACGCTGGTGATGATGGCCTTCGGGATGAAGGCCGCCGACGCGGGGTTCATCGGCCTTATCATGGGTGTGATGAACGTCGTGCCTTACGCCGGGCCGCTGATCGGCGGCGTGGTCTCGGTCTTCGTGGGCATCGTCTCGCCGATCGAGGGCATGAGCGTGGGGCATACGGCTTTCGTGATCGCCGGGTCGCTGCTGATCCTCAAGGGTATGGACGATTTCATCCTCCAGCCGACGCTCTATTCCGAACGAGTGAAGGCGCATCCGCTCGAAATCTTCCTGGTGATTCTCATTGCCGGGTCGCTGGCCGGAATCCTGGGCATGCTGCTGGCGATACCTTCCTATACGGTACTGCGTGTCTTTGCCAAGGAGTTCTTTTCGCAGTTCCGGCTGGTGCGTAAACTGACCGAAAAAATCTGATGGAACGGATTCTGATCGAAGGCGTTGTGGAGCACGGACGCCGACTCGGACGTGAGTTGGGTTTTCCGACGGCCAATCTGGCCGTTCCGGAGGACGTCGCCGCTGCCGACGGGGTCTACCGTTCGCGTGCGGAGGTCGGCGGGAAAGTCTATGACGCCATGTCGAACCTGGGCCGCAACCCTTCGGTCGGGGGTGTCGAGCGGCGTTTGGAGACGCATATTTTCGACTTCCGCGGCGAACTTTACGGCCGTCGGCTGCGGGTCGAACTGCTCGAAAAGATCCGCGACGAACGCCGGTTCGCTTCGGTGGAGGAACTGCGCGGGCAGATTGCCAGGGACAAGGAATATATTTTAGGATTGAAATAATGTGTCCGTATTTTGGTCAAAAACCCGGTTGCGTTGCGACAAGCCCCTCCCGAGGGAGGGGTTTGGGGTGGGGTCAGACTTGTAAACGCGGCGGTACGCCGCGGGTCTCAACCGGGCAGATACGGACGAACGATGCGATAACTTAAAAACATACTGCTATGTATATTGACAACACTCTTCCCTATAAGGTTGCCGACATGTCGCTGGCCGAATGGGGCCGCAAGGAGATCGAGATTTCCGAGCATGAAATGCCCGGCCTGATGGCCGTGCGCCGCAAATACGGACCCGAAAAACCGCTGAAAGGCGTACGCGTGATGGGTTCGCTGCACATGACCATCCAGACGGCCGTTCTGATCGAAACCCTCGTGGAGCTGGGCGCCGACGTGCGCTGGTGCTCGTGCAACATCTTCTCGACGCAGGACCATGCGGCCGCCGCGATTGCCGCCGCAGGCGTCCCGGTCTTCGCGTGGAAGGGCGAGACGCTGCCCGAATACTGGTGGTGCACCGCCATGGCGCTCTCGTTCCCCGGCGGCAAGGGCCCGCAGCTGATCGTGGACGACGGCGGCGATGCCACGCTGCTGATCCACAAGGGTTACAAGGCCGAGAACGACGCCTCGACGCTCGATTACGAACCTTCGTCCTACGAAGAGGAGGTGATCCTCGGCACGCTGAAAAGCATTTTGGCCGAGGACCCCGAAAAATGGCACCGCACGGTCGCCGAATGGAAGGGCGTGAGCGAGGAGACCACCACGGGCGTACACCGCCTCTACCAGATGCAGGAGGCCGGCGAACTCCTGGTTCCGGCCATCAACGTCAACGATTCGTGCACCAAGTCGAAGTTCGACAACCTCTACGGCTGCCGCGAGTCGCTGGCCGACGGGATCAAGCGCGCCACGGACGTGATGATCGCCGGCAAGGTGGTCGTCGTGTGCGGCTACGGCGACGTGGGCAAGGGCTGCGCCCGCTCGATGCGCTCCTACGGCGCCCGGGTGATCGTCACGGAAATCGACCCCATCTGCGCCTTGCAGGCCGCCATGGAGGGCTTCGAGGTGAAGACCGTCGAGAGTGCGCTCGCCGAGGGCAACATCTATGTCACCTGCACGGGCAACTGCGACATTATCACGCTGGAGCATATGGAGCGGATGCGCGACCAGGCCATCGTCTGCAACATCGGCCATTTCGACAACGAAATCCAGATGGCGCGCCTCGAAACGTCCGGGGCCGTGAAGTTGAACATCAAGCCGCAGGTCGACAAGTTCACTTTCCCCGACGGCCATTCGATCTTCATTCTGGCCGAAGGCCGTCTGGTGAACCTCGGCTGCGCCACGGGGCATCCTTCGTTCGTGATGTCGAACTCTTTCACCAATCAGTGCCTCGCGCAGATGGAGCTGTGGCAGAAGGAGCACGCGGTCGGCGTCTACCGCCTGCCGAAGCGCCTCGACGAGGAGGTGGCGCGCCTGCACCTGGACAACCTCGGCGTCGAACTGACCCGCCTGACCCGGCGTCAGGCCGACTACATCGGCGTTCCGGAGGACGGTCCCTACAAGGCTGAGCACTACCGTTATTGATTTCAGGGGCTTGCCTCTTTCGTTTGTCCGGCCCGGATGGAACATATGCTCCTCCGGGCCGGACTGCGTTCGCATTCTTCTCCCGAAACCCTGTCAGCAGGGCGGTTTTTCCGGATTGTTTCCCGTTATTCGCATAAAAACACCTCTCCGATTAAGAACTTTTGCGATTTTAGGGTACTTAATCAATAGAAAGCATGGACCCGACCGACATCCGTTACATCCTCGACGACCTGGCCTGCAATGCTTCCCAGGAGGCTTTGCAGGAACTTTATATGCTTTATTACAAGCGTATAGCCCGTTATATCGGATTGTATGTCCGCTATGACGGGGCTGTTATGGAACTGACTTCCGACGTGTTCTTCGCGGTCTGGGAGAACCGTCTTGAACTTCCCGAAATCCGGAATTTCAATGCTTATATCTACCGGATCGCCAAATTCAAGGCATTGAATTATCTCCGGAAACGCAACCTGCCCACCGTCAATCTGGACGAAATGCCGCTGGACCTTTTCGCCCGCACCAGCACGACTCCCGAGGACGACTGCATTTCCGCCGAGACCGTCCGCGAGATAAACCGTGCCATCGAGTCGCTGCCGCCCAAATGCAAGCTGGCCTTCAAACTGGTGCGCGAGGACCGGATGTCGCACCGCGAAGCGGCCGAGACGCTCTATATCTCCGTCAAAACCCTTGAAGTGCACCTGGGCCATGCCGTGCAGAAGATCCGCGAGGCTCTGCGCAAGAAAAATATTTGCTGATCCGTTAAGAACATTCCGCCGTTTCCGGTACTTAATCCATAAGACATGAAATCAAAAACAGACATACGCACCCTTTCGGAAAAAGAACTCAACGCCCGGCTTGTCCGTGATCTCACGGAGGTTTGCCCGGCCGGGGAACGCGAAGCCCTCGCCGCCTGGCGGGCCGCCGATCCCGCGCATGAAGAGGAATACGCTCGGATCAGGAGCTATTGGAACGCCCGCGTGACGACGACCCGCAGCATTGATCCGGAGCGGGAGTTCCGGAAATTGCAGCGGCGGATCGCTGCCGGCTCCGAATCGCGCAGGAGCGGCATGCTGCGCCTGCTCGCCACTCGTATGGGGCGTTATGCGTCGATGGCCGCCATGCTGGCCGTGGGACTGTTCTGCGGATGGGCGCTGTCCGGTCCCCGTGCTGCCGAAAGGTTTGCCTTCATCACGGGCAGCAGCATTTCGTCGTTCGAGCTGCCCGATGGCAGCCGCATTACCCTCGATAAGGAGAGCCGTCTGGAATACGACGGTGATTTCGGCAGGGACGAGCGGAACGTGCGGCTTGTCGGCAAGGGCTTTTTCGAAGTCGAGAAGATGCCGGACAAACGATTCGTTGTCGAGATGGGCGATGTGCAGGTCTCCGTGCTGGGCACGACTTTCGATGCCAGCAACCGGACTGAAGAGGGCATTGTCAGCGCTTCGCTGGTCGAAGGGTCGGTCGCGTTCCGCGCCGGAAATCAGAATCTGCGGTTGACGCCTTCGCGCCGGGCCGTTTATCATGTCGGGAGCGGCGAAATCACCGTCAGTGAATTCGATCCCGAGATCACGACCGCCTGGAAGGACAATCTGTTCCGCTACAAATCGCTCACTCTGGAGGAGCTCCTCGAACAACTCTCCGCGCGTTACGACGTCCGCATCATCACCGATGCGGGAGACGTCGGCCGGACCCGCTTTTCAGGTGCGCTCGAAACACGGCTGTCCGTCGAGCAGGCGCTCGACATCGTGAGCCGCCAGACCGGTATGGAGTGGAGCAAACTCGACAATGTCTATTTCGTTACCAAACGCTGAAAATCCAACCCGATAATACCGAACTCCTAAATTTTCCGATGCCTATGAACTGACAAGATTCCTGTCTTCGCCTTTCCGATTTTTGCGGCTTCCGCCCGAACGGATGCCGTTCTGCTTCGGTCCGATGCCCCGATCGCGGCAACGTACCAATACCTTTAAACTTCCAACCCGGAAACAATGAAACCAAACTTTACCAACGCATTTTTTCAGAAGACACGCTGCTTGCGCACCGTCCTGCGCCGTGCGGTCGTGTGCATGCTGTTGCTGGGCACGACGGTCGTTCACGCCCAGGAACGGAAAATCACCGTGGATACCCGACAGGAGGTGACGCTCGTGCAGCTTTTCCGTCAGGTAGAAGCCTCCAGCGACTATCTGTTCAATTACAAGGACCAGGATGTGGCGGACATCCGTGTTTCGGTGAAGGTCGCCGACGCCTCGATCCAGGAGGTGATGGATCTGGCATTGGCGCGCACTTCGCTGACCTATACCGTCAAGGGCCGCCATGTCATCATCGGACAGTCTGCAGCGCGGTCTGCCGGAACCCCCCCCCGCACCGATTCCCGGCCGGTGGCCCTGACGGGGCGTGTTACCGATGAAAAGGGCATGCCGTTCGTCGGCGTCACCATCATCCAGGAGGGAACCACCAACGGATGCGTCACCGATGCCGACGGCAACTACCGCATCAGCGTCCCGGTCGGGGCGTCCGTTTCGTTCAGTTATATCGGCTACAAGACCCAGCGGACGCATGTCGGCGTGCAGACCCGTGTGGACATCCGTCTCGAACCGTCGGACATCTCGCTGGAAACGGTCGTGGTCACGGCCCTCGGCATCAAGAAAGCCGAGAAGAGCCTGGGATATTCGCTCCAGCAGGTCAACTCCGACGCTTTCGACAAGGTGAAGACCGATAATCCGATCAACGCCCTGAACGGCAAGGTTGCCGGACTTACGGTCAACACCCGCGCCGGCATTCTGGAAGATCCTCCGATCAAGCTGCGCGGCGAGACTCCGATCTACGTCATCAACGGAACGCCCGTGACCTATTACCGCGGTGTGTCGTCGGACGACATCGAATCGATCACGGTCCTGAAAGGTCCGCAGGCCGCCGTGCTTTACGGTTCGCGCGGCGCCAACGGTGCGATCCTGATTACTACCAAGACGGGCGACGACATCGGCGAGAAGACCGAGATCACGCTCAACTCCTCGACGATGTTCACCGCCGGGTACCTCACCCTGCCCGAGCAGCAGAGCATCTACGGTACGGGCGATTTCGGCCAGTATTCCTACCTCGACGGCAAGGGCGGCGGCGTATACGACGGTCTGTGGACCTGGGGCCCGAAACTCGACCAGAAGGACCCCACCACGCCGAGCGGTTATTTCGAGACCGTACAGTACAACAGCCCGATCGACCCCAAGACGGGGAAGCGGATTCCGACGCCTTTCGTCTCCCACAAGGACAATTTCCGCAATTTTCTGCAACAGGGCCTCACCACGAGCAACAACGTCAGCATCTCCCATAAATTCAAGGAGGGGTCGTTTCGCATCAGTCTCAACCAGCTCTACCGCCGGGGGCAGACTCCCAACACCGATCTCAAGCGCTTCGGCGTCAATATGGCGGCCAACTACAACATCACCAGGAAGCTGCATATCAATGCCAGCATGATCTACAACTATACCTATTCCAAAAACCGTCCCTGGTCCGGTTACGGCAATTCGCATCCGTATTACAACATTCTGGTGTATATGGGCGCCAACAACGACATCCGCGATCTGCGCAATTACTGGGAGGAGGGGCAGGAAGGCTACGCCCAGCGTAACTGGAACCACGTGTGGTTCAACAATCCCTGGTTTGTGGCCGAGGAGTACACGCGTCCTTACAGCGAACCCGAGCTGATCGCTTCGGCGTCGCTGGACTACGACATCACCGACGACCTCAATTTCATGGTCAAGGCCGCCACCGACTCCAAACACCAGAACCAGGAGGAGTGCAAACCTTATGCCTGGGTGGGCAACGACCGCGGTCTCTATTCGGTCGGCAGCGACCGCCGCGTCGACGTCAACCTCGACGCCATGCTCTCGTACAAAAAACGGTTCGGGGAGTTCGACCTCGACGCCATGCTGGGTGTTTCGCTCTTCAACTACCAGCGCAATTACCTCTTTTCGACGACCGAGGGCGGACTCCAGCAGCCCGATCTCTACAACCTTTCCAACTCGCAGAACACCCCGTCGACCACTTCGAAGATCGAACGCCGCCGCATGGCCGGCGCTTACGGGTCCGTCACGCTGGGTTACCGCGATGCATTCTACCTTTCGTTCACCGGCCGCAACGACTGGTCGTCGACGCTCAACAAGAACAACCGCTCCTTTTTCTATCCGTCGGTGGCGTTCAGCGCACTGATCACCGAGGCGGTCAAGCTTCCGAAGGCTGTTTCCTTCTGGAAAGTCCGCGCCTCGTGGGCCAAGGTCGGGTTCGACCAGTCGACCGTCTACATGTTGCAGGACACCTATTCGTTCAATACCTACTGGGACGGCAATGCTGCGTTCACGCCTCCGACCACGATCATCGATCCCAATATCAAACCCTATTTCACGAGTTCGTTCGAGGTCGGCACGGACCTGCGCTTTTTCGGCAGCCGCCTGCGTTTCGACTTCAGCTATTACCGCACCTACGACGAGGGCCAGATCCAGAAGGTCGACATCAACCAGTCGAGCGGCTACGAGGAGATGCTCACCAACGGCAACGACTACCGCCGCGAAGGATACGAACTGATGGTCGGGGCCACGCCGATCAAAACCAAGGATTGGAAATGGGACATCAGCTTCAACTGGTTCCAGACCCGTAAGTACCTCGACAAGATTTACAACGGGGCCTATAACTACAACAACCTCAAGGTGGGCGACCGTGCCGATGCGCTCTACGAGAGTGTCTGGCAGCGTGATCCGCAGGGCAATTTCATCGTTTTCGAGAACAACGGGCGTCCCATCGAAGACCCCTTCAAGCGTGTGATCGGCTATGCCGGCGCCGATTGGGAGTTCGGCATCTCGTCGACGCTGCGTTACCGCAACTGGAGCCTGTCGTTCGACATCGCGGGCCGTGTCGGCGGTGTCATCCGTTCAGACCTCAACGCCCGTATGATCGAAGCCGGAACCCACAAGCTCACGGCCGCTCCCGAGCGGGAGCTGGACTGGACGAAAACTCCGTCGTACATCCCTTCGAACGCCGTGGTGGTGGTCGACGGCGACATCGAGTATGACGATCACGGCAACGTGCTCTACGATACGCGCGGCTACGCCCCTTCGACTACGCCCGTCTATTTCAAAAGCTGGATCGGCTACATGGGTAAGCTCAACGGTCCCTACACGATGGGTTACAACCTTTTCAAGGGCGATTTCATCAAACTCCGCACGATGTCCGTCGGCTACGATTTTTCGGATTTGCTCTCCGGCAGCCGGATTTTCAAGGGGCTTGAACTCTCCGTTATCGGCACCAACCTGCTCATCTGGAAGAAGCTCGACAACGAAGACCCCGATGCGGCTTACAAGAATTTCTCCTATCCGACCGAACGCATGATCGGCTTCAATCTTACCCTCAAACTCTAATACGGATATGAATATGAAACGCTTTCTCTCGATATTTTTCGTCCTGCCGTTGGTGTTCGTTTCCTGCGACCTGACCATGGACGAGGTGAGCCAGGACGTGAACAAGCCGACGCAGGTGCATCCGAAAACCATCCTCACACAGCTTTGCATCACGACTTTCGGCATCGAATACTACGGTGTGCAGCCCTACCGGCTGGCCTGGCAGTGGGATCAGCGCGGTGGCGGCGGCCATTTCAACTTCCAGCGCCGCAATTTCATCAGCGAATACCGCCGTGTGACCTGGTGCTACGACATGATCCGCGAAGCCGAACGCCTCAACGATCCCCGTTACATCCACCTTGCGGCATACTTCCGTGCCAGCTGGATTTTCGACACCACCCGACTGTTCGGCGACGTGCCTTACACCGAGGCTGCGCAGGGACGCTTCGACGACCCGAACTTTTCGCCCAAATACGATCCCCAGGAGGAGATCGTGGCCGGGCTGCTGCGGGAGCTTGCAGCGGCCAACGAGGCCCTGGGGGACTACGACAATACCAAAATCGACGGCGATGTGATCTTCGGCGGCGACATTCGCAAGTGGCGTCAGCTGATCAATCTTTACCGCCTGCGCATCCTGATCAACTGCTCGATGAAGCAGACCATCGCCGGGGAGCGTGTCGGCGAACTGTTCGCCGGCATCGTCGGCGATCCGGAGGGCAACCCGATCATGGGGGCGTTGTCCGACAGCGCCATCCGCGACGAAAAGGGCAATATGGAGAATTACAAGTATTACAACGACAACAATTTCGTTTCGTCGTACCGGGTCTCCAAGTTCGTCGTCGACTGGATGCGGGAGCGCGGGGACATGCGTCTGCCGAAACTGGCCGAAATGATGATCAAGCTGGACGGCAAGAATGCCGATCCCACGGACCTTGCGAATTACAAGGGCGTCATTCCCAATCCCGGCGCTACGGGCGACAACAACAATACCGACATGGAAGACGGGTCGCAGTCGCGCCTGAAGTCGAAATGGTATCTGGAGCCGGTCGGTCCTTCGGCCATGAACATCGGCTATCCCGAGCAGGAATTCATCCTCGCCGAAGCCGCCCTGCGGGGCTGGACCGACGACGATCCGGAGACCCATTACCTGAACGGCATCCGCGCTGCGCATGAGTTCCTGGGGGTGAGTTCTGCCGACACCCGGGCCTACCTGGGGCACGAAAAGGTGCAGTTCAAGGGCAGCGACACCGAAAAACTGGGTAAGATCATCACGGAAAAATACCTCAATTTCTTCATGCAGGGCGGCAACGAGGCCTATTTCGAACTGCGCCGTACGGGCTATCCCGATTTCTCGGCCTACCTGACGCACAACACCGACCAGATTTACAACGACGGCTACCTGCCTCTGCGCTACCGCTATCCGCAGTCGGAGATCGACAACAACAATGCGCAGGTTTCCGAGGCGATCAAGCGTCTGGACAAGGGCGACGACCGCAATTCACGGATGTGGCTGTTGCAGGGTTCCGATCCGCTCTTCAACCCCGCTCCGTTCCCGTTCCGATATAAAAACTGATAAAAGCAAAACACCATGAATACTTTCCATATTACGAACCGACTTCTGAAATCGACCCTTTTTTGCGGACTTCTGCTGTTCAGCTCCTCGGCCCTCTCGTGCAGTTCGGACGACGACGGCGGCGGCAACGGCGGCACACAGCTGGAATGGCTCGAACCCATCCGCGTGGCGAGCTACAACATCCAGTACGACAACCGCAACGAGGAGGCCGGACGCTGGGAGAACCGCAAGGAGATCGTCTGCCGGCTGCTCGAAGCCGAGGATTTCGACATCTTCGGTGCGCAGGAACCCTACAAGTTCCAGATCGAGGATATGGCCGCCGCCCTTCCCGGATACACCTGGATCGGCACGAGCGTGACGGGCGAAGACAATGTGGAGCGCCGTCATTTCAATCCGATATTCTACAAGACCGACAAATTCGAAGTGCTCGAAAGCGGTTCGTTCTGGTATTCGGAGACGCCCAACGTTCCCAATACGAAATTCTCCGACTCCTATTCCCCGCGCATGTGCAATTGGGCGCATTTCCGCGTGAAGGCCACGGGCAAGGAGTTCTTCCTCTTCAACTCGCATTTCGACCATATCGGAACCGTCGCCCGGGCCGAGAGCGCCAAGCTGCTGATCGAGAAGGTCGCGGAGATCGCCGGAAAGACCCCGGCCTTCTGCACCGGTGACTTCAACTCGAACCAGCAGACCAACGTCTACAACACGATCGTTACCTCCGGGACGCTGGTGGACAGCTATGCCCGTACGACCGATAAGGTCAACGCCGACTGGCCCTCCTACAACGGTTACAAGTATATCTCCACACCTCCGGCCAAGGCTTCGCGCATCGACCATATTTTCGTGACCAAGGGCCGGACGAAGGTGCAGTCGTGGGCGATTGTCAACACCTCGTATTCGCAGAAGTACCCTTCGGACCATTTTCCGGTGGTCATCGAGTGGTCCTTTGCCAAATAACGTATATCCATGCCTAAAAGAAACTGAACAATGAACACATACTTCATCAAGCGGTTTATCGCCCGTACGGCGGTCGTGTTGAGCGCCGCGGCGCTCTTCTGCGGCTGTTCGGACGACGACGAGACCTCCACGCTGCATTTCGACAAGCCCGAGGTCGTCATCGGCCCCGAGAGCAGCACCGCCTCTTTCATCCTGCGTTCGGACACGTCGTGGAAACTCCACAGCGACGCGGACTGGTTCACACTCAACCTGACGAAGGGCGCCAAAAGCGCCTCGGTGATCATCACCTACTCGGAGAATACCTCGATGACCGAGAAGCGTACGGCCGTCATTACGGCCACGACGCTCTCGGGCGACGCCAGCGACTCGTTCATCCTTTCGCAAATGCCCGTCGAGTCGTATATCCGTCTCGAAACCGAAGCCCTGCCGATTTCCGCCACGGCAGCACACCACGAAATCGCCGTTGAAACGTCCGTCGATTCGGGCATCGACCTCTCGGTCAGCTACGGGGACGAGGAAGGCGGGGCATGGATCGAAAACCTGACCCTCGCCGACGGAAAACTCGCATTCGACGCCGGGGAGAACGGCTCGTCTGAACGGCGCATCGCGGTGATTTCGCTCCTCTATCAGGATGAGTTCGGCCGCACGACCGAAGCGGCCGTACGTATCACCCAGTCTTTCAGCATGAATCCCTCTGCCGCCACGGAAAAGGACTTCGCCTTTGCGGCAGCCCTCGGGACCGGCGACGTGGAGGAAAACGTCTACGTCACGGGGCAGATCGTGCTCGACGGACGCAATGCCAACTTCCCGAATCGGCGTTATTCGATTCAGGACGCCGAAGGCCGTGCGCTGCTCTTCGAGTCGACGATCGACCTGGGCGTCGCCCGCAACGACCGCGTAAGGCTCTGGCTGCTGGGCAGCACCGTGAAGGAGGTTGCCGAAGGGACGTTCACCTATAAAGTTTTCACGGGTATCGCCGCCGAACATATCATGCAGAAAGAGGCCGGTTCGCCCGTACAGCCCCGCGAGGTTTACATCCGCGATCTGACCGACGAGATGCTTTTCTCGCTGGTCCGGCTGCGCGACGTGGAGATCGCGATGCCTTACGGCGGTCTTGTCAACTACGACGAGTACTATGTATCCGGCGGCGGCGTCAATGTCTACGGCAAGAATCTCACCAAGTACTACGGCACGTGCCTGCGCGATATCAACGGCGACCATCTGTACATGTTGACCAATTTCGGCGTGGATTACCGCCGTCATTCGCTGCCGATGGGTTCGGGAACCGTCACGGGCATCCTGACCCGCGAGTACAACTCCAATTTCGGGGAGATGGGCGCTTTCCAGATCCGTCACCTCACCCAGGCGGAGATCGCCCTCGACCCTTCGCGCGAGAACAGCTTCAGCAAGGTGCTCGTCGAGTGGACCTGTGTCAAACCCGCCGGATTCAAGGAGGGCGTGACCCACGTCGCCCCGACGACCGGCCCGGCGTCCGCCTCGCTCTACAAGAGCAATGCCGACGGTTTCTACAACGCCTTCCTCGCCGGCAGCGGCCGCATTTATTTCGGCAACAAGCCGCGCGGCGACGTCGACTCGAACGGTCAGGGTACGGCCAATACGGTCAAGGGCGGCGGTATGTATTCGGCGCTGTGGGATACGGACACCTACTGGCTTATCAGCAACGTCTCGACCTCGGGAATCCGTTCGCAGCTGTCGTTGCAGATCGAGACCAATTCGCTGCTGGCTACCGGACCGCGCGATTTCGTAGTCGAATATTCGACCGACGGTACGTCGTGGACGGCCGTTCCGGGCGGCAGCTATACCGTCATCGGCCAGTGCGACTCGAAAAATGCGCTGCCTCATTACATGCCCGGCTTCAAGGTCTTCGACTTCGCCCTGCCCGCCGCTTTGCAGGACAAGGCGTCGGTCAGCATTCGTCTGCGCTGCGCCAGCCTGACCGGAACCGACGGCAAGTCGTCGGTCGTGCCCAACGCCACGAACCGGCTGGGCCACGTATCTATCAAGTATAACAAGTAAATGACGATTCCATGAAATTCCAGAATATCCTGTTGCTGCTCACGGCCTGCCTGCTGGCAGGTTCGTGCAGCGACGACGACAACGACGGCGCCTGGTTCCTGCCGCGCACGCTTCAGGTGATGGACGCCAAGACCGACGCCCCGCGTGCCAACGAGCCGCTCACGCTCAACTTCATCGCCATCGTGCTCGCCATCACCGGCACACTGAACCCTGTTGTCGGCGCGCCGGTCCATAACGCAGGCAGCGTGCTTGTCATCACAAACTCGGCCCTGCTGCTAAAATGGAGGCAAACCGCCTCGCAGAGTTTCGCGTCCGCAGACGCGAAATCTGTTTGATCGTAAATTCCGACGACAGGCGCGTCGGAATTTACTCTTTGCGCGGAGCGCGTGCCGCAGCCGCGCTGCGAGCGGCAAGGCACGAAGCGCAGCGAATCCTTTTCAAAAAGAGTGGATTGCAAAATTGCGATCCACCCTCTTTGATTTTCTTTTATTTTCTGCGCCAGACAGAGGGCATTAAGAGGACAAGCAGCGGCATGATCTCAAGACGGCCGAGCAGCATGATGGCGCTCATCGTGAGCTTGCTGATGCCGGAGAGGAAGCCGAAGTTGCACGTCGGTCCCACTGCGCCAAGGCCCGGGCCCACGTTGCTGATGGCCGTGAGCGAGGCGGTGAACGCCGCGGTAAGGTCGATGTTGTCAAGCGACAAAATCAGCGTGCCGAGCAGCAAAATCGCGATATAGACGAAGAAGAAGACCGAAACGGACAAGACGGTCTCCTCCGTCACGCGATGTCCGTCGAGCGTGATGGGGCGCACCTCGCGCGAGTGCATCACACGCCGCAGATCACGCCGCAGCGACTTGCACAAAAGCACGATGCGCGAGACCTTGATGCCGCCCGCCGTAGAGCCCGCGCAGCCGCCGAAAAACATCACCAGCACGAGGATACAGCGGCAGAACTGCGGCCAGAGGTCAAAATCCTCCGTGCAGTAGCCGGTCGTTGA
>OGOK01001407.1_pt1 | contig 16657 bp, 11 predicted proteins | sample 1552661 | NCBI WGS metagenome assembly OGOK01 (sample SAMEA2580172, study PRJEB22360) | human gut metagenome | biome: human gut; feature: human-associated habitat; material: faeces | place: Denmark | collected 2008/2010
CCATTTACTTTTTCTAAATGAAGCATATATCTTTACCTCGCTAAATATCGATTTGCATTTCCATTCATTTTAGAAAATGGGCAACTCCGATTGGAATTGCCCACCCATTGCACTAATTATGCGATTTTCCCTTGCTTGCACCGATTTCTGCATCAATTGATGTAAGTTTAATGTAAATCGCTGTTTTTTTAGTTTTTTATCAAATGAAGTACGTCCCGTCTATTTGGTAAAACGGTACATCTTTACATCATCTTAATAGAGCTTAGCACCTGCTGGGATTCTGTCATTTACCATCAGAAGGTTCAGTCCCTCGTGACCATCTTCCTCGTGTACGGCTGAAATCAGCATACCCTCGGAATCAATTCCCATCATCTTTCTCGGTGGCAGGTTCACGATAGCGATTGCTGTCTTACCAACCAGTTCTTCCGGCTCGTAATACTCATGAATACCGCTTAAGATCACGCGATCCTTGCGTTCTCCATCATCCAGTACAAACTTCAGAAGCTTTTTGGATTTCGGAACTGCTTCACAAGCCAGAATCTTAACTGCACGGAAATCAGATTTTGCAAATGTATCGAAATCTACCATCTCTTCAAAGATTGGTTCAATCTTCACATTGGAGAAATCAACCTTCTCAGCTACTTTTGTCTCTGCCGGAGCTGCTGCACCAGACTGAGCTGCGTTGTTTGCTTCGTTCTTAGCAGCGCCCTGTGATTTCATTGTCGGGAAGAGCAGCACGTCTCTGATTGCCTCAGCTCCTGTCAGAAGCATACACATACGGTCAATGCCGAATCCAATACCACCGGTCGGCGGCATACCGATCTCCAATGCGTTCATGAAGTCTTCATCTGTTGTATTGGCTTCATCATCGCCCTGTGCAAGCAGTTCTTCCTGGGCTTTAAAACGTTCTCTCTGGTCGATCGGGTCATTCAGCTCAGAATAAGCATTTGCCATCTCCCAACCATTCATGAAGAACTCGAAGCGCTCTACATATTCCGGATTTTCTGGCTTTTTCTTCGTCAGCGGCGAGATCTCAACCGGGTGGTCCATAACGAACGTCGGCTGAAGCAGATGCTCCTCTACAAACTCCTCAAAGAAGAGATTCAGGATATCACCTTTTTTATGTCTCTCTTCAAACTCAATATGATGCTCTTTTGCAAGTTCTCTTGCCTGCTCCAGAGTCTCAACTTCATTCCAGTCAACGCCTGCGTACTTCTTCACTGCGTCAACCATTGTGATACGCTCGAACGGCTTACCGAGATCCATCGGGATTCCTTTGTATACGATCTGTGTCGTTCCGAGCACTTCCTGTGCGACAAAACGATACAGGTTCTCTGTCAGATCCATCATGCCGTGGTAATCTGTAAATGCCTGGTAAAGCTCCATCAGAGTAAACTCCGGGTTATGTCTTGTATCAAGACCCTCATTACGGAATACACGTCCGATCTCATATACCTTCTCGAGTCCTCCGACGATCAGTCTCTTCAGGTACAGCTCCAGGGAAATACGAAGCTTCAGATCTTCGTTCAGGGCATTGAAATGTGTCTCGAACGGTCTTGCTGCTGCTCCACCTGCGTTCTGTACAAGCATTGGAGTCTCAACTTCCATGAATCCTTCTCCGCTTAAGTACTTGCGGATCGCACTGAGAATCTTGGAACGCTTGATAAAGGTATCTTTAGACTCTGCATTCATGATCAGGTCTACATATCTCTGACGGTAACGGGTATCTACATCTGTCAGACCGTGGAACTTCTCCGGGAGGATCTGTAAGCTCTTGGAGAGGAGTGTCACTTTCTCTGCATGGATAGAAATCTCACCTGTTCTTGTTCTGAAAGCAAATCCTTCCACTCCGAAGATATCACCGATATCCGATTTTTTAAAATCAGTGTAAGACTCTGTTCCGATCGCATCTCTTGCAACGTATACCTGGATGCTTCCCTGTAAATCCTGAATGTTGCAGAAAGATGCCTTGCCCATGACTCTCTTAAACATCATACGTCCTGCAATTGCCACATGGATCGGGCTTGCGTCCATGATATTTCTTCTCTCTTCGTAATCCTTTTTAAGAGCTTCTTTCGCCTGCTCCTCATCCATTCCCTCTACGTTCGGCTCCTGGCGGTCTTTTAACAGCTCAGTCTCATGTGCCTCGTAAAGACCTTTCACCTCAAGCGAATGATGTGTCTGATCGAACTTTGTAATCTGGAACGGGTCTCTTCCGTTCTGCTGCAGCTCTGCAAGTTTCTCGCGGCGAACCTTCAGTAAGTGGTTAATGTCCTGTTCCTGTGTCTGCTGTGCCAATCTCTTCACTCCCTTTTCTTTGTATTTTATTAGATATTTCTCTGGATAGAAAGTACTTTGTACTGCATAATTCCGGCCGGTGTTTCTACATCGACAATATCATCCTTGTGCGCGCCGATCAGAGCTTTTCCTACCGGAGACTCATTGGAAATTTTTCCTTCCAGGCTGTTTGCTTCGGTGGAGCCAACGATCTGGAACTCGATTTCCTCGTCATACTCCAGATCCAGTACGTCTACTTTACATCCGATATTGATCTTATCGGAATCTACTTCGTCCTCAACAACAACCTCTGCGTTTTTCAGGATTTTTTCGATCTCTTCAATTCTTGCCTCGATGTCACGCTGCTCATCTTTTGCTGCATCGTACTCGGCGTTCTCGGAAAGGTCTCCCTGCTCTCTTGCTTCTTTGATTTTACCGGCAATTTCTCTACGTTTGTTTACTTTGAGGTCATGAAGCTCGTCCTCCAGTTTTTTCAGGCCGGCATAGGTAAGAATCGTTTTTTTCTGTTCCATTTTATACACCCTTTCTATCGTTTCTGTATCCAGTCATATCTGATTTTATTCTGTAAACTCTCCGGAAATGCGCTGTATTTTCAGTATTCCCGGTTGAAATAAGGATAGACTCCGCCTATCCTAACAATTAAAGTAGTATAAAGGATTGCCCACGGAATGTCAAGAAAAAAAGAAACGCAGGAAAGATTTTCTTTTTCACAAATCCTTCCTGCATCTTTCTCTTATTTTTCCTTTATTTTTCGGATGAGCTTCCTGTCAGTGCTTTCTTTTTCCAATTTCCTTTTTTATAGAAAATCAGCGTCAGAAGCGCACCCATGCACCAGCTTACCAGCATGGAAATCCAGAGTACCTGATATCGTCCGTTGGGCAGCTCCGGCGTTCTGGTCAGAAAGGCCAGACCGTATGCCAGCGGCACACGGATGACAACGGTAACAACCATCGAAATCCACATCGGGGTCATCGTATCGCCTGCTCCACGCATGACACCGGAAAGCGACTGTGTTATTGCCATGGCAATATAGCCGACCGCAAGGATCTTCATCATATTGGCACTTAATGTTACGAGCTCTGTGGTATTCGTAAAGATTCCCATCAGATGATGGCCGAAAATAACAATTAAAAGGGTAATGGTCGTTGAGGTTCCGACAGCAATCAGTGTTCCCTGTTTTGCGCCCTGCTCTACGCGGTCCATACGGCGTGCGCCGACATTCTGACCGGCATACGTTGTCATCGCGGTACCAAACGAAAAGTTCGGCATCATTGCAAAGCCATCGACACGCATGATGATAACATTCGCGGCGATAACCATTTCACCGAAGCTGTTGGTCAGCGACTGTACGATAACCATCGCCATGGAAAAGATCGCCTGGGTAATACCGGACGGCAGACCAAGGCGGATAATTTCCATCGAATACTGTTTTTTCATTTTCAGGTATTTGGGCCTGAAATCAAAAATGTCGGTCATACGCATCAGACGCCACATGCAGAGTACTGCAGAAATTGCCTGCGCAATCACGGTCGCGTATGCAACTCCGGCAACGCCCATGTGGAACTGGGAAACGAATACAATATCTAATACAATGTTGATGACCGTTGCCACCAGCAGATAAATCAGCGCCGAAATCGAATCGCCGAGTCCGCGAAGGATACCACATAGAATGTTATAGTACGCACTGCCGGCACAGCCCACCATCAGGATCACCAGATACGAGGTACACCAGTCGATGATAGAATCCGGTGTTTTCAGCATTTCCAGCAGCGGTCTTGAGAGGACGGCTCCCAGAATCATAATAATGATGGAAGAAATTGCTGTCAGCGTGACGCAGTTTCCGATCGTCATTGAAAGCTCTTTTCTTTGTTTTGCCCCAAAATACTGCGACACCATGACGCCGGCGCCGACGGAAATTCCAACGAACAGAACCAGAAGCAGGTTTAAGATCGGGCTGGCGCTTCCAACTGCCGCAAGCGCATTGTCCCCGACATATTTTCCGATTACAATACTGTCAACCGTGTTGTAGAGCTGCTGGGCAATGTTGCCGATCAGCATAGGGATTGTAAAAGCTACAATCTTTTCCCACGGCTTTCCCACCGTCATGTCGGACGGTGCGAAAAGTTCTTTGATAGTCATACACTACACTCCCTCTTTTGTTTTTTTATTCCCAATACCTCTAAATGTCAGTATAGCATAGAAAAAGTACCCGTGATATATCAATATTGGCATATCATAGGTACTTTTTTGACTTATTTTACTTACTTGTCAGCCGCGTTCCCACTCATTCAGCATCTGTTCCAGCTCCTGCAGGCTCTCCACCTGGTTGATCGCTGCGCGCAGTTTCGCCGAGTGCGGGAATCCCGCCGTGTACCACGCAACGTGCTTCCGCATCTCGCGGATGCCGATCGCGCCGCCTTTGTATTCCACCTGCATGCGCGCATGGCGAAGCATCATCTCTTTTACCTCATGCTGCGTCGGCTTTGCAAGTGTTTCTCCGGTTTCCCTGTAATGAAGAATCTGTTTAAAAATCCACGGATTTCCTTCCGCGCCGCGGCCAATCATAATGCCATCGCAGCCCGTCTGTTCAACCAGCGCTTCGGCGCTCGCCGCATCAACCACATCGCCATTTCCGATGACCGGAATCGAAACCGCTTCTTTTACCTGACGGATGATATCCCAGTCTGCTTTTCCGGAATAGAACTGTGCCCGCGTTCTTCCATGCACCGCAATCGCAGCCACACCGCAGTCCTCGAGAATCTTTGCAATCTCCACAGCATTCGCCGACTCTTCGTTAAATCCCTTTCGAATTTTAACTGTCACCGGCTTTTTCACTGCCTTTACCATACCGGTCACAATCTTCCGCACCAGCGCAGGATCCTTCATCAGCGCGGAGCCCTCGCCGTTGTTGACGACCTTCGGCACCGGGCAGCCCATGTTAAAATCCAGAATGTCAAACGGCCGCTCCTCGATCTGTGCGGCAATCTGCGCCAGAATTTCCGGATCACTGCCAAAAAGCTGGAGCGATACAGGATGTTCACCCGGATGAATCGTCATCAGATCCTCGGTATTTTTGTTCTTATACAGAATCGCCTTCGCGCTGACCATCTCCATACAGATCAGGCCTGCTCCCTGCTCCTTGCAGAGAACGCGGAACGGCAGATCCGTCACACCTGCCATCGGTGCGAGCACGAGCGGATTTTGCATTTCCACATTTCCGATTTTCAGCGGAGACATCGTCTGGAGCGTACGTTTCTTACTTTCCATCCGGCTTCTCTCCGTCTTCTTCTGCGAACGCTTCCTCCGGCACTTCCTCGCCGAGGAAGAAAACGCGGTAATACAGCTCCAGAGATTCCAGCAGATCCTTTTTCTCCTCCTGATACTGCTTGATCCGCAGCGCACCGCCGATCTCATCGTACATCGCATCCGCATCTACAGCCTCTGTTTCGAACTGCAGACTGCCGTCACTGTCAAACCACATGGTGAAAATGCCGCCGATTTCCACGGTGAACATAACGCACATGATATGAAGCTCATCCTGCACGGACTGCGGCAGGGATGCAAAATCCTGGTTAAAATAATATTTCTGCTCATACGCACTCGCTCCGCAGAGCACTACTTTTTCATCATCTGAATACATATATTTTCCTTTCCTGATCCAAGTTTTTTATACATAACTGTACAGGCCGCGCACTGAAACCTCGCCGGAATGCACTTCCGCGATCGTTCCATCCTCTTTTCTCACACGCAGCTCACCCGTCGACGTGATGCCGAGCGCCACACCCTCGAACGGCTCTTTCGGATCCAGCACACGCACCGGCTGATCCTTATTTGCAAGTACAGCCTCATAGGCTTCCTGCAGCGCCGAGAGATCTCCCGCCTCCAGGAATTTTTCGTAATTCTCCTCGAACGCCTCCAGCACCGCTGCGACTATTTTCGCCCGATTGACCGGATGCCCCATTTCGATCGCCAGTGACGTCGCGATCTCAGCAATTTCTTCCGGAAACTCCGTCTGGTTCACATTGATTCCCGTTCCAATGACGACATAATTGATGTAATCGATCTGTGCACTCATCTCGGTTAAGATTCCGCAGAGCTTTTTCCCGTTCAGCACCGCATCGTTCGGCCACTTAATTCTCGTGTCGACGCCGAGCGCTCTCTGTACCCCCTGCACAACAGCAAGTCCCATCACAATCGTCAGCATCGGCGCTTTGGCCGGCTCGAGATCCGGGTACAGCAGGAGGGACATCGAAACGGAAGTTCCCTCCGGCGATTTCCAGACTCTTCCGCGGCGGCCTTTTCCAGCGGTCTGCGTCTCGGCCGTTGTCAGTGTACCGTTCGGCGCTCCTTCTTCCGCCAGGCGCTTCGCCCACGTATTTGTCGAATCTACTTCATGGCTGTAATAGACCGTCTGTCCAACATATTTCGTATGCGTGCGGCTTTCCAGCTCGTCCTTCGTCATCAGATCCGGCTCGTTCAGCAGACGGTAACCTTTATTCTGTACCGCCTCGATCTCGTATCCTTCCTCTTTTAACTGATTCATGATCTTCCACACTGCAGTACGGGAAATTCCAAAATGTTCACACAAATCCTGACCCGAAACATTTTCTCCTGATTCTCGCAGAAGGCGCAGTGTCTCAGCTCTTTTATTTTCCAGCATATGATATCTTCACACTCCTCACATAAACCAACAGCAGCGCTGCGAAAGACGTGCTCCGCAGCGCTGCTGTACGTGTCTTGCCATTCTTCTATTATACACAGTCTGTTCCGGTTTTTCCACCAGAAAGTTTATGCACCAAGCGTTGCTGCCATCACAGCTTTGATCGTGTGCATGCGGTTCTCTGCTTCCTCGAAGACTCTCGACTGTGCGGACTCAAATACCTCATCGGTAACTTCCATCTCATCCAGTCCGTAACGGTCGTGGATCTCTTTTCCAATCTTTGTTTTCAGATCGTGGAACGACGGCAGGCAGTGCAGGAATACCGCGGTATCCTTGGCATTTGCCATTGCTTCTTTTGTCACGCGGTACGGAGTCAGATCGTGGATTCTCTCCTCCCATACGCTGTCCGGCTCACCCATGGATACCCAGACATCCGTATAGATAACATCGGCGTCTTTCGTTCCCTCTTTTACATCCTCGGTGAGGGTGATGGTTGCGCCGCTCTCCTTTGCATACTCTTCACACTGTGCAACGAGTTCCGCGTTCGGGAAGTATTTCTTCGGTGCGCAGGCTACAAAATCCATACCCATTTTTGCAGATGCAATCATCAGGGAATTTCCCATGTTGTAGCGGGCGTCGCCCATGTAAACGAGTTTGATGCCTTTTAAGTGGCCGAACTCTTCCTGGATTGTCAGCATATCGGCGAGCATCTGGGTCGGGTGGTACTCGTTGGTCAGTCCGTTCCATACCGGGACTTTGGAATATTTTGCCAGCTCCTCTACGATCTCCTGGCCGAATCCACGGTACTCAATTCCCTCATACATTCCTGCAAGAACGCGGGCCGTATCTTTGATGCTCTCTTTTTTACCGATCTGGGAACCGGTCGGGTCAAGATAGGTGGTTCCCATGCCGAGATCATGTGCGGCTACTTCGAAGGAACAGCGGGTTCTGGTGCTGGTTTTCTCGAAGATCAGCGCAACGTTTTTACCGCGCAGGGTGTCCACCGGAATGCCTTTCTTTTTCTTATCCTTCAGCTCTGCGGACAGATCCAGCAGATAGGAAATCTCTTCCGGGGTGAAATCCTTTAATGTCAGAAAATCGCGTCCTTTTAAATCCATGGTGTGTTCCTCCTTAAATATATCGGTATGTAATGTATTTTTATCGCTTAAGATGGTTTCTATTATGAAACAGGCCGGCGCATCTGTCAAGGGGTGAAATGTATATTTTTACGTATTTTACTTGTATTATTCATAATATATGTATTTTTATACATTTTTATTCTGTTATTCTTACCGGCAACTACAGAATCTGCCAGTGGCAGCTCCCTCCGGATGCAGAGCAATAAAAAATTCTCCCGTGTCCGGCATGATGCGTTTCACGGGAGAATCCTGCTTTTTTATTTCTGTCCTTCTTTCCCTGCCGGGCCTTTCTGCTCTTCCACGATTCCCTTGAATGTGGTAGCCAGACTTGCCAGTCCCTGCAGATCGGACGGAACAACAATCTTCGTTGCTTTTCCATTCGCCAGAACACCAAGTGCCTCGAGACTCTTTAAGGTAAGAACCGCATCGTCAGCACCTGCCTCTTTGATGGCACGGATACCATCGGCATTTGCCTGCTGTACTTTGAGGATCGCCTCCGCCTGGCCTTCTGCCTCGCGGATTCGTTTCTCTTTTTCTGCCTCAGCACGAAGAATCGCTGCCTGCTTCTCTGCCTCTGCATCCAGGATCGCAGACTGTTTTTTACCTTCGGCAACCAGGATGGTCGATTTTTTCTCACCTTCTGCAATCAGGATTGCTTCACGGCGTTCACGCTCTGCTTTCATCTGCTTCTCCATCGCATCCTGGATTGCAGCCGGCGGAATGATGTTTTTCAGCTCCACACGGTTGACTTTAATGCCCCATGGATCCGTGGCAATATCAAGCGACGCACGCATTTTCGTGTTGATCGTCTCTCTGGATGTCAGGGTCTGATCCAGCTCCAGATCACCGATGATATTTCGCAGTGTCGTTGCAGTCAGATTTTCGATTGCCATGATCGGATTCTCCACGCCGTATGCAAACAGCTTCGGATCTGTGATCTGGAAAAATACAACCGTATCGATCCGCATTGTTACGTTATCCTTTGTGATAACCGGCTGCGGTGCAAAATCTACCACCTGCTCTTTTAAAATGACTTTCTTTGCAACACGGTCAATAAACGGTGCTTTCACATGAAGTCCGACCGACCAGGTCGCACGATATCCGCCAAGACGTTCCACAACCATTGCGGTTGCCTGCGGCACAATCTTCACGCAGGAAAGCAAAAGTATCAACACAATCAAAAGAAGTACGATCAATATCAACCATCCCATGTTTTCTTCCTCCTTTATTTTCCATCTTTTATTTGATGCCTGCTGATTGCTCTGTTTCAAGGCACTCCCGGCATCCTTTTCACTTTTTACAGTTTTGCCGTTTTTGGTATTTCTATCTATTCATCTTCGGAAATTTCCACGATGTTCGGCATCTCCTGGAAATTGCCCTGCGGTGCAGAATCTGTCAGTACGACGGCATCTTCTAATTTTGCAAAGCTGATCGGGCTGACTTTGTAAAATTTCGTGTGATCACAGAGAACAAAGCACCGGTGGATGCGTTCGATTGCTCTTTTTTTGACCATCGCTTCGTCCTGATCCGGTGTCGAAAATCCGGAGCGTTCGGAAACGCCGTTGCTGCCCAGGAAACCAAGACTGAAATTAAATTTCTCGATCTGTCTGCATGCCTCTTCTCCAACCACTGCTTCCGTGGACTGTTTGAGTCTGCCGCCGATCAGAATGACTTCCATGCCTTTGCGTGCCAGTTTCTGTGCATGCGATGGTGCATTCGTCACAAAAACAGCCGTTGTCGCATCGGAAATATAATCGAGCATACATCCGGTTGTCGTTCCGGCATCGAGATACACGAAATCATCATCCTGTATCAGCGATGCCGCATAACGTGCAATCAGTCTTTTTTCTTCTAAATTCTTTTCTTCTCTTCGTGACACCTGCTCATCGCGTATGCTCATGTTGTCAGCTGCAACTGCCCCACCGAAAACCTTGATCAGCTTCCCCTGTGCATCCAACGTATTCAGATCTCGACGGATCGTAGATTCTGAAGTATTTAAATGATCTTTTAACTCCTGAAGTGTCACGCTGCCTCTGTTTTCCAGAAGTTTCAAGATCTCTTTCTGTCGTGTTTTAGTAAGCATATTATCCCACCCCTTTTCATGCTGCAAAAAAATCATATAGTTACATCCCTTGACGCCTTTTATTATAGCTCATAGCAGATAAGAAAGTAAAGCAAAACCGCAGTGCTTTACAACTTTAAAGTCACTGCGGTTTTTCTGAGGAAAAGTTTTATGATGAAGTTTTGGTTTACTCGGCTATTTTTTTCTTAAGCACACCGAGCATCAGTGCTCCAAGTAATACTGCTGAAACGATTGTGCCTACAACTAATGCTACAAAGTACATTAATCCATTTCCAACTACAGGGAACACGAAGATTCCACCGTGCGGTGCCATCAGCGTACAGTCGAATGCCATGGAAAGTGCTCCTGCAAGTCCGGAACCTATCACGCATGCCGGGATGACATGCAGTGGATCGGATGCTGCAAACGGAATCGCACCTTCTGTGATAAATGCAAGACCCATGATAAAGTTTGTCGGACCTGCATCTCTTTCTTCTTTTGTAAACTTATCCTTAAACAACAGTGTGGAAAGGGCGATGGCACATGGCGGAACCATTCCTGCAACCATAACTGCTGCCATAATATCATAATTACCAGCTGCGATTGATGCTGTACCGAATACATAAGCTGCCTTGTTGAACGGGCCACCCATATCGATGGACATCATTCCTCCAAGAATCAGTCCTAATACTACTTTACTTGAATCTCCCATACCTGTCAATGCATTATTCAGGCCTGTGTTGATTCCACCCATGATTGGCTCGATCACGAACATCATAGCAAGTCCGATCAGGAGAACACCGATCAATGGATAAATAAGTACCGGTGCGATTTTTTCCAGTGCATCCGGAAGCTTGTCGCATACTTTACGAAGAAGTACAATGATATATCCTGCAAGGAATCCGGCTACCAATGCGCCGAGGAATCCACTTGTTCCGTTTGCTGCAATTGCACCGCCGACGAAACCAACGGCAAGTCCCGGTCTGTCTGCAATACTCATCGCAATAAATCCGGCAAGGATTGGGAGCATGAAGCCGAATGCCACGCCGCCGATCTGTTTGAACATCGCTGCAGCCGGGGTAATCGTACCGAAGTTTGATCTGGCTGCGGCATCAAGGGAGTTCATATCAACAAGAAGTCCGTCGATCAGGAATGCAATTGCGATCAGAATACCGCCGCCGACAACGAACGGAAGCATATGGGAAACACCATTCATCAGCTGGGTGTACAGCTGGTGGCCGATACCGCCGCTGTTCTTCTTCGTGCTTGCTGCGGCTGTCTGCGCATTGCCGCTCTTGTAAACCGGTGCGTTTCCGGACATCGCAAGCTCGATCAGCTCATCTGCTTTGCTGATACCGTCGGATACCTGGCGCTGGATGACTTTCTTTCCGTCGAAACGATCCATCGGAACCTGTGCGTCGGCTGCAACGATGATGCAGTCCGCATCGGCGATTTCCTGTGCAGTCAGCACGTTTTTCGCTCCGCCGGAGCCTCGTGTCTCGACTTTTACGAAGCATCCTTTTGCTTTCGCTGCTTTCTCGATTCCCTCGGCTGCCATGTAAGTGTGGGCAATACCGGTCGGGCAGGAAGTAACGGCGAGAATCTTCACCTGATTTTCTTTTGCTTCCACCGGCTCTGCAAGACGCTCATCTACGCTCTTTTTCTCTTCATCGGCGCGGTCGATAATGGCAAGGAACTCTTCCGGTGTCCTTGCGTTTCGAAGGCTCTTGGTGAACTCTTCATCCATCAGCATCATGGAAAGTTTACTTAAGACATCGAGGTGAACGTTGTCTTTTGTGTTCGGCGCTGCGATGAGGAACAGCAGGGTGACCGGCTCTCCATCGAGAGAATCAAAATCAACGCCGTTCGGGATCACCATGGCTGCAAGGCCCGGTTTGTTTACTGCATCACATTTTCCGTGCGGAATCGCAATTCCCTCTCCGATTCCTGTGGTGCTCTCTTCTTCTCTTGCGTAAACCTGTGCACGGTACGCATCTTCGTCTGTGATCTTTCCGCTTTTGACCATCAGCGCTACGGCTGCATCAAGCGTTTCCTGTTTGCTTTTCGGTGCGGCATCCAGCGCAATACTGCGGATGTCCAGCAACTCTGTGATTCTCATGAGACGTCCTCCCTTTTATTTTGTAATCTGTTCGTAGACAGATGCAATTTCCTCCCGGGTTGCAAGGTTTTCAGAAAAAGCACTTGCACTTCCCGCTGCGATTCCCATATGGAACGCATGGAGGTAATCTTCTTTTTCCATGTAGCCTGCCATGAATCCGGCTACCATCGAATCGCCTGCGCCGACGCCGTTGATGAGCTTTCCTTTCGGGGCCGGAGCTTCAAAGATCTCACCGGATGCGGCAACGAGAACGGCTCCTTCGCCTGCCCTGGAAACCAGAACGTTCTGTGCGCCCTTTTCCTGCAGCTGTTTTGCATACGGAACAACCGACTCTCTTGTCTTTAATTCCACACCGAAAATCTCGCCGAGTTCGTGATTGTTCGGTTTGATGAGGAACGGGTGGTACGGCAGAACCTTCATCAGCAGATCACGGGTCGCGTCTACGACGATGCGGATGCCCTTGCTGTCGAGCATTTCCATAATTTTCTGATAGGCATCATCTGCCATGGATGACGGGATGCTGCCTGCGAGGAAGAGAACGTCGCCCTCGCCGAGTGCGGAAAGCTGTTTCATCAGCTCTTCCACTTTTTTCTCCGGGATTTCGGGTCCCTGTCCGTTGATCTCAGTTCCGTCAATGCTCTTTAATTTGACGTTGATGCGGGAATATCCTTCTTCCAGCCAGATGCAGCCGTTTTTAATTCCCATCTGGTCGAGCCGTCCCGCGATTTCTTTTCCGGTAAAGCCTGCCAGAAATCCGAGCGCTGTGCTCTCAATTCCAAGGTTTCCAAGTACGGTCGATACGTTGATTCCTTTTCCGCCCGGAAGCATCAGCTCGGAGCTTGTGCGGTTGGTAAGGCCGAGCTTGAAGTCTTCCACCGATACAATGTAGTCCAGAGACGGATTGAATGTCACTGTGTAAATCATATTTCCCTCCTGCTTTATTTTGATCGTGTTTGCTTTGATGAGCTTATTATATCGTCATATTCATTCAAAATCAATCATTAATATTTCATGAATTTTACCTTCTCTTTTTGTCGTATTTGCATAAGTTTAGAGTTTTATGACGGATTTCCCCGTTTTATCGCCCTGCTTTGACCGAGTTTGACTGATTGTCATCTTTTCTACCCTGTCACGCATCGATCACTTTATTCTCTCCATTTCGGTTATTTTTTATCAGACACTTTCTTTCTGTTCTCATTTTTGTACTTTACTTTTTCCGGATTTGGTACTAAAGTGAAGAGAAATCAAAAAAAGAATTTTCAGAAGAGGTGATTTTATTTGAAACGATACTATATTCTTCACTATTTTGATCCCGCCAATGTGGGCAGTTTTCTGCTTGTCTCACTGCTCGGCCTGATTCTGGTGCTTGCCCTTGTGCTTCTGATTGCAAAATTGCAGATTCAGCGGCAGCTAAAAGAGGAGACAGAGGAAAAAGCAAAAAAAATACGCCGGAAAAAACACCAGCGCAGGCAGTATCAGATTGTAGAAAGCTTTTATGAGCTGGTTTTCTCCGGCACTTCGATTCTTCTCTTCCTCTCCCTCTATTACATTATCGATGAGCGTCTGCCGCAGATTTCGATGTACTGGGAGAAATATCAGGATGTGGTGCTTCTTGTCTTTATCGTGCTCTCCGTCTTTCTGACGAGCTGGCTCGATGTGGTTCTGGTAAAGCTCACGCACCTTGACCCGGAGCAGAAGGCGTCGGTGCGGCTGATTTCGGTCTTCTATATTGTACTGATTCTTCTGTACATCCGCTTTATCTACGAGGACACGAATTACGACGGCCTGATTCTCTATTTCCTGACACTGACGGTCGGCCGCTTCCTGTATTTCGACTTTACGGTCAAGAGTTTTCTTGAAACGATGCGGGGCGTGTTGGAAAATCTACCGCTTCTTGTCATCATGAGCGCCTACTCCGGTTTCGTGTGCTGGTATGGGTTCCATGTCGGCTTTCTGCTGAAATCAAATGGTGTCATTTTGAGCACCTTTCTTGCCCATCTGTTTATGGACTGCTCGATCTTTCTGCTCCACAAAACAGAAATTTTAAAGCATGTGATACGAAAAATTTAAAACCGGCATTTTTTTCCCAGCCATATATCAAAAGCTCTGCAGATCAGAATTTTGCATTTTCTGTTCTGCAGAGCTTTTCTTATTTAACATTCTTTTTTACATGCCAAACAGCAGTGCAAAGCCATGTACGACAAAAGCTGCCAGCCAGGCGATCACACACTGTGAAACGACAACACCGGCTGCCCATCTGCCGCCAAGCTCCCGCTTGATGGAAGCGACTGCCGCCACACACGGCGTATAGAGGAGGCAGAAAACCAGAAGGCTTAATGCGGAAACCGGTGTCAGGATTTCGGTCAGCTGCGCGGTCGTGCCGAACAGTACGGAAAGTGTCGAGACGACACTCTCCTTTGCCATAAATCCGGTTAGAAGGGCGGTCGATACTCTCCAGTCTCCAAATCCAAGCGGCCGAAAAACCGGGGCGAGACGGCCGGAGACAACGGCGAGAATGCTGTCCTTGGAGTCCTCCACGACATTGAGATGCGTTCCAAAGGTCTGTAAAAACCAGATCACAATCGTGGCAACAAAAATGACGGTGAATGCCCGCTGCAGGAAGTCTTTTGCCTTATCCCACAAAAGCTGTCCGACATTTTTTGCCCCCGGCATGCGGTAGTTTGGAAGCTCCATGACAAACGGAACGGCTTCCCCCTGGAATAAAGTTCCCTGCATCAGCATCGCCATCAGGACAGCCATGAAGATACCACCGAAATACAGAAGAACCATCACAAGGGCACTGTATTTCGGGAAGAATGCGGCGGTAAAGAACGCGTAAATCGGAAGTTTTGCCGAACAGCTCATAAACGGAGTTAATAGGATCGTCATTTTCCGGTCCCGCTCGGAAGGCAGGGTGCGGCTCGCCATGACGCCCGGCACGGTACAGCCAAAACCGACCAGCATCGGCACGATACTGCGGCCGGAGAGGCCGATTTTCCGGAGCAGCTTATCCATCACAAATGCCACGCGCGCCATATAGCCGCTGTCTTCCAGAATGGACAGGAAGAAAAACAGGGTGACGATGATCGGAAGGAAGCTTAAGACACTTCCGACGCCGTTAAAAATACCGTCAATCACAAGGGAATGAAGCACCGGATTGACGCCCCATGCTGTCATGGCGCTGTCCACGAGCTCGGTCAGTTTTCCGATCAGAATCTCCAGCACACTCTGCAGCGATGCTCCGATCACATGGAAGGTCAGGAAAAAGACAGCCGCCATAATCCCGGCAAAACATGGCAGAGCCGTATATTTTCCGGTCAGCACACGGTCAATTTCTGTGCTCCGCACATGCTCGCGGCTCTCTTTTGGTTTTACCACGGTCTCACGGCAGACTTTTTCAATAAAATTAAAACGCATATCCGCAATCGCCGCCGCGCGGTCCAGGCCGCGCTCCGTCTCCATCTGACAGACGATATGCTCGAGCATCTCTTTCTCGTTTTCATCGAGGGCCAGCTGCTCCAGGATCAGCGCATCGCCCTCTGCCAGCTTGCTCGCCGCAAACCGCACCGGAATATCCGCCCTTGCGGCGTGATCCTCGATCAGATGCATGATCGCATGCAACGCACGGTGGACGGCACCGCCGTGGTCATTCGCCTCACAGAAGTCCTTTCTGCCCGGTTTTTCCTGGTATTTGGCCACATGGACAGCATGGGCAACCAGTTCATCGATTCCCTCGTTTTTTGCAGCGGAAATCGGGATAACCGGGATGCCAAGTCTCTCTTCCATCTGGTTCACGAGCACAGAACCGCCGTTTTCGCGTACCTCATCCATCATGTTGAGGGCCAGTACCATCGGAACGTCGAGTTCCATCAGCTGCATCGTCAGATACAGGTTTCGTTCGATATTTGTCGCATCTACAATATTGATGATGCCGCGCGGATGCTCGTTCAGAACGAAATTCCGGGTGACGATCTCTTCGCTTGAATACGGCGACATCGAATAAATGCCGGGAAGATCGGTGACCAGCGTGTTTTTCTGGCCGCGGATTTCACCGTCCTTCCGGTCTACGGTCACGCCGGGGAAGTTTCCGACGTGCTGGTTGGATCCCGTTAATTGGTTGAACAGGGTGGTCTTACCGCAGTTCTGGTTTCCGGCCAGCGCAAAGGACAACAGCTCTCCTTCCGGCAGCGGATGCTCCTCTGCCTTATTGTGGTACTTTCCGCCCTCTCCAAAGCCGGGATGCGGAATTGCTTTCGCATCCGGCTGCTCTTTTTCTTTTACAGCGTCCCGCATCTCATCAATGGCAATCCGTCCGGCATCGGCGAGGCGGAGTGTCAGTTCATAGCTGTGAATCCGCACTTCCACAGGGTCTCCCATCG
>OGOK01001427.1_pt1 | contig 16505 bp, 13 predicted proteins | sample 1552661 | NCBI WGS metagenome assembly OGOK01 (sample SAMEA2580172, study PRJEB22360) | human gut metagenome | biome: human gut; feature: human-associated habitat; material: faeces | place: Denmark | collected 2008/2010
GTTATCAATTTATTGGATGTTGTTTTCATTCTATACATATAATGCGTAAATCTGGGAGATCTATACGAGCCTAGCTTTACATTGGAGTATGAAACTCGTAAGGGATCTGCAAAATTTCTTAGAAATATTGATCTTTCGCTCAAAGACCAGAATATAGATTATTATTTCATCGCATCTGCATACGAATACATAAATCAATATTTTACCGAAAAGACACAGGGAGATCGTCGAGAAATGGCAGCTTACCTGACCAAACTCAATGAATACTTCATGTCATCAGTAAGCGTCATTTGGTACGAGGTCGATTCTGCCGAGGATGGTATCGAGCTATTTGAACGTCTAAACATTGGGAAAATACCACTGACAAGTTCCGAGCTTGTCAAAGCCCTATTTCTTAAAGACAGTGCGCAGGATAAAATGTCAGGACGACAGGAGGAGGTCTCTCTACAGTGGGATACAATTGAGCAAGAACTTCGAAATCCATCATTTTGGGGCTTTTTATCCAATAGTGATGGAGACCAAAAGCCAACTCGAATAGATCTCATCCTTGATCTGATGGTAGATGAATCCGGGAATGACCGCGAAAAGTATCGAACGTTCTTTTACTTTGACCGACAAATAAAGGCTCTATCGGAGGCCACCACAGAAAATCCACTACTTGAGATTTGGAACCGCATTTATCATGTGTTCCTTACACTCCGCGAATGGTATACGAATCATGACTTTTACCATAAGATTGGTTATCTGATTACTATAGATATTCCATTAAGGAAAATTTATAACGTATGGCAAAATGACGGTAACACACCTCTTGCTAAGGATAAATTTCTTAGCAAACTCGACAATATGATTTCTGAATCAATAAGTATTAAAGATAAAGAAGAGCTACTTAGTTTATCATACGACACAAAGAATGTCAAACTAAAAAATGTATTGACTTTGTTTAATGTGGAAACAGAACGCCTAATGGACGAGGGTAAACGAAGATTCCCGTTTGACAAGCACAAGGATTCCAAATGGAGTTTGGAACATATCCACGCCCAAAATGCTGAGAGTCTCAAAAAGAATAAAGATATTCTAGCATGGTTAGAAAGTCATATTGCCATTTTGAAATCATCAGAAGGTTATATTTTCGAGGCCAATAATGACCTTATAGAGAAGATGGAGATACTGATTAAGCAACTCCATAGCGATAAGGATCCTGGGAACGTGCGAGAACGCTTTAATGAGATTCAGAAGGAAGTAATTATCATATTCTCGCCTAAGGAAGATGTCATTAAGGAGAATGGCTACTCGCATGAGTTAGCAAATATGGCACTACTGGATGTATCACAAAATGCGGCCCTTAGCAACTCTGTTTTTGAAGTTAAAAGACACCGGGTTATTAATTACGATAAAGAAGGACGATACATCCCAATCTGTACAAAAAACGTATTCTTCAAGTACTATACTCAAAATAGTCCATCGCTTTTCTTTTGGGGAGAGGCAGACCGAAGAGATTATGTAGAGGCTCTTAATGTGAAAATTTCACCATACTATAAACAGGACAATAACGACGACACCACTATACCCAACTTGACAAATGGAAACTACGACACTGAAGAATCTGCTTTCTGAAAACAATCCTTACGGAATAAGTGGAATTACCATACCACGGATTCAACGAGCTTATGCCCAAGGCCGATCTGATGCGCATGCAGTAAAGACTCGTGAGCGTTTTCTCTCTGCGATACATAACGGATTAATAAACAATGGCCTGACCCTTGATTTTATTTATGGCAACATTCAGAATGGTCAGCTGATTCCTCTTGATGGACAGCAACGACTAACTACTCTTTGGCTACTTCACTGGTATGCAGATAAAAAAGAGAGTATCAACGACAAGCGGCTCGCAAGATTTTCATACAACACACGTTATAGTGCACGAGACTTTCTTATCAAGCTCGTTAACTATAAACCTTCCTTGGAAACACGGCTTAGCGATGAAATTAGGAATGAGGGGTGGTTCCCTATGGAATGGATTAACGATCCTACGGTTAGGGGAATGCTCACAATGCTTGATGAAATTCAAAAGCGTTTTGCCGATATTGATGACTTATGGAATAAGTTAGATAAAATTAATTTCTATTTCCGCGATATTGAGGAGATGGAACTAACTGATGACATTTACATCAAAATGAACTCCCGTGGGAAACCACTCACGGACTTTGAACATTTCAAGGCTGAACTCTTAAAGATTATACGTTCTGAAAATGGCGATGAAACTACCGCTAAACGCATTGGTCTCAAAATAGACCGCGAATGGACTGATTTACTTTGGATTTATCGAGATAAGGACAATCTTGTTGATAGCGGGTTCCTGAACTTTTTCCGTATAATCTCCCTTATTCTGATTTATAAGTCAGACCAATCTTCGCTAAATTTCGATTTAGAAGATGATTTCAGTTTACTGGAAAGACTTTATAAAAACCAGCCCCAAAATGTAGAGTTTCTCGAACAAGCCTTTGATTGCATGGTTAATATTCAGAACAAACCTCTACTCTCTAATTCATTGCCTCCTAACTCGATTGATGATTTCTTCAACTCCTACCTGTCAGCAAATAATTATGAGTTTGGGAAGGTTGTAGTATCTCAACAAATTACAGACCTTAATATTTTCAAAGGGGTATTGACTGGAACAGCATTGCGTAGAAATACGCCCTATTGGTTAATAATGCTTTACTCCTTCCTCGTCTATTTAATGAACTATGACAAGGTCAAAGAGACAGATTTCCGTCGACGCTTACGCGTTGTGGTAAATCTACTCAAGAACTCTAGAAATGAGGTTGTCGATAACCCTAATGGTGATGCAGGTAACCGTATGCCGGCAAATCTTTGTCAGGTAGAACATATTATTCTTTCTGGGAAGATTGCAACTAGTATAAAAATTGACAATGACGTAAGGCAGAATTTCAATGTAATTCAGATGGATGAGGAGCGTCAAAAGCTCCAGTTCACCAATGAACATCCCGAGCACTCTAAAGATCTTTTTCAGTTGGAGGACTACTATCTAATTCAAGGTCGTACAGATATTGTTGGGTATGAAAATACTCATCTTTATCAGCGATTCATCCAAGTCTTCAATACGTGCTCTCGCGATGCTATTGACTGTGCAATGTTAGCAACATCTGATTATAGCCAAAGGTTAAACAATTGGTGTATTCAACTAGGTTCAGGAGATCAAAATGAAATCGGCGACAAGGCTTGGTTCGCATTATTTCATCCGACAGGCAAGAATCCAGATTTCAATAAGACAAAGGATTCATTGCGCGCTCTGCTTAGGATTGATATCACCACAAACATAACAATTGACAACAATTACTTGCAAGAAAAAATCGACGCATATCTGGAAAAATGTAAAACTAAAAATCAATACGATTGGCGATATTATTATATCTCATATCCATGCTTCCGTCCCAGTCGCTATGGTAAGTATACTATGTATGAAGATCAATCATATGCTCTTGTGGCATTGTTCACTGAGAAACGTGAGTCTTCCAATGCTTACCAATGTATGCTTAAAGCTCTCATTGAAAATCAAGCAGTAGCAAATTCTGCAGAGTGGCATGATATCCGTGCTCTTTCCTACAGAAAAGGGCTGTTAACCTGTGAAAACGATGCCTTTGTATCGTACTCTTTGAGGGACAATAAAGAGCGTGCAAGATTTAGCATCCCGCAAAACAAAGAAGGTATTGACATCATTGACCGTATCCAGTACTTTAAGGATAATAGGAAGGATGATAATCACTGGATATACCAACAAAATTAGTTTTAGGCCATGAATAAAGTCGCCCTAAAAGAGCGACTTTATTCATTTGATAGGTTTTACTTCGATCTTGCGATCAGAACTAGGTAATACAGTATCTAATTGCTACCATTACATAAGAATTCTGAATCAAGAGAAGTCATACGAGCAGAAACACTATCTAACCAAGAACCTCCCAATAAAAACGACATGCTATATTCAAGAAAAAATGTTAAATTTGTAGAAAGCAATAACCAGAAGCCCTGATTTATATTCACTTAAAGCGAAGGCATCACCAGACTATCCCCCAAACCTCACCATGCAGGAGAGCCCCATATCGAACCAATCAGCAGAAACCGGAGTCGTCGAGTCGTCAAATACGACCCGAGCAAGCAGCCGCTCGCCTCTTCGGTATGGTCCGCTGCGTTATGCGGTTGTGGATGTTGAGATCGGTCTGACAGACCACCGGATCCACGACATCGGGGCACTCCGTTACGACGGAGCCATCTTTCATAAAGCCTCAAAAGAGGAGCTGCTACCCTTCCTCGAGCGTGTGGAGTATCTCTGCGGACACAACATCATCCACCACGATGCCAAATACCTCTTCGAGGATAGACAAATACCTTGGCGGCTGGTCGACACGCTTTACCTCTCGCCCCTGCTCTTTCCAGAACGTCCCTATCATCGGCTCGTCAAGGATGATAAGTTGGTCAGCGATCAGATGAACAACCCGGTCAACGACTGCGAAAAGGCACGTGATCTGCTTCTGGACGAGATGGCCCGTTGGGATGCATGGCCCGAACAGAAACAGAGACTCTTCACTGCGCTGCTGAGGGGGCAGCCGGAGTTCGACGGATTCCTCGATCTGATGGGAGCTGGCCCGAAGGATTGCAACCTCAGCGAACAAATCGCCACCGTCTACCGAGGCCGCATCTGCCAAAATGTCGAACTCGAACCGTTGATCGAACACTACCCCTGCGAACTGGCCTATGCACTGGCGCTAATCGACACGACCGATCACCGCTCCATCACGCCGGGATGGGTATTGCACAACTACCCGAGTGTGGAGTTCGTCATCAAGAAGCTGCGCCACACCCCCTGCCTTGCAGGCTGTGCCTACTGCAACGCCCAACTCGATGTCCACCGCAGCCTCAAATCTCTGTTCGGTTACGATGCCTTCCGCACGTACGAAGGTGAACCCCTCCAGGAGCGGGCGGCACAGGCGGCCGTCGAAGGACGTTCGCTGCTGGCGATCTTCCCGACCGGTGGCGGAAAGTCACTCACCTTCCAGCTGCCGGCTCTTATGGCAGGACTCTCGGTCCACGGGCTCACGGTGGTGATCTCACCCCTGCAGTCACTGATGAAGGACCAGGTGGATAACCTCGCTGAACGGGGTATCACCGAGGCCGTCACCATCAACGGCATGCTGGATCCCATCACGCGGGCTCTTGCCATCGAAAAGGTGCAAGATGGAACAGCCGCGCTGCTCTACATCTCGCCCGAGATGCTCCGCTCGGCAACGATCGAACGCATCCTCCTCGCCCGCAACGTCGTCCGTTTCGTCATCGACGAGGCCCATTGCTTCTCGTCGTGGGGTCAGGACTTCCGGGTCGATTACCTCTATATCGGCCACTTCATCCGCAAATACCAGCAGAAAAAGGGAAGCAAACTTCCGATCCCGGTCTCCTGCTTCACGGCCACAGCCAAACAGAAGGTGATCCAGGACATCCGCGACTACTTCGAACAGACGCTGGATCTGAATCTGGAGCTCTTCGCTTCGAAGGCCACACGCACAAACCTGAGCTACTCGGTGCTGCACGTCGACAACGACGAAGAGAAATACCAGCGGCTGCGTGAGCTCATTGCCGACTCACAATGCCCGACCATCGTCTATGTCTCGCGAACCCGCCGAACCCGGGAATTGGCTTCACGTCTCACCCACGACGGCTTCCGGGCCCTTCCCTTCAACGGCAAGATGGATTCCGACGAGAAGATCACCAACCAGGAGGCCTTCATGAACGACCAGGTGCGCATCATCGTCGCCACGTCGGCCTTCGGCATGGGCGTGGACAAGAGCGACGTAGGGCTGGTGGTCCATTATGACATCTCTGATTCACTGGAGAACTACGTTCAGGAGGCGGGGCGCGCTGGCCGCAACCCCCATCTGCATGCACGCTGCTACGTTCTCTACGGCGACAACGACCTAGACAAGCATTTCATCCTGCTGAACCAGACGAAGCTGAGTATCGGCGAGATTCAGCAGGTATGGAAGGCCGTGAAGGAGCTCACGCGCCAGCGCATGCGGGTCAATTCGTCGGCACTGGAGATCGCGCGTCAGGCCGGTTGGGACGGTTCGGGCTCCGACATCGAAACCCGGGTACGAACCGCGCTGGCGGCACTCGAACAGGCCGGCTACCTTGAACGGGGCAACAACGTTCCCCACGTCTACGCCACAGGCATCACCGTGCGAAATCTCGACGAAGCCCGGCGACGACTGACAGCCTCGCCGCTGTTCGACAGCAAGGAGACCGAACAGGCGGTCCGCATCATCAAGTCACTCATTTCGAAAAAGTATATTGCCAAGGCGCAGGACTCGGAGGCCGAATCGCGAATCGACTACCTGGCCGATATTCTGGGCATGAGCAAGCGTGAGGTGATCTCCGCCGTGGAGCGCATGCGCCAGGAGGGGATCCTGGCCGACAGCAAGGATCTGTCAGCCTACCTGCTCGGAACGGGCGATTCGGAGCGCAAGTCGCAACAGTTGCTCGAACGCTTCATCCAGCTCGAACGCTACCTGCTCCACCGCATCCCGGAAGAGGGGCTCAGCATCTCCTGCAAACAGCTGAACGAGGATGCCATCCAGGAGGGAATCAGCACCTCGAAGGAGAAGGACATCCGCACCCTGCTCTATTTTCTTACGGTCAAGGGATACCTCCGCAAACAGGAGGATGCGGATCACAACCTGCAACTTCGGCGACAGACCGATCTGCAGTCGACGGAGGCCCGGTTCGACAAACGGGCCGAGATCTGCCGCTTGGCCATCGGTTGGCTCTCCCGCCAGGCCGCCGAGTTGTCGCGTACACTCGCGCAACCCAACGCCACCGGGCAAGAACACACCGTAGCGGACAATGCCGTTCAGTTCTCGATCGTCGAGTTGCTGAATCAATTCAAGGCCGATAACCGGACGATGCTCTTCGGGCGGAACGACCTGCAGCTGGGCGAGGTCGAAGAGGCCCTCCTCTACCTCTCGAAGATCGGGGCACTGAAACTCGAAGGGGGCTTTCTGGTCCTCTACAACGCGATGGACATCCGCCGGATCAAGGACAACAAGTCGCGCTACAAGGTCGACGACTACCGGCTGCTCAACGCCTTCTACAAGCAGAAGATCCAGCAGGTCCACATCGTGGGCGAGTATGCCAATCTGATGGTCAAGGACTATAACGCGGCGCTGCAGTTCGTACAGGACTACTTCCAGATGGACTACCGGCGCTTCATTGCGAAATACTTCCGTGGCGAGCGCATCAACGAGATCCAGCGCAACCTGACGCCCCAGAAATACGAACAGCTCTTCGGGTCGCTCTCCCCTCGACAGATGGAGATCATCTCCGACAAGGAGTCCCACTGCATCGTGGTTGCGGCTGGGCCCGGTAGCGGCAAGACCCGTGTGCTGGTCCACAAACTGGCATCGCTGCTTCTGCTCGAAGATGTCAAGCACGAACAGTTGTTGATGCTCACCTTCTCGCGTGCGGCGGCCACGGAGTTCAAACAGCGGCTGATGGCGTTGATCGGCAATGCGGCCCATTTCGTCGAGATCAAGACCTTCCACTCCTATTGTTTCGACCTGCTGGGGCGTATCGGTAACCTCGAAGATGCCCAGGATATTGTCTCGCGGGCTGCCCGGATGATCGAACAGGGGGAGGTCGAACCCAACAAGATCGGCAAGACCGTGCTCGTCATCGACGAAGCACAGGACATGGCCGCCGACGAGTATGCCCTCGTAACGGCGCTGATGGTCCGCAACGAGGAGATGCGCGTCATCGCCGTGGGTGACGACGACCAGAACATCTACGAATTCCGGGGGTCTGACTCCGGCTACATGTTCCAACTGGCCCAACGACCCGGAGCTCGCCTCATCGAGATGACCGACAATTTCCGCAGTACCCGTCATCCGGTCACCTTTGCCAACGAGTTCGTCCAATCGATCCCCGGACGGATGAAGCACACGCAGATCCAATCGATGCGCCACGAAGAGGGATGGGTTGGCGTCACCTGCCACACCTCGGCAATCATGTACCGCCCGCTGGTCGACGAACTGCTCCATAACCGTCATGCAGGCACCTCGTGCATCCTCACCCAGACGAACGACGAGGCGGTCATCCTGACCGGACTTCTGCGCAAGGAGGGCGTCCCGTGCAAACTGATCCAGTCGATGGATGGCTTCCGCTTTTGGAACCTCTCCGAGATGCGATACTTCCTCCGATACCTGGACAAACGGGTGACGACACCCGTGATTCCAGGCGAACTCTGGGAGGAGGCGAAGCGCGCCACGAGCAAGACCTACGCGCGGAGTCAGAATATGGACCTCGTGAAGCGCTGCTTCGAACAGTTCGAGCATCTCAACCAGACGAAATACATCAGTGATTTCAAGGAGTTCGTCTTTGAATCGTCGATGGAGGATTTCTGCGATATCTCGGGCTCCGAGGTGGTGGTATCAACCATCCACAAGGCCAAAGGACGCGAGTTCGACGACGTCTACATGCTTCTGACCGACAACTACACCAAGAATGCGGAGCTGAAACGCCGCTACTACGTGGGAATCACCCGTACCAAGAACCGGCTGTTCATTCATACCAACGGACACTGCTTTGACCGTCTGACGGCTGACCGTCACGACCGCGACGATCAGAGCTATACCCTGCCCGAAGAGATCGTCCTGCAACTCTCCCATCGGGATGTCTATCTGGAGTTCTTCAAGGGAATCAAACGCGAAGTGTTGGCACTGCAGAGCGGCGATTCTCTGCAATACCGCGACTTCACGCTCTATACCGAGAAGAAAGAGCTCCCCGTGGCCAAACTCTCAGCCCGCATGCAAAAGACACTCACCGATTGGTTTGCAAAAGGTTATCGGGTCAAATCCGCAACTGTCAGCTTCATTGTGGCCTGGAAGCCCAAGGACGCCCCGAAGGAGGAGCCGGAGACTGCCGTTCTGCTGGCCGACCTTACTCTTACCAACTGATTGATATTCCAACAAAAAGTCGGGTCCCGAAAGAGCGGTTTTGATCTCTATTCTAAGAGATCGACAATAAATGTTTGGCTCTCGATTTTCTCACGAAAACAAGCAAATTTTCGAGGCTTCTAAATCACAAATGATAGCAATGAATTGCAAGCGACACCGCGCCAGTATTTTACTAATACACATTAACGTTTATTAAAATACTACGATTCATACTTGATGGAATGTTAAATAATAGCCCTTTTACATTCTATAATAGGGAATAATCATTATCTTTACCAAACACAAACATACAGACAAATGAAACAAATTAAAGCTCAATATGGCTTCCCTCTATTTGTAAAGCAAACCTCAACAGATTATTTGTTGAGGGCAGAGAAAACTCGAGTAAGTGACATATGGGCTCTTTGGCACTATATTATCAAATCAGAAAAGAAACGTTTTCCAGGGACGACCGATTATCCATTTCTTTTATCAGTACTTGAACAATCTCAATATTTTTATGAAGCAGCAGCATTGGCTCCAATCAAATCAAAGCCAATGCTGTACTATTATTCTTTTCTTAATATATCTAAAGCAGCAATTGTTTTAAAAGACCCTACCCTCCTAATATCCAATCTAGAATTTAATCATGGCGTTGATTCTTGTAGCATTAATAATAATATACAATTGCAGGATTGTTTTGTTTCAATAAAAAACTTCAAAAACGCAAGCGGCATATCACAAAAGATATCTGTAGCATATGAACTTGCGCAGTTCTTTGGGGACAACATAAAGTTTCAATGCCCCAACCCTGTAAACCATGACAATGGTCCGTGGAAAATAGATATTACCTCTTTATTAGAATCATGTATTGGCATTCACCGTACTGCTAGTGAAACATTTAAAACAAAAGAGTCTTTTGTTCGTTTAGAATCCCCTATTATCGAAAAAGAAGGAAAACATCTAGTATATAAAGCCTTGATAAATAGTACGTCAAATGAACGCTTGTTACTTTCATCTGCTGGATATAATATAGAACAAATAGACTTTAAATGGTATTTGAAAGAAGAATATAACATGCCAACTTCTAATTTGAGTAGACTGATATTTTATTTATTTTCAAAAGAAATAGTATCTAAAGGATTATGGACGTATACTATCGGGAGATGAGTATAAAATATATATAAATCCTAATCATCTCATTAAAATTGGAAATGTATACAGATTTTCTCCACTCGATACAACACAGAATATTCAGCAATTGACCTTATCCTCTGCAACAATTATTTATTACCTTATGTTTTTCTTTGGTTCTATTACCAGATATCATCCATATTTATTTGAAAAAGTTCTTTCAGAAAAAGAAATTTGGCTTGTCAGCGAATTCCTTAAAACACAACCATTACAATTCCTTTTACTACTTACTTCAAAAGTTCTAGGGAAACCATTATATACCTCAAGGATGCCTTTATTACAATAATAAGGATACGATCACAACTCATTAGATATAAGATTAATATGATATTAGGTAAGATAATTTATGCTAGTCCAGAGAAGCATTTTTTTCATATTCATAGCTATTACACGGATAATGATAAATGGCAAAAAGGACTAGTTTTTTCAACAAAGGAATTTAATAGAATAGGGTCCATTACAAACCCTCTCAAGAAAATTAGAGAGGCTGAATTTGAAAGGGTTAGAAACGAATTATATAATAATATGCCATCTAGATATTCATGCCTTTTCTTATCTGATTCTATAAAATCTGCTGCATATTGGGCTCAAACTATAAAAAACAGAACGGGCAATATACAATGTCTTGAAATTGAATTATTATCTGGTAAATATGTATATGTCGATGAACAAATTTATAATATTGAAGATTTTACAAAAGATTATATGCAAGAAGAAGCAAATAGTTATTGGTGTGGAGATAGGATGAAAGAAGGTTCAATATTCACTGTCCTTTTTGAAGGCACATTTCGGGTTCATCAAGAACTACCATTACCCATTGGTCAATAATAATAATGCAGATATAAAAACATTATAGTTCCAGACTCACTATATTTAGAACAGTATCAACTTCTATCCTCATACCGCAAGCCATTGATTGCTAATAACAGCATAATTAAATATATACAGAGAAATTCAACCTACGATTAACACAGGCAGCCCCCATTATCCTAATAGCATTATAATATAAAAAGTCGGCCCCCGATTTTCGGGACCCGACTACCCTATCCACAGCGTGTGACGGCTACTTCTTCTTGCGATACCCGCACTTCGGACATACACCCTCCTCGTTGAGTGCAACGCCACACAGCGGGCAGCGGTCGATGTCGTTCTTGGTCACAAACTCCGCCGAGGCCGCATTCACACCACTCGTGAAGGTGATCTTGGCGATGTTGAGCTTATCCTTCAGCAGGTCGTAGACAATCTTGATCATCCCCTCAACCGTCGACGTCTCCTTCGTGACTACCAGACGGCAATCGGGATAGGCCGTGGCCAGCTCCGTCTTGAAGGCCGGGCCCTTCATCTTGTTCTGCGGGTGTCCGTTGCGGATGCCCTGCTTCTCGTAGACGTCCAGAACGGCCGGCAGCAGCGGATCATCCTCGCGCAGGACCAGCGCATGGTCGAAATTCCGGAGCACGTCCCATGCTACCTTCTGAATCTCGTTGCAGGGGTAAACCATGTTCACACCCGCCTCGATGCTATCCTCCACCTCGATGGTCAACTGTCCCGTATGGCCGTGGAGATACTGAGCCTCTCCTTGAAAACCGTAGAAACGGTGTGCATACTGCAGATCGAATGTTGTGATACTTCTCATAACAAGTTGCGGTTTTAAGTTAGACATTCTTTTTCAGTGTTACCTGTACCTGTACTTTACCAATCTCCTCCGTCGGGAAGTGCTTGCGTTCGAGGTATTCGCGGATCAGCTGCGAGAGCTCCGGATCCGCATAGTCCTCGATCGACTTGCCGTCGAAGAGGTGATGGTGCTCCGCCACCGTGATGTCGTAGTAGCACTTCCCGGTGTCGGGGTGATAGATGAACGACAAAATGTTTGCCGAACAGAAGCTGTCCAAAATCCGATAGATGGTCGAAACGGTCACCTCCTTGTTGCGGGACTGGACCCGTTCGATGATATCCTCCACCGTGGCGTGGCGCAGCTCCTGCATCGCCTTGTAGACCTCGCGGCGCTGCGGGGTCAGCTTCAGCCCCGCCTCTTTGATTCTTTGCAGTCCTTCGTTGTTCATCGTTTTGTTTCTTTCTCTGGCGCAAACATAATGCAAATAATTCGCAATTGCAAATATTTTGCATTTAAATCCCAAACCAGCCGAAAAAATCCTCTGCCGGGGCTTGGAGTTCGCGCAAAAATTACTACCTTTGCTCATGGAGTCACACCCCTCCGGTGACCCGCTCCAGTGAGGGAAAAGAACCGCCCAAAATCGGACTCCGAACCCGAGTTTTACATTTTTCCGAGAATATCGGACACACGAAATGAAGCGTCAAACAAGGTTTTGCCGCCTCTTTACAGCGTGTCTCTTTGCGGTATCAGTTAACGTCGTAACTAACAGAAAATTAACGAGTTACAACGCTTTTCTGCATCGGACTGTAACCCGGTCCGGCTTTTGGGAGATTCTTCATGGAATTTCCGGACAAAGCAAAATGAGGCGTCACTGTTTGTTCGCCGGACCGGGTTCCTTCCGCACGTCTTTTTAGCGTTTGAGCCGATAGTCGATTCCCGCTTTGCGGGCCTGCGAGTGCTGGTAACGGCGGTGGATGCGGTACATGCGCCCGTCTTTTACGAACCGCGCCCCGGTCTGGTGGAAGCAGAAGGAGATGTCTGCCGCCACGCACTGTTCACGCAGCCCGAGCACCCAGGCGTAGTCGCACGGCCGGGCCTCGTTGCCCGATTCGCCGCCCGCCGAGACCTCCTCGACGGCGGGCGAGAGATAGCGTGCGATGTCGAGCGGTCCCAGCAGCGGGGCGCAGACGATGAGCCGGTGGCGGACCGGCGTCGCGAGGAACAGCAGCAGCCGGTAATCGGCCATCGCCTGATTTTCGACCGTGCAGCCGATGACGACATTCTCATATCCGTCGCCCCAGTCGGGCGGCAGTACGGCGGCCAGCCGGTCAATGCGCTTGGTGAAGAAGAGGAACCGCAGGTCGTGGCGGATGCGCATCATCTCCCAGGCCTCGGCACGCCAGGCGTCGGCCTCCTCCAGCAGAAAATCCGATGTGAAGCAGGTGTAGACCATCTCGCCGGCGGGGACCTTGAACCGTCCGTCGCGGCTACGGCGCACCGGACGGTCGAACATCGCCGTCTGCCGCACTTCGCGGCTGTCTTTGTCGTGGCGGGGGGGCCATCGGCACGGCAGTTGCGGCAGCCTTCGCTGATTTTCCGGCATCCGTGCCAGGGGTTCCACGAAACGGACATGGTTACATGAACTCCATGCGCAGGCGCACCATGTGGCGGCACTCCACGCCGTTTTCGAAGATCGGGACGGGGCTGTGTTTGCGGAAATAGTCTTCGTCGATGCCGCAGCGGACGAAGCCGCAGCGTTCGTAGAGGGCGATCTGCCCGAATCCCGAATTGCCCGTGCCGATTTCGAGCAGGCGGAACCCCGCCCGGCGGGCCGTGTCGACGGCGTGGGCCAAAAGGGCCGTGGCGATGCCCTGCCGCTGACGGTCGGGCACGACGGCGATATTCACGACCTCGGCCGTGAAGGGCCGCGTGTGGATCAGCACGTACTGTCCGACGATCCGGCCGTCGTCGCAGGCGGCGGAGCACGTTCCGCGGCCGATGTAGTCGGCCACCGAGGCTTCGACCTCGTCGGCCAGCAGCAACAGTTCCCGCGAAGGGGTTTCGGTTTTGCGAATTTCCATATCAGAAAAGGGATAGGGCGCCCCGGAAGGTCGCCAGTACGACAATGTAACGCAGGGTCTTGCCCGCGAGCATCGCGCCGCCGGTCAGCCACACGTTGCTGCGCATCAGTCCCAGCACGATGGCGATGGCCTCGCCGATGGTGGGCAGGAAGGCGAAGAAGGCCATCAGCGCCCCGCGTCCCGAGAGGAATTTCCGCGCCCGGGCCAGTTGGCGCGTCGCGACACCCAGCCGGGTGATCCATTCGGTCTTGCCCAGCGTCCCGATCCAGTAGCAGGTCATGCCGCCGAGCGTGTTGCCCAGCGCGGCCGCGACGACGCATCCCACGGGATCAAGCCCCATGCCTGCGAGCACCACCATCACCGCCTCGGAGCTGAAAGGCAGGACGCTTCCGGCGATCAGCGCCGAGAGAAAGAGGCCCCAGTAGCCCCAGTCGATGAGAAATTCGGTGATTGTTTCCATATCTATCCGCACGGGTCTTTCGGCGGCCCGTGCAGACAAAGATAGCGATTTTTTCGGTTCCTACGCCTCCCCGGCCCAGCCGCGGATCACACGGCTGCGGACGTCGACGCCCATTTCGCGGGCGCGGGCGAGAATGCGGCGCGCCAGGGCGGCTTTCCTGTCGTCGGGTGCGTAACGGAAATAGGCTTCCGCCGCGCGGATGTGCGCTGCGTCGACGAGCGGGAATTCGCGCGTTTCGGGGATGCCGAATGCCGAATCGGGAAGTTCGTGCCGCTCTGCGGCGGTGAGGCGGTCGTGCGGTTTGGTCTGTGTCGTCATGGCTGTTGCAGCATTGGTGTTGTTGCGGGGATACGCAAATTCCCGGCCAGCCACCGCTTTTTCGCACAGCGGCTGCTTCGTTGCCCAATGTGCTTCGCCCGGTGACGGCGCTTTACGCGATGATTGTGGCGACGATGCGGCGGCCCGGGGCGCGGTTACGGAACTCGCAGAGATAAATCCCCTGCCAGGTGCCGAGGTTGAGCCTGCCGCGGGTCACGGGAATGGTGAGTTCGACGCCCGTGAGTGTCGATTTGGCATGTGCGGGCATGTCGTCGTCGCCTTCGAGCGTATGGGTGTAGTAGGTCTCGCGTTCGCCTACCAGCCGGTCGAAGATCGCCCCGAGGTCGTTACGCACGTCGGGGTCGGCGTTTTCGTTGATCGAAAGCCCTGCGGAGGTGTGCTTGACAAAGAGGTGTACCAGTCCGGCGTCGGGCAGCGGCGGGAGGTGGGACAGCACTTCGTCCGTAACCAGGTGGAACCCGCGGCTGCGAGGCGTGAGGGTGAATTCTGCTTGCTGAACCATGGTGGAATATTGATGTACGTGTGCAAAGGTACGAAAAATTGCGGGCCGCCGTGTCCCGGGAACGGGTATATGTTGCCGCCGGGGTCGGGCATGGTACGGCAGCGGGAGATTATGCATCGAAATATTGGAAAATCCGGTATTTATTTTGATCTTCGCAGTACTAAATGCCGCTATCATGTCCGCTATCCTGAATTTCCTGTTCCCGGGGGAACCCCGGGATTCCCGCAGCTCGTGGCTGTTGCTTGCTGCGCGTGTCGTTTTCGGCCTGCTGCTGATGTCGCACGGCATCGCCAAGTTGCAGAACTTCGAGGCGCTCTCGGCGACGTTCCCCGATCCGTTGGGTGTCGGGAGCCGGGTGTCGCTCGTGCTGGCCGTTTTCGGGGAGGTCGTCTGCGCGGCCGGGTGTGTGGCCGGGTTATTCTACCGGCTGGCGCTGATCCCGATGGTCTTTACGATGTGTGTGGCTTTCTTTGCGGTACACGGCGGCGATCCCTTTGCCGCACGTGAGCTGGCGCTGGTTTACCTGGTTGTCTTCGTCTTGATGTACGCAGCCGGCCCCGGGCGCTACGCCGCCGATACGCTCATTGCACAACGGATCCGTGCGCCGAAGCGTTAGCCCCGGTTCTTGCCGAGGGTGGGGAGGATAGTAGGGGTGCCGTGAACCCGTTTCGTCCCCGGCTTCCGGCCTGTCGGCCGCCGCATGGAAACGATGAAGGCAGATGCCTTTTATCATCTGCCCTCAGCTTTTTGCGGTCATAGACCTTTTTCGACTTGTGTACCCGGCTGAAACTGACCGGGCGGTCGTGATTCCCGATCTCGGCCTCACGGCTTGCCCTGCGGTTGGCCTTGAGGTAATCACGCAGTCCGTTCGTCTTTGTTTTCATCACTACATCGGTTTTACGGGGGCAAAGATAATCGGAATATTTTAAGGGGGAGCGCCCTGAGGCTAATTTCCCGCTTCGGTGCCGTATTATGCCTGCTGCAGGTCGGCGAACCAATAGGAATAGCTCTTTTCCGATCCGTCGTCAAGGCGGATGCGGTAACTTCGGCGCAAAGGCGTGCCGAGCCGGAACGGGACGGGGGTGCGGAAGATCGGCCCGTCGTAGCAGAATGTGTGGTATTCGCCGTTTTCGCCGTTGGGATCGACGCCCGCAGGCAGCGAGGCCATGAATGCGGGGTCTATCTCGCGCCCGACGGCGTCGGCGCCAAGGCTGTCGGCCATCGTGGTGACGATGACCGTCCTGAGCCCCGAGGCGAGAAAGTCGTGCATCACGCCGCCGGAGGATTCTCCCCAGAGCGGTTCCGCGACCCCGATGCC
>OGOK01001434.1_pt1 | contig 16443 bp, 15 predicted proteins | sample 1552661 | NCBI WGS metagenome assembly OGOK01 (sample SAMEA2580172, study PRJEB22360) | human gut metagenome | biome: human gut; feature: human-associated habitat; material: faeces | place: Denmark | collected 2008/2010
TTTTTATCCTCTGACGTTCTTTCCAAAAAGTTGAAAGTGTATTCATCATATTCGTTCAATTTTTTGTAGTTTCCGCCTTTCACTTCGAAAAGGTATGCAGCAAACACATATAGCGCACCGCCCATACCATCAGTAGGAAGTTTCAGGCGACACCATAATTCATACACACGTTCAAAATCTATCAAACATGATTTGAATGTTCTGAGATTACGGGTCTCGCTTTCTTCGAATACTTGGAATAGCTTTGGGCTTTCCGTTTTTAAAAATTCCGTGTATTCACTTGTTTTCGCCTTGTAGTTTCCAATCATTTCCTGTTGGATTCTTCGATATTCCACATCCAACTTGACTGTTCGTTCTACAACTTTTTCCTTAAAAGTTTTGTAATTTTCCTCGTCTTTTATATTATCCTCTGATGCAATTATTACCGTCTTAATTCCTTTGTCTTCTACATAGGTGTTTATAATTCCCAATAAATCAATTACGCCAATTTTGCATCGTTCAAAATCGTCAAATACTAAAACTAATTTCTTTTTTACAGGTTGCTCTTCCCCTGCAACTATACAATAGACTTCTTTTTCAATCGGTAAAAAATCATAGACATCAATGGACAGCAACATATTCGCACTTTTTGCTATTTTTTTGATTTTTCCAAAGTCGAACAATTCGCCAAAAGCCGCTACCTTTTCTGAAAGCTGTTTTACGACATTCACACCTTTTGCAATATGTCCTTTCCCCGATTTTTCTGCCTTATTGAATGTCTGGGCATATACCACAGCTTCCTTTACCTTTTTGGTTAATGTATTTGTATCCTCAATTCCGAATAGCGACACAACCGCCATCAAATATTGGGGGCCCTGATTCAATTTCCTTTCTATTTGGCGCATTAGATATGTCTTCCCGCTACCCCATTTTCCAGTAACGAGCAGTGCACCATTCTGTTCCTGCTCTTTTATATAATTTTCAATTTCTTCTATTGTTTTCACAGAAATCATTCCTCCCATATCATTTCAGAAACTACAAGTGCTTTTAGTCTAGACTTCTCACGCAGTTTCCTCCGTTGTCCGCTCTTTCCTATACTGCACCGGTGACTTCCCTATCTCCTTCTTAACCACCCTGCTGAAATACAGCGGGTTCTCATACCCTACGATTTCGGAAATTTCCTTGATGTTGTAGGTTGTCCGCTCCAGCAGACTTTGTGCGTTGACCATGCGCAGGGAGAGGATGTATTGGGCCGGGGACATACCAGCGTACTGTTTGAAATTGTGTATAAACCAGTTGGTGCTGATGTGCAGGGATTCCGCGTAATCATCTATGCTGATCTTTGTATTATAGTTCTCATTGAAGTAAGCTGTCGCGCGTTCAATCTGCTCTTGGACGTTGCCGGTGGCTTTTTTCTGTTCATGCTGCTGGCGATCAACCAACAGCAGAATATCGTTGAACAGCGATGCGATATAGTCCTCGTACCCATAGCGGCACAGCTGCAACTCCTGAATGATTTTACGGAACAGCGCTTTGTAGTCCGGCAGCACCCCGCAGTAGAATACATGCTCATCAAGCGAGATACCGTGATATGCCAATATGTTTTTTACATCACTGCCTGTGAAGTGAATCCAGAAAACTTCCGGGTTATCTTCCAGATAATATACATATTTTTGAATTTCTTCCGGCTTGTACAGCACCATATGGCCCGCGCTGACGATTTCTTCCTTGCCGTCAAACCAGAAATGCGTCTTGCCGTTTGCCACATATAGAATCTGGTAATCCCTGCGCCCTTTTTGCCAGTAGGTCGGTAATTTGGGGCGTGTTTTCAGCCGATAAGTACCACAGCTGCCTACCACCAACGGCGTGGAGTTGTCTTTGAAATCTGTACGGGAATTGTTCAGATAGCCAGAGTTAATGTGCACAAAAACCCCCTCCTGTTTTTGTGAATATTGCGAGGTGCTTCGTCCATTTTACCTTCACTTTACAAAAAGCCATTGATTTTGTGCATATTTAGTGCAATACCGTTTATGTTTTATTGTATATAGAAATTGTATAATAATTTCAGACGAAACGCAAGCCGAACTGTATAAATCACAGGCGGAGAATGGATGATTATTCCGCACTATTACGAGGACCCGCACACACTGCATGTGGGTACCATGCCGAATCGTGCCTACTACATTCCGGCATCCCGGCGCAGCGATGCTTTCCTTTGATTATCGCACTGGTCTTTACCCCGACCCTTGTTACCAAGATGCACGGCATGTACAAACTGAACGTTGGCAGCTATGCCCTTGCTACCGTAGCCCGTGCGCTCGTTGCCGTAGCCGGCTATACGGGTTCCGGCGATGTCAAGATGATGCTGCTCTTCACGGCCATTGCTGCACTGGGTCAGGGCCCGTGGCAAGGCGACATGAACGCCGTTATCGCCTCCTGCTCTGAGTACACTTGGCTGACGAAGCACAAGCGCGTGGACGGCACGATGTATTCCTGCACCTCGCTCGGTGTCAAGATGGGCGGCGGCCTCGGCACCGCCATCACCGGCTGGCTGCTGGCGTTCAGCAACTATGATAAGGCGCTGGCCGTGCAGCCGGATTCCTGCATCAATATGCTGAAACTCATGTACCTCGTGATTCCCTTTGTGCTGGATGCCATCATTACCGTTATCCTCTCTCGCGTGAAGGTCGAGGAAGCCAACGATAAGATTCGCGCCGAAATGAAAAACTGATATTCACTATTCTCCTTCTCAAAAAGGGCTTCCGCATCTGCTGGCGGAAGCCCTTTTTCTGTATAGTGCTTTACCCTCTAAAATCGGCCAAAGCACTGGCTATTAAATCTATTGGCGGCGAAGATATAGATGGCTCCTCTTTCTGCAAATTCGGGGTATGCCCCATGCTCTGCTTTTCTAAGTATTCCTGCACGATTTGCTCAATCCAGGCGCGGTCTGTCTGCGGGAAAGACTTCGTCTCTGCCTTTTCATAGCACAAAATTGCATCGGCAAGATACTGTGCCTTACCCCTGTCGCGCTGCCGTTCCAAGTATTCTACGGCGCACACATGGTCTGGGTTTTCCATGTCAAAGCGAACCGTAAATCGTCCCCGGTCTTTTTTCAGCTTCATGGTTCATCACGCCCCTGTCACTGTGCAGCGGTAAAGATACTCAAAGCCCTTGGCGTTGGCATTCACGTCCTCCACAAAGACGGGGTGTGCCACCTTGCCGGATGTTTCGATTTGCCGCCGCAGCAGGCAGGCTCCGCCGCCCACGAAGATCACACGCCCTGTGCGCAGGTCAAGCTGCCGCTCGCGCAGTGCGCCCAACATATCGTTGACAAACTCCTGCGCCTGATATTCTACCAGCGCGGCGACTTCTTCCCCGTAGCTGCTCCCCTGCCCCTGCAAGAGAATGGCATCCACATCTGTTTCCTCTAACAGAATGTCCAAATCGGAGCTGGCTTTAGAGCGGATGCGGTTGTACAGCAGAATCACGCCGTTTTCCAGTGAGTCACAGGTAGACAGGTCGGCGCGGCCGTTCTTCAGCAGCAGATAGTCCGCTGTGAAGCCGCCCACATCCAGAATCAGCGCGCGCGGTACCGTTGCCAGCTCGCCCAACATCATGGCTGCTGCCGCAAATGCCTGCGGATAGCACTGCACATTGCGGATCAGAATGCTGTACAGCTTGTCACGGTAGGAAAAGTAGATAGGTTCCTTGCGCTTGAAGTAGCGCACGAACGCTTTGTTCTGCGCACCAAAGTGTGCGGGCGGCAGTCCGATGGCAAGGTCAATGGGCATCAGCCCGGAGGTATAAGCGCCCTGCGCTTCGATTTCCTCCGCGATGGCAAACAGCGACAGGATAAAGAAGCGCTCGTCTGTGGTTTTGTCCTTCTGGTACGGGATGCGCTGCGCGGACAGTGTATAGTAGCTGCCGCCGTATTTCAGTACGTCCCTGCCGTAAGGGCTGGTTTTGCTTTTCTGTACACCGGAAACAATGGCGTTTCCGTGGACGGTTTTGACCTGTTTGTTGCCGTGGTCGATAGCAATAAGCATAACATCAACTCCCTTCGATGCTTATATTTACCTTATACGTTTTGAATACGTCATTTCCCAACAAATTTACGCATTATTTATTTGTTTGCATTTCCCCGGCGGGTGCGCTATAATGGGCAAGGTAAGTAAAAACACAGGAGTCTGCCATGAACAAAACGCTTGAAATCAGTGCTATGCAGTATGATTTTCATACCTTGCTGAAAGTTTCCGATATATGCGGTCTTACCGGCGAAATCGGCTTCCATGATACGGACACCGGCTACCTCGTCAGCTTTCCCGATGATGACGGCAAAGCCGATCAGCGTATGGCAGAATATAAGAAGCGGCTTGTCGATCTTGAAAACAACATCTGGAATCGGTAATTTGTGTGACCCGCCGGGGAAATTTATATAGATAAAATGGCAGCCCCTTCTGCTGAAATTGCATCAGCGGAAGGGGCTGTATTTATATTGTATTCAGTATTTCCAACGCCCTTGACAGGGGCATAACTTTCTGGCATTTTGCCTTTTGGAAATCATATCTTGCTTTCTTACCATCTGGCATTACTGCTATGGCATTTTCTGTCAGGACAGCAGCTTTCAATTTGGGAACATATCGGTGTACCTTTCCCTGCCGGTCAATCTTGGCGTGAGGCAGAATAAGTTCCGCCGTTCCCAGTTTGATTTTTGCTTCTTTCGGCAGCGGTGAAAGCCACTTGTAGGTATCGCGCTCAGAAGCAGTATCCCACATAGAATACTGGTATGCTCGCCCGCCAAAGAAGCTGTCCTGCTGTTCCATATATTCAAAGTGTTCTGTCTGCTGCGTTACCATCTGCGCCACACGGTCGGCATTCAGTTCTATCTCCTCTAAATGGATATACTCATGCCGTTGATGCTCGCAGTAGTACCCGCAGCTGATATTGACCGCCGCGGTTTCCAGATACGGCGCAATATAGGATATATCACTGCACGAACCGCCTGCTGTTTCAAATCCGAACGAGGTAACGAAGTCCTCAAACTCTGGGTTATCGCAGCGGTAAAACACGGCATCATTGTTGCCCCGGCGGTCAAGTTCTACGATGTAGTTTACCTGCGGCCGCAAAGAACCTCCTGTGAATTTCTTTGCCCCTATACAGCCGACTTCCTCATCCTCACAGAAAAGCACATGACAGTTTGTTGTGCGCAGGATCTGCAAAATCATCCAGACTCCGCATCGGTCATCACCGCCGATGCCCTGCGGTGACATGGCTACTGCCCCATCTGCCGAATAGCATATCTGCTCGACAGGTTGGCGGTGAACCGTGTCCATGTGGGCCACCAGCAGCACGGGGATTGTTCCCTCTGCATACAGATAGCCGGGCTTATCGGTGATGGGGTAACCCCTGCTTTTCAGTTCGGCTTTCAGCGTCTTTTTCAATTCCATCTGCGGCAGGCGCAGAATGGTTTCAAACGTCAATTCTTGCATGGATTCCTCCTTTATGCGGCAAGGCCGTTCATCTGATTTGGGCAGAAACGATTGGCACCGATGGGAAGGCAGCCGCTTATGGATTGCGCAGTTTCTGCATACGCTTATCACTTGCTCATAGCAGGCAGGGCAAATCCCACGCTGCTCGCCGGAACGGGTAATTCCGATGCGCGGCATACCGATAAACTCCTCTCCGCAGGCAGTGCAGCGATAACTGCATTCCTTACAGTAAAAGTGGTTATCAATATATCGCCCATATCCATGCACCGTTTTACCGCAGCCTTTGCAGACAAACATACTACCGCATTCTGCACAGCGTATCGAGCGGTGGTCTTTCTGTTCCCCGCCGCAGCAGACACAGTGGGCCACCGAGCCAATCGTCATTTTGCCATAGTCGGTCTCCCCTTTCAGCAGAGATACTACCGCATACCCATACTCATAGTCGGGATAATGATTGCTGTCCGCCGCAGATTCGCAGTAAGGTTCGGTGTCTTTTCCGCGCTTGATCGACCACAGATTCGGCTTGTCAAGGCATGTTGCGATAGCCTGTTGGACGATGCCTCGATACAGAGTTTTCTGGTCTTCCAAATCTGTAGGATACAGGCGTGATTGCAGCAAAACATTATCCTTATAGCAGAAAATTTCTCGCGTAATGCGCGGGGCTGTATGGAAGTCCTGCGTGTACTCGTCACTGACCGTGAAGAAAATCATACTGACGGCATCGCCCATATAGGACTGGCAGCCGCCGTGATAACTGCCCCTCTCTAAGCAGTGGCAGGAACTCCAAGTGTTGTCGCGGTTAGACATTTCGAGAAAATCGCAGGGGTGGATAGATAACACAGCGGTTTTCTCTATATGCGCCGGGTTCAGGGCATCGGCCAGCCGCGCAAACAGTGCATTGTAAGGTTTGACCGTGCGCATATAGCGGTTGTCCGGCTCGCCGGCCTCCGCTTCTTCCTCGATTTGGTCGAGATGAAATTTCAGGCAGAGACGAGTGATAATGCGGCTCGCCTTTTGCCCCGGTGCACACTTGATGCCGCCGTACTGTCGAATCGTGTCCAAGCGGTACTCGTTTGGTATCCTGGCATAGTCTGCGGTTGCCGCACGCAGGGCTGTTTCAAAGTTCTCGTACACTGTATCATCCGTGCAGGCCCTGCGGCCCAGTTCAAGGATGGCGGCGCGCGTTTCATCTACCGTGATGCGGTCAATTTCCCGGCGCTCCTCCACGCGGAACACGATTGCCAGTTCTTTCTCGTTCCATATCGGATGCCTGCGCAGAAGCTGCAAAAGCCCCTGCTTCTGTTCACTCCATTGTGTAAGGTTTGCTGTGACACCTTCCTCCGAAAACGGCTTCTGATACTTGTGCATGACCTCGTAAAATTGCTGTTTGAGTTCGTCCATCATTGTAATCTCGCCTTTCTTGATTTTTTATTTTTAACGCCGGGCGGCGCTAAACCAAAACAAAAAAAGCGAGAATAACTTTTCTTCGCTGCCAATCGCAGCACAAAAGTCATTCTCGCTTTATGCGGGGCATCCTCCCGGCGGATAAAAAATGCCCGCATTGCACAGACCAGACGGTCAGCGGCATTGCAGGCACAAAGTACAAAAATAACAACGTGTGTCAGTGCAAATTGCTTTACAGGACACATAAATTATTTACATTAGTATGATAACACACTTGAGGGTAAACGTCAATTCTCTTTTTATCTTTACACCCTCATACACCAAATTCAAAAAATCAATTTGAAAGACATCAATAATCAAAATATTGTAAAAAGATTATCTGGCAATAGCACCAACTAAAACAGGTACAAAGCATTATAGCGGTTTGGACGTTTTCTTCGTCCTCGGTCTTACTTCGCTTTTTATTCAAATTACGTGCTCATTTAGTATGTGTCGTCAGATGAAATAATCAAGTAATAATCTTCCGCCAGCGCATTTAAAGCAGAACGCGACACTAAACCTGTTGGAATTTTAGAAAAATCCGAAATGTAACAATTAACGATATTAAGCGATAAAATTTTCTTCAAAAAATCTTTAGTAAAGTCACTTCGCTCATTTTCTGTGTAGAGTCGATCCAACAAGTAAAGAAATATATAACTAAACCCTGGTGCATTCGAACCAAAGTACACATCGTTTTTGCATATATTATAAATTCGGCATAAGAGCGGTGACGAAAAAAGATTCTCATCTTCTGGCGGATTTAATGTTGCCGCAGACAAAATATTGATGAGCAAAGAAATATAGTACCTTCCATACCGCTTCGATTTAATATTTGCCTTGCGGTATTCCCGAAGAGTGTAATCTAAATAAGCAGTCAAATCATTCTCATCTTGGCTAATTTGCAAATCAAAGAATGTCGTAATCTCTGAGATTTTATCGATATCTGCCACAAAGAAGCTCTTTATCCAGAAGCAGTCTGTGCGTGGAATTTTATGTCCCTTTCGCTTCTGTTTACTAATAATTGTCGAATCAATCGAGATTCCTATTCCCTTAAGAACATTTTGTGCCACATATACCCTGCTAATATCCGCCCCTGAAAAGTTTTGACAGTACAAGTTTTTTTTATCAACAACAGAAGCATTCAACGTTCCACATGCTACTGCTGCTACAAAAAAGCGTTGCTGCATAAGTAATTCAGCACGCAAGGTATACAGCGTAGAAACAATCTGTGACAGTGTTGAAGCCTCGAGGTAAGCGCAGTCACTAAAAGCATAGGCCTCGCATCCTTCAACAAGGCTACGTTGCAGGCAATTTGTGAAAATAGAAATACTTTTGCTGTACGAAGTAGCATCATCAGTGGATAGATTTTTGGTTCCGAGCAAGTCTAGAAAGGCAATATAGCTCATAAAATCCCCCCATAGCATAAGTCACTCGACTACACTATTAGATGTAAAATCACCGCCGAATAATCTTGAAAAAAGCAAGGTATGGATAATAACGAGCAACTCTTTCATACATCGAGAGCGGGACAATCTTTACTGTCCCATTTTTCCAACTCTTTCGCCCAAAAAAATCCAGAATCTTTTGGGCCTCCTTATGACGTTTTGGACGACGGTTCATCACTAACATAATGTAAGGGCCTGGGTTTGGAATCTTTTTGTACTCCTTTTGAACTTTCTGCCGAGAAAGCTGTTTTTCCTTAGTAAAGTATAATAATTGTTGTTCAAGGGAGGGTTCAACTAAAATGTAAGGTTTCAAAAAGTCAATCCAAATGGCCTCATACTTCTTGCAGTCAAAATTATCTACTCCGATATCGTGACACGAAAACGCAAAAGAGTAATAACTTATGCTATCCAAGCAAACTTGTTTCGCTTCATCCGGAACGGTCAGATTATGTTCGTAGGCATAAGCCAATTTCTTCTGTGAAAATTCTCTACGGAACGCAAGATCATTTTTCGGGGAAGTAAAACTTCCCCAAGAATGGTACATCGCAATATCCGTAAGAATATCAACACAAATCGATTCAACCGCCTTAATGCTAGGAACTGCATAAACCGCATTGACATTTTGCTTGGCTCTCACTGTGGCCTCATAATGAACAAGGTCAACTTCCACAATATGAGAAATTTTAGCCGAATCAAAGTATTCCGCCGTGATAATGTAAGACGCAGCTGCATTTGTAGAAACGATAATGCGAAGATCTCCTGATTCAGCGATGTCGGCAGGATTAGGAAGCAACTCGATTCGTATCTGCGGAATAACTGCACCGCACACCTGATTCAGTGTATTGATACGATTATTTAACTGTTTTTGCAAATTGTTGCGTAGAGAAAGAACAAGTTGCGTTTGAGTGTTTACTTCTCCTCTAGAATCTCGGATAGCAACAACGGCACGGCGAAGAATATCATTGCTACATGATAAGAGAGGCGGAATAGATTTGGATTTCTTTTTCATAGAGAGTGGCCTCCTGTATTATCCATAATAACGCAAAAGCTTTCTTTGAGCAACAGAAAAAGCAGCATACAATGCATAATTAAACATGCCGAAATGTATCGAATAAATATCCATATCTTCGAAATCAATAGTATCTCAATAGAATTATAGACAACAAGGATTTTTTTGCAATATAGCAAATCCCACAATATTTCCAGACGCAATTTGTATGAGATGTTCACTTACATCCCAAATTGATTAGCTCCATTAACAAGTGAATAGAATGAATCGTTTTTTGATCGAAGACCTTTTGAAATCCTCGAATACTCCAATTCTGATATTCAATTGGAGTATTTTCTCTTTTAGTGAAGTCCGTCGGTTTTATTATTAATTTTGTTAATAGCACGCTTGATAAATACAATTCTTCTTTGAGATACAACTCATCTTTTTTGATTTCTAGTTATAGTAGAATAACTTATTCGTAAAGTAAAAGTCTCCCACTTACATCATCATTGTAAATGAGAGACTTTTCTGTTTTATGATTTCTTCGTTGGTGAGTTTTTCATCCTCAACCCCAGCCAACTTTCCAGTGTCTGCAAATCGCTAAACAGAATGTCGTAAACCTCATCGCTTACCAGCGGCGTATGGGCTTCATACGCCGCGCGGCAGCGGTTCAGGTGGTCTGTCAGTTCCCGCAGCTTGTCGATAAAAGCGGCTTTTTCCTGCCATTCTTCGGTTCTCATTGGCTTTTGGGGGCGCAGCGGCCGAAATTCAACTCGTGGATCACCGACAGGATGGTTTCATCGTCATCCCAGTCGGCGGAAAACGCTGTCGGCGCATAAGTGCCGTCCAGTAGGACCATTACTCTCCCCTGCTCAATGCGCAGGGTCACATCCTTGCGCCGGGCGCAGACGATGGCGAGATTTCCGATTTGCTTCATAATGTAAGCACTTCCTTTCTTACGCAGCCTGTAAAGCCATAGGCAGCACCTTACGGCTCCACAGGTCAATGAATTTCTGTACTTCTTCTGTTGGTTTGCTGTTATGATCGCCGTGGATCTGTGCGATTTTGCCATCGCGCACTTCTACGGTCACATACGGCTTTTTCGGCTCTTCCACGCGGCGAACAAATACAATTAAGCATCTGCCCTCTGCCACGTTGTCAATATATCCGCCAACACAGTGGTGCAGCGCTTTTCCCTCGTCAACAAGGTCGTTGGCTCGTTGTGGGCAGACGATTTGCAGTTCTTTATTGGAAAGAGCCGCTTTCCGCGCAAAGCCCGCGTAGGCCATGCAGAATGCCTTGTTTTTCTGTGCATCGTTGATCTTTTGGATACGCTCTGCTTCTCGGTCATGCGCCGCTGCGCAGTTTTTCGGGAACAATACCGATTTATCTTTCATGTCATAGGCCTGCCTGCGGCACATATGCAGGTAGTCCACATAGGTTGTCACCAGCGTTCCTATTGTCAAATCACGGTATCTGTTGAGCGGGCGTGTTTCACAATAAATTGGGAATTGCGCCTCCATGTAGCGCATGAACTTTTCCGCCGTCATGTACCGGAACACATCCGTAGGAATTTCCGCCACTTTGTTGTCGATTTTCCATTGAAATAGCGCTTTCCTGCTGCACAGGTTGATTGCCACATAGGGTTGATACTTTTTCAGCATCGCCATGGTTGCATTTTTCTCCAGCAGAAAAGACACATCTTCTTTCTGCACGCGCAGAATACGATGCGTTTTGGTTTGCGTTTCATCCAATGCATCACTGAACCCGTCGCGGTAGACAACGTCTGACACAATGTCCCTAAAGCCCACTTTCGTCAGTCGTTCGATCAAAAGCGGGTGCTGTAAGTACATTTTCAGGTAGTAGCTGACCTGCATCGGGTTATATGTCTGCTCATAGAACTGCCGCAGTGCGCAGTATTCCCAAAGCGTGCCATACAGCACTTTTTCAAGTCCCGGCAGATATATTGCACCGATTTCTTCAGAAATAAAGCACTCTATACCGAACAAGGCTCCCGGATGATGGCCGTGCCGCCAATGGGTCACACTATCATAGTCTCTACTATAATAGTAGGGCTCAATGGTCGCCTTTTTGCCATCATCGCCGCAAACAAATATACGCATGACTTCATACGCGGATTTTCTGGTGGTATCCTTTCCTTTGACGTAAGACCAGTACAGCTTATAGATGCGCACCACAAGCTCATGCGGGCTGATTTGCTGGACTACCTGACAAGTTTCCCTGTCTTCATAGTAGGCAGCCCTTCTCCCCTGCGCCTTGGCTATGACCTTCTGGTCACATTTTGGGCAGCGCAAAACATCGTTGTTTTTGGGCCTTTTTATTACAGAAAACTTCTCGCAATAGGTGCAGTACACCTGTGTTTTGACTCGGCCGTTATTGTAGTCATAGAACAGATAGTGCGGCATTATGTGCTTATCTGCCCAGCGCTTCAAGTTGGCGGGCGTTTGTGGCACACTGCTCATTTTGTTCAGAACTACAGTATCCCGCTTGTAGCGGCGGATTTTTGTCTGTTGGTCACGAATATCCTGCTGGTACCAATTCAGTTCCCACAGAACTTTCGTGGGATCACTTTTTGCTCCGATATACCTGGCAATCGTATGGCATCCAGCCTTTTTATAAAACACGCAGGATTGCAAAAAATCTCCCATGTAATAGTCTGTTAGGTGCTGCACCATAGCATCCCGCCACTTGACATTGCCTTCGGCATCGCGTTCCAGCGTGGCAAAGGTATCCTTGCCCTGAAACACAACCCACTTTGGCATACGGTCATTTGCTTTCAGGCGTTCACATTCATAAAAGTAAACTGCCAGCACTCTATGCCCACCGAGCAGCTTGACTGCGGCAGTGACAAGGTATTTCACCCGTTCTGTGTACAGCACACCGGCATTCAGGCTGATGTGCAGCGGGACATTGGCCGCATGGCGGCAGGCTCGTTTGTCCAGTTTCATCCTGCTGCCTCCTCTGTGCCGAAGTCACCAAAGGTGAGCTGTTCTTCATCTGCGGGTTTCGGGGCAGGCTTAGGTGCTGCCTTTTTGGGCTTCTCTTTTTTGCCGGTTTTGGACGCTTTCCCATTGTAGGTCTTAGGTACAAACTTTTCTTCGGGCTCTGCATCCTCTTTGACATCGGCATCGCGGAAATACTCCCGCGCCCACTGGTAGCAGAGTTCGTCCGGCACATCACCGCCGAAACCGCCGCCCATAGGCTTCTCATCGTTGTCCTTCATTTCCTGTTCCAGATACTCCCGCGCCTTGCGGTTGATGTAGTGGAAGCAGTTTACTATCTTTTTCTTAGGGTTCATCACAAGCCGGGCAAAGGCGGGGTCAGTCAGACACTCGGTCTGCACATCCTCCATAACGCAGAGCTTCATGTTGCGGCGGGTCAGGCGCTCGGTGTCCTGCGAGACGCGGTTCATGGATGCCTGCATCACGTCGTCATCCGACATGGCGGCAAGTCGGTCCAGCTCCTGCTGTTCCCGCAGTTTCTTCTGCGCCTGTTTTGCCTCCCATTCAGCTTTGCGCTTGGCTTCGGCGGCATCAAATTCAGCCTTTTTGCGGGCTTCTTCTGCTTCCTCCTCTTGCGGTTTCGGCTTCGGGGGTTCAACCGGCTCAAATTCTTCGCTGAAAGAATCTACGGTTTCACTGTCCGAGGACACCTCGAAAGCATCATCCTCGGCATCGCGGTTCATCATATCAATTTCAGATAATATACCCATTGTCCTATCCTTTCTAAAAAAGGCAGAGAGCTACCCGATGGTAACTCTCTACCATAACTTTGCGCGGCATCAGGCCGCTTTTTCTTTTGCTTCTTTCTGCCGCAAAGCAAGCTGCCAGTCATCTATACCCTTGTAGGCAGTATTCCAGACAAGGCTTGTGCTTTGCAGCCCGGCCGCATGGGCGATCTGCTGGACCTTTTCGGCCGCAGATGCCACATACTCATTTTCTAACTTGTCCATGTCGTAGGCTTCCACGACCAGCTTGGTGCCGTTCTGCGCCATGCAGCGCAGCGCGGATTCCAAGCCGTTCAGACTGTTCACCCCTGCCACAGCGATAAATGAGCGTCCTGTCAGGCAGTGAGCAATATCGGCTTTGAGCAGCCCTTCCGTCACATACACGGTCTTGGCAAACGGCTCGCCCACAAAATGCAGCGGGCTGCCGGAGGTCACACCATGCGGCTTACCGATTGAGGACAACCAGATATACTTAGCCCCGCTTTTACCCGGTGGGTCATCCCTGCGGCGCAGCGGTGTGTCCAGCCGTATCTGCATACCGCAGATCAGACCATCTAAACCGACAGCCGGGAGCAAGATGCCCGCCGTGCGGCTGCCGAAGTTGATCGTCCACCGCCCGGCATCGTCTTGATAGAAGCCCGGTACGCCCTGTAAGGTACAGCCCTGCCGCCGCAGGCGCTCGGCATAGCCGCGGCACAGAAACGCAGGCGGGGTTGATTTGAGTCCGAACCTTGCAATCTGGTATTCGGTCAACCCGCGCCGCGGTGACAGCAGATGCGCTTTGTGCGTGGGTGTCAGCGGCAGCATGGAGAGCAGCAGCGAGTAGGTCTGGTGTATCTCCTGCGGGGTAGCGCGGGCATTTTGCTCCGGCTTTATCCCGATGTAGTCATTCACCCTTGGCCGGGGTGTGTACCGCCCCAGTGCCTCGCATATCTCGCGGTAGGCATCGGCATTGCTGGTGCAGCAATAGTGGGCATACAGTGCCAGCATACCGCCCGCCGCGCCGCAGCGATTGCAGCGCCAGACGTTTTTGTCTGTGTTGACGTTGAGCCGCCCGCGCTGGTCTCCGCAAAAGGGGCAGTTCAGGTACAGGCTCGACGGCAGGAGATATCCGGCCCCGACGGCAGACGGCGGCGGACGGTAAGCCCCAGAAGTTCTACCACATCGGCAATGCCAAACGGAAACGTATCGGAAGATGAGGTCATGCAAAACGGCCTCCTTCCCGGTTATCCTGCCTGTTTCTCCTGCAAGCTGTCCCATATGATGGCGGCCGCCGCGCGAAGAATGTTGTTCTCGCCCTGATAGCCTTTCACATACCAGCGCAGGCTGGCGGCACGACGGTCAGCCACCTGTGCCAGCGTCCAACCCTTGCAAGTACCGCAGTCAACGATGACGTTCTGCGCCTGCTCGTAGGTCATCTGCCGGCGGATCTCCTCCACAGGGCTGCTTTGAGTATATGCAGCGGCGGGAGGTTCCTGCTCCAGCACAATGACATTCTGCGGCTGCTCTGCCGGGGTCTGCGCAGGCTGTACGGATTCCCGCACAACAGTCTTGGGCTTTTCCACAACTTCTGCCGTGACCTGTTCGGGAACGGGCATATCGTCTGCCATGATGGCATCCAGCGGGTCAGCCTTGACAGGCTCCTGCGGGGCTGTCTTCACAGTTTCTGGCTGCTTCTGCACAGGTTCTGCGACTTCTACTTTCGTCTGCACAGGCTTGGCATCTGCCGTTTTTACCTGAACAGGCTTTGCAATCTCTACTTTCGCTCCCACCGGCACTTCACTGCCGTATTCCTCTGATTCACTGCCCACATCGGCAAACTGGATGCCGAAGCCTGCATTGGAGAGCGCCGTATCCAGTGCTTCCTCCTGCGCGGCCTCCACATACAGCCCACCGGGCGTTGCATCCAGCGTGCAGTTGGCGACATAGCTGCTCAACGGCTCGGCATCCTCACGGTCACGGTAGACCTTGGCTTCAAAAATCGCCATCTTCTCGGTGATGCGCAGGGCGTTGAGCTTCAGCCGCCCCGTGGGGCATGCCAGCCGGAACCACAGCTTTTTGTACCGCAGATCCAGACGCATCACGTCCTCCCCTGTCTTGCGGGAAATTGTGCGACGCAGGAATTTCAGCGGATCAAAGCCGGGTACATGATTCAGCGCGGCCACAGTGGCGTTGGTGGTGTACAGCATAGGTTCTTGATTCCCTTTCATGGGTAATTTCTCCCTTCATTATTACATTCAGCCGGCCTGTTGCAGTTCCGGCAGTACATTTCGTTCGGTGTGGTAGGCCTTGCAGTACAGGCGGATGCGCTCGCCCAGCATGGTATTGCGCTTGCTGATGTCGGCACGATGGACTGCCATAAACAGGATCGGCTTATGCCCCACAAGGATGACTTTTTTCTTGGCGCGGGTCACGGCTGTATACAATAAATTACGATACAGCATGATTGTGTGTGCCTTGACGATGGGGATAATGACCGTTTCGAACTCCGATCCCATTGCTTTATGAATCGTAGTAGCGTAGGCAAGGTCAACATGCGCCAGTTGTTCCGGCGTGTAAGTCAACTTGCGGTCGCCGCCAAAATCCATCTGCACGAGTCGTTCGCCTTTGCTGCTGGTGGTGATGCCGGTAATAAAACCGAGGTCACCGTTGGACACTTTCTCGGTGTTCTTTGTCTGCATAATGCGGTCATGGACGCGAAACGTGCGGTTACCGATCTTCACTTCTTCCTCGGCGGAACGGAACGGATTGACCCGTTCCCGAATGGCACGGTTAAGCTGCTCGGACGCTGCCTCGCCTTTCTCACGGAACGGCGAAAGGATCTGCACATTCTCGATGCCACGCTCGGCGGCTTCTTTGCAATAAATGTCCTGAATTCGTTTTGCCGACTCAATCTGCGTCGGGCTGTCAACAAACACAAAGTCATTGCCATAGTACAGCTTGGTGCTGCCCTCGTTGATGAACTTCGCATTGTAGGCAATCAGGCCGTCTTTCGACTGGCGGAAGATCCAATCCAGCACGGTAACAGGTACCATTCCGCTGTGAATCAGCTCATAGAACACATTGCCGGCACCCACGCTGGGCAGCTGGTTCGGGTCGCCCACAAGAACAACTCGCGTGTGCTGACTGATGCGCTTGAAAAACTGCTGTGCCAGCCACATATCCACCATAGAAAACTCGTCCACGATGATGAGGTCGGCATCCACGGTTCTGACACGGTCGCCGTCTCCGATTTCTTCCCCCGTACCGAGGCCCAGTGCGCTATGCAGCGTGCGGGCTTCGTCCACGCCGGTACTTTCCGCCATGCGGCGGCTGGCACGGCCTGTGGGAGCCATGAGCGCAAACTTT
>OGOK01001443.1_pt1 | contig 16345 bp, 16 predicted proteins | sample 1552661 | NCBI WGS metagenome assembly OGOK01 (sample SAMEA2580172, study PRJEB22360) | human gut metagenome | biome: human gut; feature: human-associated habitat; material: faeces | place: Denmark | collected 2008/2010
ACTGTAAGGAACAAGCAAGGTACTATCTTTTTTCTTCTCATTACTTATACCCCGCATTATTTAGTCTATAAAATATTATTATTATGTTGTTACTTTATCTTTATCAAAGGTCTGGATACCATACACCTGAGAATAATGTTCCATATTCACTGTCTATTCCATATCCTTCTCCTCTTACACATGCCTCTGAACAGTCATTTTCACGAACCCAGTTTAACATGTCATGATATGTTCCTTCCTGAAAGATATATTCATAACCATGCGAATAATCAAATTTTTCTTTATTACCATCCACACCGAATACTCTTGCATAATAATATGCATTAGAATTTTCTGCGCTGTCACATCTCATACCTACTGATGAATATGTATTCTTTTTTTCAATACTTGTAAAATCGAACTGTCCATCAAAATCAAAACCGAGATTACCATTTCCCTCTGCCTTAACCCTTGTTGGCGCAATATATGCGCACACTATCATCAGCATAGCTGCCAATATCGCAACATTCTTTAGTGTCTTTTTCATCAGATCACCATTCCTTTCTATTTTCTTCGTTATGTGTAATATATTACAGACTTAATTATATAATAACCACACCTGTAAACCACTTTCAACCGCAATGTCGTAAACGACAAATATATGGCGTGAACGACATATTTTTTTAGTATAGTATTAAAAAAAGACCGCATTGCGGTCTTTTTTGCTATTACTACCACCTGATTGTGCAATAAAACATTTCACCCTCTTCGTAGTAATCACATATTCCTTTATTCTTTTTCATTAGATTTCTTATAATCTGCGTTCCTAAACCATGTGAAACTTTATCAGCTTTAACAGTCTGAAGCTCCTCATTATTATCAAGAACTGACTTCGACACAAAGTTTCCTATACGGAATACACATTCTTCTCCATTCCAGAATGAACTTATCTCAATCTCTCTGTATTCATTCTCTCTTAGCTCCGCTTCTATGGCATTATCGATTAAATTACCTATTACTGTACATAAATCATTATCCTTCATCTGCTTAATTTTTTTATTAATGCTGGAAGATACAATGATTTTTTCTGACTTTGCATACTGAATTTTATTATTAATAATTGTATTAAAAAGCAGATTGTCTGTATGTATGTAATCCTGTGTACTCTCAAGATTCATTCCGTACCTCTTCAAGAATTGTTCAGCTTCATCATATTTTTTTGATTTTATCAGTTCTGTAAGTGTCTGTAACTGATTCTTCATATCATGCTTAATCACTCTGATCTGCTTATCCATAGCCTGAACATTCTTCAGATAATCTTCTCCAAGATTGATTTTATTACGAAGGCGGTCTGCCTCTTTCTCATTATAATTTTCTTCATAGAGCCTTACTGATATGCTATAAAATATGTAAGCCAGCATCAGCTGTAACAAGCCTGCCAGAAGCAGATATTTTTTATATTCCTGACCAATATAACCCGACAGCCATACAAGCATTGCATATACTGCTATCGTAATAATAATATACAGAAATACTTTCATCCTGTCCGCTGCTGTAAAACATCCTCTTCTTATAGATAAAAATGTCTCAAGTACAACCATTGTGACAATATATACAAGCATAAGAATAATAACATCTGACTGTGATGGTATATTTATATAAACTTTCACAACCATATAATATATAGATGTAATACTTATAGTAACTATAACCGCAATAACATATGCTGTAATTCTGTTAATCCTTTTAGCCAGTAATTCTGATACCTTTTTTAAAAATATGACACCTATTATAACAAGTATAAAATACTGCAGAATGGTTATAGAATTATATATATTTAACATGATTATAATGTACGATAATACAGTACTAACCCTTTCTCAAATATATCTTTATAATTGCGTCCAAGCCTGATAGTCTCACCTGTAACAAGTAACACCTCACCTATAGAACTATTAATCTTTTTTACAAAACGATAATTAACAAGATACTTTTTGTGTGCGCGGTTAATGAAATAATTCTTTAATTCATTTTCCAGTTCTGTCATACTTTTTCTTATAACATAATTATCATCGGTTGTGAATATTGTAATATAATGATCCTGACTTACAGCATATATTATATTAGCTGTATCTATAGCCACTAGACCATCCTTACTCTCAACCATTATTTTCTTTTCATGATTTTCCCTGTCAATAATTTTATTAACAACTCTTTTTACAGATATCTCATATCGTGACTTTCTAATAAAATAAAAAGGCATATAATCAAAAGAATCATATACTGTTTCTTCATGTGAAGTCACAAAAACTATAAGAATTTTCGAATTACTTTTTGCTATCTGCTCTGCAATCTGAAATCCGTCCATAGGCTCCATATTGATATCCAATAAAACCACCCTGTATGAATTATCCGCTTCAATGCTTGATAACAGCCTGGTACCATCTTCATAATAATCAATAGTAACATCCTGCCATCCTTTGTTACTAAATTCATGTAACATTGAATTTTTAATATTCTGAGCCATTAAATTATCATCATCACATATTGCTATATTATATCCCATATTATATAAAACCCTCTTCTACATATTGCATTAAGAGACATGAATTATTTGCTCATTTTTTTAACTTCTTCGAACTTATCCATAACTTCCTTAGATGGCTTTCCTGTAGCAAGACTTACAACAATAATAACTAATGTTGCGAAGATAAATGCCGGTAAAAGCTCATATACCGCAAATATTCCTCCAAGCTTGGCAATACCGAATTTCCATATGAATATCATTGCTCCACCTGCAATCATTCCTGATACAATTCCGTACTTATTAGCTCTCTTCCAGAAAAGTGAGCAAAGAACCACAGGACCGAATGCCGCACCAAAACCAGCCCATGCAAATGAAACAATCTTAAATACTGAGCTTGTTGGATCAAGTGCAAAGAATATTGATATAACTGATATAACAACAACCGTAAGTCTTGCAACAAGCATTGATGTCTTCTTAGACATATTAATGTGTAACACCTCAACCGCAAGGTTCTGTGATATTGCAGATGAAGCTGCAAGAAGCTGTGAATCTGCTGTTGACATGGTTGCTGCAAGAATACCTGCAAGGATAATTCCTGCTATAAATGCTGCTACAGGGTTAAATGTTGAAAGATAATGTGATATCTTAACAATAATTGTCTCTGATTCTGAACCTGTAAGGGTATCAATAATACCATTCTTTGAAAGTGTAAGTCCTATTACACCGATTCCAGTTGCAACAATGAGTGATATGAATACCCATACAGTAGCAATTCTTCTTGAAATCTTTAACTTGTTCTCATCTTCAATAGCCATGAATCTTAAAAGGATATGTGGCATACCGAAGTATCCGAGTCCCCATGCAAGTGTTGAAACAATCTTAAAGAATCCATAGTCTCCTGAACTGTTAGTTTCTGCAATATGTGTGTGGAACATATCAAGATATCCTGGAAGTGCCTTGGCATTATCAAGTACAGCTCCCATTCCTCCAGCCTGCACAATTCCAAATATAACTACTACAGCAAGTGCGAATGTCATAATAATACTCTGTACAAGATCTGATGTACTTGCTGCAAGGAATCCACCCATTGTGCAGTAAAGTACAATAACAACAGCACTGACAATCATTGCTGCATGATAATCAAAACCTAAAAGACTGTTAAACAGCTTTCCGCAGGCAGCAAAGCCTGATGCTGTGTATGGTATAAAGAATATTACAATAAGTGCTGCTGATATTAATGTAATTACATGCTTGTCATCCCCGAATCTCTTAGAAAAATAATCAGGAAGTGTTATTGCCTGATAACCATGTGAATATAATCTTATCTTCTTGGCAACAATAAGCCAGTTAAGGTATGTACCAAGTGCAAGACCAATTGCTGTCCATGTTGCGTCAGCAAGACCTGTAAGGTATGCCAGTCCCGGAACACCCATAAGCAGGTAACTGCTCATGTCTGACGCTTCTGCACTCATTGCAGTAACAACAGGTCCTAACTTTCTTCCACCAAGATAGAAGTCTCCTACATCACTGTTCTTCTTAGAACAGATTACTCCTATCCATACTACCATTCCGAGGTAAAGTATAATTGCTGCTAAAATAATAATGTTTGACATAAAATAATCCCTTTTCCTTTCATAAATACACGAATGTACCTATTATAGCATACATTCTGCTTTATAAAAAGCGAAAAGGGATTAATTATTATTATAAATATGTTGTTAAATTACTCTGACACGGTCTTGTCATACGGCTTCTGTGCCTCTGATGACTGGGTATGCTGAGCATTAGTCTCCTGCTGACTGACAGTTGTCGGCTGTGTCTCTCCAGAATCATTCTTCTGTGTCTGTGCCTCAGTCTCCTGAGGTCTGTCATCATTCGTGACAGCTTCTGTGTCAGCCTGTGTCTGATTGTATTGTGAAACGTTATTATTCTGTATATTACTGCTTCCGTTCACATTATCAGTCGGGTCTCTATATGCATCATCAGCTATCCAGCTTATGCCTTCAACTTTAATGTCCGAACTGATATCAAAATCTTCAACTATCTCTACAGTTGTCTTCGCACCGCAATTCTCATATATCCACTTGGCATTGACACATGTCATAAGGATTGAACCTTCCGACACATTCTGACCTATGGAATTGTATGACTTTGGATTAAGATTGTTATCACTCTGGCTGTAATATGTTGCGGTACTTAGATACTCAGCATTATCAAGTCTTGAAGAGTATCTGACATAATATATATCTGTAATCTTACGCCATAAAGATTTCTCTGATATAGCCGTCTTGGCAGGAACAACTTTAGGTCCTAGAGCCACTTTAAAAGCCTTAACAGGAATAGAGAATTCTTTATTATCATCAAGCTGATAAACAACCAGCGTATGCTTCGCAATGCTTATTCTGATATAATATGACTGGTTCTTTGCAATTGTCTGTGTCTGTGTATCCATCTCTGATGAATCAGTTTCACTTGTGGTCTCTTCCTGTGATACATTATCAGCATTCTTATTGCTGTTATGCATACTGATAACAGTTCTTAACACAAACAGCAGTCCAAGAACCATTACAACAAGTATAACAAGGTATACGATTGAATTAGTTCCCTTAAACCATCTCTTAATATCAAACTTCTTCGTTCTCTTATAGCCATTAAAATCCATAACTTACCAACCGTGTATATATTAAAAGTGAATTAAATATCTTTGCCCATGTTCTTCTCTTTTAATTCAATAAACTTAAGTATCATATCAATTGCACCATCTATTCCTACAAGTCCACTGTCAATACAGAGATTGTAGCTCTTAGCTTCTCCCCACTTCTTGCTTGAGTAGTAATTGTAATAGCTTGCTCTTCTCTTATCCGTCTTCTGGATAAGATCTGCAGCCTTAGAATCATTAAGTTCATAGATTCTCTTAATTCTCTGTACTCTCTCATCAAGACTTGCCTTGATAAATACACTTACTGCATATGGATTATCTTCCAATGCATAATCAGCACATCTTCCTACAATAACACATGATTCTCTCTCTGCAAGTTTCTTGATAGCATCAAACTGTGCAAGGAAAACCTTGTGATTAATAGGCATATCCACATATGAATTAGTATATCCCAGTGAATATGTATCCATTACAAGAGAATAAAGGAAACTGTTAGTAGGCTTCTCGTCCTGAGATGCGAAAAGTTCTTCACAAAGTCCACTCTCCTTAGCTGCAAGTTCAAGCAGTTCCTTGTCGTAGCACTTTATTCCCAGCTTCTCTGCCAGTTTCATGCCTATCTCATGTCCACCGCTTCCAAATTCTCGTCCGATAGTAATAACTGTTCTCTCATCCATAGTTCCTACCTCCTGGTTTCAATTGTATACGAAATACTTTAGATATATTATACATTATTTTTGTGGTAAAATCTACATATTAAGCATAATTAAATTAATCTTTAATAATTATTAATTACTCTTCATAATGATCTATATGCAAGAGTATCTCTGTAAGAAATTCTGCTATCTTAGTTCCAGCCTTATTAGATATCACACTGTATCTGCTCGGTGTAACGCAAGCCAGTCTGATATTAGAAAAGCCTCTTGCACCAAACATATAATTCTTGCTAAAATTCTTAGATTGAAGTGCTTTCTCGACATCAGGAAGCACCTGATTTCTTGTGATTATTATAAATGATATATGTGTATACATATGATTCTTAGCAGGCAGCTTTCCGTCACCTCGTACAAAATGCGGTTCAATCTTATTGACAGCAAAATCATATAAATCATCAAGCTCTTTCATACCAAGCGTATCACAATTAATGAAAAACAGATGCTCATAGCATTTTGAGTCCCATAACTTGGCATCATCTGTTGTAGAAAATCTGTCTTTCTTATTATAGCTGTAAGCATATATAACAAACTTTCTACCTTCAAACCAGTAATTATGGTATATATCAAATGTATCTGAAATACTGTTCAATATTATATCTATAAATTCCCTGCGTCTCAATTGCTACCTCCATTTCTTAAATCCTTAAGCAGCTTCTCAAAATATCCGGGCAATGGTGCTTTGAACTCCATATATTCACCTGTTGACGGGTGTATAAATCCAAGAACACCTGCATGTAGTGTCTGTCCCTGCAATTTATATCCACTCTTGGCATGACTATACACATCATCTCCAAGTATCGGATGCCCTATACTTGCCATATGTACTCTTATCTGATGAGTTCTGCCTGTCTCTAACTGACACTCTATAAAACTGTATTTGTCAAAATTCTCAAGTACACGGTAATGTGTGACAGCACGTTTCCCATTCTTTCTGTCAATCGCCATCATCTTGCGGTCCTTTGGATTACGCCCTATAGGTGCATTCACCGTGCCTTCTTCCTCTTTAAAGCGGTTATGTACAATGCAATAATACTTTCTTGTTATTGAATGGACAGCAAGCTGTGCAGCAATATCATTATGTGCCTTGTCATTCTTACATGCAACAATAACACCAGTGGTATTCATATCTATTCTGTGTACTATTCCAGGACGCATAACGCCGTTAATTCCTGACAGATTGTCCCTGCAGTGATACATAAGTGCATTGACAACTGTTCCTGTATAATGTCCTGCAGCTGGATGTACAACCATTCCCTTCGGTTTATCTATCAGTATTACATCATCATCTTCATATATTATATTCAGAGGTATGTTTTCCGGAAGTATCTGTGGCACAATAAGTTCAGGAATTGTTATTGTGATATGTTCTGTTCCATTAAGCTTATAGTTGGACTTGACACATTTGTCATCAACCGTAATATCTCCATCATCTAACAGCTTCTGTATACGTGACCTTGACACATCTTCTAACTCCTGCGACAGATATTTATCTATTCTTGTCCCCTTATCCTCTGGTTCAGCAATTAAATTCTGTACTGAATCACTCATTATTATCACCCTTCTTCGATAACCTTAAGAATCCAAAATCATCTTCTTTGTAGACAAAAAGAATAAGAATTATAAGCAGCGCAACTGAAACAGTAACATAGCAATCTGCCACATTGAATACCGGAAAATTAATAAGCTTGAAATATATAAAATCCCTTACGTATCCGAATCTTACCCTGTCAATAAAGTTTCCTACTGCACCAGATACAAGTAATGTACATGTTATAAGAAGTGGCATATACTTTCTTGTTGCAGGAAGATTAATAATTACATAAGTTACTATAAGCATAACTATAACTGTAAACACAAGAAACAGATTAATCTTACCGCTTAACATGCCCCATGCTGCACCTGAATTTCTAAGATAAGAGAATACGAAAGCATCTCCTATTATCTTAAAATCCGGTTTTCCTAAAAGCTTCGCTTCTGCAAGTGCTTTGGTAATCTGGTCTAATTCAGTCAGAACAACAATTCCTATAATATAAAATAACAAATTGAATATTTTCTTTTTATTATTCACTTTCGACCTCCGTTATTAAACATTTATCTTATAACACCTTCAAGTGCTCTTCTCATCTGGTCATCAGTTATATCTCTGTCAATATAAGCATCTCCGACTGACTTAAGAAGAATGAACTTAACCTTGCCGGCATCCATCTTCTTGTCATTCTTGGATACCGCAACAACATCATCAATCTTAATTCCTGTGACATGGTCAGGGAATTCATATAATGCAAATGTTTTAAGAGCATCATCTCTTTCCTTTGCAGTTATAGTTCCAAGCTCGACACATATATTGAGTGCTGCTATCATTCCAAGCACAACACACTCTCCATGATAAAGTGAGAAGTTCATCTCTTTCTCAATGGCATGTCCTAATGTATGTCCGAAATTAAGCAGTGCTCTTTCGCCTTTCTCCTTAGGGTCATTCTCAACAACCTCTCTCTTGATATTACAGCTCACATATATCATATGTTCAAGTGCATCTGGATCCAGTGCCTTAATTCTGTCTGCATTGTCCTTAAGCCAGTTGTAATATTCCTTGTCTTTAATAAGACCATGCTTAATAATCTCACCAAATCCAGAATTAAAAAGTCTCTTACTGAGTGACTTAAGCACTGACATGTTCATATATACAAGCTTTGGCTGGTGGAATGCTCCAACCATATTCTTATATGCCCTGAAATCAACGCCTGTCTTGCCGCCAATACTTGAATCAACCTGTGCAAGAAGTGACGTAGGAACTTGTATGAATTTAATTCCTCTAAGATATGTTGCCGCAGAAAATCCTGTAAGGTCGCCAACAACTCCTCCGCCGAGTGCTACAAGGCAGTCATTCCTGTCAAAATGATTCTCTATAAGATATTCATATACATCCTGTACTGTGTCAAGAGTCTTATTCTCTTCTCCTGCTGCAAATGTATACACATATACTGCATTGCCTGTTTTTTCAAGTTCATTCTTTACCTGTTCTGCATATAAAGGACCTACATTGCTGTCTGTCACAATACATAACTTTCTTCCTGTTATTTCAAGCTTATTAAAGGCTTCTGAAAGTCCCTCGAATCCACTTTCAATCACAATATCGTATGCTGGTTTTCCTTCGCACTTTACATTAATACACTTCATAGCATTCTCCCTTATCCTTATACTTAAACAGCCACCCATTATATGTGGGTGGCTGTGAAGATCAATTAAAATCTGTTTTCATTCTTGTTAAATGATGAAAGATCAATTCCTCCTGTTACTATCTCAGGAATATCACCCGAAATATCTACATTAGGTGGAGTCACCAGGAAAATATAATTAGTTATCTTCTGAAGGTTACCCCTTATTGCATATGTAGAACCAGCAGAATAATCTATTATTCTCTGTGCTATCTCAACATGGATTCCTTCAAGGTTAAGCACAACTGCCTTACCTGTAAGAAGTGTATCAGTTATCTCCTTAGCATCTTCCATAGATTCTGGTCTTATTACAACAACTTCAAGTCCTCTTGGAGACTGTGTCTTCATAGGAACAACCTTAGACTTTGAAGCAAATCTTGGCTTCTCTGCTGTATATGAAACATCTTCGTCTGCTACTGTATCTTTCTTGGTATTTCTTCCAAAAAGATTCTTTCTTGCTGATGGTTTCTCATCATCGTAGTCATCACCGAAATCATCATCGTAATCTTCGTAATCGTCATCAAAATCATCATCGTCATGCATCTTAAACATATTAGTTAAACCGTCTAACATTCCCATTATAAACACTCTCCTATATCTAATAATCTGACTTTCTTTAGTATCCCCAAAACATATTAATGTGAATAGTCCCTGGCTCCAAATATTGCTGTTCCAACCCTTACATGAGTTGCCCCTTCTTCCACAGCAACAGTATAATCGTTAGTCATACCCATGGACAAAACATTCATGTATACATTATCTATGTTTTTGTTATTGATGTCAACCAGTAATTGCTTTAATTCTCTAAAATACTTTCTGTTATCTTCAGGATTCTCAACAAATGGTGCACTTGTCATAAATCCTCTTATCTTAATTCCCGGAAGCACTGCAATTTTCTTCACAAATTCTTCCGCTTCTTCACATGTTACACCGAACTTGTTCTCTTCTCCTGCAACATTAACTTCAATAAGAATATCCTGTATAAGGCCATTCTTTACTGCTTCATCACTTATTGCAACAGCAAGTCTTTCTGAATCAACCGAATGAATCATTGCAGCTCGTCCTACAACATATTTTACCTTGTTTCTCTGCAGATGTCCTATCATATGCCATGTTATATCCTTAGGAAGTGTATCTGCCTTGTCCACCATCTCCTGAACATAATTCTCTCCAAACTGTCTTATTCCACAGTCATATACTTCCATAAGCATATCCTTGGGCTTTGTCTTGCTTACTGCAACAAGACACACATCTTCTGGATTTCTTCCTGATTTCTCACATGCTTTCTTAATATGCTCTTCTACTTCAATAAGATTATCCTTTAACATAATGCCTCCTGAATGTCATTAATCTGATATACATAAGAATTTAATATATCATCTCATTCTCTGAATACTTGTCTGCATCCAGAATTATTCTGTCATATATTGACACACCATGACTAAGCGACTGTTTTAATATGTAGTATTCATTATTGCCATCTATTACTTCTACAAGCTTAAATACTGTATATCCTGTATTAACACAATACACACCTCTAAGCTTTTCAACCGGTCCTACAACGAACCTGTCACTTGAATCCATCCTGATTATTCCAGTGCCGGCTGCCAGTTCAGTCTTCTTAATATATACAGCCTCATCATTTGACTTATATATATCAACAGCCTTAAATACCTGATTCAGCTTACCATCTGAATCGCTCTGTTCTACAAGGAATCCATAATCACCCTTTTCACCATTAGTTATGAGGTATTCTTTAGGTATCTTATAGAATTCGTTCTCAGTTACCGCTGATACCGGAACCTTGATTCCTGACTTTCCTGACACAATTATCTCAATATCAAGGAATCTCTCTGTAGCATATCTTATCATATATTTTGATAATGATATCTCACCATATGAGTTCTTACCATCATTAACTATCTTGAATGGAAATGTGCCTGTAATATTATCCTTGGTAAACTTAATTGATAATGTATCCTTAGATGAAAGAGAATACTTGTCTATATCTGACTGTGTAATCGGAAACATCAGTGTCCAGTTCTCACTTGTAATAAGCTTATATGCAGGATCTGAGGCTGTAATAAGCTTTTCTGACTTAAGACTCTGCTTATCATATGATTTTTTCTTAAAGTCAACACTGCCAATTGTTTCCTCGGTGACTCCTTCATAACCATCAACCGAATAAACAACTATACCCGGTTTATCTGACTTTGCAGTCTTAAAAAGGTCCTGACTTCCTGTGCTTGCAACAATTGAATCAAGATTGGCCATAATATTCTCATTAATAGACTGTAGTACAGTTGCATTAAGATCTGACTTGAGATCATAAACTGCACTGAATCCACTGTCTGCATACTCAGTCTTGTAATTAGTAAGTGTATTCTTAATGACTGTAAGATTCTCATCTGAAAGTGCATTACCATCTCCTGATGTATACTGTGCAAGTATATCTGAAACTCTTCCTGTCTCATCAACCGTATACACTGTATCACCGGTCATAACTCTTGTTCCCTCTCGCTGATAATAGTTAATATCACCAGAATATGAAGAATTATAGACTTCTTCCTGTCTTAAGGCAACCGCTGTAAATGAAGCATTATTCATTAGTGAACCCACTTCAACTTCATATGTCTGTACCTTTGCTTTTGAAACATATATAACTATAAAGCACACAATATATACCAGCACTATTCCAAATATAATTGCTGCTGCTTTCGGCTTTCTTCTGTATCTGACTACTTTCTTTCCCGCCATGATAAACCTCATTATTTCCGCACTTTATCTGTGCTGATTCACAAACACTGTAATTGTAGCATTTTAGACAGTCTGATACAAGGTTTAAAGTCGTCAAGTTTACACTTTTTCTCAACAAAATCCATATTTTTCCAGTATGATTTATCTTACATTTTCCATACTAATTTCAAAACCAAATCCGCAATTTTTAAGGAGGCATTTTATGAATTCTAAACCTATAGACTACATTGCTCTTACAATTGCCATTGTAGGAACTCTTAACTGGGGACTTATTGGTTTCCTCAACTTTAATCTTGTGCATTTTATATTCAGATCCGTTATGGTTGACCGTATAATCTACGCACTTGTAGGTCTTTCTGGCTTATATCTTTTAAGTACTTACGGAAGAATCAAGGCACTTGGCGAAGATATGTAGCAAAACAGGCTGCCAGTAAACACCGGCAGCCTGTTTTTATTTTTGTTATTGTCTTGCTTTCATTATTCTGTCAAGAAGTGCGTCAGCAACCTCTTCCTTACTCATCATAGGAAGCTCCTCGACTGCATCTTTAGTAATAACAGTAACAACATTGGTATCTGTTCCAAATCCGGCTCCTGCCACTTTGACATTATTAGCCACTATCATATCAAGATTCTTCTTTGTGAGCTTCGCCTTGGAATTTTCAAGCATATGCTCTGTTTCCATTGAGAATCCGCACAGGAACAGTCCGTCTCTTTTATTGCTTCCAAGTGTGCCTATTATGTCTTTAGTCCGCTCCAGAGGAATTGACATATCACCATCTTTTTTCTTAATCTTTTCTTCACTTACATCAGACGGTCTGTAATCTGCAACTGCTGCTGCCTTGATTATTATATCTGCATCTTTAGCACTCTTAATTACTGCATTATACATATCCTCTGCTGAAACAATATCCACCATCTTAACAAATGGCACAGGCTCAAGGCTTACCTTTCCTGATATAAGTGTTACCTCTGCTCCACGAAGCATTGCCATCTTGGCGATTGCATATCCCATTTTTCCAGTGGAATTATTAGATAAGAATCTTACAGGGTCTAACTTTTCTCTTGTAGGTCCTGCAGTAACTGTAAGCTTAATTCCTGCCATATCCTTATCTTTAGCTATTGTCCTTAAGATGTAATTAAGAAGAACCTGCTCCGATGGCATCTTTCCCGCACCTGTATCTCCACATGCAAGATATCCGCTGTCAGGCTGGATAATTTCATATCCATAATGCTCTAATTTCTTAAGATTATCCTGTACTATAGGATTAGTGAACATATTAGTGTTCATCGCAGGTGATATAAGCTTTGGACATTTGCATGCCATAATTGTTGTAGTCAGCATATCGTCTGCTATCCCATTTGCAATCTTTCCTATTACATCTGCCGAAGCAGGTGCTACAAGGAATATATCAGCCATCTTTGCAAGGCTGACATGTTCAACATTAAACTGGAAGTTTCTGTCAAATGTATCGACCAGGCACTTGTTTCCTGTAAGTGTCTCAAATGTTATCGGATTAATAAAATTGCATGCATTCTCAGTCATTATAACATGCACATTGGCATGCTTCTTTACAAGCATACTTGCAAGATTAGCAATCTTATATGCTGCTATACTACCTGTTACTCCAAGAACAACTGTCTTTCCCTTAAGCATATTATCTCCTCCCGCCTATGCAGCCACTTTCTAGACATTTTTATCATAAATGTATTTCAGACCTCTTATAAGAAGTGCAGGGTCAGTCTCAATTCTGTTTCTGCAGAATGGAATTATAACCTTGCTAAGTCCCCCTGTTGCCACTAGCTTTGCAGCAGGCTTTCCGTTCTTTCCAAATCCGCAGCAATCTATTATTCTGTCTATAATTCCGTCTATACTTCCTGCATGTCCGTATATAAGACCGCTCTTCATACAGTCAACTGTGTTCTTTCCAACCGGTCCTTTTGGTGCATCAAAGCTGATTCTCGGAAGCTGTGCAGTTCTTGATGAAAGTGAATTCATTGAAACGCCTGCTCCCGGAAGGATTGCACCACCTATATAATTACCATTCTCATCAACTGTGCTTATAGTAGTTGCTGTGCCTATATCAACTATAATAACAGGTGCGCCATAATCATGTGTCGCTGCAACTGCATCAACTATTAAGTCACTTCCCACCTGCTTCGGCTGGTCCATAAGAATGTTAAGCCCCGTCTTTACTCCGGGTCCTACAACCAGAGGCTCTATATCTACAACCTTTTCAACAGCAGCTTTAATAACATTAACAAGCTGTGGAACAACTGACGATATAATTGCACCATTGATATTCTCTGATTTTATATTATAGATTTCAAGAACATTCTTAAAGCTGATGGCATACTCCAGCTCTGTCTTTGAAAGGTCTGTACTCAGCCTTTCCTCAAATATTACTTTATCATCATCAACACAGCCAATAACTATATTAGTATTGCCCATATCTATAGCTAATATCGTTCCTTTAGTATTCTTTCTTGACATTAATTACACCTCGCTAATATAGTAACCCCGTCACAGATAAGCTTATCAGCCATACATTCATATATGTCATTAACAGGATTATCCTTAAACTCATCAGCGTCTATTGCCACTCTTATATAGTTCTTCGTATATCCTGTATAATATGACCTGCCATCTATTTCTGTCAATTCCTCAATAAGAACTTCGAGCCTTTTTCCGATATACATTTTTCTGTATTCAAGTGACTGTGCCTTCTCTAACGCAAGCAGTACTGCACTTCTTTCTGACTTAACAGTGTCTGCTACCTGCTCCTTCATCTTGTCAGCAACTGTTCCCTTTCTTCTTGAATATTTGAATATATGCATTTCGTAAAAATGTACTTTCTCAAGGAACTTGCGCGTCTCAAGGAAATCTTCCTCTGTCTCGCCTGGAAATCCAACGATTACATCAGTAGTTATTGCCGGATTATCAAACACTTCTCTTAACTTTACGCATCCCTCATAATACTCATCTGTATTATATTTTCTGTTCATTGCCTTTAATGTCTTGTCGCATCCACTCTGTAATGATAAGTGAAAATGTGGACATATCTTTTCTAAGCCGGCAATTCTTTTTGCAAATTCTTCTGTAATTATTCTTGGTTCAAGTGAACCTAAACGTATTCTTTTAATTCCTTCAATCTCATGGATTGCCTCTATAAGTTCTATAAGACTTATATTCTCAAGGTCTGTTCCATAAGATGATATATGGATTCCTGTAAGAACAACCTCCTTAACACCTGTAGCTGCAAGCGTCTTAACCTCATTTACTATATCTTCAGGCTTACGGCTTCTTACCCTGCCTCTTACATATGGTATTATGCAGTAAGAACAGAACTGGTTGCATCCGTCCTGCACCTTGATAAAAGCTCTGGTGTGCTCTGCGGTGCGCTCTAAGAACATTTCCTCATATTCCTGCTTCTCATGATTGATATCGATCACATTCCCACACTTTCCGTGGTCATTTTCATATGCTTCGATCATGGCAAGCAATTCATGTTTTTTGTTATTTCCGATCACGATATCCACCGTATCATCAAGCAGTGCCTCTGCCTCTTTTGTCTGCACATAACATCCGGCACCTACAACGATTGCATCCGGATTCATCTTTTTTGCTTTATGCAGCATCTGCCTGGATTTTCTGTCTGCAATATTCGTTACCGTACAGGTATTGATTACATAAATATCCGCTCCCGGCTCAAAAGGCACAATCTCATATCCTGCCTCCTCCAGAAGCTGCTGCATGGCCTCAATTTCATAGGCATCCGCATATTCTGTGAATGGGACAATCTCATAACCTGCATTTTCTAATATCTGCTGCATTGCCTCTGTTTCATATGCATTTACCTTGCATTCTAAATTGTGCAGTGCGGCTTTCTTATTTATTTTCATTTGATACTCCTATTTTGTGTTGACTTTTCCATAAAAAACCATTACTATAAAGTTAACTTTGATAGTTAATTAAGGAGGTTTTTTATCATGAAAACAGTACAGATTTCTTTAAACTCCATTGACAAAGTAAAATCTTTTGTTAATGCAATCACCCAGTTCGAATTTGATTTCGATTTAATCTCCGGAAGATATGTGATCGATGCAAAATCCATTATGGGTATTTTCAGTTTAGATTTATCCAAACCAATTGATTTAGCAATTCATGCTGAAAGCAATATGGATGAAATCATGGAAGTATTAAAACCATATTTAGTTTAATCATTTCCGAAGATTTGAGCCACAGAAGATACGTTCTGTGGCTTTTTCTTTTTGCAGCAGACAGTTCCTTTTTCCGATACTGCCTGCTTTTTTTGTTTTATCCCTCAATGTGGATCACTTCTACCGTATCAATGGCTTCCTGCATTAATGCATCAATCTTTTCGCTTAACTTTCTCTCATCATTATGGATCACATTTAAGTTCGGTTTTGTCACCGGATGTTTTGCCACAAAAATGGTACAGCAGTCTTCGTATGGAAGAATGGATGTCTCATATGC
>OGOK01001458.1_pt1 | contig 16267 bp, 10 predicted proteins | sample 1552661 | NCBI WGS metagenome assembly OGOK01 (sample SAMEA2580172, study PRJEB22360) | human gut metagenome | biome: human gut; feature: human-associated habitat; material: faeces | place: Denmark | collected 2008/2010
TACGGAACCGGAACAGGATTTGGCGGCACAATGAAAGTCTGCGTTGTTGTCAGCGGCGGAAAAATTGCTTCGATTGATATTGTGGAAAACAGCGATACGCCAAGCTACCTTTCCAGTGCTTCCTCTCTGATTTCGACGATTATCTCAACACAGAGTACGAATGTGGATACGGTCTCCGGCGCGACATACAGCTCCCGCGGTATTATTGAAGCTGTGCGGAGTGCCTTAAGTCAGGCGGCAGTGAACGGGTCTTCCAGTACAAACGGAGGAAGCCAGGGCAATACAAACAACGGAAACAACAGTCAGAATAACGGCCAGAACAATAACAACTCGTCTGCATCCAAGGGAAGTTTTCCTTATCAGGACGGAATTTATTACGGAACGGCCGCCGGTTTCCAGGGAGACATTAAAGTGGCGGTAGCCCTGCAGGATCAGACAATCAAAGCGGTACTGATTCTGGAAAATGAAGATGACGAGACGTTCTTCAGCCGCGCCAAAGTCGTAGCCGACCGCATTGTGGACAGCCAGAAAATCGATGTGGATCTCGTTTCCGGCGCGACATACAGCTCCCACGGCATCCAGAACGCAGTAAAACAGGCGCTGGAAAATGCGAAGAAAGCAACAAACGGCGAGACCGTTCCGGATAACGGAACGAGCAGCGGCGGAACCACAACGATTCCGGAAGGAAAATTCCCATACGAGGAAGGCATTTACTACGGAACCGGCGAGGGCTATCTGGGAGACATTACAACGGCAGTTGTCATTCAGGATGAGACGATCAAGGCAATTCTCGTGACCGAGAGTGAAGATGACGAAGCATTCTTAAAACGCGCAAAACAGACAGCAAAGGACGTTGTGAAAAACCAGACACTGGAAGTCGACACCGTTTCCGGCGCAACCTACAGCTCCAGGGGAATTCTTGCGGCAATCGAGGAAGCTTTAAAAGAGGCAGAACGCGTAACTGAGGAAAAGAAAAATCCAACCCCGACGCCAACGGTAACTCCGACACCGACCGAAACACCAACTCCGACCGAAACTCCGGAGCCAACTGAGACGCCAACACCAACCCCGACGGTAACTCCGGAACAAAAGATCTATCAGGACGGCGAATACACGGCGATTGCCGTCTGCGAGCCGGATGAAGATGAAGATTTTACCGCTTATCAGCTTTCCGTGACGGTAACAATTGAAAACGATAAAATCGTAGCGTTAAGCAACATCACCGGTGACGGAGACAGTCAGAATGCCTCCTACATCCGCCGCGCATCCGAAGGAACCTCCAAAATCAAAGGCGTTTCCGCTCAGATTCTGGAAACCGGAACGCTTGAAAACATCGACACCGTTTCCCGTGCAACCTGCTCCTCAAAAGCCATTCTTGAGGCATGCCGGAATGCGCTGGATGCTGCGAAAGTAACGCAATAAAGGGGAAAACAGATGAGACAATTGATTGTTCGTTTTTTGAATGTCGCTGTCATTGCTGCTGTTCTGATCGGCTACAATACCGTACTCGATAAAAGAGACAAAGAGGATCAGATCGCGCGGCTCTCGGCAGAGCTTGAGACGACCCAGCTTCAGAAGGAAAATCTGCAGGCCGCAGCAGCTGCATCCAACACGGCGGATACGGCCGCAAGTGAAGCAGCAGAAGCAGAAGGGCAGTACGTGGACGGTACGTATGACGGTGAAGCTGACGGCTTCGGCGGCACCATTGCAGTTGAAGTAACCGTAGAGGGCGGCCAGATTACCGATCTTGCCATCACATCCGCCGACGGCGAGGACAGTGCGTATCTGTCAAACGCGGAGGCGATCATTCCAAAGATTATTGAGGCACAGTCCGCCGATGTTGATACGATCAGCGGAGCAACATTCAGCTCCACCGGTATCAGAAATGCGGCGCAGGAAGCAATAGAAAAGGCGGAGAAATAACATGAAAAATTTAGATCTATCCACATTACCGGCAAAGAAGAGAAAACAGATCGTTTCCTGCCTGCGTGCCGGAATCCAGCTTTTATATTTCCTGTTTCTTCCGTCAGTATTTACCGCTGCATTTAACGGAGTGAAATACATTTTTACGCAGCTTGGACAGGGTGAAAAAATTGAGATGACCGCGTTTGTGTCGGCTCTGCTCCTTGTCTGTGCATTTACGATTGTTTTCGGCAGATTTTTCTGCGGTTTTGCATGCGCTTTTGGAAGTCTGGGGGATGCAATGCACGCAATTTATGGTATAATCTGTAAGAAACGTAAAAAGAAGCCCAGATGCATCAAACCGGAGCTGGCAAAAAAACTGGTACTGATCAAATACGGCATTCTGCTTCTGATTGCCCTTTGCTGCTTTGCAGGAGTTTATCAGAAAGCAAGAGGAACAAGCCCGTGGGATGTCTTTTCCATGCTGCATGCGGGAAATTTCCGACTTTCCTCTTATATTCCAGGCATTGTTCTTCTGGTGCTGATCCTGGTCGGCATGTTCTTTGAGGAGCGCTTTTTCTGCCGTTTCCTGTGCCCAATGGGAGCTGTCTTTTCTCTGCTTCCGATCCTGCCGTTCTTTACTCTGCACCGGAAACGCGAAAACTGCATCCGCGGCTGCAGCGCCTGCACGAGACAGTGCCCGTCAGCGGTGGAACTGCCATCCAATGGATCCGTGGAGATCTCCGGCGACTGTTTCCAGTGCCAGAAATGTATTGATACGTGTCCGAAAGGCAATATCCGCTGCGGGGTAAAGGAACTTCACGGAAATGAAATCCTCTTTACGCTGTTCCGTGCTGTATTTCTGCTGACACTGCTGTTATGGGCTGGCATCTGATTCAGAATAAGGAAAACTATATGAAGAAAAAAGATCTGATTCTGGCAGGCGCCGTTCTGCTCCTGGCTGGAATCCTTGCCCTGGCGCTTCGGCTGCCGAAAACGGAAAATGGAAATACCATGAAAGTCACGGTGGACGGCGAGGTCTACGGAACGTATTCACTCGCAGAAAATCAGACCGTGAAAATTCAGACGGGTCACGGAACGAATGTCCTGGTGATTGAAAACGGAAGTGTCCATATGGAAGAAGCTGACTGCCCGGACGGCTACTGCAAAAGACAGGGTACGATTTCCAGGGTAAATGAGACGATCGTGTGCCTGCCGCATAAGCTGGTTGCGGAGGTAGAAAGTGACGGATCCACAACGGACGACGCCGACGATGCGCCGGATGTGATTGTAAAATAATACCAGCTTAGAAGAAAGGAATTGGAATTTATGAGAGACAGCCGCACTGCAAGCAGAAAAATTGCCTTATGCGCCATGCTGATGGCACTTGCCATGATTTTCAGTTACGTGGAGGTACTGATCCCGATCAACCTCGGCGTTCCCGGCATCAAGCTTGGCATCGCCAATCTGGTTGTTGTTGTCGGTCTCTTTTTCCTTCCGGCAGGGGAAGTCCTGATGATTTCCGTTGCCCGCATTCTTCTGATGGGCTATCTGTTCGGAAATGGAATGTCCATTCTTTACAGTCTTGCCGGCGGACTCCTGAGTTTTCTTGTGATGTTCTTACTGAAACATATCAAAGGATTCAGTATCACCGGCGTAAGTATTGCAGGCGGCGTGACGCACAATGTCGCGCAGATCTGCGTGGCGGCTCTCGTTGTACAGAACCGCAAACTGTTCTATTATTTACCGGCACTTCTCGTAGCCGGTGTCATTACCGGAATGCTGATCGGAATCCTTTCTGACCGCATTCTTTCGGCAGTAAAACGCGAAGGACGGAAGAGTTCTTCGCGGTAGGTACTGCACATCTAGTACCATTTATCTGTGCGGAGACAAAAATCGGTCCGCAAATTTCAAAGAAACATACAAATTAATAATAAAAAATCTCAATAAACAGTATCTGTGCGCTTTTGAGAAAAAATACTCAGTTAAGAGTTAGACAAAACGATCTAAAATTAGTAAAATGTTTTATAGTTAGTTAAAACGATTATTAATTAGTATAAGCTAATATAATAATAAATAACAGTTTTGCCCCTGTTTTTCCTGCAAAACTGTGGAAAAGGAAAAAGGAGGAAGTTATGATCAAAAGAAAAGAACTTCAGAAAAAATCATTAGCAGCCGTAATGGCAGCTTCCATGACCATGAGCCTGCTCCCGGGAACTGTACTGGCGGATTCCACAAGCGGCGTGTTGGCAGATGGTACTTATGAGTCTACCGCTCATGTTACCAGAACAGCAGAAGACGATGAGGATGAGAATGCATGGGATGAATATGACGTTAATGTCAAAATCACAGTTGCAGACGGCAAATTTTCTGACATTGCAGTAACGCCTGGCTCTGGATACAATACAGAGAATGCCACATATTTCAAAAAAGCAGCTACAAACAGCAAAGGATTCAAAACGAAACTTCTTGGAAAAGATGCAACGATTGAAAACATTGAAGGATGGGATATTGTATCGGGTGCAACCAGAACTTCGAATGCAGTAAAAACCGCGGCTCTTGCAGCAACCCAAAAAGCAACCCCGACTCCAGAAGCAGTAGACACCACAGCACTTGAAAAAACAATCGCAGATGCCGAAGCATTAAAGGAAGCTGACTACACCGCAGACTCCTGGAAAGCTGTCCAGACTGCTCTTACCGCAGCAAAATCTGCTCTTTCTGCAAAAGAATCCCAGAGCGCTGTTGATACCGCGAAAGATGCGCTGAATACTGCAGTAAAAGGCCTTGTTAAAGCACCGACTCCGACGGCGACCCCGACAGCAACGCCAACCGCAACCCCAACGGCGACCCCGACCGAGACTCCAACTGAGCAGGTGGCTTACGTTCTGATGAACATTCCGTATGATGAATTTTATGCTGCAGATGTAAACAACTCTGTTCCAGTGGATGTATTTTCTTCCGCAACGAAGAGCAAAACAAGAACAGCCACTCTTGCCGGTGGTTCTTATCATACCAATGCAGATGGAAGTGCAATCAATGGAATTACCTTCCCGGTTAAAGTAACAGGAGTGGATCTTTCCAAATTTAAGAAAGTAACAGATTCTGATTCTGTAAGTATTACAGTAACAAACCGTGGTCAGACATCTACACAGACATACACCGGAAAAGACGCCTTATTTGAAAACTCAGACTATGCATATTATGTATTAAGCGAAGCACCTTCTTACTACAAAGAAGCAACGGTAAATGCAGATGGCTCTCTTTCTTTTGGAAAAACAGTTGGAACTGCAATTGAACTGACCAATGTATCTCCGGAATTTATGACTGAATCAAAATATGGAGATTATCAGCTGGATCTCGACGGACTGGAGAACACGATTGATGTTGGAACCGATCAGATCTATGGTGTTATTGTCAGCACGAAAGAAGGCAATGACTATGGTATGCGTCATGTGGAAAATATCTGGCGCGGAACAGAGCTGGCATGGTCAACTGGATTTACAACACAGGTACATGGATGCCTGACTTCTTCTGCACATTACAAGAGCATGATGGGACAGCATATCAATAAGGTTACTTATTATACCAGCAAAGGAATCTACACGATTCCAGTGAATGATATTTTTGTTCCAACAAAATTTGAATCAAGTGTATCCGTAGAAGACGCTTCTCTTTCCGCTGGAAAGACAACGATGACCGTAACCGGACTTCCGGCTGATTATGATGCAGAATATTCCGTAGATGGTCTGGATGGATTTGCAGTAGACGGAAATACCATTTCTTATTCCGCAAATGCGAAAAAAGGAATGTATACTCTGACGATTCATGATAAAAAAGGTGTTTATGCAGATCTGACACAGAGCTTTACTCTGTATACAGATGCAATGCCGGCTGCTTACAACGAAAAAGGAAGTGCTCCGGCGCTTGTAAAAGCAGAGAATGCATCAGAAGATGACTTTACTGATTATATCAAGAACATCACTTCGGTAAAAGTAAATGGAAAAGAATATGCAGCAACTGGAAAACGGAAAACAATTCTGATCAAAGAAGACGGTACGCTTGATCTGACAGCTGCCGCTTTTGCAGAAGGAAATAAATTTGAAATCGAAGTAACTGCAACAGGTTACAAGACGCTTTCCTTTACTTATGAGAAGAAAGAAACAACATATAAATATGTATATGCAGGTCTTACCTGGGCTGAGTATTGGGCAGCAGAAGGAGTTCAGGCGGCAGGAAGCGACGCTGGTTCGGATGAAACTGACAGTCGCGAAGAGAGTGATAAAGGCGCTTTTGATGTTGTAACCCGTGCGACCACAAACCATGGACTGCACAGAGGAAGCTTCCAGTGCGCAGCGACTATCTACATGAAAGATGGCACAACCTATGATGTGGCATATTATACCGCAGCAACCACGGCAGTTCTGACCAACGGCGAGACCGTAACTTACGATAAGAGCCAGATTGATCATTATGAAGTAAAAGGTCTGAAATATGTGCCTGTAAAAGTTTCGGAAGATGATTACGAAGATTTCTGCAAAAAGCATGTTGTGGTAGAAAACGGCGGAACACTTTCCGGTGGATTTTCTGAAAATAAACTGCAGAGCTATACAGGCCTGGTTGCAGATGTAACAGAAAACACAAACGGTCTGAGGATAGCAGTGAAAAATGCAGATGGAAGCTTCTCCTTCTCTGCAGGAACAACAGGAAGTGAATCCGGAATCAAAGATCAGGCGCTGAAGACAGCTCCGGATGCTGAGACCGTAGGACTGACCGTGAAAGAAGCCAATGGTTCTTATGGAGAATTCCTTCGCGTAGATTTAACGGGAGATTACGGCGATCTGGCTGCTAATCTGCAGACCGTAACCTGGACTTATTACGGTGATGATTCCACTTATACGAATGCAAAAGCAACGTATGGAACAAAATTCGCAGCAGATAACTGGATGCATAAAGTAATGGGAATCCAGCTTGGTCTTACCGATTCCCTGCGCTGCACTTTACCGGAGGGAACGGATGGAACCGGTTATTGGAAGATTACGATTCATGCACTTGGCTATGCAGATGCTTCCTACACTTTTGAAGCAACCAAAGCGAATATTGTAGGAGCCGATCCGGTAGAGAGCACAGCAGCACTGGAAGAGGCAATTGCAAAGGCAGATGCACTGAATAAAGATCTTTACACGGAAACTTCCTGGAATAATATGCAGACAGAACTGGCAGAAGCAAAAGAAGCATTGGAGAAAAAACAGAGCCAGGGAACCGTAGATGAAGCAACCGAGCATCTGAATGCAGCCATCGAAGCTCTGCAGTCCCAGTATGTATTAATGAATATTCCGTATGCAGCGTTCTATCAGGCAGAGGTTCATAATGATGTTCCAGTAGATGCATTTACTTCCGCAACCAAGAACAAAACAAGAACAGCCTCCCTTTCCGGCGGATCTTACCATGTGAATGCAGACGGAAGCGATATTACAGGTATCACCTTCCCGGTAAAAGTAACAGAGGATATGGATCTGAGCAAATACACGAAAGTGACCGATGAGGATTCTGTAGAAATCACCGTTAACAACCGTGGACAGACATCCACCACAACGTATACCGGAAAAGATGCACTGTATGAAAATGCAAGCTATGCATATTACACCTTAAATGAAGTTCCATCTTATTACAAAGAGGCATCTGTAGATGCAGACGGAAATGTAACCTTTGGTGCTGTTCAGGGAGCTGAGGCAGCAAAGCTGGAAAATGTAACAGCAGAGCTCTCCACTAACAGCAAATATGGTGATTATCAGCTTGATCTTGATGGTCTTACTGATACCATCAAAGCAGGCGAAGATACCGTATATGGTGTTGTTGTCAGCACAAAAGAGGGCAACGATTACGGAATGCGTCATCTGGAGAATATCTGGAGAGTGTCTGAGCTGGCATGGAGCACTGGATTTACGACAAGTGTTCATAACTGCCCGACCTCCTCGGAACATTACAAGAGCATGATGGGACAGACCATCAACAAAATTACCTATTACACCAGCAAGGGAATTTACGAAGTCGACGCAGATGTATATGTACCGGTTAAGTTTGCATATGAATTTTCTGTAGAGAATGCGTCTGTCACATCTGGAAATGCTTCTGTTAAACTGGAAGGCCTGCCGGATGATTACAATGCTGTCTATACAGTAGAAGGTCTGACGGGAACCGTGTCCGGTGATACTCTGTACTTCAAGAATGCAGAGAAAGGTTCTTATACATTGACTGTCAGCGATAAGAATGGTAAATATGCAGATCTTTCCGCAGACTTTATCCTTTACACGGAAGAGATGCCGGCAGCATTTAACGAAGATACGACAACACCGGGTCTGCTTAAGAACGGGGATGCAACAGATGAAGAGTTTGCAGATTATCTGAAGAACATTACCTCTGTTACTGTAAATGGAAAAGCATATGCAGCAAGCGGAAGAGGAGCTGTTGTACTGTTCAATGAGGATGGTTCCTTAAAGACAGATGCAGCACCGTTCGCAGAGGGCGATTCCTTTGAAATTACAGTTTCTTCACTGGGATATCAGGATCTTAGCTTCACCTGGAAGAGATCAGCAGAAGAGCCGACTCCTACTCCTACAGAGACCCCAACCGTAACCCCGACCGAGACTCCGACTGTTACCCCGACGGAAACCCCGACCGTAACCCCAACTGAGACTCCGACGGTTACACCTACGACAGCACCAACCACAACCCCGACGACTGCTCCTACCACAATACCTACGACGCAGCCGACGAAGACCCCGACAAGCACCCCGAAAGCAACATCTACTCCGCTTGCAAGTAATAAAGTATCCAATACCTCTACTTCCAAGAAGAGCGATAATGCAAAGACCGGTGATGCTACCAACATCTGGGGATGGGTAAGCATGGCAGTTGCATCTCTTGGCGCTGGCGGACTTGGATTCAAACTCCGCGGCAGAAAGAAAAAAGACGACGAAGAGTAATTCAGAACGAAATGACTGAGAAATTCTTCTGACATAAGAAATCACAGAAACCTCTGTTCCAGCTTTTCTGGCGGAGGTTTCTGCCGTTTCGAGGAGTAAAAAAAGTGATTCTTTTCTTTTTGTAAAAAACAAAAAATTAAGTGTTCACACAACGCCCAATTCGTGCGATAATAATACTGTGTTTTTTGCACATGCAGCACAATGGAGGTGACTTAGAAAACATGACAGCAAAACTGTTGGAAAAACATATTACCGATACGATTCGGGAGTGGCAGGTGAAGATCGGCTATGAGGGCGGTACGATGAAGCTCTACTACCCGGCGGAGTCCCTGCGCCGTTCCCTCTCTTTAGACGAAACAGAAGACCTGGATGCGGCACTTGCCGCGTTCTGTAAGGAAGTACAGCCGCGTCTTGGAACACTTGCGATTTCAGCGGTCAAGGACCGCTACTGTATGGAAATCCCGGAGGAGGGATGTTCTTATATCGAGCGGAAAATCCCTGTTCCGGAGCTCCTGCAGAACCTTCTGCAGGTGATCACAACGCCTGGAAACACAATGGAACAGGTTCGAAACTGCTTTTCTTCCTATGCAGAGAAAATGCATACTACCGTGGAAGAAAACGCATCCGAGGAGCATGAGATGGGCCATGTATTTTCTTTTTCAGACCCGTCTGTAGATGAATACTGTTACTGTGTTGAAGAAAATGAATTCGGCCTGACGTATCACCGTTTTTCACGGGAAGATTACGAGGCTTTATAAATAAAAGGAGGATATACACCATGGAATTTACAAAACTGCTGGAAGAAAGAAGAAGCATCCGCGCGTTTGATCCGGAGAAGCACGTAACCGCAGAGCAGATCCAGGAGATCGTACAGGCAGCGATTCAGGCACCATCCTGGAAAAACTCACAGACAACACGGTACTATGCCCTTGTAACACCGGAGAAAGTCGAAGAATTTTCCGCAAAATGCCTTCCAGAATTCAATCAGAAGAGTTCAAAGGGAGCCGCACTTGTCGTAACAGCATTCGTAAAAGACCGCTCCGGCTTCACGCAGGACGGAACACCGGACAATGAAGTCGGAAACGGCTGGGGCTATTACGATCTTGGCCTGCATGACGAAAACTTCATTCTGCGCGCAAGAGAACTTGGCCTCGACACCCTGATCATGGGTATCCGTGATGAGAAAGCTATCCGTGAAGCCCTCTCCATTCCGGAGAATGAGCTTCTTGGTGCTGTCATTGCTGTCGGCTACCGTGCCATCAACCCGGACAAGCCGAAACGTAAAACCGTGGACGATATCTTAAAACTGTTCTAAATCCGGCGCATCCGTGTGAAGACGTGCGCGGTACTTTCCAGGCGGGAATCCAAAGAACCGGGAAAACTGCTTGCTGAACGCATAGACATCGCCATATCCGACAAGACCGGCAATTTCCTTCATCGGTACGCCGCCCTCGAGAAGAATACGGGCCTGCTCCATTTTCTTCCTGGTGCGGTACCGTGCAGGAGAGACGCCGGTTTGTTTTTTAAATACTTTTCGAAACGTCTCATAACCGATCTGGAGTGACCGGGCAAGCTCTTCGAGAGAAATTTCTTCATCAAGATTCTGCGAGAGCATATCGCAGGCGGCCTCGATCGGATCCCGCTGCAGATTCACCCGGTGCGCATGGTAGCCGTACATTCGCAGAATCTCTTTTTCCATCTCCGGAATCCGCAAAGGCAGCAGACTGTCCGGTGTGGCCTTTAACGACTGCAGAAGCTTCTGATACCGCTCGAGATCGCCGGGAAGCAGCTCTGCCTTTAACACCGGCTCCCGGTTCAGAACCGAAAGCGAGCAGAAAGAATCAAAAAACGGTTTCCCAATCGAGATAAAAAATTCCAGCCATTTCCCATCGGGGTCTACGCGTGTGGAATGCGGCACACCCGGCAGACGCTGGACCAAACTTCCCGCCTGCAGCGGATAGGAGGTGCCGTCCTCGGCAATATATTCCCCGCTCCCGCGCAGCAGCACGAAACAGCTGTAATACTCGTTCGAAAAATGATACTGCGAGCGGTCCGCCGTCTCTTTCCGCATAAAACCGCACGCCAGAATCCCGTTCTTCATTTCATTTCCAATACAGCGATAGATAACATCGCTCTTTTCTATTTTTGCAAGCAGATGTTCCGGTATCATACGACTTCTCCTTTGCTTTCCCATTTTGGATAAAAGAAACACCAGATCAACTATTTCTCATCCACGTGCAGTGTTTTATACTGAATCATAAGATAACTGCATGAATCTTCTGAAAATCCACAGATGTATTATATCACAGGAAAGTAAAAAAGGAACACCAATCTGGATAAAAAGAAGAGAGGCAGTCGGAAAATGCGAAAGCAAAGGCAAGGAGGGTTTCAAGAACATGAAACAGACAAGAGACTGGGAAAATCAGTATATAACGCAGAAAAATCGTTATCCGATGCATACGCCGTACGGTGCATATGAGACGGTAGAGCAGGCGCTCGCCGGAAAGCGGAACGCGTCACGCTTTGTAATGGATCTGAACGGAGACTGGAAATTCAAAATCTATCCGTCACCGGAAGCGGTGGAAGCATTTTATGAAGAGAATTTCGATCACGCAGCATGGGATACGATTCCGGTGCCGTCCAACTGGGAATTGCAGGGATATGGAAAGCCGGTTTACACCAATATGCTGTATCCGTTCAAACGGGAGGCAAACGGCGAAGCATTTGAGATCGAGATTACCAAAGGCACCTACGAGCTGAATGCGCCGTACGTACCGGAGAAAAATCTGACTGGCTGCTATTTCAGAACCTTTGAGGTTCCAACAGACTATATCGGCCGACAGCTTCTCATCGATTTCGGCGGTGTGGAGTCCTGCTTCTATCTCTGGGTCAACGGAAAACAGGTGGGGTATTCCCAGGACAGCAAAGTGAACGCGGAATTTGACATCACCGAATATGTGCAGGAAGGAACGAACACCCTCGCCGTACAGGTGATGCGCTACTGTGACGGTACTTACCTGGAAGATCAGGATTACTGGCATCTGTCCGGTATCTACCGCGATGTCCGCCTCGTATCGAAACCGGTGCAGCACATCCTGGACTACAAGGCAGAGACACTGTTCACACACCCGGATTACACGAAAGCTACCCTCTCTGTCACGATCTGGCCGGACAACTCCAAACCGCTGTACGGCGAGTATCATGCCAAAGTGACGCTGTATGACGCAGAACAGAACAAAGTAACCGAGATGGCTTCGAGAACGTTTGCTGAGTGCGGCTTCTATCTGATGCCGAAATTCATCGCAACCGTTACTGCTCCGGTAGAGAACCCGGCACTCTGGACTGCAGAGACCCCGACACTTTATACCCTTGTTGTCGAGCTGCAGAACAAAGAGAATGAGACGGTTGATATCGAGAGCTGCAAAATCGGCTTCCGTCAGGTGGAAATCAACAGCCGCGGTGTTCTGACCCTGAATGGCAAACGCCTTGTGATCCGAGGTGTTGACCGCCACGATTTTTGCGCCGAGACGGGACGTACCGTTTCTGAGGAGCAGATGCGAAAAGAAATTGCTGTGATGAAACGCCTGAATTTCAACGCTGTTCGTACCAGCCATTATCCGAATTCCGTGAAATGGTATGATCTGTGTGACGAGCTCGGCATTTACCTTGTCGACGAGGCAAATCTTGAGACGCACGGTTACGGCGGACAGCTCAGTGCATCCGCTGAGTGGACAGCCGCTTATCTGGAGCGTGCAACCCGTATGGTACTGCGTGATAAAAACCATCCTTCCATCGTCTTGTGGTCCCTTGGAAATGAATCCGGTGCCGGGGCGAATCATGCTGCGATGCACAGCTGGATCCGCGAATACGACAAGACAAGATACGTTCAGTATGAGTCCGGCAACCCAAAGAGTAATATTTCCGACGTTATCTGCCCAATGTATCCGACGATGAGCTGGCTTACGAATGTGATGGCAGACGATTCTGATCTCCGCCCGTTCATCATGTGCGAATATGCGTATGCAAAGAGCAACAGCAACGGAAACTTCAAGGAGTTCTGGGACTATGTCAATAAATACCCGCGTTTCCAGGGCGGCTTTATCTGGGATTTCGCGGACAAGGCGATTGCGATCCACAAGGAGGACGGAAATATCAAATACGGCTACGGCGGAGCGTTCGGAGAGGATGTGACCGATCCGGTTCCGGATATGTGTCTGAATGGTGTTGTCTTTGCCGATCTTTCCTATAAACCGGGCGCCTATGAGGTGAGAAACGGCCAGTCCCCGGTTACGATTGAGCAGGTGAAAAATCCATATACCGGCGAAACTATATGGGTGCTGGCAAACCGCTACCATACCCTCGATCTTTCTCATCTGCAGGTGCGTTATGAAATTGTGCAGAACGGCGAAACGCTTGCCAAAGGCAGCTATCCGACATTTTACACGGCAGCCGGAACAACAGAGACGCTTCCGCTTCCGGAGCTTCCGGAACAACTGCATGGCGAGGCGTATGTAAATTATTACGTTGAGCTTGCCCAAGATACCTTCTATGCACCGGCGGGAACAGAACTATACCGCCGTCAGATTCCGGTTACTACAGGTGTTTATCTGGCAGACGAGAAAACGATTGTGGAGAAACCACTGACCGTAGCGGAGGATGAAAATCATGTTTGCATCACTGGCGAAGAGACCGAAATTATCTTTGATAAAAAGACAGGTGAATTTACCAGATATCAGGCAAAGAGCGTTTCTTTTATGACCGGCGGAAAAGATGAATTTTATCGTGCCCCAACCGGTATTGATGAGGGAACCCACGAGAGTGATTACGATGATATCTGGCGCGCGGAAGGTCTGGATCGTCTGAAAAAGGAAGTACAGTCAGTATCGGCTGTCAGTGCCGAAAATCAGGTGCTTCTTGAAGTGCAGGCTTCCTATACTGCGGAGCCGGACAACGCAGTACTCTTTACCGCTCATACTCTGTATCGCATTGGCAGTGAGGGAATGGAGCTGAAAAACGAAGTAACAAACAACAGCGGTCTTGAGACCATCGCAAGAGTCGGACAGTCGTTCCGCCTCCCTGCAGCGTTTGATACGCTCACCTGGTATGGAAAAGGTCCCTGGGAGACGTATGCAGACCGAAAAGACGCAGCACTGATTGGACTTTATACATCTTCTGTAGCAGAACAGCACGTTCCGTTTGCAGTACCGTGCGAATGCGGTGGCCATGAGGACACGCGGTTTGCCGCTCTTTCGGATGGAACACATACCGTTCAGATTGTGGGCAGTGATGATTTCCATTTCAGTGCACTTCCTTATTCTATAGCAGAATATCGAAAAGCCACATATGAGGAAGAACTTCCAGAGCAGACAACAGGAACCTGGCTGATCCTGGATGTAGCGCACGCAGGCCTTGGCGGAGATACCGGCTGGACGAAAAATATTCACCCGGAATATCGTGTATGCAAGGGAAGATACAGCTATACGTTCCGTTTCCATTTCGCATAAAAGAAAAAATCGGCCAACTGCCTATTGGATTCTTACGGAACAAATTACAGATTTCTTGTGAATGCTGCATATGATGAAATGAAGAAAGCTATGAGGAAGCAGGATATTTGCCTGCTTTTTCATAGTTTTTTAAGTTAATCTCAAATTTAGCAAAAAATAACTTAAATTAAGTTGACAGTGATTTACTATAATGTTAACGTAATCTTAAGCGGTAAAAAGAATAAACAGACAAATGGTAGAAAGTAGGGAAGAAACGTGGGACGAAGAAAGAAGGTCCGTCTGGAACAGATTGCAGAAGCGGTAGGAGCGAGTATTGTAACTGGCTCAAATGCATTAAATGACAGAAAAGGAGTCAGCGAAGAACTGCGCAGCCGGATTAAGGAAAAAGCAAAAGAGATGGGGTATGAGACAATTGTTTTAAATTTTGGTACGCGTTTTGTCGGATTCTTCGAGACACTTGATATTTGTCAGCAGGTTTATCTTATGAAAAGCCGGGGCGGGATTGGTCAGTGGAGAGAAAAAGAATTTTTTGAGGAACTTGATCAAAGAAATTTAGAACAGGTTCGGCAGAAAATTCAGAGTGTGGAAATTCCGTTGATGACAACGCCGATTATATCCTGTGAACGTCTTGTGGAACAATGGAAATGGAACGAATTCGGAGATCGGATTCGAAATCTAATGCCGGGGGTGAGATCTGTTGGATGAGTATATAAATCAGATCAGAGCCAGGGTTTTTCAAAGAATGGATTTGTCTCGCGATATGCTTGATGAGGAAATTGAAGAATTTATCTCAGAAGAGACGGCACAGATGTTGCAGGGAATGATTATTTCACTGCGTGAAAGAGTACGAATTGAACAACAGGTTTTTAATTCGTTGCGAAAATTGGATGCACTTCAGGATCTGATAGACGATCCGGAAGTATCCGAGATTATGGTAAATGGACCGCAGAATATTTTTTATGAGAAATTTGGATGTGTTCATAAATGGGAACAGAGTTTTTCCAGTGAAGAGAAGATGCAGGATATTATCCAGCAGATTGTAGGCAGACATAATCGAGTGGTCAATTTGTCGAATCCCATTGTAGATACACGTTTAAATGATGGTTCTCGTGTAAATATTGTATTATCGCCAATTTCACTGGATGGATCAGCAATTACAATACGTAAATTTCCGGAGCATCCCCTGGACATGGATGCTTTGATCAAAAAAGGAGCCATTTCAAAAGAAGCTGCAGATTTGCTTAAATATCTGGTGCAGGCCAAATACAGTCTATTGATTTCCGGAGGAACAAGTTCCGGAAAAACGACATTTCTTAATGCATTATCGCAATATATCCCAGAGGATGAAAGAGTAATTACAATTGAAGATTCCGCAGAGTTGCAGATACAGGGAATTCATAACCTTGTGCGTCTGGAGACCCGAAACGCGAATATGGAAGGTGTTATGCCGGTGACGATTCGAGCCCTGATACGGAGTGCGTTGCGAATGCGACCGGACCGGATTATTGTTGGAGAGTGTCGTGGGGCAGAGGCTTTTGATATGTTACAGGCTTTAAATACCGGTCATGACGGGGGACTTTCTACGGCACATGGCAATTCCAGCCGTGACATTTTAAGTCGTTTGGAAATGATGGTACTGATGGGAATGGATTTACCATTACATGCAATTCGACAGCAGATAGCATCGGGAATTGATGTTATTGTGCACCTTGGAAGATTACCGGATCGCAGTCGAAAGGTCCTTGAAATTACAGAGATAACCGGGTTCCGAGAAGGGGAAATTATACTGTCTCCGCTATATCAGTTGCAACAGAAGGGGGATAAGAGTGTGCTTGTTGCAATGCAAAAATTGAAATGCACCGACAAACTTATAATGTC
>OGOK01001483.1_pt1 | contig 16099 bp, 8 predicted proteins | sample 1552661 | NCBI WGS metagenome assembly OGOK01 (sample SAMEA2580172, study PRJEB22360) | human gut metagenome | biome: human gut; feature: human-associated habitat; material: faeces | place: Denmark | collected 2008/2010
GCACCTTCACCACTCCAGCCACCAAACCAGCCAAAGGCAACTTGGTGATCTGTCTGCTTATAGGCACGCAAGGCCGCATAATATTCATCCGATACGATCGATTCGGGAAAAGTTTTTGCTTCCGACTCCGTCCAGTCACTGCAACCGATCAATGAGGTCGTTGCCAGTGATATGAGTACAATGTATAATAAATAAATTTTCTTCATAAAAGTCCTTTTTATGCATTATATAAATTAGTTCTTTTTAGCCCACTTTAAGTCAGTAGCTTCATTATCAGCACCACCGAGTTCTGCTACTCCCAGATCATAATTGGCTTTATTGTTTTGTGCCTCTGTATAAGGGAAGCTTAAACGACGCATACCGCGTTGGCTGCTCACACCACAATCTGATAGATTGTCGATACAAGGATAAAGTTCCGGATAACCTGTACGGCGATATTCAGCCCATGCTTCCAATCCTAATGGATAATTGGCGATCCATTTTTGAGTAATGACACGTTGGAAATTCTTTCCATTTACGTTGTCAGACTCGCTGTCATCCCACATTACACTCACAGTATTGGTAATTGTAGCAGTAGCATTTTGCACAACATCACTTTCATGTGATACGACAGGAGCCTCGTCAATCTTCATGTATTCAGTGGCTGAAACCTGATATTGTTCCATTGATAAATTAATACCATCTTCGTAATAGGCTTTTGCTGTTTTAGAACCGACATTCCAACCACGCAATTTTCCTTCTGCACGTAAAAACGCTGTCTCTGCAGCACAGAAAACCATTAATTTAGAAGTTGCCGTATATGCAGGAATAGAGAATCCTGCTGCATCTGCCTTTTTAAAATCAGCATCTCCAGTACGCATACCTACATATTTATCTGTTTTCCCGGCAAGGGTAGACTTATTAAAGAACTTCGGCATACGTGGATCGCCATATGCATTCATATAATCTACAATATTTGCATTCACACGCAGATCACCCCAACTTACAGCTGCCAGTTGATATGGATTACTCTGTGTGCCACAAGAAAGCATAGCATTATCCGAATTACTTTCAATCAATCCTGCTTTATGTGTTACTGCTGCTTCAGCTGCCTCTTGAGCAATGCCAGGCCATGTTCCGCTGATTCGCATTGCAACACGTAAGCGCATTGAATTGGCTAGCTTAGCCCAACCTGAATAATTTCCATCAAAAACCGGATCATTGGCCCCCAATGGGGCATTGCCATTTGTTTCTACATAATAGTTGTACAAAACATCAGCTGCATTGGCTAAATCACTTAATATACTGGTATAGACCTGTTCCTGGGTATCATAAGATACATAGAAATTACCCTTCTTTACTTGGCTGTAAGGCATCGGTCCATAACAATCCGCAACGCGAAGCATCGTTATTGCACGTATCATACACGCAAAAGCATAATAATGTCCCGTAGAATTAGTTGCTTCCTGTATTTGGAAAAAGTTTCCATATATTTTTTCAAACGGAGTGTTCCAGGGGGTAGCATTCCAGGCATCACTCTGATTGAATGTGCTGAAGTTTGTACCACTCCATGTGTTAGAACAGCATAGATAGCCACCTAACTGTCCCACCATCTGATCTTGCATTTGAGAGTCATTCTGCTGAATATTCACAATTGTTTCAATCATAGACTTCATCAAAGTCGCAGGGTCTGCATCATGAATTTGATATTGATTCGTATTATACTCCTCAAATTTATCGGTACAACTTCCTGCCAGTAACAACAGAGCGGCACCGACTGTGATATTTCTTAAATATTTTCTCATAACATTAGCTTTTTCTTTTAGAATTGAACTTTCACATTAAAACCGAAGTTACGCAAGCTGGGTTGCATAAAGTAGTCTACATTCATATAATAGTTACTGGAGGTAGAGGCAGACAATTCCGGGTCAAATGGGGCTTTACAATAAATCATCCATAAATTACGTCCTACAATACCCAAAGTAACATTCGCCACATTTTTAAACCATCTTTTAGGAAGTGTATAGTTTAGACTCAATTCCTGCAAACGTACATTGGTTGCACTATATAGATAATAACGACCATAGCCACCTTCACCCGTACCAATAGTCTGGTAATACTTTTGGGCGTTAACTTTGCCGTTATTAATAGGTATACCACCATTATCACGAGCTGTTGCAGATGTTTCGGATACTCCATAATAATCTAAAATACCTTGAGTAGCCGAATAAGCTAATCCGCCTACACGGGCTGATAATACAACTCCTAAATCAATTCCTTTATAAGTGAAATGATTGGTCCATCCGAGGTTGAAATCAGCATCCAGATTACCTACTTTTACCGGAGTGTTTGATGAAGTGATACCCAGATTACCATTCTGATCGACTTTTATATTACCGTTATTGTCTTTTGTCAGCTGGTTGTATACATAGATATCAGTCATGGAACCTCCTTCTGTCAGGATGACGCGAGGAGCTACATTCTCTTTACCTAACCAACCCACATTCATTTCATCCATTTGGATAGCTTCTCCTGTCACGGGATTCACGCTACCGCTTGCCAGTCGTTTCACCTTGTTACGGTTTAGAGTGAAGGTTGCATTAGAAGACCATCCGAATCCTGCCCATTTATCACTGAATCCTAAAGCTAATTCAATACCCTGATTTTGCACGTTACCAGCTTGTACAATCGCTTGTTTATATCCGGAAGAAGAGGGGATATCTACCTTAAATGTTTGGTTCAGTGTGTTAGAACGATAGTAAGTAGCGTCTAAATTAAAACGATTTCCCCAGAATTTCAAGTTCAAACCGATTTCCCAGGATTTAGTCTTTTCAGGTTTCATATTGTCCATCGGATATACGGTCGGATTCGCCCAATTATGTGTCTGGCTGTTGTATTCGTACCCCGGATTAGTAAGGAAACGATCGAAAGAAGAGGCTACCACTGTATACGAACCGCGTATTTTAGCATAAGAAATCACCTCTGGTAGTTTAACCATTTCTGATAATAAAGCCGATAAACCGACTGACGGATAAAAGAACGATTTTTGTTTGGAGAATGCGAGTTTTGAATCCCAGTCATTACGTCCGGTTACAGTTAGATACAGTTGATTTTTCCAACTTAATTCAGCACTGGCAAAAATACTTTGAATTTCATCTTCATATCCGGTAGGATCCGGTTTATAGTTGGCAGAGAAATTAATATTGTTGATCTGGAAGAAGTTGGGGATAACCAGGTCACCTGCAATATATAACTGATCCATTGAAGTATGATATATGGAAGCACCAACATTGGCTGTTAAATGAAAAACACCAAATGTTTTATTTATATTAGCCAGGAAATCGGCATATAAAGAACGTTCCTGGCGCATGGCATCTTCAAAACCACCGCTTACACCACAGAATGTTGTTAATGTAGAAGCAGATTTTTCGTTTTTATTCCGGTAGTCGGAGTTGTCCAGATTGACGCGACCGACAACATTGAGCCAATCTGTAGCCTGCCATTTCAAAGAAGCGTTCATCATATAACGTTTCTTGTTGGAAGTACGGTTGATGCGATTTTGTATCCAATATGGATTTTGTAATGACAAACTTGCATCACCATAAGGCCAATATTGTTCCATATAGCCGTAGTTAGTATTATAACGTTCATACAAACGAATTTCGTCAAAGTTGTCTCCACGAGGGAATAGATACAGTGATGGGAGAGGGTTATAATACTGTCCTTGAGAAACCATGTTTTTGTTGTTCTGAACGATATATTGTGCACCGATATCCAGAGTAAGTTTATCATTCAGGAAATGGGTGGTATTACGTGCCGTAAAATTATAACGGTTATAGGAGTTATTCGGAAGAATTCCACCGGAGTTAGTTGTAGAAGCAGAAAGATAGGTCTGGTTTTTGGTATTTCCTGTAGATAATGCTACCGAATTGATAACATTGGATCCTGTTTCAAAGAAGTCAGATGGGTTATATCGACGGTTTGCCAATTCTCCCCAGCTGAATAATCCGGAACTTGTACCATAACGGTTCTGCATATCCGGCATAATATATGCTTTAGAGAAAGTAGTACTGTTGGATACTGTTATGGTCGTTTTCTCTGTTTGGCCTTTTTTAGTAGTAATTAAAACAACACCGTTTGCCGCAGCAGAACCATATAATGCTGCCGCAGAAGGACCGGTCATCATACTAATACTAGCAATATCATCAGGATTTAAGTCAGCAACAGCATCTGATCCTCCCATTTCTCCAAATAATCCTTCGCCACCGCTTTTTCCTGTATTAAAAATAGGTACACCATCAATTACATACAATGCATTGTTATCTTTAGTCAGAGATTTCATACCACGCATAACAACACGTGTGGCACCACCAGCACCGGTTGCACCACTATTAATTTGAACACCGGCAACCTTTCCTGATAATGAATTCATAAAATTGGCGTCCTTAACAGCTGTCAATTCATCACCTTTTACCTCTTGTACATTATAACTTAACGCCTTGGTTGCACGCTTGATACCTAATGCAGTAACAACAACTTCATCCAATACTTGTGTATCTTCTCCTAAGGTTATTTTAAGAGGTTGGGCATTGGCAAGCGTGATTGTTTGGGAGGCATAACCGATATAGGATACTTCAAGTACATCACCTTTAGCTGCTTGTATTTTGAAATTTCCATCCATATCAGTGATAGTACCATTTGAAGTTCCTTTTACCAAAATACTAACTCCAATCAATGGTTCTCCTTTTGAATCAGTAACAGTACCACTTGCAGTAATAGGTGTTTTTTTCTGCTGGTCTTCTTTATTACTCTTCGCAGAAAGTACAATATGATTATCTACTATTGAAAAACTGACATTAACTCCTCTGAATAACTGATTCATTACATTATTCAAAGATTCTTTTGTTACCTTGATAGATATGACACGATTTATATCGACATCATTTGTGTTATAGACTACTGACATTGAAGTTTGTTTCTCAATTTCTTTCAAAGCAGTGTTCAAGGGTACTTTCGATAGATTAAGAGTGATCGTTCGTTCCTGCCCATAAGCTGAAGCAAAACACGAAACCAACAAAAGGAAGAATAACAAGTATGAAAACTTGTGTTTTATAATTTCTTTCATCTTATTCTTTTTAATTAGAAATAGTTTTTAGAGAATTTGTAATTAGAGGCGGTAAATGAGATTACCGTTTTCACACAAAGGTTTCATGTATCTCTGTTTCTCATAATTAATAAATTTAAAGGTTATACTTAAAATAAATTCCATAAGCGCTTATTCAATAGTAATACATTTTATGTTGTAACCTTACTAAACGAAGATAAGATTTTTTTCGAAAAAAATAGAATAGAAAGATTCCTAATTGAAAAATAAATACTCAAATATTTGATAAATAGAATCTTATGTACTTATTAAAATCAGGCTGATTTATTACATTTGCATACATTTTGCATACAATATATGTATGCTTTACCTATTGTATAGATATAAATATTCATTTTATGTTCAAATATTCAAAAGATGGAATTTCGGTTTTAACCATATTAGATACCAGAAGAGCAAAAAAGAGTGGACAGTTTCCTGTTAAAGTTCAAGTGGTATATAGAAGAAAGCAAAAATATTACTCAACTGGGAAGGAAGTGTCAAAAGAAGATTGGGCAAGGTTATTAAAAGTAAAAAGCCGGTTATTGGCAGAAATTCGATCAGATATAGAGAGTAGTTTTTCAACTATTAAGCAACAAGTTAATGAACTGATAACAAAAGGGGAATTTAGTATTGAAACATTAAGCGTCAGGTTAGGAAGGCAGATGAATGATATGACTTTACGCAGTGCTTTTCGCTTAAAAATGAAAGAACTGGAAGCCTATGAACAAGCAAACACTTACCTAAATTATCAAAGTGCTTTAAAAAGTTTAGAAGATTTCGGAGGTTCCACTATACCTTTGGAAAACATTACAATTGATTGGCTTAAACGTTGTGAAAAATTTTGGATATCAGAAGGTAAAAGCTATTCAAGCATAAGTATTTATTTCCGAGCTTTAAAGTGTGTCTTAAATCGTGCTGTACATGATGGTATTATAAAAGAATCATCTTTTCCTTTTGGAAAGAATAAATATGAAATTCCTGAAGGGTGTGGACGTAAATTAGCACTTACTCTTTCTGAAATAAAAAAAGTAATGTCCTATCAATGTGAAACAAAAGATATAGAAGAATTTAGGGATCTCTGGGTGTTTTCTTATTTATGTAATGGCATTAATTTTATGGATTTATTATTTCTTCAGTATTCAAATATTATGGATGGAGAAATATGCTTTGTACGCTCTAAGACATCTCGAACTACCAAACATAACAAAGAGATACATGCAATCATTACTCCTGAAATGTGGAATATTATTCAAAAATGGGGTAATCCAAGATTAAGCCCGCAAACGTATATTTTTAAATATGCTAGAGGAACTGAAGATGCCTTTGAAAAGATTAGATTGGTACGGCGTATTATAACCAAATGTAACAGAAGACTTAAAAAAATAGCCCAAGACATTGGAATTTTTCAGTTGACGACTTACACGGCAAGGCATTCTTTTGCTACAGTATTAAAACGTGGAGGTGCGAAAACCTCATATATTTCTGAAAGCTTGGGACACTCTAACTTATCTGTAACCGAGCACTATTTAGCATACTTTGAAAAAGAGGAAAGAATAAGGAATGCTCAATTATTGACTAACTTTAATCTCTAGATTAATACATTTGCATGCAAATTGTATGTACAATGAAAAATGGACCAATAATTGATATAGGATAAAAGTGAGTATAATATTAAAAAACGCATATTCAGATTACCTATAATTTAGAATATGCATCTTGTTATCAGGAGTGTTTCGAAAACCGCAGGGATTTCCACTTTAGCCAAACGTAATTCAAATAAAAAAAGGATGATATTATTGCAATTTATTCTTTTTATCGCCCGCGTAGTGATAGAATAATATCTAATATTGATAATATTAATCAAATGAAAAGATTCCGTTCTTTGTATTATCTGCACTAACTAGAAGAAAACAACTACTATAAAGCAAGTTATTATTATTCTTTAAATGATTTGTTAGGTTCCATTTAAAGAATCAAAATGTTCCACACCGAGAAACGAAGTGATTCTCGGTGTGGAACATTCCTGAAAAAACGTCTTTTATCGAATATTCATACCGCATATATGAATAAAAACAATTTAATTACTGCATATTCATGTGCAATCATACTAACTTTTTCTTTCATTCATTGATTTTGCTCAATTGTATTTAGCCTGATATCTTAAAAATAGAACATTTAATCTATTTATCTAACAAGCATTGGATCTAGAGAAAGTATATGAAACTGATTTTCTCCCAAGCAATCACGCTTACTAGTGCACAACCCTTGAAGGTTACTTTAGGAGAAGATACGCAGGTGTTGGACGAAGTAGTCGTTACTGCATTAGGTATTAAGCGCGCAACTAAAGCATTAAGCTATAATGTGCAAGAAGTAAAAGGTGATGAATTGACAACTGTAAAAAGTGCCAATTTTATGAACTCACTGGCTGGAAAGGTGGCTGGTGTTAATATCAATGCATCTTCATCCGGTGTTGGAGGGGCTACACGTGTAGTTATGCGTGGTACCAAATCTATATCTTCAGACAATAATGCTTTATATGTAATTGATGGTGTTCCTATTTTTAATACAAATAAAGGTGACACTAACGGACAATATTCAGCCCAACCGAGAGGAGAGGGCATATCTGATATCAATCCGGAAGATATTGAAAGCATGTCTGTATTAAGTGGACCTGCTGCTGCGGCCTTGTATGGCTCTAATGCAGCGTCTGGTGTAATTTTAATTACTACAAAGAAGGGAAAAGAAGGTAAGGCACGAATTATTATTTCTAATAATTCTACTTTTTCCAATCCTTTTATAATGCCTGAATTCCAAAATTCTTATATAAACCGCGCAGGTTCCTTTGCTTCATGGGGAGATAAAGCGTCTTCTCTTTTCGGAACTTATGAGCCAAAAGATTTTTTCAATACTGGTACTAATATCCAGAATAACGTTTCTTTATCTGTTGGTAATGAAAAGAATCAAACTTATCTGTCTGTAGGTACTACTAATGCAACTGGTATCATTCAAAATAGCAAATATGACCGTTACAATTTTACCTTCAGAAATACAACAAAATTCCTGAAGGATAAAATGACATTAGATGTGGGTTTTAGCTATATTATTCAAGAAGATCTTAATCTAATGGCACAAGGTGAATATTTCAATCCACTACCAGCCGTATATCTGTTCCCGCGTGGCGAAAACTTTGAAGCTGTGAGGATGTATAAAACGTATGACACAACTCGTAAGATAGATGTACAGAACTGGGGATGGGGTGATCCTGGATACAGTATGAAAAATAATCCATATTGGGTGGCTAATGAGATGAACCATGGCATGAAAAAACAACGCTACATGGCTAATGCCAGTTTAAAATATGAAATTTTAGATTGGCTTGATGTGACAGGGCGTGTCCGCATTGATAATGCAACCAATGATTATTCAGATAAAAGAAATGCTTCTACTGACCTTTACTTTACTAATAGTTCTATTTATGGATTCTATAAGTACTATAAAGCTGACGATAGACAGGCTTATGCAGACGTGATGGCTAATATTAATAAACGCTTTGGTGACTTAAGTTTAAGTGCTAATATTGGCGGTAGTTTTACTCAAACTTATTATGACGAAAGAGGATTCCAAGGTGGTTTGAAAGATATGTCTAATGTTTTTAGTCTATATAATATGACTACTACCTTGGATAAAGATACTTATCCTATAGAAAGTGGATATAAACAACGTACCAACTCTATTTTTGCTAGTGCGGAAATTGGCTGGAAGAGTATGTTATATATGACTTTAACCGGGCGTAATGATTGGGATTCAGCATTGATTAATACAGAACAATCATCTTTCTTTTATCCATCAATAGGACTTTCAGGAGTAATTTCCGAAATGGTGAAATTACCCAAAGCTATTACTTATTTGAAAGTACGCGGTTCATTTGCTTCAGTAGGTGCTCCTATTCCTAAGAATCTTTCTTCTAACAAAACGTATGAGTGGGACCCTGCGACTAGTCAATGGAAATTACAAACTTACCGTCCTTTGCCTAAACTTTATCCTGAACGTACAAATTCTTGGGAGGCTGGTTTGAATGCCAAATTCTTTAATAATAGTTTAAGTTTGGAAGTTACCTGGTATAAGGCTAATACTCGCAAACAAACATTCCAGGTTCCTTTGTCAGGAACCGCTGTATATGCGACTATGTATGCACAGTCTGGTAATATTGAGAATAAAGGTATGGAATTTTCTTTAGGGTATAATAAATCATGGGGAGATTTCTCATGGAATTCCAATTTGACTTTTAGTTTTAATAAAAATAAGATTGTAGAACTCTTGGATGATGCAGTGGATGATGAAGGTAATCACTATAGTTTGAATGAGATAGATAAAGGTGGTATTGGATCGGCTAAAGTTATTCTTCGTAAAGGAGGAAGCATGGGAGACATGTATGTCACTAATCGTTTGAAACGTGATAACGAAGGAAATGTATATATTGATAAAGCGAGCCAGAATGTAAAGAAAGAAGATATAAAGAATTCGGATGAGTTTATTCATATTGGCTCTGTATTGCCTAAAAGCAATTTAGGCTTTAGAAATGACTTCTCTTATAAAGGTATTAGCCTGGGATTTATGCTTGCTGCCCGCTTTGGAGGTATTGTTATTTCACCGACACAAGCTGTGATGGATCAGTTCGGAGTATCTAAGGTCACAGCTTTAGCACGTGATAATGAAGGTGTTCCTGTAAATAATGGAAAAGTGGATCCCCAGACTTATTATACAGAAGTGGGTGGAATAAGTGGATTGATGTCTAACTATGTATATAGTGCTACTAATGTTCGTTTACAAGAGTTATCGGTGGGCTATTCACTTCCAGCCAAATGGTTTAATAACAAATGTAATCTTAGTTTGTCAATAACAGGTCACAACTTGTGGATGATTTATAATAAAGCACCATTTGATCCGGAAGCTACCGCTTCTACTGGTACTTATTATCAAGGTGTTGATTACTTTATGCAACCAAGTTTGAGAAGTTGGGGATTTAATGTAAAAATACAGTTTTAACGATAAAAGAATAACCAAATGAAAATATATAAATTCATAACGCAGATTTCTATTGCAGGCTGTATGCTTGTTGGAACTCCAATGTTACAAGGATGCATGGATAATAGCTTGAATGATCCGTTGGGAAAAGTTTCGGAAGAAGAACTTGGACGAGATGGATTTGCTGCCAATGCTTTCTTCTTGACTTTATGTGATTATGCATATCCCATAGCTACTGAAAACATTTATAATACCAATGAATCCTTGATTGGTGACTGCTATGGACGTTATCAAGTAATGGCAACAGATAAGTTTAAAGGGGCAAATTTTGCTACATATAATGCACCCGAGAACTGGTTAAACTGGCAGTTTGCAGATGATAATGTAATGGTATTGACGTATGGTGCATGGAATAAAATAAAGAATGTAACCCAAGGGACAGGGGTTAACTTTGCATGGGCACAGATCCTAAGAATTGCGACAATGCATCGTATGCTTGATATGTATGGGGCACTTCCTTATTCCCAAATTTCAAGTGATAAACTTTCGACTCCTTACGATACAATGGAGGAAGCATATCATGCAATGTTTACTGATCTGACTGATGCAATTAATGTAATGACTGTTTATGTGACCGAAAATCCAAACAACAGAACGATGGCTAAGTATGATAAAGTTTATGACGGTGATTTTGAGAAATGGGTGAAATTTGCAAATTCACTGAAACTACGTATGGCCATTCGTATTCGTTTTGCAGATCGTGAATATGCCAGACAGATGGCGGAGGAAGCTATTAACCATTCTATAGGGGTAATTACTTCCAATGAAGATAACGCAACTTCTTTAGGCACTAAAAATCAATTGTATACGGTATTAGTGCAATGGCCTGACCAATGTGTCTCTGCCGATATTACATCTTATATGAAAGGATACAACGATCCACGTATGTCGAAATATTTTAAAAAGAAAACGAGCGATAAAGGAGATGATGATTATGTGGGTATGCGCGCAGGTTTGTCTTATGGTAATGATATTACCGGACCGACTTTCTCTAGAATAAATGTTGGAGAGATGGATCGTACTTTATGGATGAGTGCAGCTGAAACAGCTTTTAATAAAGCTGAAGCGGCAATGTTAGGATGGGATGTAAAAGGAGAAACGGTGAAAGATTTGTATGAATCAGCTATCAGACTTTCCTTTGCACAATGGGGAGTATCGGATGGTATTGACCAATACCTGAATGATGAATCAAGTACTCAGGCTGATTATGTAGATCCTAATGAGAATAAGGGGAATGAAAGTGCTATTAGTTCTATAACTATCAAATGGAAAGATGATGCTGGTGAGGAAGAAAAACTGGAAAGATTAATAACCCAAAAATGGATTGCAATGTGGCCTTTGGGACAAGAAGCATGGAGCGAGTATCGTCGTACTGGGTATCCGCGTTTTTTCCCGTTATTGAATGGAAATGTAACCAATCTTCCTTCCGCTAATCGTATTCCGTTCCCACCATCGGAATATATTCGTAATGCTGCTAATGTAAATGCTGCTGTAAGTAAATTGGGTGGCGCTGATAATTATCAGACTAAGGTTTGGTGGCAGCGTAGGGATAAGTGAATAATAGTATAATCTATATTAATATAAATAGTATGAGAAAGATATTCTATTTTATAATGTTGTTATTTGGCATAACGGTTGCGAATACAGCGTGTGATGATTGGACAGACATGGAACCAAAATTCCAGGAAGATATGACTCAGTCGTCACTTCCGGAAGAATACTATGCCCAGCTTCGCGCTTATAAGAAAACAGATCATCCGGTTGCTTTCGGATGGTTTGGTAATTGGACCGGAAATGGAGCTACTTTAGAAAAATGTTTAGCCGGACTTCCTGATAGTGTGGATTTTGTTTCTATTTGGGGTAACTGGAGAAATTTGACAGAAGCGCAAACAAAAGATTTGCGTTATGTACAAAATGTAAAAGGGACTAAAGCTTTGATGTGTTTTATTGTTCAAAATATCGGTGACCAATTGACTCCCGAGGAATATAAAGATAATTATCTGGAATTCTGGGGATGGAATGAGAATAAGGAAGAAGCTATAAAGAAATATGCCCATGCAATATGTGATAGTATTGATAAATATGGATATGATGGCTTTGATATTGACTATGAGCCTAATTTTGGTCATCGAGGTAACATGAGTGGAAGTGATGAGAATATGTTGTTGTTCATTCAGACCTTGGGAGAAAGAATCGGACCAAAATCGGGTACAGACAGGCTATTAGTAATTGACGGTGAGCCACAAAGTATTGTATCGGAGTCAGGTCCTTATTTTAATTATTTTATAGTGCAGGCTTATGATTCTCCAGGAGATAATACTGGACGTGACAATTTGGATAGCCGTTTAAACTCTACAATAAGAAACTTCGATGGGCATTTGACTGCAGAAGAAGTTGCTAAGAAATATATTGTAACTGAAAACTTTGAAAAATGGGCTTTGTCTGGTGGGGCTGATTTCACTGATCGATATGGAAATAAAATGAAGTCATTGGAAGGTATGGCACGTTGGACACCTATTATTAACGGGAAAAAATGTGTAAAAGGAGGGGTTGGAACTTATCATATGGAGTATGAATATACAATTGATGGTACAGAAGAATCTTATCCTTATTTGCGTAATGCTATCCGCATTATGAATCCACCGGTAAAATAATAAATTTAAAGATATAATAATTATGAGATATCTGGTAAAAAATAAAAATACAATAATGTTCGCCTTTGCCATATTGCTTTGTGCAATTATAGCAAGTTGTGAAGATGCAAAGTATGATACTATCGGCAGTAGAATTTATTTAGCTGAATCCAGTAGTTTGTCTTATGAGTCCAAAAAGGTAACAGTAGCCGAAGAGGGTAGTGTTGTCACTGTGACTCCGCGGTCGGGACAAATTGCAACAGAAGATATAGAAGTTACTTTGGGACTAAGTCCGAAATCGTTGGAAGTATATAATACAAAAAGTGGTACGAACTATAAATCTATGCCGGAAGGTTCATATTCTTTTGATCAAAAGACAGTGGTTATAAAAAAAGGAGAATTAGTGGCTCCTACTGTTAAAGTAACAATTGATCCGTTGACAAAGGAAATGCTTGATTCTGGTGATAAATTTGCACTACCGGTTGCTATTACTGCTGTATCAGGTGGGCAACAAACTTTGGAAGGTGCAGATGTGATGATTTATATCATGGATCAGGTTATTATAACCTCTGCACCAGTGTTGACGGGTACAAAACCAATTACTATGGAAATGCGTCAGGATTATACAGTAACTCAATGGTCACTTGAAATGCGTATTAATATGAGCGAACTTGGGGATGGGGTGACTCCTGGAGTTGGTTATCCTGGTCCTCCTAGCTATCAGAATCAAGCAATATTTTCTGCAGGTCCAGGTAATGGTATCGCAGAAGATGGTGAAATTTATATCCGTTTTGGTGATGGCCCGATTCCTGGTAATATTTTGCAGATAAAAACACAAGGTACTCAAGTAAATGCTGCTACTAAGTTTAAAAATAATCAATGGTATCATTTAGCATTTGTTTGTGATGGAGTGAAATTGACTATTTATGTAAATGGAAATATTGATGCAACATTAGATCTTCCAAGAAAACCTTTGCGTCTTGTTAAGAATAGTTTTGGTATATGCAATGGTGATTGGATGGTTACAGATGCTATAGTTAGCGAAGTACGTTTTTGGACTACTGCTATTTCACAGTCGCAGATTCAGAATAATATGTTTGCGATAAATCCGGGTACGGATGGCTTGGAGGCTTATTGGAAATTGAATGAAGGGGCAGGAACCGAGTTTAAAGACGCAACTGGTCATGGAAATAAAGCCACGGCGCCTAATGGAGTTGTCAGATGGGTAGATGGCATTAGATCAGATGGTAAATAATATAATATTCAAATGATGTAATTATGAGATTGAAAAATATAATATGGAAAACAGTAGTGATGTCATTAATGGCATCACCACTGTGCATCTCTTGTGACGATGATGACGAAGTTACTGTAAATTCTAAGTTTTATCTTTCTACGAAAGTTTTTCCGGTAGATTCTTATGAAGCATCGTTGTCAGTGATTTTGAAAGATAATTCAGTGGTCGTAAATGAGTTACAACCTAATTATCGGTTTGTTGCATGTGCCACGGAGAGATTATCGAAAGATGTGAAAATAACAGCCGATAGTGATGATAATCTAGTAAGTGCTTACAATAAAGCTAATGATACGGAATATAACATATTACCTGCTGAAAATTATTCTTTCACCAATAAAACTGTTACTATTGAAAATGGAGAAAGTGTATCTGGAGATTCTATAAAAATAGAGCTATTAAATGTAGGATCGTTGACTACAGAAGGGGGATATTTGTTGCCAGTTACCATATCTTCTATAGAAGGTAATAACTTAGATGCACTTAGCTCTAACAGAGGAGTAGTTTATGTGAAAATTCAAAATATTCATGTCAATGTAGAGTCCGGGCAACCGGCTGAAGGTACTTTGATTGCCGATCGTTCTGGCTGGACTGTAAAAGTTGCCCCGACGACTCGTGGAGATGCTAAAAATCTAATTGATGGAACAAATTCTGATGTAGCTCGTGATGGAGGAGCAGAATATTGGCTAACTGTGGATATAGGTAAGGTGCAGACATTAACAGGAATAAGAAATAAGTGTTATGCTAGTAGTTATTCACCGACTGCAGTAGAAGTATTTACTTCAGGTGATGGAATAAAATGGAAATCTATCGGAACTGTAACTATTTCAAGAAGTGGCACACAATATATTAAGTTTTCGAAAGCTATTGAAACGCGTTATTTAAAGTATTATGTGAAACAAGGTCCCAATACGGTCAGCCTTACGGAATTTGACCTATATGCGAAATAATTAATAGGTTATTGAAAATTTTTAAGTCCCACTTTTTCGTATTTTCGGATAAAGTGGGACTTATTATATAAGTTAATAAATAAAAAAAGAAAAAGATTGATTGTTTAATAGTATCATATTGATTGTATTACTATTATATAATAACTTTTAATAGCAAGAAAAACATGAAATTATCTATTATTCTACGGTTCTGTTTATGGTTTATGGGAATTAGTATGGCGTTTCCGTCTCTCTCTCAAACTATGTTAGTAACTAATGGGAATACAAGTTCTAGGATCATTTTGAAAGAGAATAATCAAATATCGTGGACAGCTGCAAATTTGTTACAAACATTTATTCAAAAAGTAACCAGTTGTAAGCTGCCTGTTGTTATAAGTCAAACTCCTCGAAAAGGAGATATTCTCATTGGTGGTCAATCTCCAGCGGAAGTAACAGAGGATGGATTCTCTATTTCTACTCAAGATGGTATTCTAAAAATATCTGGTAAAGAAAACGGTGTTGTATATGGGGTTGTTACTTTATTGGAGCAATATTTGGGTATCGATTATTGGGGAGAGAATGAATATTCTCTTACCCCTTCAAAAACGGTGAACTTACCCTTCATTAATAAAGTCGAAAACCCGGGCTTTCGTTATCGTCAGACACAATGTTATGCTATCCATACAGACTCTATTTATAAGTGGTGGAATCGTTTAGAGGAACCGAATGAAGTGTTTGCTGCCGGTTATTGGGTGCATACTTTTGATAAGCTTCTGCCTTCATCCATTTATGGGAAAGAACATCCGGAATATTATTCTTACTTCAAAGGAAAACGCCACCCGGGAAAGGCCAGTCAGTGGTGTTTGAGTAATCCGGAGGTTTTTGAGATTGTTGCTCAACGTGTTGATTCTATTTTCAAAGCAAATCCAGATAAACATATCATGTCTGTAAGTCAGAATGATGGTAATTATACAAATTGTACGTGTGATGCTTGTAAGGCAATTGATGATTATGAAGGAGCATTATCAGGAAG